>Ga0210394_10005987_pt1 | contig 13375 bp, 11 predicted proteins | sample IncBWC12MmetaG_FD_160121 | JGI IMG/M metagenome (GOLD analysis project Ga0210394, IMG submission 160121) | Forest soil microbial communities from Barre Woods Harvard Forest LTER site, Petersham, Massachusetts, United States - Inc-BW-C-12-M | ecosystem: Environmental > Terrestrial > Soil >...
GGTGATCACACTTTCGGACGCCTTTGACGGACAGCGGTACCGGCGATTCGCCGCCGCTCCTTCATTCACGGAGCAATACCAGCGCACGGTTCTGGGTCGGGTGCTGTATATCGGCTTTGTCTATTCGTTCGGATCGACGAAGAAAGACAAGCAATCGAATTTCGAATACGACCAACCGAACTGATGAAACCTGGAGTGTTGTTTTGACCTACGTCCTGCTTGGTTGCAATATCGCAGCGTGCACCGACAGACATGGAACGTTAGAGTCCGACTCTGCAGCCTGATGGCGATCTGCGCGGTTCTGCCGGCTGGCTGGACCGCATACGCCGCGGACAAAAAATGCACGGTTTCCCGGATCCTCGAACTGCCGATCACCATGAACAGCCTGCGTCCGACGATCCCGGTGAAAATCAACAACAGGGACGCGAAGTTCGTGTTGGACAGCGGTGCGTTCTACAGCATCATGAGCTCCGCGACCGCTGCGGAATACAATCTCAAGCTGAAGCCGGCACCGTTCGGATTCCGGATCATTGGCATCGGTGGATCTGCGGAAGCGAAGATCGCCACCGTAAAGGAATTCACGATCGTCGGAATTACGATCAAGAATGTCGAATTTTTGGTTGGAGGCAGCGAGGTCGCCGCCTATGAGGGCCTCCTCGGCCAGAATCTTCTCGAAAAGTTCGACGTGGAATATGACCTGGCGACCGGCGCCATCCGTTTATTTCGCACGGAAGGTTGCGAACACGCTCTATTGGCCTACTGGCTGAAACCCGGCCAAGATTATTCCTCCATGCATATCGATGCCATCGACCCGGCAAACCCGCACACCATCGGTGTTGCCTACGTCAACGGGCAAAGCATACGCGTGGCATTCGACACCGGAGCATTCACTTCGTTGCTGTCCACCAAAGCCGCGGCGCGGGCGGGCATCAAGCCGGACTCAGAGGGAGTCATCGAGGCGGGAGACTCGGGAGGTTTGGGACGAGGACGCGTCAAGACTTATATCGCCCGATTCGCCAGCTTCAAGATCGGCGATTCCGAGGAAATCAAGAATGCGAGACTGCGCATCGCGGATATGGACCTCGGATTTGCCGACATGCTGCTCGGTGCGGATTTCTTCGTCTCGCATCGCATTTTCGTTGCCAACAGAGAGCACAAGCTGTTCCTGTCGTACAACGGCGGTCCCGTGTTCAACCTATCGAAGGGCAGCGGCGCGGCAGCCGCCGCCAACACCACGGAACCATCGGATGCTCATGACGATGGATTGCAACCCTCAACAGATGCGCCCGCTTCTGCCAAGGACGCAGCGCTGATCGCGCGACGCGGGTCCGCGCTGGCCGCGCGACGCGACTTTGCAGCCGCGCTGGCGGACCTCTCCAAGGCGATCGAGCTCAGCCCCAATGAACCTGAATATTATTTTGAGCGGGCCAACGCCTACTGGGCGAATGGTCAGGCTGATCTCGCACTCGCGGACTTTGACCACGTGATTCTACTCAAGAATGACTTCTTGCCGGTCTACCTGCCACGGGCGGAATTGCACCTTCGGGAGAAGGACAAAGCGGCTGCCATGACCGATCTCAATTCCCTGGATCGGCTCGCGCCACCACAGGCTGATTTGCGCTTCTCACTCGCCGAATTGTACCGTCGCGAGGAGCAGTTTTTGCCGGCAATCGCGCAGTATGATCTGTGGATAAAAAATCATCCGGACGATTCGAGAATGGTGAACGCATTAGGCGGTCGATGCCTGGCGAAAGCGCTGCAAAACCAGGATCTCGACGGCGGCCTCCGTGACTGCAATACGGCGATCCGCCTCGCCGACAAGAAAAACCCTGCCAACGCCCACTTATATTCGAATCGCGGCATGATTTTGTTGCGTCAGGGCGATTACCGAAGAGCACTCGCGGATTTCGAGGCCGACCTCAAAATCGAACCGAAGAGCGCGCGGGCGCTGTACGGCCGAGGAGTCGCTAAGGCGCGCATGAACAAAAGGGTCGAGGGCGACGAGGATATCGCCGCGGCGGAGACATTGGCGCCGCAGGTCGGGGAGCGATACGGGCGCTACGGCATCATTCCTTAGACGGGCCGCGACGGACGGCGGCCGCCGAAATCCCTGCAAGTCATTGACGACAAGAGAAGACTTGGAGCGGGAAACGAGGCTCGAACTCGCGACCTCAACCTTGGCAAGGTTGCGCTCTACCAACTGAGCTATTCCCGCCCGAAACAGACGCGCAATTGTAGGGCCGTACCGCCGGGAGTCAAGAAGAAGGCGGGCCAAAATGGGCCTAAAGCCTTGAACTGACCGACATTTCCCGTCCCTTAGGCTCGGCCCGCCCCCTACAGGCTTGAGCTGTCCCGCAGCTCCGGCCACGCCAATCGCAAGTACAGAATCATCGACCACAGCGTCAACACGGCGGCCACAGCGCTCAAGACCAGCCCGAGCTTGTAGATGGGAATCCCGAGCAAGTGCTGCCGAAACAACAGCATTGAGAGCCCGACGATTTGCATGATGGTCTTGTACTTGCCCAACACCGATACTTTGATGCGTCCGCGCGCGCCGATCTCCGCCATCCATTCGCGCAGCGCCGATACCGCAATCTCGCGGCCGATGATGACGATTGCCATGATCACGACGTACCAGCGTGGATCCGCGCTGACGATCAGGACCAGCGCAGCCGCGACGATCAATTTATCCGCGACTGGATCGAGGAACGCCCCGAGCCGCGAGGTCTGTCCCAATTTCCGCGCGAAGTAGCCATCCAGCGAATCGGTTATGCCGGCAAGCGCGAAACCAATGCCCGCCGCAGGATGTGCCCACCAGATCGGCAAGTAAAACAGAACCACAATTCCCGGAATCATCAGAATGCGCAGCCACGTTAGCGTGTTCGGCAAATTCCAGTGCGCCTTAACGCTACCGCCCGGGATGGAGGTGTTCATAGATTACCTCGGCGAGATCGCGCCCGAGGCCCCGGATTTGAGTGAAATCATCGACGCCGGCACGAAGTATCCCTTGTAGGCCGCCGAATTGTTTCAGCAATTCGCGCCGTTTGACGGGTCCCAAACCCGGAATGGTTTCGAGTATCGACTGGTTATGACGCTTGGCTCGTTTACGGCGGTGACCTGCGATGGCGAAACGGTGCGCTTCGTCGCGCACGCGCTGAATGAGATGCAGTGCGCGCGAGTCCGGGGGCAGTATAGTGGGGGTATCCTGGCCCAACAAGAACAGTTGTTCTTGGCCCGCCCGCCGATCGACGCCCTTGGCGACGCCGATCATGGTAATGCCGCCGAGTTCAAGATCCTCCATTACCTTGGCCGCCTCGGCCAGCTGTCCTTTGCCGCCATCGATCAAGAGCACATCCGGCTTGGGCGTTTCACCGTCCCGAACACGCTTGTAGCGGCGCGTCAATGCCTGATGCATCGCTGCATAGTCGTCGCCGGGCTGAATACCGCTGATGTTGAATCGCCGATACTCGCTTTTCAGCGGGCCTTCCAATCCGAAAACCACGCAGGAGGCCACCGTATCCGTGCCGCCGGTGTGGCTGATGTCGAAACATTCGAGGCGATTGGGCACTTCTTCCAGATCGAACGCCTCGCGCAGGTCGTCGAGGCTGGACTCGATGCCGGCGCGCGCAAGCCGGCGCATGTTGAGCGCCTGCACTGCGTTGTTATGCATCATCTCCAGCCAGCGCGCGCGGATTCCCCTCACCGAGGAGCTAATTCGCACTTTATGGGACAATCGCTGCGCCAGAGTCGACTCCAGCAATTGCATGTCATCGAAGTCTTGTTCCACGATGATCTCTGCCGGGGCATCGCGCTCCCAATAATATTGCGTTACGAACGCCGCAAGCACCTCCGGCAACTCAGCCAACGGAGCTTTCGGGAAAAATGTGGTGGACCCTAAGCTGCGGCCGGCGCGCACGAACATAAGCGCGACGCAATACTCGCCATTCTCTTCGGCGACGGCGATCACATCCGCATCATGATCCTCGCCGGCGGTGACTATTTGTTGCGCTTGAATGACTTTGAGCTTTGCCAGTTGGTCGCGCAGCTGCGCGGCCTCCTCAAAATCCAAGCGCGCGGCGGCGGCCTCCATCCGCCGGCCGAGATCTTCGCTGACCTCGTCATTGCGCCCTTCCAGCACCTTTATCGCGGCGCCGACATCACGGGCGTAGTGCTCCTTGGAAACCAGACCCACGCAGGGCGCCGTGCAGCGCTGGATTTGGTATTGCAGGCAGGGTCGCGAACGGTTTGCGAAATACGCATCATCGCAGTTGCGTATGCGGAACAGTTTCTGCAGCTGTTGCAGAGTATCGCGCACCGCACCGGCCGAGGGGTAAGGACCGAAATACCTTCCCGGCTCCTTGCGCGAACCGCGATAGAAATTCAAACGCGGAAACTCGTGATTGGTTTCCAGATGCAGATACGGAAAACTCTTGTCATCGCGCAACACCACATTGAAACGCGGCCGATGTTTCTTGATGAGATTGAATTCGAGCAGCAGCGCTTCGGTTTCGGAATTCGTGATCGTGACTTCCATGTTCGCGGTCTTGGCGATCAGCGCCTGTACTTTCGGCTGCACATTGCTCGGCTGAAAATACGAGCCGACCCGGTTTTTCAGGTTTCGAGCCTTGCCGACGTAGAGGATCTCCCCGTGCACGTCCAGCATCCGGTAAACGCCCGGTCGGCCCGGCAGCGTGTCGACGAACAGCTTGGCGTCGAAGCGAGGCGCCGCCGATGTGGTCGGCGGCGGCGCTGCCGCCGGCAAGGCGTCGGGCTTCGAATGCGTATCAGCGGTCATCGAATTTGCCAGCCTGCGCCAGATCTCGGGCTCTCCTGATGATGGCTTCGAACATAGCCGCGGTGAGGCGTCGCGTTTGCGTGTTGTAGCGGCTGCAATGATAGGAATCGATCAATACCCGGTCATGCCTCAGCCTATGTTCCGCCGCGTGGGCAAAACGGTATCCGCCGGCGGGCAAATCGCAAGCGCGCAGCACCGCTGCATGCGCAATTATCCCTAAAGCAAGGACAACGCGCGTGTTCGAGTTTTGCGCGAGTTCTGCCCGCAGATACTCATTGCACGCCTTGATCTCCGCAGGCAGGGGTTTGTTTGCCGGTGGGACGCACTTCACCGAATTGGTAATTCGAACGTCGCGCAGCAGCAGACCATCGGTTGCATCCAAGGATTCGGGGCGGGACGCGAGTCCAAACTGGTACAGGGTCCGGTACAGCAATATTCCGGCATGGTCACCGGTGAAGGGCCGGCCGGTGCGATTGGCGCCGTGCATGCCCGGCGCCAAGCCGACTATGACGAGGCGCGCGGCAGGATCGCCGAACGGCGGCACAGGGCGGCAGTAGTAATCCGGCTGCGCAACGCGCACGGAATCGAGAAACGCGGCCAGTCGCGGGCAGCGTCGGCAAGCCGGATCAAAAGTAGGGTTCATACAAAAAACGGGCTACGCTTGCGCGTAGCCCGCCATCGATCGCGCTTGGACTTTGGACTAACCCGAGCGCATCCGAACCATGGCCCAATCCAGGTTTAGGACCTGTCAGACCCCATTTGCAGGGAAAAAATCCCCCCGCCTCAGCCAATTTTTTTGTTGGTTGTCCGAGCTAATTGTGGCCTCACGGCGTTCAAACTCAGATATGCGGGGAAGGCTCGCCAAGAAGGATAGCACCTGCCTGCATCGAGGCAAGCCGGCTTTTTAAAAACTGTCGGCTTCGGGTAATATTATTTGGAGATATGATGTATATATTATTGATTATAAATAATATATATGCGCTTATGGCAATCCACCCTCGGCCAGCTTTACCCATACCGGAGACGCAGTGATCGCCCCTCAGGGTGGAGCGGGTGTCCCGGCGGGGTCATCCCGGCGTGTTACGCTTCTGGAAAGAGCGCTACCGACAACAGAATCGCCTGGCGGAGAAAACGCCCTTGTTCCGACGCCGCATTCATCCTGCCGACCGACTCCATATGGAGCAGCGCAGCGTTAGGGGCGCCGGGGCGTGACGACGCTAGTGCAGGACAGCATCCTCGAGACACAGAGTCTGGTGAAGGAGTTCAAGGGATTTGTGGCGGTGGATGGCGTGTCGCTTCGGGTACGGCGCGGCGAAATCCACGCGTTGATCGGCCCGAATGGTGCCGGCAAGACCACTCTTTTCAATTTGCTCACCAAGTTCCTGCAGCCGACTTCGGGCGCCATCTATTTTCAGGGTGAAAACATCACGCGCGAACAGCCGGCAGATATCGCGCGCCGCGGCATCGTGCGGTCCTTCCAGATTTCCGCCGTGTTTCCCCACCTCACTGCTCTGGAGAATGTGCGCGTCGCGCTACAGCGCACGCTGGGTACCTCGTTTCATTTCTGGCGTTCGGAAAAAAGCCTGGCAAAACTAAATGATCGCGCCGCACAGTTGCTGGCCGAGGTCGGCCTGGAGCAGTGGGCCGCCACGCTGACGGCTGATTTGGCCTATGGGCGCAAGCGCGCGCTGGAACTCGCGACGACACTCGCGCTCGAGCCCCAGCTGATGCTCCTGGACGAACCGACGCAAGGCATGGGTCATGAGGACGTCACGCGGGTCACGCAGCTGATCCGCAAGGTTGCGGCGAATCGCACCGTGCTCATGGTCGAGCACAACATGAGCGTCGTCTCATCCATCGCCGATACGATATCGGTATTGCAGCGCGGGCGGGTGATCGCCGCGGGCCCCTACTCCGAAGTCTCCAAGAATCCGCAGGTCATAGAGGCATACATGGGTAGTGCCGGCAGCGAACTCGGAAAGACCCACTGATGGCGCGCGAGCTGCTGACAATCGCCGGTCTCAACGCATGGTACGGCGAGTCGCACATACTGCATGGCGTCGAATTCAACGTCCAAGAGGGCGAGGTGGTGACGATACTCGGGCGCAACGGTGCGGGCCGCACGACCACCCTCAGGGCCATCATGGGGTTGATCGGCGCACGCACCGGCTCGGTCCTGATCGGCGGCGTCGAGACGGTGCGGCTGGCGCCGCATCGTATCGCCCGCATTGGCATCGGCTATTGTCCCGAAGAGCGCGGTATTTTCTCGGCTCTCACTGCCGAGGAAAATCTGATGCTGCCGCCGCAGTTCAAAAGCGGCGCGGGCTTGCAGGTTGAAGAAATCTACGACATGTTTCCAAACCTGCGCGAGCGCGCCGCCAGTCCCGGTGCGCGCCTGTCGGGCGGCGAGCAGCAGATGTTGGCGGTGGCGCGTATCCTGCGAACCGGCGCTCGACTGCTATTGCTCGATGAGATTTCAGAGGGTCTCGCACCTGTGATTGTGCAGAAACTTGGCGAGGTGATCCGCACGCTCAAATCGAGGGGCTTTACCGTCGTCCTGGTCGAACAAAACTTTCGCTTCGCGGCTCCGCTGGCGGACCGCTTTTACGTCATGGAGCACGGCCGGATCGTCAGACAATTCGAACAAGCCCAGCTTGCTTCGCAAATGGGTATGCTCCACGAGTGGCTGGGAGTATGAAGCAACAATGAACGAAGGAGTTGCAAGATGAAGATTCAGCGGTTCGCGATCCTACCCTGTGCACTGTTCGGCCTGTTCGCAGGGTCGCAAGCCATGGCTGCGGGAGATCAAGTGGTCATCGGCGATATCGACGATCTGTCGGGGGTGTATGCGGATGTCGCCGGTCAGGGCGCCATCGAGGCGGTCATTATGGCGATCGCCGATTTCGGCGGCACGGTTCTCGGCAAGAAGATCGTACTGCTCTCGGTCGACCATCAAAACAAGCCGGATATTGGCGCATCGAAATTTCGCGAGTGGGCCGATCAGAACGGCCTGAATGTGCTCCTGGGTGGTTCGAATACCGGCGTCAGTATCGCCATGTCCAAAGTCGCCGCCGCGAAAAAAGTGCCGTTTTTCGCGATCGGGGCCGGCGGAGCCTCGCTGACCGGCGTGGATTGCACGCCTTATTCGGTGCACTACGCCTATGACACCACCGCCTTGGCCAACGGCACGGCGAGCGTGATCGTCAAGAACGGCGGCAAGTCGTGGTTCTTTCTCACCGCCGATTATGCCTTCGGCACGCAGCTGCAGGATTCGGCGACGAAGGTAGTGCTGGCCAACGGCGGCAAAGTCTTAGGGGCGGTGCGCGTTCCTCTGGGCACCACCGATTTCTCCTCCTTCTTGCTGCAGGCGCAGAGTTCAGGCGCGCAGGTCTTGGGGCTGGCCAATGCCGGCACCGATTTTTCGAACTCGTTGAAGGGCGCCACCGAATTCGGCATCACCAAGACCATGACGCCGGCCGCGCTGCTGGCTTTCCTCAGCGATATTCACAGTTTGACGCTGCCAACGGCGCAGGGACTGTACCTGACCACGGGTTGGTACTGGGATCTGAATGAGGAGACGCGCGCATTCGGCAAGCGGTACTTCGAAAAGATGAAGCGGGAACCGACCATGGATCAGGCGGGCTACTACTCGGCCGCGATGCAGTACCTGAAGGCAGTCAAGGCGGTGGGCACGACCGATTCCGACCAGGTGATGGCGGAACTGAAGAAGACCAAGATCAACGATATGTTCGCCAAAAACGGCTACATCCGCGCCGATGGCTTGATGATCCATACGATGTACGTCATGCAGGTCAAGAAACCCGCGGAATCGAAGTATCCCTGGGACTACTACAAAGTGATCAAGGTCATGTCCGGCGAGGAAGCCTTCGGCTCGCAGCCGGACCCAACCTGTCCGCTTATCAAGAAGTAGCTGGTCGATGGCATCGCCGAGATCAAGGTCTCTGTCAAATCTGCGGCCCCGCCAGTGACCACGGTGCTTGGAGTCCCGCTGCCCGCAATTCTCGGCCAGCTCATGCTGGGGCTGGTCAACGGATCCTTCTACGCGCTTTTGAGTCTCGGTCTTGCCGTGATATTCGGGCTTCTTGGAATTGTCAATTTTGCGCACGGCGCGTTTTACATGCTCGGGGCATTCGCTGCGTATATCGGACTGCAGACCTTTGGCGTGAATTACTGGTTTGCGCTGCTGCTCGCGCCCCTGCTGGTAGGGCTGTTGGGGATCGGTATCGAGCGCTTGTTTCTGCGCCACTTGTATCGACTCGATCCCTTGTACGGGCTGCTGTTGACGTTTGGCATGGCGCTGATCGCCGAGGGGATCATGCGCGATCAATTCGGCGCCTCGGGAAAATCCTATCCGGTGCCGGAGCTGTTGCGGGGCGTTTTCGATCTCGGCTTCATGGTGCTGCCGATTTATCGCGCCTGGGTCGTGGTCGCGTCGGTGACGGTGTGCGGCATGACCTGGTTCCTGATTGAACGCACCCGCTTGGGGGCGACGCTGCGCGCAGCCACCGAGAATGCGCAGCTGGTGCAGGCCTTCGGCATCAACGTTCCGCTCATCGTCATGGGTACCTACGGAGCGGGCGTGGCGCTCGCTGCGCTGGCGGGGGTGCTCGCGGCGCCGGTGGTCCAGGTGAGTCCTCTGATGGGCTCATCACTCGTGATCGTCGTCTTCGCTGTGGTGGTCATCGGCGGCATGGGCTCGATCATCGGTGCCATCCTCAGCGGTCTGGTGCTCGGGCTCATTGAAGGCTTTACAAAGGTCATTTATCCCGAAGCATCGAATATCGTGGTCTTTGTGATCATGGCGGTGGTATTGATCTGGCGGCCCGCGGGACTGTTTGGCAAGGAGTAAGGGTGCGAAGCAGCGTTGCGGTGTACGTTTTGATCGGGATCGTGGCGCTGGCGGCCCCTTTCCTCGGCGTCTATCCGGTATTTAGCGCGCAACTGCTGTGCTTTGCGATGTTTGCCTGCGCGTTCAATCTGCTGCTTGGCTACAGCAAGATGCTTTCCTTCGGCCACGCCGCATACTTCGGTTCATCCGCCTACATCACCGGATGGCTGGTATCGGTTCACGGTTGGGGAACCCTCGCCGGGATCCTGGCAGGCGTTGCGGTTGCCATGCTGCTCGGCCTCGTGATCGGCGCGATCGCGGTTCGTCGTCAGGGCATCTATTTCGCGATGATCACCCTGGCGCTGGCGCAGTTGGTGTTTTTCGTCTGCCTGCAGGCCGACTTCACGGGCGGTGAGAATGGCCTGCAAGGTATCCCACGCGGCGACATCTTGGGCCTTATCCCACTGGATCGCGACGCGACCATGTACTACTTCGTGCTCGCGGTTTTTGTCGCGATGTACCTCTTCATCCGCCGCATCGTACGCTCGCCCTTCGGTCATGTACTGGAAGCGATTCGAGAGAACGAGCCACGCGCTGTCTCCCTAGGATACAAGGTCGACCGCTACAAGCTGGTCGCCTTCGTGCTGTCGGCGAGCATAGCCGGCCTGGCAGGCTCGCTGAAGGCGCTCACTTTGAGCTTCGCCACGCTCTCTGACGTCAGTCAGGGGACCTCGGGCGAAGTGATCCTGATGACTCTTCTGGGCGGCAGCGGCACCTTTCTTGGGCCGGTGGTCGGTGCCGGCATTGTGCTCACGCTGCAGCAATATCTCTCGGAGCGCGTAGGCGCCTGGGTTTCGGTGATCATCGGCGCCATCTTCGTCGTCTGCGTGATGATCTTTCGGCGCGGCATCGTCGGCGAAATCGAGCGGCGCTTTGCGCGCCGCCGAGAAACTTAAGGTTTCAGCCGGCCGCGAATCCCGCCGGGCTTGTGCTGTGATCAGGCCTCGATCGCGGCGATGGTTGCGGACTCCATCCACAGGCGCTTGGCGTCTTCGTCGTTGCGCGCCTCCGTCGTCGGCTGCGCCGGCAGGCATTTGTAATAATACCCGCCGCTGACATTAGCCACCTCCGGCGCCGAAGCCAGGTAGACAATAGTCTGCGCACCCTGCTGCGGCGAAATCGCGAAAAGTTTGGCCACACGCACCACGCCCGACAAGATGCCGCCGCTGCCATCGCCGAAGCGCGTGGCGACGAAGCCGGGATGCAGGCAATTGGCGGTAACTCCCTTGCCACTTAAACGGCGCGCCAGTTCGCGCGTGAACAGGATATTGCAAAGCTTTGAGCGTCCATAGGCCCTCATGGGCGAAAAGCCATGCGCGGCTTGCAGGTCGTCGAAGTCCAGCTTGGCTCCTTGGTGAGCGGCCGAGGCGGTGTTGACGATGCGCGCCGGCGCAGAAGCCAGCAGCCGTTCGCGCAGTCCCTGCGTGATTACGAAGTACGCCATGTGATTGATCGCGAAGGTGCGTTCGAGATTATCTTCGGTCAGTTGCCGCGAGCCGAACATGGCGCCCGCATTATTGATCAGCACATCGATGCGAGGTTGCGCGGCTGAAATTTCCTGCGCAACCCGTTTCATTTCCGAGATGCGCGACAGATCTCCGTAATGAATGGAATGCGAATTGCCCGCCCCGCCGCTGCGCAAACCAGCAAGTGCGGCCTCGCCGCGTGCTTTGTCGCGCGCGACGAGCACGATGCGCGCGCCCATGCCTGCGAGCCGTCGCGCGGCAACCTCGCCGATGCCGGAAGTCGCGCCCGTGACGACCACGACCTTTCCTCGCATGACTTCCCCCTGCATTTGCAAACCCCAATTAGGCCAGGACTCTCACAGCTTGCCATACCAGCGTGGGCATGGTGTCATTGTTGCATTCAGTGATTGCACTGGGGGCTGAAAACGCGATGCGAACAATAAAAATCGTCGGCCTTGTATTGTTCATGGCGATGTTCGGGAACGCCGCTTCATCGTACGCGAAGGACGCCAAATCTACGGACCTTTGGGACCGGGTCGAGCACCACTACGCAAACTCGAACGGCGTCAAAATCCATTATGTGGCGCTGGGAAAAGGCCCGCTGGTCGTCATGATTCATGGCTTCCCGGACTTTTGGTACACCTGGCGCGATCAGATGCGCGTGCTGAGCTCGCAGTATCGCGTTGTCGCGGTAGACCAGCGTGGCTACGATTTGTCAGGACGTCCGCCCGGCATCGAACAATATGCGATGCCATTGCTGGTCGATGACATCGGCGCCGTCATCAAAGCCGAAGGCCGCAGCAAGGCAGTGATCGTCGGGCATGATTGGGGCGGAGCAGTAGCGTGGACTCTCGCCATGACGCATCCGGATTGGATTCAGGCGCTTATAATTCTGAATCTGCCGCACCCGTATGGAATTCAGCGCGAAATCAAGAACAATCCTGAGCAACGCAAGAACAGTCAGTACGCGTTTAATTTCCAGAAACCGGGTGCCGAGAAAACCCTGAGCCCGGAAAAATTGGCTGCGTGGGTCAAGGATGACAAAGCCCGGGTGCACTATATCGAAGCATTCGAACGCTCGGACTTCGAGGCCATGCTGAATTACTACCGCGCCAACTACCCGCGCCCCAGCCAAACCGCCGACGCCTCGGACGCTTCCGCGCCGCCGCCCCCTTCAACGTCAACGCCACCGCCACCGCCACCGCCAAAGGTCCAGGTTCCGGTTCTGGAGTTTCACGGGCTTGCCGACCAAGCATTGCTGCCGGGCGCCCTGAGCGGGACTTGGGACTTGGTGGATGAAGACTTCACCTTGGTCACCATCCCCGGGGCCGGGCACTTCGTGCAGCAGGACGCATCCGCTCTGGTGACGGCCACGATGAGCGATTGGCTGAAACGTCGAATACCGCCGGCGAATCAGGCCCTCACCGAACCTTAACCGGCAGCCGGCGCTTTCTCATCAGCTGTTTCGAAGACCGTTGCCACCGTGGCAGGCCGCGTCACGAGGCCTCCGCTCGCAATGCGCCCCGATTTCTGACCGCGAGCCAGTTCACCAGCGCGATCACGATCGTGGCCACGAGAATTAACGACTTGGTAAAGTCCACACGCGTCAGCAGCGCCGTGCATATGACCATGCCCAGAATCGGAAGGATCGGCCCACCGGGAACCCGGAATGTTGCGGCTCCCGGCTGCTTTCTGCGCAGCACCGGCACGGCGGCGCACACGGCGCCGTAGTAAGCGAGCCGTGCAACGGCGGACAGGGTTACATTCCAAGAAAAGCTGCCGAACAGAGCGAAAATCCAAATCAGCAGTGCAAATACGGTAATCGCGACATACGGTGTGCGCATGCGCGGATGCACTGCCGCGAACAGGGCCGGGAAATCACCGAGCTCGGCCAGAGCGAACATGGCGCGCGGCCCAGTCAGCAAGTTCGCGCTGAGATAGCCGTACACCGAGATCAATGCGCCCGCCGCGATTAGCGCGGCGCCGGGCCGTCCGATGAAAATTCGCGCGGCATCGGCGAGAGGCCGATCGCTGTGTGCAGGGTCCGGCAAAACGCCGACGACTATGAATTGCAGCACGGTGTAAAGCAGTGTAACGATGATCAGTGCCACGAACAGAGCGAACGCGGCATCGCGCCGCGGGTTCTTGGCCTCGCCCATCGGATTCAAAGCAGCCTCGTAGCCGCCGTAGGCAAAGAAAAGCAGC
>Ga0210394_10005988_pt1 | contig 13375 bp, 16 predicted proteins | sample IncBWC12MmetaG_FD_160121 | JGI IMG/M metagenome (GOLD analysis project Ga0210394, IMG submission 160121) | Forest soil microbial communities from Barre Woods Harvard Forest LTER site, Petersham, Massachusetts, United States - Inc-BW-C-12-M | ecosystem: Environmental > Terrestrial > Soil >...
GTGACCGCCCCCGCGGTACCGGATCCGACTATAATCGGCGGTCCAGCGATAACCGGCCCGATTGGACTGGGTTTTCGCGTCCCCACCCTGATCATCTCGCCGTTCAGTCGAGGTGGGTTCGTGTCGTCGGACCTGTTCGATCACACTTCCGTGTTGCGATTCCTGGAAACTCGGTTCGGTGCGGAAGTGCCTAATTTGAGCGCCTGGCGCCGCGCGGCGGTTGGGGATCTAACCAGCGCGCTCAATTTCCAAAAACCTGACCAGTCGATTCCGAATCTACCGTCAACACTTCCTGCCGTTCAGCAGGTGATTCAGCAGTGTGTCGCGAACCTGGCTGGAACAACGCCCTACGCAGTGCCAACCGCTCAGACCGTCCCGACTCAGGAATCCGGAACCGCAACTCGCCCCAGCGGTTTGTGTTAGTCAAGATCAAGCCTGTGCCCCCAAAATCCAAGTGGATTGTACGAGCAGCATACAGACCGAACAATGCGACGAACCCATGACTTAGTCAGGCATTCCCGGGACGGATCCATGGCGACAACCTCGTCAATGCCAGACTAATCTGCCGTCCAGTTATCGCTTTACGCTACGATTCCTTTTGCTGCAGAGACGCCAGGTAGTCGCTGAGGTCCTTGATGCGCTTCCTCACCGCAGCTTCGTCGTAGGTGTCCATGGAGCCGAAGATTGGCCCCCAAATGGGCATGTCGGATGAGCCATGCGAGAGCATACGCGTGCCAAAACGCAGCACGTCAGAGACGCGCTCATAGGGGAATTTCCCACCGTTGCGTTTAGCGAGCGTAGTTAGATCAGGCGGAGCTGTCTTGAGCGCGAACGCAGCCGGTCCATCGCCTCGAGCATCTGCACCGTGGCACGAGGCGCAATAGTGCATGTAAGTTTGCTTGCCGGATGCCGCACTGGTCCGAGGCGGCCGCACATTGTCCACCGCCGACTTATTTTGAGCGCCCGCAATGGAGACCACCAGGATCAAAATTCCAAACACAATAACGCGGCACGTAGCCATGATTGCCTCCGAGTACTTGTCGCTTCCAACGGCGGCAGTTGTAGCGCTTCTCGGGTCAGAGGTGGATCCGTTAGTACAAGAGACAGCGCACAACTGTTTTGATGTGATGTCTGTCATTTTCATCAACATTAGTGTGCGATACCACCAGCGCCAAAGCTGTCTCATTGGGCACACTGTTTAGGTGTAGGCGACTGCGGGATAGCACGGGCCGTCCGCCGCGAAGACGGGCATAACATCACCGTACCTGTCGCGACGGAATCCGGACTTGCGCGTCTAGCATGACATGTATTTGCCGTTCGATCGGAACCGCATTAAGCTGTGGCGGGCGATCTTAAAATGTCGAAGCGTCTTCCTGCTCGCTACTCCGAAATTGGCTGTCGTATTCCCAAGGAATATTTCTGGGTAATCGGCTGGGGAGAGAGCGACGTCGGAACCGAGACCGGATCCTATGACGCAGCCCTGCACATGGCAGGCATCGAGAATTACAACGTGATGCTGTACACCTCCGTGTTGCCTCCTGAAGCGGTCGAGCTCCCGCACTTGCCTGACATTCACCATGGGTCCGTGCTCGAGGGAATCATCGCCATTCAGCATACCGATAAGCTGGGAACTCGGATCACCGCTGGTCTGCTTTTGGCAAAGGTCTCACGCAATTCGGACGGCTCTTACCTCGGCGGTTTTGCCTGCGAGTATGCCGGCAACGGATCGGTCGAAGAAGCGGAGACGAATTTACGGGAAGCGATGCAGCAGCTTTTTGCGCGGCGTTATAAAACAAGGTTTTACAAACTCGAGTTCGGGAAATCAGTCGTTCGGACATACACGCCTGAAAAATCGTACGGGACGATTCTTGTCGGCATCGGTTTCGCCAGTTACCTTGTGCCGGTATTGAAACCCGCCGTCCACGTAATCCCTTCCCACAAAGATAAGTCGCACGTGAACTATATGGCGTGCTGAGCGGCTTTCCCGTCTGTGCTATTGCGGCTGGCGGCCTCGCAGCTCTATTTCGGTAATCCCTGCACGAGCTTCGCGAAATATCGGGCGTCTAGCGGTTGGAGCGTTACGACCTGGCCTGGTCGATATTTACCGGACGTCGCGGATCACGCCAGCGGCAGAAGGTGCAAACGCGATGTCTCAAACAGAACAGCCAGTCTAGGCATGTTCGTGAGATTCATAGGTACGGAGACTTTCCGGTAGAAACGATGGCCACCGGCTAAGGCGGACTTCAGTTCACCGACAGATTGCGTTTCACGGCAGCAGCATAGTTCTGCCCGGGAGGGCCGGCAAACATGACAAAAAAGATCCCAGGGAAAATGATAAAAGCCAAGGCGATCTCAGCTCATAAGAAAGTTCGCCGAACCTCGCCGAGACTTACGCATAGAGATAGAAAAGACTTACAGTTCAAAAACTATCTAATGGAAGACCACCCCGAACTGAGTTTGCCGCTTGACGACGCAAAGCCCGCCAAAACTGACCGCGTTTCGAGGGCGGCAAGACATTGAAACAGAGGATGGAAGGAACATCTATGTTGGTAAGAAACCTAGAACGACAAGAGTGTTTTGAGTTTCTGAAACAGATCGGTTTCGGAAGACTCGGGTGCGTGAATAAGAATCAGCCTTATGTCGTCCCCATCTATTTTGCATACGAACCCGAACGACTTTTCGGGTTTTCAACCGAAGGGCAAAAAATCGGATGGATGCGGGAGAATCCGCTTGTGTGCGTCCTGGCGGATGACATCAAAAGCGAGCATGAGTGGACTAGCGTGTTGGTGATGGGCCGGTACGAAGAGTTGCCTGACAATCCTCAATATGAGGGGCAGCGCCACCATGCTCACGAGTTGGTTGAAAAGAGGCGTTTGTGGTGGAGACCGGCAATCGCGAGCTCCCAAACGCGCGACGAGCATCTTCGAGTGCTACCTATATTGTATTGCATTCACATCGAAGAAATTTCGGGACGCCGGGCGTCAGGGGATCAAGAAAGCCAGGAGGACGCGTTTGCGGATCACATCAAGCTGCAAGTGCAGCCGCTAGTCCCACCGCGTTAGGCCCGAGAGAGGCAAGCGACGATCGTTTTGATCACGGGTGAACAAAACAAGTTTAGGAGACCGGTTCGGCCGTCGGTCCGAATAGGCACAAAACCAATCTGTTCCCTTTTGGATAGATCCTCCACTCTCGGCGCTTTAGTCTGGTAAAGGATACTGATTCGTTACCTTCCAGGTGCGCTCGAGGGAAGAACGAAAATCCGGCTAAATCGCCGGATGGAACTGCTCCTGGCCACATTCACGGTTTTAGGATCACTTTTAGCTCAAAGCAGCGGGCCGGACGGCAAGCCAGTCGACCATGAAGAATCTTCGTGCAGAAAATTCGGTTTATCTTGCTGGAGAGAAGACCAGGAAACTCGTTTTCTTGTTCGTGTTGGCCGCTGGCGGCCTCTTGTTGGTTACGGCGGTGCAGGCGCTGTCCGGAGATCCGGCGGGGGAATCCGGCGGGCGAGGCAGTTCTCGCGAGGCGTACCGGGGCGAATCCCCAATTACAGAATTTATCGCAGGCACCCGCTCTGCAGGGGCAATTTTTGTTGCCGGCCAAAACCCCGACAAAAGTTACACGCCAACTGCAGGCGAACTCATGGTTGCGGTCGTCGCAAATGAACTGACGGATCGTGAGCAGCTGCGGAAGTGGATCTGTATGATCGAGAAACGGGCGGGGAAGGAAACCCTCACCGAAGAGCAAGTAGAGACTAAGGACGGTCCCCTATACCGTTTGCTTGCGATCGACGGCACGGCGCTTAACCCCGACCAACGGCAGCAGGACGATGTGCGCATTGCCCGACTTATGAAAGATCCAAGTCCCTTGCTGAAGTTAAAACAAGCGCAGGGCGAAGATGAGCTTAAGCTCCAGAAGCTGATGAGCTTAATGCCGCAAGCTTTCGTTTACGACTATGATGGAGTCGAAGAGAAGCTTCTCCGGATCAAATTTCGCCCCAATCCTGACTACAGTCCACCGACTTACGAAGCTCGGGTAATCCACAGCCTCGCCGGAACGATTTTGATCGATTCGGAGCACAAGCGCCTGGCAAAAGTTGCCGGCCATCTTATGAATCGAGTGGAGTTCGGCTACGGGTTGTTGGGGCGAATTGACAGCGGCACAGTGGAACTTGGACGAGTGGAGGTCGGTCCTCAACAGTGGATGACCGCATTCATCAGCATTCACTTTTCAGGGCGAGTGGCAATATTCAAGACAATCAGCAAAGACCAATATGAGCGGCGATCTGAGTTCCGCGTCGTCTCCAGCGATCTCAGCCTCTCCGACGCGAAGGATCTTCTTGTTTCTCGCATCCTTCCGTCCCGTCAAACCCTAAAGACCGGTCAATGATTTAGTACACCATTTACCCTTCGCTTAGGCGTCGCGTGTGCCGCACCCTCCTATACGCCGCAGCAATTGGTCGAAATGTGCACTATCGAACAGCACTAAGCTTAACAAAGCTGGATACTCGGGTGTCCAAGTTCGAGAACCACCTCTCATGTCCGCGCCCTGCAGCCGCATGCGCCGCCAGGCAAAAAATGAGTAGGAAGAAGGAATCACAATGCGTAAACTCAGTTTAATTCGTTCGCTACTTTTTATACTTATGCTCATGTGTCTCTCCGCTGCTTCATTCGCTCAAATCGGTATTTCTGTATCTTTTGGTCCCCCTGCTCTCCCCGTTTATGAACAACCCGACTGCCCCGGGGATGGCTACATCTGGACCCCGGGTTATTGGGCTTGGGACGGCAACGACTATTACTGGGTACCCGGCACTTGGGTCGAGTCTCCCGAAGTCGGCTTCCTTTGGACCCCCGGATACTGGGGTTGGGGCGACAGCGCGTACTTCTTCCACGAAGGTTATTGGGGTCCGCACGTTGGATATTACGGCGGGATCGATTATGGATTCGGATACGGTGGGCACGGCTATGAAGGCGGCCGCTGGGAAAACAACCGTTTTTACTACAACACCTCGGTAAATCGCATAAACAGCAGCAACATCCACAACACCTACAACACCAGGGTCGAATACAACTCGGGAAACCGCGTCAGCTACAATGGCGGCAATGGCGGAATCAACCAGCGGCCGTCGTCGCAAGAACAATCCTACGACAAGGAACGCCACACCGGTCCTGTTGCGGCACAAAACGAGCATATGCAACAAGCTCGTTCCAACCCGGAGCTGCGCGCCTCCACGAATCAAGGCAAGCCTCCGATCGCAGCCACATCCAAGCCGGGAGACTTTAGGGGCGCAGTACCCGCGGGCGGAGCCGGCGCTCCTTACAAAGCTCCCGGACGGACCCCGACTGGAAATGAAGTTCGTCCAGCAAACAACAGCGCAGCACGTGCCAACGCCAACTCTCATGCCGGTGAAGTTCAGCCTCACAATTACACGGCTCCGGCCACCGGCAAGCCTGCAACGGACCAGAAATATCAACAACAACAGGACAAGCTAGCTGCCAAACAAAATCAGGAACACCAGAAGCTGCAGCAACAGCAGGAAAAAGATCACCAGCAAGCGGCCAAGAAAAACACCAGTGAACCACAAAAACAGCAGATGGAGCAGCGCCACACTCAACAAACTCAGCAACTCGAGCAAAAGCACACCGTGCAACAGCAGAACGTGCAGACTCATCAGCAACCACACCAGAGCGCACCGCCTCCGCAGAGCCATTCTCCAGCGGAAAAGCATTAAGCGTTCAGCAGTAACCGAATAACGCAGCTGGGCCCGGTATCACACGCCGGGCTTTTCCTTTTGGTGCCTGTAGGGGTGGGCGGCAATCCAGGCAAGGAGAATGAGAGATGAGCTACGTAGAAGGGAACCTGGTCCCCGGCGAAACGGTGATTTACCAGACTCGGCTACATTGGATCGTGATGCTGGGCCACTATGCCCTGGGATGCCTGCTGTTCGGTTTGCCAGGAGTGCTTCTGTTTTATTACGCGTTCAGCCAGGCCGGAATTGAGAGCAAGACTCTGCATCTCATGGAAGGCGGAGGCGCAGCTTTGCTCGCTTGTGGTGTCGCGACGATTCTAGATGTGACTTTGCTAGTTCTTATCCGGCTGGCTGTGGCGCCAATTCCAGTACTCCGACTGCTCCTTTGTGTTCGCCTTTGAGAATTCGTGAGAATTCCTGTGGTTTTCCGTAAGGAACCGTTCCCAGTTGCGATTCTCATTGTCATCCCAGTTGTGATAGTCCTTGTGATCTTTATCGTAGACTCGATGCTGATCTTTGGCGTCCTGCTTCTCTTGAGGTACCGGGCCGGCCATAACTGAAACCGGTACTGCGAGGCCAGCGGTCAGGAATAACGTGGCGATGTAACGATGTGCACGATGCATGTTGTAATCCTCCATGATGCCGAATGGTTCGAACATGTTGGAGGTTAGCAGGATATTTAAAAGCAATCTGTTCGCTTGTGCACACGTCCCGTGCTGTTCGCTATGATTTGATCCTGTACGGGCGGCGCGATTTCGGATCTGTCTCGTTTGGCACAGACTTCTCCCGTCTAATCTGCCAGCTTTGACGCCATAAGTACGAATCTAGCCAGAAGCCGAGGTCCGAACTGTCCACGGCAGGGATTCACGATTTGCAACACGCTTAAATGTAAGGAGTTAAAGACATGCTTGGAATAATCGCAGCAGTACTGATCGTTCTTTGGTTGCTAGGATTCTTGGCCTTTCACGTTTCTAGTGGCCTCATTCACATTCTGTTGGTAATCGGTATCGTTATGCTACTGCTCCATTTTTTCAGAAGGCGAGAAAGCGTAGCCTGAAATACCCCGTTATTTGCGACGTTCTTTGGCTGTGACGGCAACATCGACGTGAGAGCCCTTTTTGAGGCTGACGGCGTCCCCACGCTCGTCCGTTAGCGAATTTTCAATGCGCAGGGCCTTCCGGCTGTCGTCTCCGTCAACGGCGATCTGCGCCTTTTCCGGCTGGCTAGGGCGGGGCGAAGCGATGATTTTGTTGACGGTTGCGGGAACGGTGATGCTTGGATGTTCTGGAATGCGGGCCGTATCTAAATTCAGTTCCGCCATTCTTGCGGACTTAGCCATGCGTGGCTTCGCCAATTCCGTCGTGACCCTGTCCAGCGTCGAAGTTTTGTATTTTGCCATGCTATCCACCTCTTGAGAGCGATCGAATTCTGGGATATTCCCGTTGACGCAGGTAGATGTACGTTTTGCGGCAACACGACGAGCGAGCTACGTCGACATTTGCACCGAGGCTAAAGCCATATAAGTTTTCGCGAATGCTAGCGGTGCCGCCTTGACTTCGACTTCGTCATCTCTATGCGATGAAAGGCGCGCGGCCAACTACCGTTCTGGCTACTAAGGCCTCTTTTTTGGCCTCTTAACGACTCCAACCCGAGTTTTGCCAAAATCGAGAACCATATCCTTCAATCGATCCCAAATCAGATCAGCGTAAGAAGCCCAAGAAATACAAGATCAGGGCGATGAGCACGACAGTCCCGACTATTCCGAGACCACCACCTGTCCCCCATCGGGAATATCCGTAATATCCCCCGCCTCCGCCGAACAACAGCAACAAAACCAAAATTAGTATCAGCATCGAAATTTCCCCTTCATCGTGACATGATGTCACTTGCGTGCAGTTCCGCGTCTTCTAACGGCATGCGACAATGTTCGGAAATCCTGCCAACAAGCTGGTCGTGTCTGCCCAAATCTGCTTCCAGTTCGTTATGCGTGACGGTGCCTATCCATTCGCGGATTCTACCTACGAATTGATAGTAGCGCCCCTCCATCAGATATTGATTCACTTCAACTCCAATTCTTCCAAGCCTTCGACTGCACGAAATTAAACATGTAACTCGTCAGGGTACACGACCGGTGTTTTGAACAAAACGAGAGAAAATGGATGTTGCCGCTATTAACATGCGATAACTTACGTGAAGAATCTGTTCAATTTCAGACACAGGGCCTAAATGATTGGCGTAGGTCATTCGAGCTCCGACGTTGCATTGATACGAGGGCACCGGAAGCCTGAGTGAGCAAGTAATCCAAATCCGCTCTTCAGACAGCAGAGCACTCTGGAACAAACTCTCTTGTTTGGAATTTTCGGCACCCTGAACTTCGTGAACAGTGCCAAAGTCTCTTGATTGTTCTAGGTCGTTAGTCCAAACGAACTAATCGATGTGTACGTTTGGGAACAGTTTAACTGTTCCGTCGCTGGTACGATCGCTGTCTAAAGAAACCAAGGCAGCGGAGTACTCTTTGACCGATGAGACTTACGCACAGTTGTTAAGTCAGCTGGCGGAGCGGAAGTTCGATCGGACATCGCCAGAGCTGCGCGACAATATCGTAAACTTCTATTCTGACCTTTCTCTTCCTGTGGAAACCAAAAAGGACTCTGCTCGCTGGCAAGGCGTATTGTTATCCCTTGACCAGTTGAAGCTGCTTGCTCCGGCTCCGATTCTTGCGGCGACCCCACCATTGCGGCGCTGATCGAGCGCCTGTACTACATCGCAACATGTGACAACATGTCCACCCGAGGCTTGGTCGCGGCAGCCGGCGTTGGTGCGCCTCGTTCCTGTCCACAGGGGCAGTTGTGCCGCCGTTCGCGAATCGCGATCGAGGCCAGGTAGCTCTCGGCAAGAAAATCGCAGCGCAAGCAGTCACAGATCTTGCCGGCGTCAATGCGGTGGTTCTTTTTCTTTGTGGCGGCGATGGCGCGCGGCATCAGCGGGTGCGCCGCCTTCAGAGCACCTGCATGCGGCTTGAGGTGACCATGAATCCAGCCCGTGAACATGGGCGCTTCCATTTCCGGGCTCCACGGCTGTGGCAGCGGCTTCATCCAGTGGTCCAAGTCCATGCGTGTGGCGGGAAGCGATCCTTCGGCATAGCTACTAAGTATGGTGGGCACGAAGAGGACGTCGATCTACGAGTGGCCGCCTGGAACGGGTTCCGAAGGATTCGTTACAATCAGCTGGCGAGGCTTGAATACCAGAATTTGCAAAACGAACTCGCACTAACTCTTTGATTGAGGCTACTGCGTTGAGAGGTCATCGATTATCCAGCAAGGGCGGGATTCAAAATACCTCAGTATTTACGCACCGAGCGTGACGGCCGGTATCGTCGGTGACGAATCCGAATAAGGTTAGTTTTCGAAGGAGCGTGCTAACGGTGCCGGGGCATTACTACGAAGGGCGCGCTTCAGTGCTTTGTTTAGGTAAATCGTTTGACCCGCAGTATCGCCAAAGTACTAAACTGCGTTCCGGCACGCGAGCGGGAAAGACGTTAGGGACTCGGAACGCTGGCAGTCGGTTGGGGTTGGTTTTCGAGTTGAGCCAGTTCTTCGCGTAGGCGCGCCGCTTCGGCGCGATACTTTGCCGCCTCGCCATGGTACTTGACGGCGGGGACGCTGCCGGCCGCATTGAAAAGCTTGGTGAGGGCATCGTTTTTGCCTTTGCCGGTATGTTCGAGTTGGTCGGCAAGATCGTCTTGGTATTGTGCGTCGCCTTCCAATCCGGCAATGCGGCGCTGAAGATCCTGGATATTGGCCCAGCGCTGAGCGCGGGCGATGGCAGCATCGGTGACGGTGGTGTTGGCGGCGTCCCAATTTCCGCGAATCTCCAGCACATTTTTGAAAGCGTCGAGATTGATGGCGCCGCGTCGATTGCCAAGATCGGCAGACATGCGGTACCAAGTCACAGCCCTGGCGTCGTCGGGCTTTACGCCTTGGCCGAACTGATACATCCAACCAAGCTGATTTTCTGCGTTGCTGTTGCCGTGCGCCGCAGCTTCCACGAACCAAGACATAGCCTTGGCATAATCGGTTTGCACGCCGAGGCCATTTTGAAACATATAGCCGATGTTTTCCTCGGCGTCGTTGCTGCCATGTTCCGCGGCTTTGTAAAACCAGGCAAGAGCCTCGGCGTAATTCTTCGGCTGGCCCCATCCCTCTTCAGCGAAGAAGCCTAACTGGTTTTCGGCTTCGGGGTTGCCGTGTCCCGCCGCGCGGAGATACCAGCCATGCGCTTCAGCATAGTCCTGCTTCACTCCATATCCGCACTGGTAAAAGTAGCCCACTTGCTTTTCCGCTTGCGGCAGATTTTGGTCCGCCGCTTTGCGGTACCAATCAAAGGCCTGTTTGTAATCACGTTTGACGCCAACCCCATCCTCGAACATGCCGCCCACATTATATTGCCCCAGCGCATAGCCCTGCTTCGCTGCGGAACGATAGTAGGCTACGGCTCGCTTGTAATCCCGCGGCACGCCAAACTTATGTTGGTACATATAGCCAAGTTGATTTTGAGCCGGAGCAAAGCCCTGGTTCGCGGACTTCGTAAACCAGAGGAGCGCCTGAGTGTAATCCTGAGGAACGCCGACGCCGCTAAAATAATGGTTCCCGAGGGCGAACTGCGCCTGCGCATCTCCCGCAGCGGCGGGCTCGCGGACTGAATAAAAGTCGTTGTCCGACCGCAGTGCTGTCGCCTGGGTCGACGTTTCTACCGGTGCCTGCGCTCGCGCCGCGGAAAGCAGTGCGAACATGAAGAAAGCAGGCACCGCGGCCCTCGTTAGAAAGCTCATGGACGCGTCTCCCCGTTGAGAAACTCCAGAGACAATAACCAGGAAGGATAGAAAAGGAACGGCGGCTCGCTACCCGATTCGACTCGTTCCGCTACCGCTTTCCGCCACGCACCGCAGTCAAATGCCAACGCCAACAGACTGGCAGGCGAACGCGCGCATAGCTATGGGCCACTAATGCTAAAGGGACAGAATGTGCCCAATGTTGTATTGCGGGCTCGAAAGGGATGTGGCGCATCAAACTGAATGCGTGTTGGAAAACTTGAAGGCGATTCGGCCTACCGAAAGATGCGCTGGTCGAGATTGGACTGGCACCGTGCTCTGAGGGACAGCGTTACCTGTAAAGTGGTCCCGGCACCATGCATTCCACCTGCAACTAGACGCCGCTGGTATGGGGTATTGTGCCTCCGCACCTGTCAAAACGTTCGGAGCCAAGAAGAGATCGACATACTTGGAAAAGCCTGAGTGCTTAGCGTGCTATACGAACAAGACGGTTTCGAGTTTCTATCGCAAGCCTTTTTTCTCCAGGTGAGTGATGCGGGACACTTTGGCACGTGACGCGGGGCACAGCAATTGGCGGGGGCTGAGTGAGAAAGTGGTTTGGGACGGAATGAACTCTTAATCCTACGAAGCCCCGAGGGAACGTAGTCGAGCGGCATCGCCCCCAAAGCGATAAGAGAGGGAGGCTTATATGTTCGCACGTGAAGTTGTGTTGCAACTGAAGCCGAATGTAGTCAAAGAGTTTCCGGTAACGTTTGAAAAGGAAATCCTGCCCCTGCTTCGCAGGCAGAAGGGATTTCTGGATGAACTGCTGTTGGTGACACCGGAAAAGAGGGAGATGAAAGCGATCAGTTTGTGGGAGACGAAGGAGTATGCGGAGTCCTACAATCGCGAACTGTACCCACAGATCGAGAAGATCATGGCGCGGTTCATTGAGGGCGTCCCGGTGGTGAAGAACTTCGAGGCGGAATACTCCACATTCCACAAGGTTGCGTTTGCGGCAACCCATTGAGCGGCTAGTTTCCTTTGTCAGGGGGCGAAGTCAGCCCCCCTCTTTTTTTGGCTCGAATCCCAGTGGACCTGCGCGGAACTGACTTCTCCGGTAAACGCTGCCTTGGCTCTCGTATTGATTTCGGGGGAGAATCCGAATCGTAAGGCGGAACTTGTCGTAGCGGATCAAATGGCCAACGCTTGGGAAACTCGCTCCCTAGAGGCGACAGATAGGACGCCCGTAGTGTGGAGCGAAGGTCCCGGAAAATATGACGACATTTCAGGTCGCAAGACTATCCGGGCAACATACCCAGTGGTCGTCTTTTGTGGTTATGAATCATGGGCAATCGTCTACGCGTGGGCCGGTAGGGAAGTAGAAAAAATTTGGATTTCTGACTAGGTACTTCATAAGTGGGCCCCGGTACCCAAGTTACCGGTAATCCGACAAATCAGAAGTTGACGCGTACTTGCGGCACATTTCCCTAGACGTAGTCAAACAACACCATAAAGCCAAAATCCATGTGCAGCTGCTGGTGGCAGTGGAAAAGCGTCATACCCGGATTGTCGGCGGTGAAATCCACTTCGACTTCCTGATAACCACCGACCATGACCACGTCCTTCATCACACCGTTCGTCTGTGCCCCCGCGACTTTCGTGAGTTCGAAGCTGTGACGGTGCACATGAATTGGATGAATGTCGTCGCTCGCGTTACGCATGCGCAGCCGGTAGCGTTTTCCCTCTTTCAGATGAAAAGACGCGGGCGCGATCTTCTGCTCCATGGGATACGCAATTCCATTGATCGCCCAACGATTGAAACCCTCTTCGGCGGCATTGTCTTTCGCGAACGTCATATCGAATGTTTCGTCGGGAGTGGAAGCAGATGCACCAACTTTGCCGAAACGTGAGTAATTCCAGCGAAACGGCTTGGGTGGCAGCCAAACGGGTTTCCCCTGATGGCCTGCGTATTCGACGACGATGCCCATGCCGTGATTGCGGTCGTCGTCGGCCAAATCGCCCATGATCCATGCGCCCGGTTGATTCATCTCTACGACCGCAGAAATCCGCTCCGCAGTTCCAAGCCAGAGCACCGGCACTTCCGCAGGAGTCGGGACTGGATTCCCGTCGAGAGCAACCACCCTGAAGGAATGTCCGGGCAACGCAAGGCTTCGAATCTCTGTCGCGCTTCCATTGAGAACGTGAAAAAGAACACGCTCGCCCCGCTTCACCCGCACCGGTTCGCCGTGCCCCAGCATCCGTCCGTTGATAGTGAAATAGCGATAGCCAACCTCGTAGCCGTGGGGCATGCCTTTCGCGAGTGACGCTCTCATGGAGGACTCGCCCGTCGCTTCGAGTTCTTTGATTTTTCCGGAAGGCGGCAGGAAATCCTGCGCCATATCGCCGCCCTGGCTAAACGTCGGCTCGAATTCCTTGAGCACAAGGAAAATTTCCTTGTCGAAGTGACCCGGCTCCTGCTTGGGCTCGATATACACCGGACCAACCTGACCGCTGTACTGCCCGGCGTGAAGATCGGCACCCGCGCGAATGTGGGTGTGGTAGAAGCGGAGACCGGACGGGCGGGGAGTGAAGGCAATCCTTCGCATGCCGTGCGCCGGAACATATGGCGTGCCTTCTTCCGCAGCGCCGTCTACCTCGGTGGAAACTATTTGACCATGCCAATGCAGTTGCTCGGGAGTGTCGGTATCGTTGTGAATTTCTATTTTGGTTGGTTGGCCCTCTTTGAACCGCAGTAAGGGGCCTGGGAACCCCCCATTGTAGGTGATTGTCGAGACGATATGCTTGGGAGAAAT
>Ga0210394_10005989_pt1 | contig 13372 bp, 12 predicted proteins | sample IncBWC12MmetaG_FD_160121 | JGI IMG/M metagenome (GOLD analysis project Ga0210394, IMG submission 160121) | Forest soil microbial communities from Barre Woods Harvard Forest LTER site, Petersham, Massachusetts, United States - Inc-BW-C-12-M | ecosystem: Environmental > Terrestrial > Soil >...
TCTCATCCAGCAGATTGTCCATGCGCTGGAGAGCGCTCACGGTCAGACCCGTAGCCGGGTCAGAGATGACTGCTCCGAAGCTGTCGACACCGATCTGCATTTTTGTAACTCCTGACGTTTGTGGACCGCGCACGTTCGATCCCCGAGCGCGGACTGTGCCAAACAATATTCTTCAGCGAGTTGCTCTTAACGTCTGCAATGCTCCACCCCACGCAATCACTTCGTCCGCAACTAAATGCACAGCCTTGTCGTGCTGTTCTTGCGGCTTAAAGGTAGTGAAGTTTTCGAAGTCGGTAAACATCGAAAGCGACACCTGGGCTCGTACGTCCGCGACTTTGATTTCGCCCATCACCAGCCTCAAGTTCTCTACAGCTCGAACACCGCCAGCGCTGCCATATCCGATAAATCCTGCCGCTTTGTTGTTCCATTCGTGGTAGAGAAAATCGATCGCGTTCTTTAACGCACCCGACGTGCCGTGGTTGTATTCCGGGGTGACAAAAATGTAGGCGTCGAGCGAAGCAATTTTCTCGCTCCAAGCCTTCGTGTGAGGTTTGCTGTACTGATGCATCATGGGCGGCATAGGCTCATCGAGGAGCGGCAGCTTGTAATCCTCGATATCGACCATCTCAAACTGCGCATCGTTGCGGCTTTTCAGAATGTCGTGTGCCCATTTTGCGACGGCCGCGGCTTTCCGTCCCGGTCGCGTACTACCGACGATGATTCCAACTTTCAGCATCTTCTCTTCCTCCCTTCGGGTGCGTTTCTCAGGTTTTTCGTGGTGCCTCGAACTCTGTGATCATTTCCCAACTTGTTTTCTATTGCTCTTGACCTTGGCTTCCTGGTGGTTAAGTTTTTCCGCTGCCAGTAGCCCGAGCTTCTTAAGCGATTCGTACAGCTGTTCCTTCTCCTTCTGGGACAGGGCAGACATGAGCGCCTCAAGGTCTTTTGCATGCCGCTCGAAGCACGATGCCGCCAGCCGCTTGCCTTGTGCCGCAAGTTCGATGACCCGTGCCCGTCGATCACTGGGGCTCGACTTGCGAACAACTAAGCCAAGTTTCTCGAGGCGATCAACTGCCGCAGTCATCGAGCCGCTGGCCAGGCGCACCTTGTCCTGGATCTCCGAGATCGTGAGCGGCCCCTTATGTAGGAGAGCTTCGAGCGCGACAAAATCTGTGAGGCACAGTCCCGTGTTGGCGATACTCTGCTCAGCCAGCAGGCTCAGCGCACGATAACTCTTTGCGATCACCAGCCAGAGCCGGGGCGCAGTAACGGCATTACTTTTCCTCATCATTGTGCCTAATCAGGCGGCTTGCGTCCGCACCTGGGTCCGAACGGCGTTCTCCGCGGGGGAAGACAAGAGTCGATCGATTGAAGCTGCGCCTGCTCCGCGAATCATCAGAAAGACGGTGATCGCCAGCGCGAGCAGGTGGAACTCGAAACCTTCCCCCTTCTGCGTCCCCGCCCAGTTCATGAACAGGCCAAACTGATGATGGACCATTGCCACGGCGACGGCCATGTTGCAGAAAATTCCGAAGGCGGCAACACGAGTGAACAGTCCGAAGATAAGACCCAACCCGCCGAAGAATTCCGCCCCAATCGCCAGAACCGCGAATGGGGCGGGAATGTGCATCATTCCGGTGAAGAAGCCCATCGTGCCGGTAAAACCATATCCACCAAACCACCCGAGCATCTTCTGGGCGCCGTGCGCGAAAAACACCACTCCCAGCACCAATCGAAGAACAGTTATGGCAGCGTCGTTGTCCGTGGCCATCAGTTTACGAAACATAGAAATTCCCTCCATCGCAGACTTGCTGCCCGGTTAGGACAGACAAGAGATCAGATGATTATCCTTACATAAGGATTCTTTTTATCGAGATTGTTTTAGCAACAGTCGCGATTCACCATGGAACACTCCGACCGGCAGATGACACTGTGGCAGGGGACGAGCCATCAAAGGCGCGCTTTCCAGTTATTGGCGAAAGCCTCATCGATCGGGATCGTGTGGGCAATGGCGATGTTCCAACACTTATTCTGGCAAGCGAGAGCGCACCAGCGTCGGGTTAGCTAGAACACATTCTTGCAGGCGGCGGGAACGTTTCCGTGCCGGCTCTTGGAGAGAAGTTGGAACATCTCCTGCATGGCGTATTCCTTCCCGCCAATAACGTTGGTGTAGAAGTGGCCGTGCGAGTCTTTTCTTACTTTGCCGAAGAGCCACGCGCAGCAGTTGCTGGCCTCGCCGCAGAAGTTACCCTCCCAGGCAGTGTTTAGGCCAACTTCAGGATCGCTCATTGTGTCGGAAAACTCGTCCCACATAATGGCAGTGGTTCCATCGGCCCCGGGGTCATTGTTGGGACTGCCTTTATCGCCGAGGATGTAACTGGTTTCGCAACTGCTTTTGCATTGGTCGGCATTGCCGACCATCGCATACTTGATGATTTTGCCGCTGACGATCGAGGCGGACGGGCCATGGTATCCGCAGAATTGGCTACAGAAGCCTGGATCGGTCACGTCGGTATAGGTCAGAACGAAATAGACTCCGTTGCTGTCGCTGGGCAGATGCCCACCGCTGATCGCGTTAGCGATGATCTGTTGAATCTCGCTGTCGCCGCTTAAGTTCTTTCCCAATGAATAATCGTCGTGGTAATCATTCTGTGCAGAGTGCTTCACTTTGTTCGGGACAAACTTATTCCTACTGTCGCTATAGGTGCTGTTGATCTCGTTTTGCGTCGATCCGCCCAGGTGAGCAAAATAGTAGTCGATGATGCCTCTGTCTTTCGCTGTCCAGTCGCCATACCAGACGATGTAGACGGCGGGCTCCGTCTCAAACACTGGTCCGCCATGGTAGTTCATGCCCCCACCGGCGTTGCGCGGAGGGTTCTGATCGAATAGCTGCAAAGCGTTGGAAACCGACTGGCTTTGAACCAACGCGCAGCACGCAAAGAACACAGCAATCATGATGCCGAGCCACTGCTTCTTCATAAACTCCTCCTCGTTTTAGAGGCTGTCCTGGCGGGCCCGGGGAAACCACGTCATGAAGCTTCCGGAGAGCTGCTTCATTGTGCATCTCCTCTGATCGATAGTGAACGCTAAGTGAAGATCGTTACTAATTTGCTTCTACAGTTTTTACTGTATGCCGATGCGGCCGAAGTGTTCGATACCGTACCAGCATTCTACGGCTGGTGCAAAAATGACAATCAACGGTTTTCGTCTTTGGCTTGCAGTTCTTGCTGCCACGCTGCTGACTGTCGTTCTCACTCTGATGACGAGTGCCTCGGGCCACGTGAAATAACCCCGGTTAATTTGACAAGTCTATAGGCTCATGTCAGGATGCGCGCATTGTTATCCAGTGAGCCCACGTGCAGCCTTTTAACTCTCTCTCCTTCCGTGTTCTGGCAATCGCGGCTTTACTCTTGACCGTTACGTTGGGCGGTTCCAACCTGGCAGCGCAAGATCAACCGTCTGCTATTCGAGCCCAAGCTGAATCCACTTGGCATTTTGCGGTTTCCGGAGACTCAAGAAATTGCGGCGATGTTGTGATGCCTACGATTGCCGACGACGTCAGAAAACAGAACGTTGCTTTCTACTGGCATTTGGGCGATTTCCGCTGGATGTCTGCCATCGACGAAGACATGCAGTGCGGGCCTAGTCATCTTGACGGACTCGCCGGCCATATCCGATACGGACTTTCGGCGTGGCGGGATTTCCGCGAGAACCAGATTGCGAGTTTCGGCCCCACTCCAGTTTTCTTGGGCATTGGCAATCATGAAATGATTTTTCATTCCGACCGCGAAGACTACCTGCATGACTTCGCCGAGTGGCTGGATTCTTCGGTGCTGCGCGCGCAAAGATTGAAAGACGACCCTGAGGATCGCGGGCTTCATACCTATTACCACTGGATTGATCGCGGAATAGATTTCATCAGTCTCGACAATGCTTCCAAAGATGAATTCAGTGAAGCTCAAGTGAAATGGTTTCGCGGCGTTGTAGCCAGAGACCTTTCCGACACCAGCGTTAAGACCCTGGTCATCGGGATGCACAAAGCTCTTCCCAACAGTATCTCGGCGTCACATAGCATGAACGAATCTGAGCGCGGCACGGAAAGCGGGGAAAGCGTTTACCACACGCTGTTGGATGCGCAGAACAAGGGCGGAAAGCACATCTACGTGCTGTCCAGTCATTCGCATTACTACGCTGACAACATTTTCGATACGGATTATTGGCGGTCCCATGGAGGAGTGCTGCCGGGATGGATCGTGGGCACGGCGGGAGCTCACAGATATCAGCTGCCGCCTTCGGTACAATCGGGCCCGGATGCTCAAACAAATGTCTATGGCTACTTGCTGGCTACTGCGCATCAGGGTGGCACGACCGGCGGAACTGTTGAGTTTAAGTTCGTCGAGCTGCATCCTGAACAAGTACCGGACACGGTGCAGAAACGATTTGATCCCGGCTTCGTCGCGTGGTGCTTTGCCAATAACCGCGACCCTGATTACAAGCCGCCTACGTGCCAGAAGTGAACGCGACCGGGAGATGCTCTATTCGGTTTTCTGATCGGCGGCAGTGTCTTCTTGCGGGTCTTCCGTCTTTTGCCAGCCAGAGTTGGGATTAAATTCCTTCATGGATTTGGCGGCGTCTTCGGTTTTGTCGCCGAGATCCTTTTCATAGACAACGCCGTCCTGATTAACGACGAAGGTCATCACCCCGGACGACCGGTAATCAGCTGGATAGGCGACGAAAGCAAAACCTCCTGTCATTTTGCCGTCGGCGACATATTTCTTGGCGCCACCTGACGCATTCTTTCCCTGCCGGATCAGGATGTGAAAAAAGTAGCCCCGATAGGGCGTTGGCTGGTTCTGCGTTTTCGAGTTTCCCTCGTCGACGGCTTGTGCAACCAACGGCCCGACTGGGCTCTGCGGTTCGCCATTGGCAGATTGCCAGTAAAGGCCGTCGTGGTGGCCTTCGCCGCTGTATATTCTCTCGGCATATTCGCTGTGGCTTCCGTAGTATTCTTTTTGCGCTGCAACTAATTCCTGGCAAACGCGGATGGCTGACATTTCGTTCCGTCCGATTCGCCGGTACAAAATTTCATTCTTGCCGGCATCGGTATCGAAATACCAAATACTTCCTTTATTCACGATCGGAATTGGCGTGGGCCAATTCTCGGCTCCGACATATAAGGTCACGGTTCCATCCGGCTCCCTTACCAGGCGGTGCATTTCCTGATATTTCTTAACGAAAGTAGCGCGGCCGTTGGCATCTTCGGTTTCATCGCCCGATGAGACCAATTGCTTTCCATCGGGACCAAGGATATCGAGCATCGCTTTTTGATCGTTACTCTGAGTAGCTGTGAACAAGGCATTGCTCGCCTCTTCCGGCGACGAAAATGTTTTCTGGCCCTGTTGCTGGGACACCGCAAGTGTCGCGAGACACCCCACAAAAAAGAAGACAGCGATCGTGGCTGATACAGAATGGCCCGCCCAATGAAATCGTTCACGCATCAACTTCGTTCGTCGCATATCAGCTTTCTCCAATTCGAAATTCTCAACCTACCATTGGATATTTAGGACTAACGACGCCCACCGCCGCCGTGTCCCCCTCCTCCGCCGTGAAATCCGCCGCCTCCGCCGCGCATTCCGCCGCCTCCAAAGCTGGCCTGTCCGCGCGACGAGAAGCTTCTGGTCTGGCCTCCCTGATCAAAGCCGCTGAAGGCGCCGGAGCGTACGCCGCTCTGGCCGCGGGGTTCCGCATATCCGCGAGCAGCCTGCTGGTTTCCATTGAAAGGTCTGGGAACTGCCCCCGGACGGTTGTAGACATTACCCCGGCCAGCGATATCCCCCCGAGATTGAACTCCAGCGTGTCCCGCGTAGGCTCCGCCGCGTCCCTGGTACGCGCCGCCACGCCCCGCGTTACCTCTCGCGCCGCCAGCCCGATAGAAATTGCTCCGGTTGTAAAACGTGGGGCTGCGGGAGAAATACCTGCGGCCGCCATAAATCGGATATCCGCCCCGCCAATTAAATCCCCAATGTCCCCAGCCCCAGCCAAAACCTCCGAACCACCCAATTCCAAAACCAAGCCCGAATGACAGGTAAGGTCCTCCAAACCAAATTCCCGGATATGCATACCATCCCGGCCACGGATAGATGGGCCCCCCGTAAACCAGCCATGGATTGTAGGCAGGGACGTAAACCACATCGGGATTAGCGGGCTGAATAACCACGGTCGAACCTTGGGTGTCGACGGTTTGCTGGGGGGTGGACTTGAGGTTGCCGGCTTCCTCAGCGCGCTTGCGCATCACCTGGATCGCGTCCATAACATCCTGTTGCTGGTTGTAGTAGGCGTCGCCGAGCGATGAGGTCCAGGAAAGATTCTTATCCATATTTCCCAGCACCGAGGGAAATGCAGTGAGCGCTTTCACGCTCGGATCCCACGGCTGCTGGTCGACAGCTTTGCCTAAAGCGTCGCCCTTGAGATCAGGATTCGCTTGCACCCAGCGGTCAGCCTCCACCACCTGCTCGGGAAAAGTAGAGGCGGCGAGAATCTGGGCCACTAGCGAATCCGGGTAGAGCGCGATCGGCGCCACCAGTTGCTGCAACTGCTGCGCCGTCTGCGGCGCGTAAGCCGGAGCTGGAGCCTGCCCACTTTGCGGCGGAGCTTGCGAGTCCTGCGGCGGCGGAGCTTGTTGTTCTTGAGCAGGCGCCTGCTGGTCTTGTTCGGCGAAAAGGTTCTGAGGGAACATCGTGAACAACAGGGCGAATGACAAGAAGGTAGCCAAACACTGCTTGACCAACTGCGCAATTGAGGAATCTGCTGCTCGTCCGAAAGCACTCATAATCTCGGGCCTCCTCCGCAAAATGTCGCCCCGGTGAACTCCCATAATCGCTATCCTATATAAGATAGGATGTCTGCGTTAACTCAAGCGTTGTGCGATTCTAAGTTGCCATCTAATTGTCCCACGCACAAGTATTAGATATCGAACACAAGAAATGCGCTACAATTTTGAACTGCCGCCGCAACTGTTAATCGGTTTTGGTGTTGACCGAAGCAGTTCGCGACTCCGTTAGTTAACGTCCGCACGCCAGGAGAAAAATATGGCAACAGTTCTGAAAATTGCTCCACCCGACGATAAAGTTTCCAGCTTCGTTTCTAAAACCCACAAGATTCTTATTAACGGAAAGTGGGTAGATGCGGCATCTGGCAAAACCTTTCCTACGTACAATCCCGCAACTGGCGAAGTTCTCGCAAACGTAGCCGAGGGCGATCGCGAAGACATAGAGCGAGCGGTAAAAGCTGCGCGCGCTGCCTTCGAAACCGGGCCGTGGTCGCGGTTGACGACATCGCAACGCGCAAGACTGATCTATAAATTGGCCGATTTGCTCGAAGAAAATCTGGAAGAGTTCGCCGAACTGGAATCGCTTGACAATGGCAAACCTCTGAAAGTGGCGCGGGCTGCCGACGTTCCACTGGCCGTCGATCTTTTTCGCTATATGAGCGGATGGGCGACCAAGATTGAAGGCAACACGATTCCGATTTCCGTCCCCTACGCGGCTGGAGCCAAATTCCTGGCATACACGTTGCGTGAGCCCGTCGGAGTTGTAGGCCAGATCATTCCGTGGAATTTTCCTTTACTGATGGCGGCGTGGAAGCTGGGGCCGGCGCTGGCGACCGGAAACACCGTAGTTCTGAAACCGGCCGAGCAGACTCCGCTTACCGCGCTGCGCTTGGGTGAACTGCTTCAGGAAGCGGGATTTCCCGATGGTGTGGTGAACATCGTCCCGGGTTACGGCGAAACTGCAGGCGCTGCCTTAGCGGCGCATCCTGGCGTCGACAAAGTTGCATTCACCGGATCGACCGAAGTGGGCAAACTTATTTTGCAGGCGGCCGCGGGCAATCTGAAAAAAGTTTCGCTTGAACTCGGTGGCAAATCTCCGAACGTGGTTTTCGCGGACGTCGACCTTGACAGCGCGATTGCTGGCGCCTCCAGCGCTATTTTCTTCAATCACGGGCAATGCTGCTGCGCAGGCTCGCGTCTATATGTCGAGGACAGCATTTTCGACAAAGTGGTCGATGGTGTAGCCGAGCACGCGAAAAATATCAAGGTGGGATCGGGGCAAGACGATTCCAATGATATGGGTCCGTTGGTTTCTGCCGAACAACTGAATCGAGTCTGCGGATATCTCGAGTCCGGATTATCCGAGGGCGCGAAAGCCGTGGCCGGAGGAAGCCGTCACGGGGATAAAGGTTACTTCGTCAAGCCTACAGTTCTCGTGAACACGAACGAAAAAATGAAAGTCGTGCGGGAAGAGATATTTGGCCCGGTGGTCACCGCGATTCCTTTCCGCGATCCTGCTGAACTAGTGACGCAAGCCAACAATTCGGTCTACGGATTAGCGGCGGGCATCTGGACGCGCGATATTCAGAAGGCACATCGTTTGGCTTCGCAACTCCGCGCGGGGACGGTGTGGATTAACTGCTACAACATTTTCGACGCCGCTCTGCCTTTCGGCGGGTACAAGCAATCGGGATGGGGGCGCGAGATGGGCCACGAAGTCCTGGAGCAGTACACGGAAGTCAAAGCGGTTTGCGCAGCGCTGTAGATTTGCAAGAATGGAGGACGGGCGTCCCCGCCCGTCTCTCATTTCCACTTCAGATTCATTTCGTTTCAGAACTACACTTTCGAGTCATTGCCACCGCCTTCCCCGCTGTGTTAGCTTCAACAAACAGCAGAGGCTAGCTTGCAAGCAACAGTGCCTGCCGGGCTGGACCGCAAGGAAGCGGAAGCTTATCTGCGGCTCGATCCGAAGCGGCTCCCAAAACACATCGCCATCATCATGGACGGCAACGGCCGCTGGGCGCGGCGGCGGCACCTGCCCCGCATCGCCGGACACCGCGCCGGAGTTTCGTCTGTGCGTTCCACGGTTGAAACTGCGGCTCAAATTGGTATTCCCGCGCTTACTCTTTATGCTTTTTCTGAAGAGAATTGGAAGAAACGTCCAGCAAGCGAAGTCGATTTCCTGATGGGCCTGCTCTGCCGCTATTTGAAAGCAGAAGTCCCCACGCTCAACAAGAATAATATTCGTCTGGAATACATTGGCCGCCAGCACGAGTTGCCGCCATCGGTTCAAGACAAAATGGAGTGGGCGCGTCAGGCCACAGCGCACAACACCGGCATGGTGCTAACGCTCGCCCTTAATTACAGCGCGCGCACCGAACTAGTAGACGCGTTCCGCTCTATCGTCGATGCTGCCGCGCGCAACGGCGGCCTTGACCATCTTGAAATCGATGAGGATTCCGTTTCACGCCATTTATATACGCGTCACCTGCCTGATCCGGATTTAGTGGTTCGAACCAGCGGCGAGATGCGGCTTAGCAATTTCCTGTTGTGGCAATTGGCGTACGCGGAAATTTACGTGACGCCAACGCTGTGGCCGGAGTTTCGCGGCGTGCATTTGCTCGAGGGCATTGCCGAGTATCAGAAACGCGAACGGCGCTATGGCGGCCTGGCGGCCGATGCTGCGAACCTCCAAGGACACCGCGCTGAGTCTGCGAATGGCTCGCGGGCGGTGGCGCCCGGGCCACACAGTTCCGTGCCACACAATGCAAGATCGGGCAGGAGCTGAGGCTCTTGCATCTGCTCAAGAGAATCCTCACTGCAATAATTCTTATTCCTATTGTTCTGGTCCTGGTACTGCGCGCCCCTGTGCCTGTGGTGGCGCTGGTCGCAGCTTTAGCGGCGCTGCTGGCCGTGCAGGAATTCCTCAAGCTTGCCGAGGCTTATGGCATTCGCCCACTGCGCTGGCCAACCTATATTTTCGTTGGCGTGTTCTTTCTACTGCTCGCGATCAATCCTGGCGGCGCAAAGCCTCTGTTGTCCACTGCGATTTTCATTTACGGCGCCGGATTCGCCGCCGCCCTCGCACCATTTGTTTTTCTGACCATCGCTATGCGGAGGGTAAACCTCAGCACATCATTTCCTGCAGCCATGGTTTCTACCTTCGCGTTCTGTTATGTGGCATTGCCGCTCGGCTTTCTGGTGCAATTGCGCGAGCAGTGGTCAGGCGCATTTTTACTTTTGTATTTGTTGCTGCTGGTTTGGGCCGGAGACATCTTCGCTTACTTCGTGGGACGTTCCCTGGGACGTCATCTGATGTCACCGCGCATCAGCCCCAAGAAAACGTGGGAAGGCGCGCTGGCATCGTTGTTGGCGAGTCTGGTGGTGGGAATGTTGCTATACAACTACGCTACGCCTATAAGCACGGCGCTGTTAAACGCGCATCTCATCGACCGGCGCGATGGGTTTTTCGCCCTGCAGAAGCCTCCACTTGGCCCCACGATTTGGCTCTCTGCGGCCATCAATGTCGCCGCACAGTTGGGCGATCTGGTGGAGTCGTTGATTAAACGTGGAGCCGGAGTGAAAGATTCAGGAACGATTCTTCCCGGTCACGGAGGCATGCTCGACCGCATCGATGCCCTTCTCTTTGCCGCTCCAGTGCTGTGGTACTATGCGGCTTGGCGAGTCATGCAGTAGAAGATGCAGTAGAAGAAAAGCGTCGTTGGGCGATGACGCAACAAAAATGACGACGACCAAGGACGAAAAGCAACGACTGATTCCTGATGAAACGTATTTCCATCCTGGGTTCGACCGGCTCCATCGGACGCAGCACGCTTAGCGTAGTTGAATCCTATCCAGAACGCTTCCAGGTTGTTGCTCTGGCCGCTGGCCACAATGTTGATGCTGCGTTCGAGCAGGCGCAGCGGTGGAAGCCCCGGCTGATCTCGGTCGCCGCTGAAGCAGACGCTGGAATCCTCCGCGCTCGCCTAAGAACCGCAGGAGTAAACGGTGTCGAATTGGTCCACGGCCCGGCGGGAACGGTACAAGTCGCTACACATCCGGAAACTGATTTCGTAGTTAGCGCAATCGTGGGTGTTGCAGGACTGGAAGCCACTTACGAAGCCGTGCACGCCGGCAAAACAGTGGGGCTCGCGAACAAAGAGTGTCTGGTCGCTGCCGGAGAATTAATCACTGCCGAGGCCCGCCGTCAGGGCAAGCCATTGCTTCCGATCGACAGCGAGCATAATGCGGTCCACCAGTGCCTGCGCGGCGGACGTATAAACGAAGTTCGTCAGATCTGGCTAACTGCATCCGGCGGTCCTTTTCTGCACACGCCAAAATCGCAATTTTCTTCAATCACGGTCGAGCAGGCGTTGAATCATCCGACATGGAAGATGGGACGCCGGATCACCATCGATTCGGCCACGCTCATGAACAAAGGTTTCGAAGTTATCGAAGCCTGCCGCCTCTTCAATCTGCCGCCGGATCGAGTGCAGGTAATCGTGCATCCGCAGTCGACCATCCATTCCATGGTCGAATTCGTGGATGGCAGCATACTTGCTCAGTTCTCGGTGACCGACATGCGTCTCCCCATTCTCTATGCGCTCACTTATCCCGAGCGCATCGAATCGGATATGCGCTTCCCGGTCATGGACTTACGACATCTCGATTTCGAGCCGCCAGACATGGGAAAATTCCCTTGCCTGGGTCTCGCCTACGAAGCAGCGACGGCTGGAGGTGCGAAAACTGTTGCACTTAATGCCGCTGACGAAGTAGCAGTCGCGGCATTTCTGGACGGCTCTATACGGTTCACAGAGATTGCTGCCATAATAAAAACGGTTCTTGCTGAAACGAAAGCTGGCAAGTTGGAATCTATTAGTAAAGTGCTTCTTGCAGACGCCGAAGCGCGCCGGATGGCCCGGGAAAAGATAGAGCACCTGGGTTACATCGCGCCGTCGCCATTAGCTTCTTCTACTTTTCGAGGGGAATAACAAAAACATATGTCGGGATTTTTCATAGCTGTGCTCGCGGTTGCGGTGGTCTTGGGATTCATGATTCTGATTCATGAATTCGGCCACTACGCGGTCGCGAAATTGCTCGGCGTGCGCGTTGAGGTCTTCTCTATCGGATTTGGCAAGCGCCTGCTCGGTTTCCGCCGCGGCGACACCGATTACCGCATCAGCGCCATTCCTCTCGGCGGCTATGTGAAAATGAGCGGCGAAAACCCCATGGACGAACGTACCGGCGACCCCGGCGAGTTTCTCTCGCATCCGCGCTGGCATCGTTTTCTGATCGCTATCGCTGGCCCCTCCATGAATATTCTGCTCGCCATTGGGCTGCTCACTGTGGTTTACATGGTCCACTACGAGTATCCCGCAGTACTCGATGAACCCGCAGTCATCGGCTGGGTCTTGCCCGATACACCAGCGGCAAAAGCTGGAATTCAAGTTGGCGATCGCATCGCCCGTCTTGATGGAATCGAAAATCCGACTTGGAAGCAAGTCGATCCCAAAGAAGCTCTCAGCCCGAATCAACCTATCAACGTCACTCTCGATCGCGATGGGAAAACTCTGGACAAAACCATTGTCCCAGAAGCTTATGGCGTGAATCAGATGGGATACGCCGGATGGGTTCCCAAAGAATCCAGCGTTACGGTTACCGAACTCGAAAAGGGAATGCCGGCCGAGAAGGCTGGAATCAAAGTCGGCGATCAAATTCTGAGCGTCGACGGCGAACCAATTCCTGCGCTTGAAGCGATGATTGAGACTTTAAAGCGCACCCAGGACAAGCCGATTGAGATTACTGTTCTGCGCGAGGGCACGCAGAAAACTTTCACTTTGCGGCCAGTACTCGCTGATGTCCCCGGCCAGCAGGAGAAGCGCTATCGTGTGGGCCTGGGCAGCCTGCCAATGAAAGTCAGCGCCCTGCCATTGACGGCTGCGTTCCACAAATCGATTGAGCAAAATAAAGAAGGCTCGCTGCTGATTCTCGAACTCGTGCAGAAGATGATTCAACGCAAGATCTCGATTCGCACCATCGAAGGACCGATCGGCATCGGCCGCGCCGCCGGCGAAGCAGCCACGGAAAAAGGCTGGACTCCGCTCATGGCTCTAACCGCCGCCATCAGCCTCAATCTCGGCATCTTCAATCTGTTACCAATTCCCATCCTCGATGGCGGCGTAATCCTGCTGCTGTTGGTTGAAAGCCTCATGGGACGCGACATCAGCCTGCAGATTAAAGAACGAATCTACCAGGCTGCATTCGTATTCCTGGTACTGTTCGCGGTAATGGTCATCTACAACGATCTGGCGAAAACCTTGCCAGGAATGATGCAGCGCCTGCCCTAAAAGGGTAGGCCAGGCGTCCTCGCCCGGCTGGACAACGCCGCCTTGAATCGCGGCGTTGTTCTGCTACTCCTGGATGAGATACAATGTATCTCAGAGGCGTAACATGGCCACCACAGAAATGGTTCACGTCCGTATTGACAAGCGAATCAAAAACAAAGCGGCCAAGACGCTGGCTAGCATGGGCCTCTCGGTCTCC
>Ga0210394_10005990_pt1 | contig 13370 bp, 12 predicted proteins | sample IncBWC12MmetaG_FD_160121 | JGI IMG/M metagenome (GOLD analysis project Ga0210394, IMG submission 160121) | Forest soil microbial communities from Barre Woods Harvard Forest LTER site, Petersham, Massachusetts, United States - Inc-BW-C-12-M | ecosystem: Environmental > Terrestrial > Soil >...
ACACGACTTCGCCGTCCGCGAGGTGTGCGCGCTCGTCAGCCGCGCCATCCGCGTCCACCGCATCCCGTCCCGCGTTCGTGACGATCGCGAGCCGCCCCTATTGTCGAGGCGGGACGGGGCGAGTTGGTAAAGGTGATTTGCCCGACGGGGAAAGCGGAAAATTCTTTGCAGGAGGGCTGGACAAACGACAAACAGAACACAAGCTGATTTGCCCGTCGGGCAAATCACACAGGTCCGTAGGGCAGCGAAATGACGCGATGTGCCGATAGCAGACGTAAGCGCTATTCAATTACCTCGCCCGCTTCCGCAAGCAGAGTTGGTGGCACAGTCAGTCCGAGCGCTTTGGCGGTTTTCAGATTGATCACAAAATCGAACTTGGTCGGCTGCAAGACCGGTAAGTCTGCGGGGCTTGTCCCTTTGAGAATGCGACCGACATAGCCCCCGGCGTTTCCGTAGCTTTCCTCGACATTGGGCCCATAGCTGATCAGGCCTCCGTCCACCGCGTATTCACGAAAGTGATAGATAGCAGGTAGCCGATTTTGTGCCGCGAAACCGATAACTCGGTCGCGTCGGGTATCGAAGAAAGGAGCAGCTGCGACGAGAAGCGCGCTGACTCTCTGTTCCAGGAGTAGGGTCAGAGCTTTCTCTAGTTCCGCATCGTCGTTCGCCGATGCGGTGAAGAGTCGCTGGTCGATCGTTTTGGCGGCACGTTCGAGATCTTCCAACTGCTGTGTGGTCGGAGGGAACCTGGGATTTACAAGTATTCCGATAAGCGGGGTTTCAGGCAGGAGTTTTCGGAGCAAACCAAGTCGCTTCGACTCCATCTGATTGGTCCAAAGCGTGAAGCCGGTCACGTTACCGCCGGGACGATTGAAACTCGCGACGAGGCCGGCCTTGACCGGGTCGCCCCCCATGCCAATGACGACCGGAATCGTCGCAGTTGCTCTCTTGGCAGTGACGGCTGACACATCACCGCCCACCCCAACGAGTACGTTGACCCGTCGACCGACCAGATCGGCGGCCAGCGCCTGCAACAGATCGTAGTCGCCTTGAGCCCAACGGAAGTCGATTTTGAGGTTTTGCCCGTCGATAAACCCAGCCTCAGCCAAGCCTTCTCGAAATGCCGATACCAGGTGCGCCGACTCTTCCGACGAACGACCACTCATAAAGCCAACCACCGGCATCGTCGGCCGCTGCGCGCGGGCCATCAAAGGCCATGCCGCTGCCGCGCCGCCAATCAGTCCGATGAACTCCCGCCGTTTCATTGTCGGTCCGCCTCCGATGCACTCGGTCCGAGCCTAGGCAATTTCCGACGCAGGTCCAAGCGGCCGATGTCCATAGGTCGTGCATCCCCATACAAATTAACAAATCGTAGCCCGTCATTCTCTGAAGTGGCGGGTTTGCGGCTTCGCCTCCAACCCACCCAACGGACCTATGTCCGCTATTCCCCGATAGCGACAAAATTCTGCAGCGCGTAGGATGGGTGGAGCGAAGCGATACCCATCAATTAAGATTTGCGAACATGATGGGTTTCGCAAAGGGCTCAACCCATCCTACGCATTTTTCAAAAAGGTGTCTGCCGTGGTGCCTACTACCGCACGGGCGGAACCGTTCGTCCCTTCAGCCGCGCCAGCACCGCAGGCCAAGGATTGCTTAACCAGATTCATTTACCCTGACAGACGTCGCACAAGCTTGGAGATTGCGATGACGAGGCTTGTCGCCTGGTTGGCGTTTGTATTGCTCTGCATGGGACTTGCGCCGGCCGTTGCCGGCGGAGGCGAGGATTTGGCCGGAATTTGGCTAACCGCGGCCGGAGACGCCAAGGTCCGTATCAGTCCGTGCGGCGATGGGCTTTGCGGCGTCATTGTGTGGCTGAAAAGCCCGATCGATCCCGCCACAGGCAAGCCTCAAATCGACGACAAGAACGCCAACAAATCCCTCGCCAAACGCCTGATCGTTGGTCTGAACATCTTCAGCGCGATGCGTCCCGCCGGCAAAAAATGGTCGGGCAAAATCTACAATGCCGACGACGGTAAGACCTATTCCAGCGAGCTTCATCTTGCGGGCATCAAGAAGCTGGAAGTGCGCGGCTGCGTGATGTCGTTCCTATGCGGTGGCGAGACCTGGACCAAAGTGGCCGATATTGCGGTAGCTTCGGCCGGTCAGTAATCGAGCACTCGCCGCTGCACCTCACAGGCAGCGAAATGACGCGATGTGCCAATAGACGACGTTGGCTTGCCTATTCGATCACTTCGTCAGCAGTGGCGAGCAGTGTCGGCGGCACGATGAGACCAAGTGCCTTGGCAGCATTGAGATTTACCGCCAGGTCGAACTTGACCGGAAATTCGACAGGAAGATCGCTTGGCTTGTCGCCCTTCAGGATTCTGTCCACGAAAGTTCCCGACCGTCTATAATTGTCGGCGATGTCGTTTCCGTAGGACAGCAAACCGCCGGCTTCGACGAAAGCGCGATCGAAGTGAACGGCAGGTAGACGATACCGCACCATCATTGCTGCCATCTCGATTAGATGGACTAGCATAAAGGCGCTTGGCACCGGAACAATTCCTGTATTCGACTCTCGCGCCTGCGCCGCGGCGAAAGCCTCGAGTGCAGCGATGTCGTGAACCGGCGCCGCGATAACTTCCGCGCCCAGAGTCGAAGCAGTGGATTTAAAGTATTTCAGGTAGAAGTCCGCATAGGGAGACGTTGCTGGATGAAAGGGGATGGCAACCCGCGTCAGATGCGGCATGACATCTTTGAGCAACTCTAGCAGCTTGCCAGCCATCGAGGTTTCCAGATTGACGAGACCGGTGGCGTTGCCGCCGGGCCGCGACAGACTAGCGACAAAGCCCTGGCCAATCGGATCGACGATGTTCACAAACACAATCGGGATAGTGCGCGTCTGCTGAATCAACGCCGCAGTGGAGGGAGAGCTCGACGCAATAATCAAGTCGGGTTGCAATTCAATAAGCTCCCGAGCCCCTTGCTGAATGCGATCTAGGTCGACGCCGGTCCAACGAAACTCAAAATGAATGTTCTGGTTCTCCGTCCAACCGAGCTTTTCCAAGGCCTTGCGAAACGCGGCCAGCCACCCTTGGACTTCCGGGTTCCGCTCCTGATAGACCATCAGGAGTCCGACGCGTCGCAGGTTGCCTGACTTCTGCGCCCGAACGGCGCGGGGCCACACGACTGCCGCACCACTAATGAGCGTGATGAACTCGCGCCGCCTCATGGGTCGCCTCAACCACAGGAGACAGTATCTTAGCGGCTAAACCGGGCAATTAGATAGGGCTGAAAACCGACGTTCATGTCGCATCTGGGTCAAAGACGGAAGTAGCTCAACCTGAATGGAGCTTGCCGGAAGCGACGTCCACCCATGTCTGCTACGCCGCCGAAAGCGGAAATAACTCCCGAGTATTCGTCATCATCGCAGGCGGCGCCCCATGACCCCCGGTCGTCCCCGCGAACGCGGGGACCCATAACCACAGGCGTTCATTGTCGAGCCAGATGTGGCTCAAGCCTCATCCCCGTCCAACGTCGGTGGTTATGGGTCCCGGCTCGCGCTTCGCTTGGCCGGGACGACGTAGCCTACATCGTCGCGCCGAGCACCCAAGGCGCGAATTCGGCGCCGCCAAAGTCAAAACTCTCGCTCTTGGTCGGCTGGCCGGAGGCGGTCTTGAGCATCAGGTCGAAAATCCGCTGGCCGCATTGCTGCACCGTTTCCTCGCCGTCGAGGATGGTGCCGCAATTGACGTCCATGTCCTCTTCCATGCGCTTGTACATCGGCGTGTTGGTCGCAAGCTTGATCGAGGGCGCCGGCTTGCAGCCGAACACGCTGCCGCGCCCCGTCGTGAAGCAAACGAGATTAGCACCTCCTGCCACCTGCCCCGTGGCCGCGACCGGGTCGTAGCCGGGCGTATCCATGAAAACAAAACCCTTCTTGGTGACGGCTTCGGCATAGTTGACGACGTCGACGAGGTTGGTGCTGCCGGCCTTTGCCATCGCACCGAGCGATTTTTCCAGAATCGTGGTGAGGCCGCCGGCCTTGTTGCCGGGGCTCGGATTGGCATCCATCTCGGCGCCTTCACGCGCGGTGTATTCTTCCCACCAGCGCATCAGCGCCACGAGTTTCTCGCCGACCTCGCGGCTGACCGCGCGCCGGGTCAACAGATGCTCCGCACCATAGGTCTCCGGCGTCTCCGACAGAATGACGGTGCCGCCATGACGCACCAGAAGATCGCTCGCCGCGCCGAGCGCAGGGTTCGCCGAGATGCCGGAATAGCCATCCGAGCCGCCGCATTGCAGCGCCACCGTCAACTCGCTCGCCGGCACGGGCTCGCGGCTGACCTTGTTGGCATCGCTGAGCGCCTCCTTCACGAAGGCGACGCCGGCCTCGACCGTCTTGCGGGTCCCGCCGATTTCCTGAATTTCGAGTTCGCGCAGGCGGCCGGCGAGCTTCTGTTCCTGCATCAAGCCACCGATCTGGTTGACCTCGCAGCCCAGGCCCAGCACGACGACGGCGGAAAAATTAACGTGCCGCGCGTAGCCGCCGAGCGTCCGGCGCAGAAGCGCCAGCGGCTCGTTTTGCGTCATGCCGCAGCCGGTCTTGTGGGTCAGCGCGACCACGCCATCGACATTGGGAAAGTCGGCCAGCGGGTTGTCGCCGGTAAACGGATTTTTCTTGAAGACGTCCGCGATGAGCCCTGCGACATGCGCGCTGCAATTCACGGAAGTGAGGATGCCGATATAGTTGCGGGTCGCGACCCGTCCGTCGGAGCGGCGTATGCCGTCGAACGTCGCGGGCAAATCGAAGTTCGGCACCGGCTTCACATCGACCCCGAACGCATAATCCTTGGCGAAATCGCCCATGCCGCAATTCTGGGTATGCACATGCTGGCCCGGCGAGATCGGCTGCGTCGCAAAGCCGATGATCTGGCCATAACGGCGGACGGGTTCGCCGAGCGCGATGGGGCGGATCGCAACCTTGTGGCCGGCGGGAATGCGTTCGAGTGTGGTTATGCCGTCGGCCACCACCAGCCCTGCCGGCAGGCTCGAGCGCGCGATCAGCACGCCATCATCGGGGTGCAGACGAATGACGGGGGCTGGGGCCATTGACGTCTCCTTGATGCTCTAAAAGTATCGTGCCCCGGATGCTGCGCAGCGCAAGCGATGCGCTGCTGATCCGGGGCCCAGTCGGCGGCGCGGTGTCAATGGGTTCCCGGCTCTGCGGAGCAGCGTGAAATACGCTGCACCGCGTCCGGGACACGAGAGCCTTAAGCTTTCCCGCCCGATTCTTTACGCGTCTGCGCGATCTGCAACCGCGCATAGGTCGCCATCAAGCCAACTTCGTTGAACAGCGTCACGAGCTTGAAGCCCATGTTGATCGCGCGCAGCGCGCCATCGGCGCCTGAGCAATGAATGCCGGGATAAAGCCCGCGCTTGCCGCATTCCTTCACGATCTTTTCGTAGATCTTGAGAATTTCCGGCTCGTCGCGGTCAAGCTTCGGCACCAGCCCGTAGGAGAAGCCGAGGTCGGACGGCCCGATATAGACGCCGTTGATGCCTTCGACATCGAGGATCGCTTCCATGTTCCCGATCGCGGTCCGGGTTTCCATCATCGGGAGCAAAATGATCTCGTCATTGGCGGTCTTCTGATAGCTGCCGGCCGAACCATACATGCCGGCGCGGATCGGGCCGTTGGAACGCGAGCCCATCGGCGGATACTTGCTGTAGGCCACGAGGTTCTTCGCTTCCTCCGGCGTGTTGATCATCGGGCAGATCACGCCATAGGCGCCGCCGTCGAGCACCTTGCCGATGATGCCCGGCTCATTCCACGGCACCCGCACCATCGGCGTCACCGGGTGGGCGTGCATGGCCTGGAAACATTGCACCATCGAGAGATAGTCCTGCACGCCATGCTGCATATCGACGGTGACGCTGTCGAAGCCGCATTGCGCGATCACTTCGGCCGAGAAGCCGGAAGGAATCGCAAGCCAGGCGTTCACGACCACCTTGCCCGACGCCCATATTTCCTTGACCTTGTTTGCCATCGTTCTTTCCTTCCAGTTTGTCGACAATACCGTCATTGCGAGCGAAGCGAAGCAATCCATCTCGTAAGCATAGCTGGATTGCTTCGGAGCCCGTTGGCTCCTCGCAATCACGGAAAAATCACGCCACGGCCCTCTGGATGCTTGCCTCGCCGACACCGACCTCGCGGGCGGTGTTGACGATCGCGGCCCAGGTATCGTCCGGCAGCGGAATGCCGTTCCTGGTGCGATCAGCGCGTGTCTTGCGCTCGGCGTCACCGGGGACCATGACCGGCTCGCCGCCGGCAACCGGTTTGGTCTCGCGGATGAAGTCGACATAGCGGGAGATCTCGCCGTCGAAGAAATGCGCGGGGTCGACGACCCCGGGGTCGATGTAGAAGGCGAGCATGCCGTTGGCAAAGCGCCGGTTGGGCGCGGTCGCGCCCGTCCCGGTCAGCGCGCCGCCAAGCAGTTCGCAGATGAAGGCGAGCCCTGAGCCCTTGTGCTCGCCGAAGGCGCGGATCGCGCCGGTGCCCGTGGTATGATCGCGCGCACCATCTGATATATAGGGGCCATAGAGCACGTGCGGATCTTCGCTCAAGGTGCCGTCGGCATCGATCAGCGCGCCCTTGGGCAATTTCTTGCCGCCGCGGCTTGCGACCAGCACCTTGCCTTCGGCGACGATCGAGGTAGCGAAATCGAGCACGATCGGATCCTCACCCTCGCGCGGCACGCCGACGCAATAGGGCGCGGTCGACAGCCGCTTCTCGACCCCGCCATAAGGCGCAACCAAGAGCGAGCCGGCCGCATTGACGAAATGCACGGAGACCAGGCCCTCGGCTGCCGCCATCTCGGCCCAGTCGCCGACCCGGCCGATATGCCCGGCGTTGCGCAAGGCGACCGCGGAGAGCCCCGCCTTCTTGCATTTCTCGATGCCGATCCGCACCGCCTGCGGCGCTACGGTCTGCCCGTAGCCGAACTTGCCATCGACGACCGCGAGCGATGGCGTATCGACGACGAGTTCGGCGGTCTGGTTCGGAACGACCGAGCCCATCTTCTTCCAGCGAATATAAACGGGAACGCGGATCACGCCGTGGCTGTCATGTCCGGTGAGGTTGGCGGTCGTGAGGTACGTCGCGATGCGCCGGGCCTCTTCCGCAGAGGACTCCGCGTGGTTGAAAACATCGGCAACAAAGTCGATGAGATTTTGAAGTTGTATCGTGACCATTTCAGTCGTCGCTCTTCTTGGTTTGGCGCTTGCCTTCTCGTGCCGCGCTACGCACTCACCTTGGTATGCCCGCCGAGATAGGCGGCGCGGATGGCTTCATTGCCCCACAGTTCGTCGGGCTTGCCGCCGAGCACGATCCGCCCTGTCTCCAGGACGTAGCCATGATCGGCGACCGACAATCCCATGCGCGCGTTCTGCTCGACAAGCAAGACCGTGGTGTTGCGCCGGATCTCCGAGATGATCCGGAACACCGCCTGCACGATGACGGGCGCCAGCCCCAACGACGGTTCGTCGAGCAGTAAAAGCCGCGGCCTGGCCATCAGCCCGCGCGCGACCGCCACCATCTGCAACTGGCCGCCGGAGAGAGTCCAGCCGAGCGCATTGGCAAAGCTTCGGATGTCCGGGAACAGATCGAACATGGCGTCGGCTTCGCGCGACAGTTCGGATTTTGCGGCACGCCGGTTCGATCCGCCGAGCATGATGTTTTCCTTGACCGAAAGGCCGGGGAAAACCCGCCGCCCCTCCGGCACATGGGAAATTCCAAGCCGCACGATCGCTTCCGGCCCAAGTGTGTGTGTATTTGGGCCTGCGATCGGCTTGCCGTCGAACAGGATTTCGCCGGCGGCAGGTTTGATCAATCCGGAAATGGCCCGCAGCGTGGTCGATTTTCCGGCGCCATTGGCGCCCAACAATGTCACGACCTGGCCTTCCGCGACGGCGATCGAGACGCCGCGCAAGGCTTCGATCTCGCCATAGCGCACAATCAGGTCATTGATTTGAAGCAGCGCCATTATTCGGTTCCAAGATAGGCGGAGACGACATCGGGATGGCGCAGCACGGCAAGCGATTCACCATCGGCAATGCGGCGTCCGAAATTGAGCACCGTAATATGTTGCGCGGCCTCGCTGACCAGCGTCATGTCGTGATCGATGATCAGGATGGTGAGGCCCTGCGCCGCGATGCGCTTGAGCAGCGCGTGAAGCTCCATCTTTTCGCTGGAATTCAATCCGGCCGCAGGTTCGTCCAGAAGCAGCAATGTCGGATTGGCGGCAAGCGCGCGCGCAATCTCGATCAGGCGCTGGTGGCCGTAGGAGAAGCTCGAAATCAGCTCGTTGGCGCGCGCGCCAAGCCCGACGAAGGTCAAGGCCGACATCGCGCGTGCGTTGAGGGCGTCGTCGTCGCGCAGGCCGGCCAGCGTATTGCCCGGTCGCTCGGCGCCGATCACGACGTTCTCGAGCGCGGTCATCGAGCGAAACAAGCGGATGTTCTGGAACGTGCGTCCAAGGCCTGCGGCCGCGCGCTGGTTCGGCGGCATATCGCTGATGTCGGTGCCGTCGAGCGTCACTGTTCCTGATGTCGCCTTGTAAAGGCCCGACAGCACGTTCAGCGTCGTGGTCTTGCCGGAGCCGTTCGGGCCGATCAGCGCGTGAACGCCGCCGCGCCTGACATCGATATCGACGTTATCAACCGCCTTGAGCCCGCCGAAATACTTGGAAAGGCCTTTGACCGAAAGAACGATATCGTCGCTCACCGTGGCCGGCGCCAGTTTCAACGCAGGACCTGCGGGGCGCAGCTTGGCCTTCGATCGCCAGCGCGCGGTCGCGATATTGACAAAACCCCAGATGCCGTCCGGCATGTAGCGGATGATGAGGATCACGGACAGGCCGTAGATCGCCAGATAGAGCCCGGGGATGCTCTTGAGGAAACGCAGCCACTCCGGAATCAGGATCAGCAGACCGGTGCCGATCGCCGACCCGATCGGCGAAGCGACGCCGCCGAGCAGCGACATCGTCAGAAACACCACCGACTCGGCGAAGGAAAACTGATCCGGGCTGACATAGGCGAACCCGCCTGCGAACAGACCACCGGCCAGCCCGCCAAGCGCCGCGCTCAAGCCAAAGGCGGAGATCTTGGTACGGAACACGTCGACGCCGACGACGCCAGCCGCCAACTCGTTATCACGGACCGCGCGCATAGCGCGGCCAAGCCTTGTATCGGCCAGATGCCAGACCGCGTAGCCGACCAGCGCCAGCATGGCGACGCAGAACGCCAGATAAGACTGCGAGGATTGGAACAAATCGGGCCGGCCGATGCGCGACACGCCGTCGGGGCCATGGGTGAGCCAGATGGAATTGATCATGACGAGGGTAACGATCTGCTGAAACGAAATCGTCACCATCGCCAGGTAATGCCCGCCGAGCCGCAGCGTCGACATGCCCAGAAATGCCCCGGCCAGGAGCGCAACGACACAGCTGCCCGCGAGACACAGCCAGTAGCTCAAGTGATAGTCCGACGTGCCGAGGCCGACCGCGTAGGCGCCGAGACCGAAAAACGCCGCCTGCGCCAGATTGATCTGGCCGCACAGGCCGAGCACGACCGAAAGACCGAATACGGCGATCGCGAACGTCGTCGCCTGCATCAGGATGTTGTGGACGTAGCCGTCGAATTGCAGTGTGGCGGTTAGCCCTACGACAATGGCAGAGCCTAAGAAATACGGCAGGTGCCGCAGCAACAGCGGTTTGGCGCGGGGCGCGGCCGCAACGACGATCAAGTTCTCGCTCGGCGCGCTCATGCCTTCTCCGCGACGCGTTCGCCGAAGATGCCTTGCGGCCGGAACACCAGGAATGCGACCAGCACCAGAAAGGCAAAGCCGTCCTTGTACGGCACCGATATATAGGCCGCGCCGAATGTCTCGATGATGCCGAGCGCCAGGCCGCCGATGATCGCGCCGGCCACATCGCCGAATCCGCCGATGATGGTGGCCGCAAACGCCTTGAGCGCGATCGTCGAGCCCATCTGGATCGAAACGAACAGGATCGGCGCCACCAGAATGCCGGCAAGACCTCCAAGCACCGCCGAATAGATGAAGGTGATCATGATCATGGTGGAGACGGAAATGCCGAGCAGCGAGGCCATCTCCTTGTCCTGCGACGTCGCCTGCAGTTTCTTGCCGAGCATCGTGTGCTCGAAGAACCAGTAGTTGAAGATCACGAGCACAATCGTCACCGCGATGATCAGCAAATATTGGCTGTCGAGATAGACCGGCCCGAGCTGAATGCCGGGCGTCTCGAACCAGCCTTCCAGCACCTGCGGCTGTGGCCCGTAGATGGCGAGCACCGAATTGGCAAGCAGGATCGAGGCGCCGATGGTCGCGATGATGACAGGCAGGAAGGTGCGATGACGCAAGGGATAATAAACCCCGAGATTGAAGATCGCGCCGAGAAGCGCCATCCCGGCCAGCGCCAAAAGGAACGACAGCCAGTACGGCCAGCCCAGATCAACCGCGAACACCACCATCAGATAGGCGGCGACCATCGAGAACTCGCCTTGTGCAAAGTTCACCACATTGGTGGCGCGGAAGATCAGCACGAAACCGAGCGCGACCAGCGCGTAAACGGCGCCGATGCCGATTCCGGTAAACAGCAGTTGCAGTGCGAGGTCCATGAAAGTGTCGGGCCCAATCTTGAAAATCTGGGGTCATTGCGGATCGTTACCGCATTCGGCAGGGTTGCCGCGCGCACTCGCGCCAACGGCCTCTCCGTCACCGGAGCGGCCGCGCCGTCACATCAATCGTCGAACTCGATATGCTTGTCGTAGACGATCGTCCCCTTCTCGTTTCTCACGACATTGTAGCCGTGCAGGCCGTCGCCGTTCTGGTCAAAATTATACTCGCCCTCCGCGCCCGGGAATTTCTTGATCGAGAGAATAGCCTCGCGGATCTTGCCGGCGTCGGTCGAGCCTGCCTTATTGATCGCCGCGGACAGGATGGTGAGGGCGTCGTAAGGCCATGCGCTCTGGTTGTCCGGCGCGAACTTGTAGGCCTCGCGGTAGGCTTTACCGAAGGCTTTCGAAGCTTCGCTGGATTCCTCGGCATAATCGGCCACGCCATAGGTGCCGTGCAAGGCAGCACCCGCCAGCTTGGTCGAGGACACCGCGATCACCGAGGGCGAACCGACCCAGGGAATGTTGACGCCGAGTTGGCGCAACTGGCGAGCAAAAATGCCGAGATCGTTTTCGAAGGTGAAATAAGTGCCGAGCACATCCGCGCCCGATTGCTTCACCGCCAGCACGACCGGCGTAAAGTCCTGGCTCTGGTTGGCATAGCCCTGATCGAGCACCGCCGGGGTGCCCAGCTTTTCGAGCGCAGATGCAAGCGCCTTGCCGCCTGCCGTTCCGAACGCGTCGGTCGAATGCACGATCGCCCACTTCTTCTTGCCGAGCGTGTTGACGCCGAAATCGGCGATCACGCGGCCGGAATAGCTGTCGTTGGGGCGGTAGCGAAACAGCCACGGATTGCCCATGTGGGTCAGGGCCGGATCGGTTCCGCCGATCATCACGGGTTTGCCGAGCTTGAGCACGTCGGGCGCCATCGCATGCACCTGGGTGGAGCGGATCGAGCCCAGGAAACCGACGATATCCGACTGCGCCGCGAGCTTGGAGAATGCCAGCACGATGCCGGGATTGGTGGTCTGATCGTCCTCGATGACCAGCTCGACCTGCTTGCCGAGCACGCCGCCGGCCTTGTTGACGGCTGCGAGTGCAAGCTTGGCGCCATTTTGCGCCCAAAGCCCCTGCTCCGCCGCGGGGCCCGTGACAGGAACGCACATGCCGATCTTGAGGGTAGGCGCGCTTTGCGCCCTTGCGCCCGTGATGACGTAAGGGGCCGCAACGCCGGCCGCGATTCCCGCCGCAAATTCGCGTCTCGTGAGTTTCATTTCAACCCTCCCTGGAACCGTGCTTTTCCGCCGGCTCTTATTGATATGTCGTGCCTCGCGCCCTTAAAAAGCGCGCCGCACGCCGTCTGCTACTTACGAAGTCTTGCACCACGAGTAAATTGATATTGCTGCGATTTGACCGGCTCAAGCACGACCCTGGAGCGAGCCCCCTCGTTCCTGCAATGCGATACCGGGCGTTGCCTAAATGCTCAGCACCCCCGACGCACCTGCGTGCCGCCTGCCCTATCGTTCGTCCTCGACCGGGGCCTCATCCGGGGCTTCGAGTGTCGCGAGGCTGTCGACCAGCGCTGCCAGCATGTCCTGAAGCTCGGCGAGCCGCCCCGCGCCATAGCGCTGCGTGATCGCCGCATAAATCGCTTCCGAGGTCGGCGCGACGAGTTCGATCAGCTTCAGCCCTTTTTGCGAGATCGAGACGACACCACGGCGCAGATCCGCCTTGGCGGTTCGGCGTTCGATCAACTGGCGTGTTTCCAGATCGCGCAGGATCCGGGAAAGGCTTGGGCCCAACAGAAAGGCGACGCGGGCAAGCTCGGTCACCTCGATGGCGTCGACCGCCGCAAGCGCCCGCAGAATTCGCCATTGTTGCTCGGTCAGTCCATGATGGCGGAGCGACGGACGAAATTGTTTCATGACCACTTCCCGCGCGCGCAAAAGCGACATCGGGAGCGACCTGGAAAAGTCGCGCATCGGGATGCGGCGATCGAGCGGATGCACGCCGCCGCCCGTGACTGTTTTCTTGACCGTCATCGTCGTGCCCATTCGCCTTGCGAATACCGACCAGAAGCGACCATCGCGCGTTTGCGCTGCACAAACTTCATTTCGATTTGCCCGACGTAACTTAACATGTTAATCATATTTTGGCCCACATTTTTGCAACCTCTTGCCGTAACGCCGAAGTGGAGCACTCCCGCCATGCCGCATTTCACCATCGAATATTCCGCCAATCTCGATACGCGCCTCGACATGGCAAAGCTGGTCGAAGTCGTTCGCAAGGCCGCGATTGAGACCGGCATCTTTCCGCTCGGCGGCATCCGCGTGCGCGCGGTGCGATGCGAGCATTATGCGATCGGGGACGGCAATCGCAGCTTCGGTTTCCTCGACATGGTGTTGCGGGTTGGCGAGGGCCGCGACCTGCAAACCCGCAAAAAGGCCGGCGAGCATATTTTCGGCGCGCTGTCGGCTCATCTCGACCCGGTTTTCGCGCAAAGCCCATTTGCCCTTTCGTTCGACATGCAAATCAACGACAAGGAAACGAGCTGGAAGCGCAACAATATCCATGAGGCTTTGAAGCCCGAAGCCGTGCATGGATAAAGACGACTGATGTCAAACTGGGATTGCTGATGCCCGTTCCGCAACACGTCTACGATCCTCCCTTCAACG
>Ga0210394_10005992_pt1 | contig 13368 bp, 10 predicted proteins | sample IncBWC12MmetaG_FD_160121 | JGI IMG/M metagenome (GOLD analysis project Ga0210394, IMG submission 160121) | Forest soil microbial communities from Barre Woods Harvard Forest LTER site, Petersham, Massachusetts, United States - Inc-BW-C-12-M | ecosystem: Environmental > Terrestrial > Soil >...
GAGCTCGATGCCCAAAGAATGGGACCGGTAATAAGAATGTCTGCACGAATATTGATTGTTGAGGATGAGAGGATTACGGCCGAAGATTTGCGTGAGACCCTGACGGACCTTGGTTACTTGGTGACGGCTGCGGTTTCCAATGGCGCGGACGCCATTGCGCGAGCGGAAGAAAACGCTCCGGATCTGGTCCTGATGGACGTCCGCATCCAGGGAGACATGGATGGCACAGAGGCGGCCCGCGTCCTAAGGGAGCGTTTCAACATTCCGGTGATTTACTTGACGGCGCACGCCGACAGCTCCACCGTGATGAGAGCCAAGGATGCGGAGCCTTTAGGCTACATCACGAAGCCTTTCCAGGAAGCAGCGCTTCACGCCAGCATCGAAATTGCTCTGCATAAGCACGCCGAAGAGGTGAAGTTGCGCGGGAAGCAGGAGCTCTTGGCCTCTACTTTGCGGGCGATCACTGAGGGCGTGATTTCCCTCGATACGGCCGAAAGGGTCACGTTGTTCAACCCGGCGGCCGAGACTTGGACTGGACGGCCCGCGCGGGAGGCATTGGGACGGCCGGTAAACGAGGTGTTGCAATTAGTGTCAGCCGCAACGGGAGATCGCCTGGCGCTGCCCTGGGCTTCCGTGTTCTCCAGCGGCACGCTACGCGAGCTGCCCGGCAGCGCTGTATTGGTTTCGCGCAGCGGCGAGAAGCGGGCCATCAGCGGGAGCGTCGCTCCGATACGTGATCACCGGGGCGTGGTCTCTGGCGCTGTCTTAGTGTTCGGCCGTGCCAGCGAACAAGCGGAGCTACACAGCGCAACGGATCCACGGGAGACCTTGGACGACCAGGGAATCGGGCTGGGCGGTTTCAAGATGATCGCGGCTTCACCGCTCATGCGCCAGGTTCTCAAATTCGCGCGGCGGATCGCGCAGAGTGAAGTCTCCACTATCTTGCTGGAAGGGGAGAGTGGGACCGGGAAGGACGTCCTGGCCCAATTCCTCCATTACCACGGCCGTCGCCATGAAGGGCCGTTCGTGGCGTTGAACTGCGCCGCGATTCCGGAAGCGCTGCTGGAGAGCGAGTTGTTTGGCTATGAGAAAGGCGCGTTCACGGATGCGCGCACGTCCAAGGCTGGAATTCTGGAAATCGCCTCCGGCGGGTCGATATTCCTGGATGAAATTGGCGAGATGCCGTTGACGGTGCAGGCCAAGTTGCTGCGCGTCCTGGAAGAGCAGACCTTCCGGCGGCTGGGTGGCGTTCGCGACATTCAAGTGGACGTGCGCGTGATGGCGGCCACTAACCGAAAGCTGACCGAAGCAATTCATGAAGGCAAGTTCCGGCTGGACCTATATTATCGGCTGAACGTGATTCAGGTCTCGTTGCCGGCTTTGCGGGAGCGCAAGGAGGACATCCTGCCACTGGCCGAGCATTTCGTGCAAGTGTACAACACCAAGTTCAAACGTGACATTCAGGGCATCTCGCATCCGGCGGGAGCGCTGCTGCTGGCGCATGCCTGGCCCGGAAACGTGCGTGAACTGCGCAATGTGGTGGAGCGCGCCATGGTCCTGGAAGACGCGGATCGCATCCAAAGCGATAGCCTGCAGATTAGCGCGAACGGCCGCGCAATCCCGCAAGCGCTGGAAGCGACGGTGGGGGACGCCGAAGGGCCCTTTCATACCAGTTTGGAAGAGGCAGAAAAGAACCTCTTGACGCGGGCACTCGAAAAGTCGGGCGGCAATCAGACGCGCGCCGCCGTACTTCTCGGCATCACCCGCGATACCCTGCGCTACAAGATGAAGAAGTTCAACTTGCGATAGGCCGGCGCAGCGTCGGCCGCGGTCCGTGGGGACCGACCCACCTCCGTGGGGACCGACCCACCAAGGATGGTTCAGATCAGTGCGTCATCGAATAGACGACGTAATTTACCCCGATGCGAATGCCGAGCGCCGAATACTTTTCCGGATACTCCGGATCGTCGGCCCACTCCCACGAATCGCCGACGTCGGAATTGAACGTCATGGCCACCATGATGCGCCCGTGGTCGTCCAGGATGGCCCGCCAAAAGGGCGTCCCTCCATCATTGCGATAGGTGGTTCCACGGCGGATGGCCCATTGACCGGGGACCTGATAGCGGTCGTCCAGATCGTAGACGGTGTGAAAGATGGAATCGGAATCCGGAATCTCAACGATGGGACGATCGGGAAACACCAGCCGCATGCTTTCGTAGAAGCGCTCCCACTCTTCGGTTCCCCAAAAGTCATCGAGCATCAAGAATCCGCCGCGCAGGAGATAATCACGCAGCTTCGCCGCTTGCGGGCCGGTGAGTTTCCAATCGCCCATTTCACCCGCGTTCATCCAGGGCCAATTGAAGACGTCGTCGCCGTCATCCAGGTTTATTGGTTGCTCGACGGAGCGGACCTGGATGCGAGTCAATCGCCGGAGCGCCAGGGAAAAATGACGGTCGGCCCGCGGATAGTCCTGCGTCCAGCTGGTGCCGCCCTCCAGCCAGGTGGTGGAAGCGCCATACCCGAAGTAGCGGCCGAAACGCGCGCGCGGGTGTTGAGGATACATCAAGCGAGCGAAGACCCACTCGGTCTTGTCCTGCCAGTCCGCCGGAAGTTCTACGTTGTCGTAGGGTTCCATGCTGCGATACACGCGGAAGGGCATCTGAAATCCCCACAAAGCGGCCCAGAACGAAATGCCCACCCCCAGCCACAGCGCTTTCCGGAGAGTCATCTGACAACCTAGTGCGAGAATAGCACCCTAAGGGCACCTTAGCGGGCCCTAAAGTCGCCTTTTTGTCTCCTGTCGTGCTGTTTTTATAGAGTGACTTGGCCTAATAGCAGCAACACCAAGAAGACCAAGAGAATGCTTCCGAGGACGCCGCTAGGATAGTAGCCCCAGCTCCGGCTGTAGGGCCATGTTGGGGTTGCTCCTATCAGAAGAAAGATCAAAACGATGAGCAGGAGCAGCATAAAGACCTCATTGTGCCTGCAATCCCATCGGCAGTTTTCGTTCCATTGAACCGGGGCTCTAGGTCATGGGTGCGGCTGGCATCGAAAACGCTTAGCGGCAAAGACTTACATTCGTTTCGGACCAGGAAATCATCACGCCAGCGCCCAGTGGAGGGAATCTCCGCTTGAAGTTCCTACCTTGCTGCTCCGAGCGGGCTGCAAATGTTACGCATGGTACTTCTAGTTCAGGCTGACGCATTTCGTGCCGTGCTAACTTAGGGGTCAGGTGCTTTCGGAGTCCAATTTTCGGGTGTATAAAAGCCGACGCGCTAGTCTAATGGCGTGGCTGGCAACGCTCCTGCTTGCCGTGGTGTGCTTGCTTGGCTGTGGCAAGAGCGCGCGTCAATATCTGGATCGCGGGAATCAGCTATTGGCTGCCGGAAAAATTGATGACGCCATCCTAAACTATCGGAACGCCGCAAAAAAGAGCCCCGAATTGAGTGAAGCGCACTACCGGTTAGGGCTTGCGCTCCTGAGACAGGGCGACGGAAGTGATGCGTATGAGGAGCTCAGCCGCGCGGTTGCGCTCGATCCAAAGAACACTCCCGCAAAAATTGATTTCGCAAATCTGTGTCTAGCTGCGTACATTCGCGATCCCAGGCGTCCGGCGGTGCTCTACAAGCAGGCCCAAACGCTGGCCGATCAACTGACGGCCCAGGGTGGCAACCCGGCCGAAGGCCATCGCCTGAAGGGCACGATCGCGCTGATTGACAACCATCCAGGGATGGCGATCGATTCGTTTCATCAGGCGTTACGGCTGGCGCCGGACAATGCCGACGCGGCGGTGGGCTTGGCGCAAGCGCTATTCCGCGACAATCAGCCTGAAGAAGCAGAACGGACGGCCCGCCAGACGGTGGAGCGCCATCCGCAATTCGCCGCGGGCTACGAGACGCTGTTCGCCTACTATGGCGCGGCACAAAGCTGGGACAAAGCCGAGGAGTTGTTGAAGTTGTGGGTGGCCAAGAATCCGAAGGAATCAGGGCCGATGCTCCGCCTGGCCGCCTTCTACTACGGCCGCAAACGGCCCGATGAAGCCGAGAAGATCCTAAAATCGATCGTGGACCGGCGGGCGGATTTTCCACAAGCGGATTTGTTGGTGGGAGATTTCCATGCGCTGGCGCGCAACCCGGAGAAAGCGCTTGAGGATTACCGGCGCGGCGAGTCCAGGGATCACGAGCGTCAACAGGCCTATCAAGAGCGCGTGGCGAGCATGCTGTCCACATTGGGGCGGCGTGATGAAGCTCTCAAGGCGGTCGACGCAATGATCGCCAAGGATCCGAAGAACCTGTTTGCCCGCACTCTCAAAGTCCAGTTACTGGATCAGGCGGGAGGCGCTCAGAATCTGAACACAGCGGGCGCTTTGGCGGGCGACCTGGCCAAGGAAGCTCCCGGCAATTCGAGAGTGCAGATGCTGGCCGGACAAACTCTCCTGATGAAAGGCGACCGGGAGCAGGCTTTCACGTATTTCCAGCAAGCGGCCAAAGCAGACCCCCGGTCGACCGCCGCGCAATTGGCCCTGGCTCGCGTGGAACTGATGCGCAAGAACTATCCCGCCGTGCTGCAGCGCGCCGACGCCGCTTTGAACATCCGGCCGAACGATCCCAGCGCGCGCTTGTTTCGAGTGATTGGGCTTACGGGAACGCGGTCTTATGCCCAAGCCAAAACAGAAGCAGATCAACTGGCTCGCGACACCAAAGACGCGCCCCAGGTGGAGATGCAACTTGGGATTATCGCTCTCGGCCAAGGCCGTTATTCTCAGGCCGAAGAGTATTTCCGCAAGCTGTATAAAGACGGTTCCGGGGATCTGCAGCCGCTGGCCGGCTTAGTGAACACCTTGGAAGCCGAACACCTCCCGGATCGCGCGATGGAGTTGATGCAAACCGAAGCCCAGAAGGCTCCGGATTCGGCCGGCAAGGCCGCTCTACTGGTGGCAACCGAAGAAGCCGCCGGCAAAACAGACCAGGCCCTCGCGGGGTTGCAGAAGATGGCCGCCCAACACCCTACATCGGCGGACATACAGGTTCAGATCGCCCAGCTTCAACTGAAGCACGGTCATCTGGAGGAGGGGTTGCAGGCGCTGCTACGTGCGCAGCAGCTCGCGCCGAATGGCAAGGGCCTGGATTTTGCCATTGGAAACGTGCAAGACCAACTGGGCAGGAAAACGGAAGCAATCGCGGAATATCGGAAGGCTATGGCGAAGACGCCGGACGATCCCCTGCTGCTGAACAACCTTGCGTTCGTGGTGGCGGACACAGGCGGCAATCTCGCGGAGGCGCAGCAGATGGTAAGCACAGCGATTCGCAAGGCCCCCAAACTTCCGCAGTTGCAGGACACCTTGGCATGGGTGCAACTGAAGCAGCACAATGAGGCGGCGGCGCTTCAGATTCTGGCGACGCTGACGAAAGAGCATCCCGAGGACGCAATGTACCGCTACCATTATGCGGTGGCGCTGATTAATAGCGGCAATCGTTCGGCGGGCAAGCTTCAGGCCGAGACTGCTTTGTCCAAAAAGCCTTCCACGGAAGTGGCGGTTGCTCTTCGGAACCTGCTTACGCAAGTGAAATAATCCCCACCGTTGTCCCCCCATGGTATTTTGGTGGGTTCCCAATTATGTCCACCAACGTTCCTATCACGGTCGCCCATGGCGACGGAATCGGCCCCAAGATTATGGAGGCCTCGCTCCACATCATTCAACCAGGCGGCGGTCGAATCGATATCGAGAAGATCGAAATCGGCGAGCAGGTATCGCGAGGGCAATAGCCGCATGCCACTGGTCGGCATCATTATGGGCAGCAAGTCCGACTGGGAAACGATGCGCGCGGCGACTGAGACGCTGGCGCGCTTCGGAGTGACGCACGAGGCGAAAGTGGTGTCGGCGCATCGCACGCCGGGATGGATGGTGGAATACGCATCGACTGCCCAGGCGCGCGGATTGCAGGTGATCATCGCGGGAGCGGGCGGCGCGGCGCATCTTCCGGGAATGGTGGCGGCCAATACGCTGCTGCCAGTGTTGGGCGTTCCGGTGGAGAGCCACGCGCTGAAGGGCATGGATTCACTGCTGTCGATTGTTCAAATGCCGGGCGGAATTCCGGTGGGCACGTTGGCCATCGGGAAATCCGGGGCGCAAAACGCGGCCCTGCTGGCGGTGGCGATTCTGGCGAATCATGATCCGTCGCTTCGAGAGAAGCTGCGCGTGTTTCGCGAGGAACAGGCCGCTCAGGTGCGCTCGGAAGACCTCGCGTGACCAACACCATCCTCCCTGGCGCTGCCATCGGCGTGCTGGGAAGCGGGCAGTTGGGGCGGATGTTTGCCATTGCGGCGCGGCGTATGGGTTATCGCGTCCATACACTGTCGCCCGATCAAGATACGCCGACCGGACAAGTGGCTGATGTGGAAGTAATGGCGTCGTATGACGATCTGGATGCGGTGTCCGATTTCGCGCGCAACGTCAGCGTGGTAACTTTCGAGTTCGAAAACGTTCCGGCGCCCACCGCCGAGGCCGCGGCCCGATGCGCCCCTGTTCGGCCCAGCGGAACTGTTCTGCACACCACGCAGCAGAGGATTCGCGAAAAGTCTTTCCTGACGAAGGCCGGGTTGCCGACGACTCCGTATCGCAAGGTGCGCTCGCTCGAAGGCTTGCAAGAGGCGCTAGCCGATCTGGGTTGCCCGGCTGTGCTCAAAACTGCCGCGTTTGGCTATGATGGCAAGGGTCAGGTTCGTGTTGAGGCGCCGGAGAAAGCGGCTGAGGCTTGGAACGCAATCGGAAAACAGGAGGCCGTGCTTGAGGCCTTCATCGATTTCGAGCGCGAGATTTCCGTGGTGGCGGCGCGCGGTGAAAATGGTGAGTTCGTTCACTACGGCGGAATCGAGAATCAGCATAGCCGTCATATCCTTGACGTGTCGATTGCACCGGCGCGCGTGTCGCCGCAAATTGCTCAAGAGGCAGTAGATTTATCGCGCTGCGTTCTGGAGAATCTGGACGTGGTGGGCGTGTTGTGCGTGGAGTTTTTCGTTACGCGCGATGGGTCGCTCTTGATCAATGAACTGGCGCCGCGTCCGCACAACTCGGGGCATCTGACTGTGGATGCGCACGTCACCAGCCAGTTCGAGCAACAGTTGCGTGCCGTGTGCGGGCTGCCGCTGGGGTCGACCGAGATGCATCGGTCGGCGGCAATGGCGAATTTGCTGGGTGATCTGTGGGCCAACGGCGAGCCGGATTGGCGCGCGGCATGTTCGTTTCCAGGCGTGAAGCTGCATCTGTACGGAAAGCTGGAGCCGCGGCCCGGCCGCAAGATGGGACATTTGACGGCGCTCAATCACGATCCAGAGGAAGCCTACCGGACGGTGGTGGCCGCGCGGGATTCACTCACAAACAACCAGAGGGGGCTTCGGGCGTAGCGTGGAATTCAGAACAAAGGGCGAATAGGTGGAGTTGAATCCCTCGCGGACCTCGTAGCCGGTCCCTTCCGCTGAATAAAAGCCAGGACGGGTGACGCGGATGGTAATATCGCCGCGCGGCGGGAGATTGAAGAAGATGAATTCGCCATTCGAGTCGGTCTTCGTTTCGCCGCAAACTTTGCGCTCACAAAGAAGCTTGACCGTAGCACGAGCGATGGGATGTGTCTCGTCCCGCTCCACGTGCCCACTAAGATTTCCGACGTGTTGTTTAGTCGGAAGCAGTTCAAGATATTCAAGGAATGGGCCGCCGGAACCGCAACTCCCCGCCAGTTCAACCCTCAGTGGCGGGAGAATCTTTTGCTCGCCGCTCGCCATCTGAATCGACTTCACAGTGTGCCTACGTATGACTCGTCCTGACAAAGTCAGCGCATAACTGCCCGCAGGTAGCCGTGTAAATCTGAATTTTCCCGCCTCGTCCGTGAGCACGGAAAAGCGTCCCATGCGTGCACTTCGCCACTTAGGGTTGCGCTTGTGTCTTGCGCCGCCAGGACCCCGGCCGCAACTATCGCGATCACAACCACGCGCATCTGTGACGGATGATATCAATACGTGCGCCACGGTGAGTTACTCTGAAATTAATGCACGCTGTTCGCGAATGGCTGCGCGACGCTTCTTCGATAGCCGTGCTCACGGGCGCGGGAGTATCGGCGGAGAGCGGTGTGCCCACATTTCGCGGCAAGAACGGCTTGTGGAAGCAGTACCGCGCTGAAGATCTGGCCACGCCCGGCGCATTCGCGCGCGATCCGAAACTGGTTTGGGAATGGTATGACTGGCGGCGCGGGTTGATCGCGGAAGCGAAACCCAATCCCGGCCACTATGCTCTGACCGAGGCCGAAGCACGGGCTCGGAAATTTACGCTGATCACGCAAAACGTGGACGGGCTGCATGAGCTGGCCGGTAGCCGCAACGTTCTTCGTTTGCACGGAAGCATCTGGATGCTGCGGTGCCTTGATTGCGAACGCGAGCGCGAAGACCGGCGAACGCCGCTTCCGGAAATTCCACCGCGCTGCGAATGCGGCGGCATGCTGCGCCCCGGTGTAGTGTGGTTTGGCGAGGCACTGCCCGCGAGAATCTGGCACGAAGCCGAGAAGGCCGCGCGCGAGGCCGAGCTGTTTCTGCTGATCGGAACTTCGGCTGTGGTTTATCCGGCGGCGGGCTTGGCGCTCATCGCGAAGTCGTTGGGCGCGCGCGTGGTCGAAATCAACATCGCGGAAACCGGGCTCTCCGGGTCGAGCGACGAATTCCTGCGAGGGCCGTCGGGCGAGCTGCTGCCCCAACTGATCGCATGAAAATCTGTTACTTAGACGCGTTCTCTGGGATCAGCGGAGATATGACCGTGGGCGCGCTGATCGACGCAGGCGCCGAGAGCAAGGCATTGGTGCGCGCGCTCGAGGATCTCGGCACGGGCGCGAAGTTTGAAGTGGAGAAAACCAAGCGGCGCGGTATTGCGGCTTCGAAATTTCGCGTAGTCGGCGGCGATGCCACAGGGCACCGGCATCTGAAGTACATCCTCGAAATCATCGAAAAATCCGGCATCTCGGCGCGGGCGAAGCGAAATTCTTCGGCCGTGTTCCAGCGCCTTGGGGAGGCCGAAGCTAAAGTACACGATGTCTCCATCGACAAGGTTCACTTCCACGAAGTGGGCGCGGTGGATTCCATCTGCGACATCGTCGGCGCTTGCGTTGGGTTCGATCTGCTCGACATCGGGGCAGTCTACAGCTCAGCGGTGAACGTCGGCAGCGGCACTGTGAAGACCGAGCATGGAGTGCTGCCGGTACCTGCGCCCGCCACTGCCGAATTGCTCGCCGGGAAACCAATCTACGCTCGCGGCCCAAGTTTGGAGCTAACGACGCCAACCGGCGCGGCCATCGCCACCACGCTGGCGGCTGAGTTCGGAGCGCTGCCACCGATGCGCATGACGGCGAGCGGCTATGGAGCGGGCGACTACGATTTTCCGGAACATGCCAACGTGCTGCGCGTGCTGATCGGCGAGACCAGCGGCGCGGCGGAATCCACGACTGTAACGGTGCTCGAAGCCAACATCGACGATTCCAGCCCGCAAGTGCTTGGCTATGCCATGGAGCGATTGCTCGAAAGCGGCGCGCTGGACGTGACGCTCACATCTGTTTTGATGAAAAAGTCCCGCCCCGGAACGCTCCTGCGCGTGATCGCGCGGCCCGAGGATCGCGAGACGCTGGCCCGTGTGATCTTTGAAGAGACGTCCACGCTCGGGCTGCGGATCCATTCGGCCGAACGCCGTGTGAAGGAACGGCATTCCGTGGAGATCTCAACGCCGCATGGCAAAGTAAAAATAAAGATCGCCGAGAATGGATCGTTCGCGCCCGAGTACGAGGATTGCCGCAAGCTGGCGCGCGAATCCGGCGTGCCGCTCAAACAGATCCTAGCCGAGGCGAACGTTGCTTACTTGAAAAGCCTGCATATTTGAAGAACTCTCGATGAAATATTACCTGACCACTCCTATTTATTACGTCAACGCAACCCCGCATCTGGGCACTGCTTACTCTACGTTTGTCGCGGATCTGATCAAGCGCTTCAAGAAAATGGAAGGCTGCGATCCAGTTGTGCTGACGACCGGATCTGACGAACACAGCCTCAAAGTGGAGCGCGCCGCGCAAGCGGCCGGGATGAATCCGCTCGCGTACACCACCCGGATGCAGTCCGAATTTATCAGCCAATGGGCCAAGCTCGGCATCGATTACGACCATTTCATTCGCACGTCGGATCCGAAGCATCACGAAACGGTCCGTTGGCTGTTCGAACGCTGCGAAAAGAACGGCTACATCTATAAGGGCGCCTATACGGGGGCGTATTGTGTCAGTGACGAAGCCTACGTCAACGATGTTGAGCCCGGCCAGCCTTGCCCGACGTGCGGCCGTCCGACCGAGACAGTGACCGAAGAAAACTACTTCTTCAAGCTGTCGGCTTTTCAGAAACCGTTGCTTGAGCTGTACGAAAAGAATCCCGGCTTCGTGAAGCCCGATCACCGACGCAACGAGATGATCGCCTTCGTCCAGAAAGGTCTGAACGATCTGTCCATCACGCGAACCAGTCTGCAATGGGGCATTCCGGCGCCTGTGGAAGGCCATCACGTTTTCTACGTTTGGTTCGACGCGCTGATCTCCTACATGAGCGCGGTGAAGGAGCAGGAATTGTGGCCCGCCGATCTGCACCTGATCGGGAAAGATATTTTGAGGTTCCACGCGGTCTATTGGCCTGCGTTTCTGATGGCCGCCGATCTGCCGCTTCCGAAGCAGGTCTTTGCGCACGGCTGGATTTTGCACGAAGACAATAAGATGAGCAAGTCGCGCGGGAATGTGGTGCGGCCCGGCCCGATCGTGGACGTAGTGGGCGCCGATGCGCTGCGCTATTTTCTGTTGCGCGAAATCACTTTCGGGCAGGACGGCACCTTCAGCTACGATGCATTGATTCAGCGTTATAACGCCGACCTGGCGAATGGTCTCGGCAATCTCGCCAGCCGCACGCTGACCATGATCCACCAGTATCGCGGCGGCCTGATTCCGGATTCCGCGGGATCGCCCGAGATCGCCGAAGGGGCGCGCCGGACCACAGAAATCGTGATGGACGAATTCTCGGCATTCAACTTTTCGCGCGGGCTGGAAACGCTGTGGGCATTCATTTCCGTCATCGACAAATTCATCGTGGAGCGCGCGCCCTGGAAACTCGGCAAGGACACCAGCTCATTCGCGTCGCAGCAATTGGATGAAGTCTTGTACACCGCGGCTGAAGCGCTACGCATCATTTGCGCGTGGGCCTATCCTGTGATGCCGAACTCGGCTCGCAACATTTGGATCCAACTCGGCATGGCGGCGCCGATTGAGTCCGTGACTTTCGCGGATTTGCACTGGGGCAAATTGCCGGCGGGACAAAAGATCGGCTCGGTTGCCGCTGTTTTTCCGCGCTTGGACGCGTCGGCCATCGTGAAGATGGAGACTCTCGAAGTGCAGGAGAAAGAGCGGCAGGCGGAACTGTTCGGAGCGCCTAAGGCGGCAGCGAGTCCGGCCGCGACGCCAGAATCCCCCAAAATCAGCATCGACGATTTTGTGAAAGTGGACTTGCGCGTCGGACAGGTTGTGTCAGCCGAGCGCGTGAAGGGGGCCGATAAACTTCTGCACATGAAGGTGGACATTGGCGAAGCCGCGCCGCGGACCATCGTCGCCGGAATTGCAGAAACGTACCCGCCCGAGCAAATGGTCGGCCGTAAGGTGGTGATCGTCGCTAATCTGCTGCCGCGCAAACTGCGGGGCATCGAGTCGAACGGCATGATCGTGGCGGCGTCTATCGAGGGCGGTAAGCCGGTGCTGGCTAGCTTCCTGGAAGAGGTGCCGGTAGGAGCCCGCTTGAAGTGAGTCTCATAGACTCCCATTGTCATCTCGACAACGCCGACTTCAATAACGATCGCGATGCGGTGATCGAGCGCGCGCTCGAGGCCGGCGTCGAACATATGATGGCGATCGGGACGGGCGATGGTCCGCCGGATCTCGAAGCGGCCCTCCGTCTGGCCGAGAAGTACCCGGCCTTCTACGCGACTGTCGGGATTCATCCGCATGATGCGGCCAAGGCGACCCCCGGCGATTTCCAGCGTTTCTCCGAGTTGCTTGCGCATCGGAAGGTGCTGGCCGTGGGCGAGATCGGTCTCGACTATCATTACGATTTCTCGCCGCGCGAGGTCCAAAAATCGGCGTTTATCGAACAAATGGGGATCGCGGCATCGGCGAAAAAGCCGATCGTTATCATTAGGGCCGAGGCGTGGGAGGACACACTAGCCCTGATCGAGCGACATTGGACGCCGCACGCTATTGGCGGCATCATGCACTGCTTTTCGGGCGGTCCTGAGGAGGCGCACCGAGCGATCGACCTGGGATTCTATTTGAGCTTCGGCGGCATCGTGACGTTCCCCAAAGCGCTGGCGGTTCAAGAGGCCGCGAAGTCGACGCCTCGCGACCGAATCCTGATTGAAACGGACGCGCCCTATCTCGCGCCCGTACCGAAACGCGGCAAACGCAACGAACCGGCGCTGATGGTCCATACGGCGCGGAAACTGGCCGAACTGCGCGGGGAGTCCTACGAAGAACTTTGCAACACCACAACGGAAAACTTCCGCAGGCTCCTGCTGCTAAACTGAGAGGTTCCCATGGGACTCGGCAGGCTTGGCCAAACGTTAACCGCGCGGGAGATCTTCGAGCTGGTGAAGAAGGATCTCGAGCGCGTGGAGCGCGAAATCAGCCTGGAATCGGTGGCCAGCGTGGACGCGGTCACCACCATTTCCCGTTATCTGCAGGATGGCGGCGGCAAGCGGCTACGGCCCATTTTGGTTTTGTTGGCCTCGCAACTTGTAGGCGGCGTGTCGGACGGGACTATTCGCATGGCCGCCGTGGTTGAAATGATTCACGCGGCGACCCTGGTGCACGACGACGTGATCGACATCGCCAAAACCCGGCGCGGCAGGCCGTCGTCCAACGCCATTTGGGGCAACCACACCTGCGTGCTAGCGGGCGACTGGCTGTACATGCAGGCTTTCCAGGTCGCATTGCGCGAGCGCAATTTCCATGTGCTGGATGTGCTCATCGCCCTCACCCAGATGATGGTGGAAGGCGAGCTGCTGCAACTCGAGCGCATCGGCAAGATCGGCATCACGGAAGCTGACTACATGGAATTGGTGGATCGCAAGACCGCCGGCCTGTTCTCAGCCTGCGCCCGTTTGGGCGCCTTAATGGGGGGCGCGAGCGAAGCGACCGAAACGCGGCTGGCCGATTTTGCCTGGAACCTTGGGATTGCGTTCCAGCTCGTGGACGACATGCTGGACTTCACATCGCACGAGAAAGTGCTGGGCAAGCCCGTGGGCAGCGATCTGCGCGAAGGCAA
>Ga0210394_10005993_pt1 | contig 13368 bp, 12 predicted proteins | sample IncBWC12MmetaG_FD_160121 | JGI IMG/M metagenome (GOLD analysis project Ga0210394, IMG submission 160121) | Forest soil microbial communities from Barre Woods Harvard Forest LTER site, Petersham, Massachusetts, United States - Inc-BW-C-12-M | ecosystem: Environmental > Terrestrial > Soil >...
AACGTCGGGTCCTCCTTTAAGCGTAACTTTGCCGGTTTGTGGGTAGCAGTGGTAGGGATTCCATCCACGAATACGATATAACGAGGCACTTTCATCGCTGCGAGCCGTTCACCGACCCAGACGGCCAGATGTTCCGCATCAAGTTTGACGCCCGCGCGCGCGACGATGGCGGCGAGAATGTCCTCCTCGCCGAGCGGCGATGGGACGCCGATAACGGCAACGTCGGTAATATCGGGATGTTCGCTGAAAACCAGTTCGATCTCGGCGCTTGCTATGTTCTCCCCGCGCCGCCGTATGATGTCTTTTCTCCGGGCTACAAACCGGTAGTAGCCGTCCTCGCCCTGGTAAACCATGTCGCCGGTCTTGAACCAACCCTCGTGAAAAGCTTCGGCGGTTTGCTTGGGGTCGCGGAAGTACCCGAGCATGATCGTCGGAGTGCGCACCAGCAACTCGCCAGTCGCGCCAGGAGCCACGTCGCGTCCCTCGTCATCGATGATGCGCGCTCTGGGCCGTTCGATGCGTGGATTCGGATGACGGGAGAGAATGCCCATCGTGCCCAGCTTGCGCGGACCCGCGAATGGGTTGCTGACGGCGCCGGGTATCTCGGTCATTCCGTAGCATTCGATCAGCAGCGGGACTCCGAACTCGTTGCGCAAGGCGTCGGCCAGCGAGCGAGTCTGTGGTGCGATGAACATCTTGGCGAGGCGATGGCCCGGTACGAACTCGCTCCGTGGCCGCTGCGTAAGAATCGTGCCGGCAGCCACTAACAGATTTACTTCCGTCGCCCCGGTGGCCGCCGCGGTACGCCAGAAGGTGGACGCCGAGAATCGCGGCGCCAGAATGAGCGTGCCGCCGCACGCGAGCGCGCCGCCAAGCGAATACATCAGCGCGTTGATGTGAAATAGCGGCATCACGCACAGTACGCGCTCATCCGGCTGCAGCCACATGCGCTCGACGAACATTTCGGCTGTCAGGACGTATCCGCGCTGGCCGTGCACGGCTCCTTTCGGAAGCCCCGTGCTGCCGGAGGTGTAAACGATCAGAAACGGCTTGCCGGACGAGGCATTCGTGGTTCCAAGGGTCGGGGAAAGACCGGACAGGCGGGCAACTTCGACGTCCGTGGCGTTTGCGTCGGCTCCCGCTGACTCGTTGAGAGCTAGCCACGGTTGCAGCGCCAGCCCTTCGATCGCCTTGCGGACAACGGCCAATTTTCCCGGCGCTGCTATGACGCCGCAAGCTTCCGTGTGATTTAGGATGAAACGCGCTTCATTGACTCCAAACTCTGGGTTGATCGGCACGAGAATCGCGCCAAGACGCGCCAGTCCGAACAGCAGCATGACCATGGTCGGATGGTTCGCGGACATTACAGCAACACGGTCTCCCTCGCGCACGCCTTTACCTGCCAACCACGTTGCCAGTTGCTCGGTGCACTCGCCGACCGCCCTGTATGTCCAGGATTGTCCCTCGAATTCCAGCGCTACGGCGTCAGGCTGGCGCTCAATTCGGGCTGCCAGAAAATCCGTTAGGCTGTAGTCGTGCTCACGAAAACGCGAGATCACTTGTAGAGGGTCAAGAAGGTTGTCCGTCGAGCTAACTTCACTCACGGTTCGCCGCCATCGTAATCGATCGCGGCAAGGGCGGCATCGGACAGCACGAAGCCTATCGGCCTCTGACGCTCCTCCAGCAAATGAGCGATCAACGACGCAGTCCGGGCGAGAAGCGGAATGCCACGCAGGGCGTCGGCAGGATAGCCTGCGTCGAGCAAAACAGCTGGGATGGCACCCGATACGTTTAGCACGAACTCGCGGCCCCAGACCGGCTTGATGGCGCGTTGCACCGCGGCTAGCGCGGCCACGTGCTGTCCTGAGATACTCCACTGGTCCGCAAGTTCTAATAGGCGCGCAGCACGCGGGTCTCCGCCGCGATGAACTGGATGACCGAAGCCTGGAAGCGCCTGTCGAGCCGCTCGAATCGGCCGCAGGCATTCGAGAGCTGCCGCGTCGAGGTCGTGACTCCCGACCTCTGCTGAAGCAATCACTTGCCGCAGAAGGAGGCCGGCATTCTCAGACGCTCCGAGGATGACAGAACCGCATCCCAATAGGCCTGCGGCCACTGCGCCCTGCACTGCATCCGGCGCGGCCGCAAGCGTCATGCGAGCCGCTTGTACGGAAGGCACGAGCCCATGTTCGGCAAGCGCCACCAGGGTTGCATCGGTGATCTTGATCAATGACGGCGAGGGCGCTGAGCCGGTGAGGAGAAGCAAGAAATATTCGGTGAACCCGATTTTGCCGATCAGGTCCTTGCACAGGTCTTTTCCTCGAACCTTGATCCGCGTTAACTCGGCTTCCGCAATAGCACTGTTATGCTGTCCAGTCATGGCTGTCATTCTGCCTTCGGGGCGGGTTAACGACGCCTTCAGATTTCGGCTAGCGCGAATACGCGTGCCCCGGGAATCAAGTCTGCCCGCCTCACTTCAGCGACGGCAATATCTACCATCAGCTTCGCAAGTTGGTTGGGATCGCGGGCCGCTTTGGTATGAGGACAGTATGCCACAAGGAACGGCGGTCTAAACCCATGGCCTGAATCAAACTGAGGCGCTAGCCGACCCCGCCCTTGGTTGACATCCGCACATCGCCAGCGTAGGCTCGCGGCAAACGAGTGACATCTCTTCCGTGGAGGATCGACACCTGCGTACTGAGGAGGCCCCATGGTTTCGGTAGGTTCGGTTTTGGGAATTGGGTCGCGCCTTCGCCTCAATCTGTACCTGATCGAGATGCTTGCGGTGGGGCTTGTCGTTGGGGCGCAACCCGCCTTGTCAGCAACCTGCGAGAGCCTCCTTTCGCTCAAACTGCCGGACACGACTATTACCGCGGTCCAATCGGTCGCAGCTGGAGAGTTCGCTCCTGCCCCGGTGCCTCCCGGTCCTCCGGGTGCACGTGGCGCGGGCGCCGGAGCCGGCGGAGCCGCAACATACAGCGGTCTCCCTGCTTTCTGCCGGGTGGTCGCTAGACTAACACCCTCAAGCGATTCTGACATCAAAATGGAGGTTTGGATGCCCCTCTCTGGCTGGAACGGGGACTTCCAGGCTGCAGCCAATAATGCAGGTGCCAACGCCGCCCTCCAGGGAGTGATCAACACTCAAGGGCTCGCCACTGCTCTTCGAGCTGGGTACGCTACAGCCAGCACCGATCTCGGTCACGATGGAGCCACTGCCAGCTATGCCATCGATCATCCGGAGAAGCTGATCGACTTCGGCTATCGCGCTTTTCATGAAATGACGGTCAAAGCGAAGGCCATTGTCAGAGCCTATTACGGGAGCGCTCCCAAGTTTTCTTACCTGGACACATGTGCCGCGGGCGGCAGGCAAGCGCTGCGCGAGGCGCAAAGCTATCCCGCCGACTTCGACGGAATCGCGGTGGGCGCGCCCGGCAACAATTGGACCCACATTCAGGTCTGGTCGCTGCGCGATTTCCTGGCGACTCATAAGGACGCGGCCAGCTTGATTCCGCAAAGCAAGTTTGCGCTGATTCACCAGGCTGCAATCGATCTATGCGATACGCTGGACGGGGTGAAAGACGGCTTGATCGAAAATCCCATGCCCTGCAAGTTCGACCCGGGGGTACTGGAATGCAAGGGCGAAGACGAACCCTCGTGCCTCACAGCGGCGCAGGTCGCATCTGCGCGCACGATCTATTCTTCGGCAATTAACCCCCGAACCAAGGAAGAAATCTTCCCTGGTCTCGAGCCGGGCAGCGAACTCAGCTGGGCAGCGCATACCGGCGGTACCCAACCCACTCTGTACGTCCAAGAGACTTTCAAATACATGGTGTTCAAGGACCCCAATTGGGATTACAAGACCCGCCCCTTTGATTTCGATCGGGACACTATGCTCGCCGACAAGTTGGATCACGAAACCGTGAATGCCGACGGCGCCATATTGAAAGCGTATTTCGCCCGTGGTGGGAAGTTGCTCCAATATCACGGCTGGAGCGATGCGAACATTGCCCCGCGGTCGAGCATCAACTACTACCTTGCCGTTGCAAAGACGACCGGGGGAGTAAGTAAAATCCAGAATTCCTATCGTCTTTTCATGGAGCCCGGAGTCGGCCATTGCCGCGGCGGCGAAGGCCCGGACAGTTTCGATACCCTCGGCACCGTCGTTCAGTGGGTCGAGCAGAAAAAAGCGCCGGACCAAATCGTGGCTTCTCGCATTGTGAATGGCAAGGTTGTCCGGACGCGCCCTCTCTGCCCCTACCCGCAGGTTGCCACCTACTCGGGAACCGGAAGCACGGACGACGCCGCCAATTTCGTCTGCAAGGCGCCCTGACGCGATTGCGCCATGGATCTCCCGGAGCCTCTACCGCGAAAGATCCCGCTCGGCGTTGCGCTGTTAGTTTCCCGCCGGCCTCGCCGGTGGCGGTGGTGGACCTGCAGGCTTCGTGAACCGGGAGTCCTCCAGCGGTACGTTCGCATCAACCTGCGTCCACGTATAGGTCCGGTTTCCTTGCAGCGTCACGAGCAGCATGGTGAAGGGCACCTTGATCTGGCTGACTTCGCGATAATTGTCGTAATCGAGCTCCTCCGGCGACGACCCGAGAACGGTTTGCACGGTTGTATAGGACTTCAGGAGTAGTCCGGTCTGCGCGTCAAAATAGAGGCGGTCGAGCGCGGAACCGTCGAGACGCGTGCCAACCACGCGGTAAGTATCGCGCCCTCCGATTTTCTCCATCGTATCCACCTGAACTTTGGAATGTTCCTTTAGAAAATTCAACGCCGGAGGAAATTCCGCAAATTCCTTGCGCACATCTAATTCAGCGCCTGCTTCCTCGCGGGCGCCGATATAACTGATCGTCCCATCGAAACCCTCCACATTCGGCTGTCTCCCGGGGAATTGCACGGATACAACCACTTTTCCGGGAAGCTTGCGATCGATTTCGGCTGGGACAGTGCCGATGGCGGCGGCGCCGCCGGGAGTTCCCGGTGGCGGCGGGACCAGCATCTCGACCGTTCCCTTCTCGACCAGAGACGTAACTTTGCCGATCGCGGCCATTCCTCCCAGAGCCTGCGTGTACTTGCTGAAAACATCAGCCGCGGCAGGAAGCGGCGCCGAGGCAGCCGCCGGCTTCGGCGCTGCGGGCGGAGCCGGCGAGACGGTCGCGGGGGCCTTACGAGGGGACATGCCTGGATCGAGATTCGTTATATTTCGTACCGCGAGCGGAGGGAGAATCTCGGCTGCTGTCGGTTCGGTCGGTGATTTTTCACCGGGGAACACCGGCGTTGACGCGGCGATGGGAGCACCCCGATGGCAGGTATAGCAGGTGACTTCTCGCTTGCCATCGAATACCGTGGCATTGAGAGCCATAGTCATCCTCATCATGTTCCGCGCGACGTGCTTCTCTCTCTTATCCTCGCTCTCGAACCTGCCGGGCACATGACAGTACGCACAGGCCACTCCGAGGGCTCCAGTGATGTACTCCATCGCGTTGTGAAGATCTGGGGCCGGAATGTCCTTGAGCACTTGTACGTTCTGATAGAACTCCCCGGCCGTTTTGCCTTTCATATTCGCCGCGGTCGCCGGTAGCGCGGGCGCACCACCGGCCGCAGGAGCCTGTGCACGAAGGTTGGGCAAATTCACGCCGAGGGCGATGGCGGCGATTGCCGGAATCAGAAGGATCTTGGGGAAACCACGCACCGCAAAAGTTTCTTTCATATCGGTTCGATCATCCTCTCGCTTGGTTTCGTCACCACCTGTTATACACGTTATACACTCGAATGAAAGCGGAAGCACGATTTTGAGACAAGAACGAGCAGGTTCAATGACACCCTTCTGGTGCGAAGCGACATCCGCGTACAGTTAACCCGCGCTCCCACTTGTCTCTATTGCGATTGCGGACCTTGCCTGCGGCCGTATCCTCCTCCCTCAGGAAGCCTGCCCAACGGAATCACGGTTTGCCCATCAGCTCTCGTCAGACTCCCGCCAAATGCGTGCTTGGACCCGTCCCGAGCGGCGTAGGCGGTCACCGTGACCACTTCGCCGGATGTCACTAGTGTCTGGTAGATACTCTGATCAAAACCGTTTCGCCGGAGCACAATGGGGCCGGGAAGTTCTAAGGCCCAAGGCACGATCTTGCCTTGCGGGTCCTTGGCATCGAAGTAGAGCCATCCGTGAGGGTTTTCTATCTCGACTTTGGTGAGCTTTCCGACCAATGTGAGTGGCTTCGACCGGTCGTACTCGGCGCCAAATCCGTGATGGGCGCAAGCCGGAAGCGAAACCCCTAGCAAACCAATCCCCAGGGCCAGCATCGATAGCGTTTTCATTTTCAGTCACCTCCATCAGGTCGAATCGGTTCCCGAACCGCGCGAAATCCAATGTCGCTCAGTTTCAAAGTGGGGCCATAGTAGTGGTATCGCGCTGAGAGACGCACGAAATTCGCCCGGTTGTCCCATGCGCCGCCGCGCATTATTGGAAGCTGTCGAGCCCGGCCTCCAGGGCCGCCACGGCCAAACCCGAAATTGCCTCCCCCGCCCCTGCCGAAATTTCCCTGGGGCGGTCCACCTTGTCCGGCCTGTCCGCCTGGTTGGCCTTGTGGTCCATCCTGCGCGTTTTGCGGCGCGGCGGCTCGGTAGGCAATTGGGATAGCTTGGGGTTGGTCGCCGGTTCCGCCCTCGTTCGGCGCGCCCTTGTTAAATCGCCTACCCCTCCCAAAATTGCCTCGCCGTGGAGGGCCGCCTTGGCTCGCTTCAGGCCCTGTGGGGTCAGCGGGAGGACTGTTGGCGTAGAAATTCATCGCGTACTGATCGGAAACCCATTCCCGCACGTTGCCTAACGTGTCGTACAGACCCCATGCGTTGGGCTTCTTCTGGCCCACCGGATGCGTCTCATCGCCGGAATTGGCCGCGTACCACGCAACTTCGTCCAAGGATATGGGCTGCGCCCCTCCCGCCCTTGCCGCATATTCCCATTCTGCTTCCGTGGGCAAACGGTAGCGGTAACCATCATTTCGCGCGGTGAGCTTAGCGAGAAAATCCTGCGCCTCGTCCTTCGATATGGTTTCGACTGGACGATCGTCTCCCTTGATGGTGCTGGGATTTGATCCCATGACAGCCTGCCATTGCGCCTGGGTCACTTCGTATTTTCCGATCTCAAAGACCTTTGTAATTTGAACGCGATGCGCGGGCTTTTCATCCGCGTCGCAGTCATTCTCACCCGTCGAGCAGCCCATGACGAATTCGCCGGGGGCGATCTTGACGAATTCCATGCCCACGGCGTTCTTTGTTGGATTGCGACCTGGAGCGGGACTCTGAGCGAGTACGGGCAGCCCGATGAATAGCGCGAATAGGAAACGGTTCATGTTCATATAGGAGCCTCCGCGCTCTGCTTTGTATTGTGGTAAAGCCTGATTTTAGTTCCGTAAGAATCCGCGTATGAATGTCGAATCGCCCCCGCTGCATTTTAACCCCTCACGCTATTGATACCTAGATGCAGGCGACACCTTCCGACTCCGTGGCATGACCTGGGCCGGAAGATCGGGAGGGTGGATGAAAAAACAAGTTCGCTCAACGGAAAGGTTTAGGTGTATAAATGCGCAGATCGGCGGTCGAGACGGAATCCAGCTTTTGGGTTGGGTCAAACACGAGCTTTCGCAGAATCGGGCGAATACAATCGCGGGCAGGTTGCGATTCGATATGTGTGGCGATGAAGCTACGAGAAGCGGGAGGAAATATGCTTAGCAAAAACCCAGTCATTACGGCGGTTGCAGTGTTGCTGTTGTCATTGGGAGCCGGTCGGACGGGTGCTCAAAAAGTAGGCGCGCCGGCGGCGGTAGTACCCGCACCAACCGCCCAAGCACCACCTCCCCCTGAACTATTATTTCGCATGAACATGGAAAACGACCACCGGGCGGGTCTGTCTCAGGCTGCGATCACGACTCCAAACGTCGATCTGCACCTTTATGGGGACGGCAAGGATATCATTGTCGCCGTCGGTAACGCCCCGGACGATCCTCACATCTTTACGGGATTATGCACAGGGCCTTGTGGCTTTACCTTAAGCGATCGGAACAACTATTTTAACCTCACGGGAAAAGCAAATATGAAGTTCACTGTCCAGGTTTCCGGTTTCCATCTTTTTCGTCCGTTGATTAGATTGGCGGACGGTACCCTGCTGATCGGAGATCAGGCTGATGGTTCCATCGCGGACCGCCATCCGTACGAAATCTCCTTCAGCGAAGTCCGCTGGCTGAAGCTGGATCCGGATAGAGGCGTCACCCTGGGAAGGTGGATAGAAAATCCAGACCTGAACAAGGTTCAGGAAGTTGGCTACTTCGATGTAATTGCGGGAAGCCATCTGCCTGACCCTGGTGTTCCAGTGGAAAAGACGAAGGCCCCTCCTCGTGATGGGGATATTACCGTGACCGCTTTCGAACTGTGGGGAAAACCCGCGAGTCGTGAAGTCAAAGTTTCGCAACAATAATAAAAGACGCGGAACAAATTCCGGACAGAATATGCTTGATTGTTACGAAATCGCATGCTAGAAGCCATTCGGTGGGCACCAGACGTTGCGATAAGGGAGGTAGTTGCCATGAGAAATAGGGTGATCGCAGTGTTCGCGGTGGCTGTTGGCCTTCTGGTCGTTTCCGTTCCGCTGCTCGCACACCACGGCAATGCGGCGTACGACAACACGAAATACGTCAACGTGAAGGGAACCGTGACCCAATGGATTTGGGCCAATCCTCATTGCTTTTTGAAGTTCGATGTGAGCGATGACAAGGGCAATGTCGCACATTGGACCGCGGAAACCGCCCCTCCGGCCAGCATGCGCGACCGTGGCTGGACCAATAACACGTTCAAGGCTGGAGATCAGGTCACTGTCTGGATGCTGACCGTCAAGAATGGCCAGCCAGTGGGGCGCATCCGACAGATCGTGCTCCCCAGCGGGCAAACGCTAACCAATGAGGGGGGCTTGGTTGACTTGCTCCTTGAAAATTCCGGCAAAAATTCCGACAAAAATTATTGAGGAGGCTGCATGTCAAATCGTCTTGTAGCATTGGCGATGGCGCTGAGCGCAGCATGGCTGTTCTCACCTCCGGCTCGCGCTCAGCAGGCAAAGCCGCCGATAGGAGAAGTTACTGTTCCCCGGCAACCAGGGGGAGTGTACGACCGTGATCTAAAGGGCAAGACGCCGACCCCTGCTCCTCGCCGCGACCTTTCCGGCACCTGGGGTTGTGCTGCCGGCGCCGGCATTCCTTGCGGCGGCGAGATCGCACCACCCGATGGGGTAACTTACACCCCGCTAGGGCAGCAAACGTTTCAGTCCCACAAGACGACCGGGGCCGTTGTTGTCGCGGAAAACAACGATCCCATGTGCTGGTCCGGAGGACGTGATCCGCAGGGATTTCCGCGCCTCCTTCTCCACAATTTCAGGAGCAGTGTGATTCTCCAGAGTGCGGAAAATGTGGTCATCCTTTATGAATTTGGCCAGGTATGGCGGACCATCTGGACGGACGGGCGAAAGCTGCCCGAGCATCCCAAGCCAACGTGGTGGGGCTACTCGGTTGGCAAGTGGGTGGACGACTATACATTCGTTGTGGAGACGAATGGATTAAGCGGCGAACCCTGGCTCGATCTTGCCGGCCGTCCGCAAAGCGACGCTATGCACGTCACCGAAGAGTACAAGCGCACCGACGGCGACCACATTATGATGACCGCCACGCTGGATGACCCTAAGATGTACACGAAGCCTTACCAAGGTCTCAAGAGGTCCTTGGTATTGCAAGCGCCCATTTTCACGATTCCCGAGAACGAATGTTCACCGTCATTAACGACGGAGTACAACAACTTTGTAGCGAATCCTGGTGGCGTAGAGGCAAACAACAAGAAGTAGGCCCTAATCCGGAGCTCCCGAATAGTCCTGTTCAGATCGTAAGGAGCCGCATGTCAAATCGTTTTCTAGCGTTAGGGATTGTGCTGAGCGCAGCATGGCTGTTCTCATCTCCGGCTCGCGCTCAGCAGGCAAAACCGCCGATAGGAGAAGTTACAGTTCCCCGGCAACCAGGGGCAGTGTACGACCGTGATCTAAAGGGCAAGACGCCGACCGCTGCTCCTCGCCGCGACCTTTCCGGCACCTGGGGTTGTGCTGCCGGCGGCGGTAATCCTTGCGGCGGCATCGTGGAGGGCAAACAGGTAGGCGAAGGAAATATGGCGCCGCCTGATGGAGTGCCTTACACTCCGTTAGGGCGGCAAACGTTCCAGTCCCACAAGACGACCGGGGCCGTTGTTGTCGCGGAAACAAACGATCCCATATGCTGGTCCGGAGGACGTGATCCGCAGGGATTCCCACGCATCCTTTTTCATAATTTCAGGAGCAGTGTGATTCTCCAGACACCCGAAAATGTGGTCATTCTCTATGAGTTTGGCCAGATATCGCGGACCATCTGGACGGACGGGCGAAAGCTGCCCGAGCATCCCGAACCAACATGGTGGGGATACTCGGTTGGCAAGTGGGTGGACGACTACACATTCGTCGTCGAGACGAATGGATTAAGCGGTCAACCCTGGCTGGATAATCCCGGCCGGCCGCAAAGCGACGCTCTGCACGTCACCGAAGAGTACAAGCGCACCGACGGCGACCACATTATGATGACCGTCACGGTGGATGACCCTAAGATGTACACGAAGCCTTGGCAAGGTCTCCAGAGATCTTTGATATTGCAAGCGCCCAATTTCACGATTCCCGAGAACGAATGTTCACCGTCAATAACGACGCAATACAACAGCTTTGTAGCGAATCCTGGTGGCGTAGAGGCAAACAACAAGAAGTAGGCCCTATCTCCAATTGAGTTTTTAACCCAAGAGGGGGACCGTAATCGGGAGTTCCCGAATAGTCCTTCTCAGATTGAGACGAGCCCCATGTCAAATCGTTTTCTAGCGTTAGGGATTGTGCTGATTGCAGCAGGGATGTTTTCGGCCCCCGCCCGCGCCCGACAGGGTGGAGCTCAATCTTGGCAGCCCACGCCCGTGTACGACAAAAAGGGTGAGAATTCGGCTCCCGCTCCGACGCGCGACATTTCCGGTGTCTGGGTCCCCGCTCAGGGTGCACAGGCCGGAATCCAGGCAAACGGCGCCGCGGCCATGCCATCTGATGGAAAGCCGGAACATGAGTTGCCTTACACTCCGCTCGGGCGCCAAACACTTCAGCAGCACAAGCCGGTAGGGGGAGTGACAAAGGTTTCCGCCCGGTTATCGAACGATCCGGTACCCGGCTGTGATCCTCAGGGGTTCCCGCGCGTCGTTCTCGATAACTTCAGAGCCAGCCGGATTATCCAAACTCCGGATAGAGTGGTGATCTTGTACGATGAGAATAACAAATGGCGCATGATCTGGATGGACGGACGAAAGCTCCCCGACCTCAAGGACAATCCCGAACCGGCCTTTTGGGGCTATTCGGTGGGCAAGTGGACGGACGATCACACCTTCGTAGTGGAGTCGAACGGATTCGATGAGACGAGCTGGCTCGATCATGCCGGGCGTCCGCACAGCGACGCTCTGCACGTCACCGAAGAGTACAAGCGCACCGACCAGGACCACTTGGTTTTGACGGTTACGATTGATGACCCCAAGATGTACACGAAACCTTGGGTAGCCCTCAAATTACCTTTGAGGTTGCAAGCGCCTGGTTTCACTCTTGAGGAAAGGCAGTGTTCGATGGCCGAATACAATAAGTTCGAGGGCACTGCCGTTCCTCGAACCAATAGGCCCGCGGCACCGCCTCCAGCACAGCAGTAGAGCAACTTTCGAACGAGGAAAGTGATGCGAAACCGTGTGAAGCCCGGATGGGGGCTCATTCTGTTTGGCGCCGTCGGAATTGCGGCGGTGTGCACGCTCAGCGTCGCGCCGGCAAGCGGCCAGGCGGCCCCGGCGCAAAAACCGCAGATGGCGGAAGACGTCTTCAAGAACATCCAGGTTCTCAAAGGCGTTCCCGTCGACGAATTCATGGACACGATGGGGTTCTTTGCCGCCTCCCTCAGCCTGAACTGCACGGATTGCCACGGCGACGCGAGCGGCGGCGACTGGGCGCGCTATGCCGACGACCTGCCGCTAAAGCAGACGGCCCGCAAGATGATCCTGATGGTGAACGCGCTGAACAAGAACAACTTCGGGGGAGCGCGGGTGGTGACCTGCTACACCTGCCACCGCGGCGACCAGGTCCCAAAGGTCATCCCGAGCTTGGCGTTGCAGTACGGCGAGCCGGCTCCGGACGATCCCAATGAAGTTGTCCTTCCCGTCCAGGCTCCCGCAGGTACTTCCGCCGATCAAATTTTTGACAAGTACATCCAGGCCCTCGGCGGCACGCAACAGCTGGCCAAACTCACGAGTTTTACCGCCCAGGGAACCTACGAGGGATATGACACAGGACATCAGAAAGTCCCCGTAGAAATCTACGCCAAAGCTCCGGGGCTGCGTACGACGATCGTGCACACCGCGCCAAAGGAAACCAGCGTCAGGACCTGTGACGGCAGCGCCGGATGGATCGCCTCGCCGGACAAGCCGGTGCCCCTGATGGCCCTGACGGGCGGGGAACTGCAAGGCGCCAAAATGGACGCGATGCTTTCGTTTCCTGCTGCCGCGCGCATCAAGCAGACGTTTACCCAATGGCGCGCGGGTTCGGCGACCATTGGCGATGAGGACGTGGCTGTCGTGCAGGGAACCAGCCCCGGGCGACCTTCGGTCAAGCTGTACTTCGACGCGAAGTCGGGCCTGCTGGTGCGGCAAGTGCGCTACGCTAGCTCGGCGGTCGGCACCAATCCGATACAGGTCGACTATTCCGATTATCGCGACGTCGCCGGAGTGAAGATGCCCTTTCAGTGGACCGTGACCTGGACAGACGGGCAATCCACTACCGATTTGAGCGCGGTGCAGCCGAACGCCGCGATTGATGCAGCGAAGTTCGCCAAGCCCGCCCCCGCGAAGCCGGAGTAGCATTCGTCTTTGGGGGATGCGTCGATAGTCTGGCATGATCCCGGTGTAGAATCGCCCGGCGTGCGTGAGGCTCTGCAATATGTAAGGGCATTTCATGAGAATGCGCCGAGACCGGTGAGCGCGGCTTCCGTGTAGGCTCCCGGGTAATGCGAAGGATGGATGTTCTCAACCGCGATTTCGTACACGCCAATCGGCAAACGCATTGACACGCTCACCGAATCGTTTCTGTTCCCTCATGAAGTCTGAAGGATGACGAAGATCGAAAGGACGGAAGCTTCTCTGCTGCGCTACCGGTTGGACAAACCGATAGGCGGTTCCGGGGTCGCGGCCGTCGATGTCGTGGTTGTCGAGTTGATGGATTCCGACGGTGCTACTGGTTTAGGTTTCAGC
>Ga0210394_10005996_pt1 | contig 13361 bp, 11 predicted proteins | sample IncBWC12MmetaG_FD_160121 | JGI IMG/M metagenome (GOLD analysis project Ga0210394, IMG submission 160121) | Forest soil microbial communities from Barre Woods Harvard Forest LTER site, Petersham, Massachusetts, United States - Inc-BW-C-12-M | ecosystem: Environmental > Terrestrial > Soil >...
CCCTTCGGGGTCAGACGAGCATTCTTATGCACGGTTGTTCTCTCCCCTGGTGAGGAAACTGACGTCTCGCAACATCAGCTTCCCCTCCCCGGCGGGAGGGAACAACCTCTTGGAAACTCACATCTAGCTACATCGTTGCGCACGACACCCGCTCCGCACAGCGGCAAATAATTGACTTAGTCAACTATACCCGCGACAGTGGCGCTTCGGTTCCCGAAGCCGGTGTCGCGATGGCGGTCTCCAGAGCCCAGATTGCCCAGGTGCGCGCCTTCAATCGCGATTACACCCGCCGCATCGGCGTGCTGTCGCAGGGCCTGCTCGACAGTCCCTACTCCCTGACCGAAGTGCGGGTGATGTACGAGATCGCGCATCGCCCGGGCGTCATGGCGGCGCAACTGGCGGACGAGCTCGGGCTCGACCGCGGATACCTCAGCCGCATCCTCAAGGGCTTTGGAGCGAAGGGACTGCTCGCACGCGCCGCCTCGGCCGAAGACTCGCGGCGGCAGCACCTGCGGCTGACCGCTGCCGGCAGGCGGGTGTTCGCGCCCCTCGAGCGCCGTTCGCAGCAGCAGGTTGGCGCCATGCTGTCGGGGCTCGACGGCTCGCGCCGACTGGCGCTGCTGGAGGCGATGAGCGTCATCCGCTGCGCATTCGGTGCTGCCGGCAGACAGCAGGCGAAGGTGTTATTGCGCACGCACCGCCCCGGGGACATGGGCTGGGTGGTCGAGCGCCACGGCGCGCTGTACTTCCGCGAGTATGGCTGGAACGAGGAGTTCGAAGCCCTGGTGGCCGGGATCACCGCCGAATTCATCAGGAAGCTCGACCCGGCGCGCGAGCGCTGCTGGATCGCGCAGGCGCATGGCCGGCGCCTGGGGTGCATTTTCCTGGTGGCCGGCGAGACCGGCACCGCGAGACTGCGCCTGCTGCTGGTGGAGCCCGAGGCGCGTGGCCTCGGGCTGGGTAGCACGCTGGTCACCGAGTGTGTGCGCTTCGCGCGCGCGGCGGGCTATGAACGGATTGTCCTGTGGACGCAGGAAAACCTGGCGGCGGCCCGTCATCTGTACGAGCGGGCGGGATTCACGCGAACTGCGCGCGAATCCCATCACAGCTTCGGATACGATCTGGTCGCCGAGACCTGGCAGCTCGAGCTGCGGAATATTCCCGCTCGACGTACTGCCTCGTGAGCACGGCGAAGCGATAGTGAGGCGATCCCCGCCCTGATACAGTGGCGCGGGCACCGAAGGAGGATCAGTCATGGGACGGACAACGACTCTGGCGACGCCGGCATTGGCTGCGGCCCTGGCCGTCGCCGGCGTGCAGGCCGGACACGGAGCCCCACGCACGCACGATATGCCGCAGTTCATTACCGCGGCCTGCGCCGATGCCGCGCGCCCGGAAGCTGACACCAAGCGCGACGCGGATCGTCATCCTGCCCTGAGTCTCGCGTTCGCGGGCGTCAAGCCTGGCGACCAGGTGGTCGAGCTCGTTCCGGGATCGGGGTATTTCACGCGTCTGCTGAGCAGCATTGTCGGGCCCAAGGGCAAGGTCTACGCAGCGCCACCCGCGCGGCGGCCGCAGGCCGCGGCGGATTCACCCGATCCCGCCGCGCCGGTGCAGGCGATCGCCGCCGATCCGCACTACGGCAACGTGACCGTGAGCGTGCAGCGCTTCGCGCAGCTCGCGCTCCCGAAAGACGTCGACCTCGTCTGGACCTCCCAGAACTACCACGACTTTCACAACCTGCCCGACATCCAGGTCCTCGACATCGACAAGGCGGTATTCAAGGCCCTGAAGCCCGGTGGCGTGTACATCGTGAGCGACCACGCCGCAGAAGCCGGATCTGGTTTTCGCGACACCTCGACCCTGCATCGCATCGACCGGGAGGCGGTGAAAAAGGAAGTCATCTCGGCCGGCTTCAGGTTCGAGGCCTCGAGCGACATCCTGAGCAACAAGGACGATCCGCACACCGCCAAGGTGTTCGATCCGAACATGCGCGGACACACGGATCAGTTCATTCTGAAGTTCCGCAAGCCGAAATAAGCAGCTTGCGGGTGAGGGGATCCCCCGCATCCGCGAAGTGCCTGCGCAGGGCCTCCCGGAACAGGGGGCCATCGCCCGCTTCCCCGGCCGCGCATGCGAACAGCGTCATGCACGAGCGGAATTTCAGGTGATCCGGATAGCCGAAGATCTCCTCGATCGTACGACCCTCGATCCGGTTCACCAGCTGCGTGCACTCGCGCAGGCGCGCCCCCAGGACCGGGTGCGTGAGGTAGGCGCGCGCTTCCTCCACGGAGGCGATCGCATAGCGGCGCGCAGCAGGGCTTGACCCCAGGCCCAGGAGTTGCGGAAAGATGAACCACATCCAGTGGCTCTCCTTGCAGCCCGCCGCGAGCTCGGCGCACACCCGAGCGAACAGCGGATCCTGCGCCTCGACAAAGCGTGTCAGGTTGTACTGATCTTCCATGGCTTACGCCCAAGGCCGCTGCCGGCCGCGAGAATTATCGCAGCAGTGTTGTTCGAGCGCACGCGCCGCTGACCTTAGCCGTTTGACGCGCTCGGGACGGCCGGCATAGAGTCCACGGCTACACGATAAGCGTGGATCGATTATCGATACCGGCCTGCTCGGCAACTCAGGTCGCGGAATCCGGGGGATTTCATGCGGTGCTTCAACGCCAGCCTGGTGCTCGCTGGCCGTGTTGTTCTTGTGGCGGGTATTTCGCTCACGACGGCGCAAGCCGAAGCGAACCGGCAAGCGCCTGCCGACCTGGTTCTCGAAGGAGGCAATATCTATACGGTCGACGCCGCTCGTTCCGTCGCCGCAGCGCTCGCGGTCCGGGACGGCAGAGTGGTGTTCGTCGGCACCACGGCCGAGGCGAAGCGCTGGATCGGTCCCCACACGCGCGTGGAAGAACTCGCAGGCCGCCTGGTGCTGCCGGGCCTCGTCGACGCCCACATCCATCCGCTCGACATCGTCGATCTGGATGTCTGCGATCTCGACAGTCATCCATTGACGCTCGCCGGGCTCTCGGCGTTCGTGGCGAAGTGTGTGGCGCACTACGCGCTGCCGCCCGGCAGCCGGCTGGTCGTGCACCAGTGGAACTATACGGTCGGCAACCAGCCTGACGCCCATCACCCGACGCTGCGTGCCGCGCTCGATGCGGCTTCGACGAAGGTGTGGATCCAGCTGCTCGGCAATGACGGACATCACGGCGCCTTCAACAGCGTGGCTCTGGCACAGGCAAGAAATTCCAGGGGCCGGCTCGTCGGTCTGTCCAAGGCGACGCTCGCCGGGGAATTTGCCCAGTACCGGCCGTTCGTAGGCGTTGACGCGTTGGGTGAACCGAACGGCGCCGTGAACGAGGATGCGCGTTACCTGATCGACACTCACGGCATGTTGTATTCGGACCTGGAGGCGGTCTCGAAGGTCCCCGAGCGCATTGTGCAGCGCCTCAACAGCGTCGGCATCACGGCGATCCTGGATGCCATGGCCTCGCCGAGTGGCCTGCCCGTATACGACAAGCTCTCCGCGAGCGGCCAGCTGACCGTCCGCGCCTCCCTGGCACTGTTCTTTGATCCGTCGCGGACGCTGACAGCGGCCGGCAGGATTGATTACGACTCGATGCTCGATGAGGCGAAGAAGATCCGCGCGAAGTACGCCCGCGATCCGCTGATCCATGCCGATGTGATCAAGCTGTTCGCCGACGGCGTGCTCGAGGGCAATCCGTTCGCGGTGCCGCCCACTTTGCCCAACGCGGCGGCGCTCAAGCCGTTTCTGCAGCCCATTTTCTCGGTGGATGCCGCCGGGCACGCGACGGTCACCGGCTATGTCGACACCGCCTCCGAGCTGTGCGGTGATGTGCGGGCGCACCCCGGGAGGTACCTGGTGGCCGCCGACATCAATGCATTCACCCAGGCGCACGGCTACCACCCCGGCCAGTGTGCGATCTCGAGGGGCGAGTTGCAGCACAAGCGTGAGGTCATACTCGAGTACGTGCGGCGCATGCATCTCGCCGGTTTCAACCTGCACATCCACGCGATCAGCGATCGCTCGGTGCGCACGGCGGTGGATGCGATCGAGGCGGCGCGCGCCGCCGATGGCAATTCCACCACCCGCGACGCGCTGGCGCACCTGCAGCTAGCCGCTCCCGCCGACGTCGCGCGCATCGGCCGCGACCACCTGTATGTCGCCTTCACCTACGCCTGGATGAACACTGATCCGGACTATGACCTGACCGTCATTCCGTTCTTCGAGAAGGTTCATGGCAACAGCTACCAGGCGCTGCACCGCCCTGGCAGCTACTACGAGGCCAACACCTATCCGGTCCGGGCGGTGAAGGCGGCCGGCGGGATCCTGGCTGCCGGCTCGGACGCGCCGGTGGAGACCCGCGATCCGCGGCCGTTCGTCAACATGGCACTCGCCATCACGCGCTGCTATCCGGGCAGGCCGCCCCTGAGCCCCCAGCAGAGCATCTCGGTGCGCGAGGTCATCGAGGCCTACACCCTCAACGGCGCACGCATGCTGGGACTTGAGCAGGATGCCGGCTCCATCGAAGTCGGCAAGTCGGCCGACTTCGTCCTGGTCGATCGCGACATTCTGGCGCTGGCCGATGGCGGGCATCCCGAGGCCATCGCCGACACCCGCGTGCTGGCAACCTGGTTCCGCGGCACGAAGGTCTATGCGGGCGCCACGCGCTGAGCGGCGCGAAGCGGCCCTGGTCGCGGCGCTCGCGACCGGGGCCGCGGCACTCGCGCTCACCGTCTGGACGGTGCCCGCGGTCGCCGCGCCCGCCGACGCGGTGTACGTCAACGCCTACCTCTATACGGTCGATGCGCGCGAGAGCGTTCAGGAAGCTCTGGCGGTGCGCGACGGGCGTATTGCGTATGTGGGCTCCAACGCCGGTGCCAGGGCCCTCGCCGGCCGCGCGACCCGGGTAATCGATGTGCAGCAGCACCTGCTGATGCCCGGACTCGTCGATGGTCACATGCACCCGCTCGAGGGCGGCACCGTACTGCTGAAATGCAATCTCAACTATGAGCGGCTGACCGTTGCGCAGATGCAGTCGCGCATCCAGGCCTGTCTCGATCAGACCCAGGCAGGGGAGCCCGACAAGTGGCTGGAAGTCGTCAACTGGTTTCGCGAGGCGATGCTGCCGAACGGGGTTGCGACCAGCCGCACCACGCTGGACACGCTGAAGACCCGGCGTCCGATTTTTGTGATGTCTTCATTCGGCCATACCGCACTCGTCAACACGCGCGCACTGCAACTGGCGAAACTCACCGCCGGCACGCCCGATCCCCTCGGTGGACGGATCGTGCGCGAGTCTTCCGGGGCTCCTTCCGGCATCCTCGAGGACGCCGCCTTCGAGAAGGTGACCGCGATCATCCCCAAGGCGACGCCGGCCGAGGACCTCAAGGCCGCCGCAGCGGCCCTCGATGCGATGCGCAAACAGGGCGTCACGACCTTTCTCGATGCCATGGCGACCCCGCAGACGCTGGCCGCCTTCGCGGCCGCCGGGCAGCAGCGCGGGCTGACGGCGCGCGCCCATTTCGCGGTGCTGATCACGCCCGAGCAGGGTCGCGATCCAAAGCAGGCGGTCGCCACCGCCCGGGCGCTCGCCCGCAAATACGACCAGGGCGAGGCGCGCGCGCGGCCGGGCATCACGGTACGCAACATCAAGCTGTTCATGGACGGCGTGATCACGGCGCCCGCCTGCACCGGCGCCATGCTGAATCCTTACTTCGCCAATGTGGGCACTGCCGCGCAGCCGCGCTGGGCGCCGGGCAAGAATCGCGGGCCCGATGTCTATTTCCCCGCAGCCGTGCTGCACCCACTTCTCATCGAGGCCGCGCGGGCAGGGCTGGAGCCGCACATGCACGCCGACGGTGATCGCGCCGTGCATGAGGCCCTGGATGGCGTGGCGGCGCTGCGCAGGGTCTTTCCCGGGAGCGCGATTCGAGCGGCCATCGCACACGATGAGATCGTAGACCCCGCCGACTTCCCGCGTTACCAGCAACTGGATGCCGTTCCGGTGCTGTCCTTCCAGTGGGAGAAGCCCGCGCCGGACACGATCGACGGCGCGCAGGATTATCTGGGGCCGCAGCGCTTCAAATACCTGGAGCCCGCGGGCTATCTGGCCGCGGCCGGTGCGCGCATCGCCTATGGCAGCGATTGGCCGGTCGATCCGCTCAACGAGTGGTTTGCTCTCAAGGTGGCCGTGACGCGCGAGAACGACCCGGCGGCGGGCGCGAAATACGCCGGCCGGCTGAGCTCCGACACCGGACTTACGCTGCCGGCTGCCATCCGGGCCATCACCGCCAACTCCTCGTACGAGCTGCACGCGGAGCACGAGGTGGGCTCGCTGGAAGTCGGCAAGCTCGCCGATTTCATCGTACTCGACCGCAATGTTTTCAAGATTCCGGCACAACAGGTCGCGGAGGTGAAGGTTCTGCTCACGGTGGTCGGAGGAAAAGCCGTGTACGGCGCCGCGCCGTTCGCGGCCGCCGCGCTCAGTCGGGTGGATTGTGCGCGCGCAGAAACGCCACCGTGGCCTCGAGCATCTGCAGCCGCGTGCCGCTGCGCGACAGCCAGTGGTCCTCGTCCTTGAGCTTGACCAGCCGGACATCCTTGTTCGCGCCCTTGAGGGCATCGTACATGAGCTGGCTCTGCTCGAAGGGCACCACCGTGTCGTCCTTGCCGTGGATCAGGAGCACCGGCACGTTGATCGTCGCGAGGTGCCTGATCGGGGAGATCGCTTCGACGGCGGGATCGTCCGGACCGCTCACTCCCATGAAGCGGTCAGTGTAGCGCTGCGCCCAGTTCTGTTTGCGTCCCTGCTGCTGATTGACCCACGCGAGCATGCGCCTCACATCGCCGATTCCGGCGACCGCCACCGCGCAGCGGTAGACCCCGGGATCGAGCGCGGGGCCGGCGAGCGCCGCATAGCCGCCGTAGCTCGCCCCCACGATGCAGACGCGCGCCGGATCGACGATGCCCTCTTTGGCGAGATACCGCACGCCGTCGGAGAGATCGGTCTGCATCTTGCGGCCCCACTCGCCGAAGCCCTTGCTCACGAATCCCCAGCTGATGGTTGAACCGCGGAAGTTGGGTTGCAGCACCGCATAGCCCTGGTCCGCGAGCGCCTGGGGCCACCAGTGGAAGTCGGCCGTGTCGCGCGCCGCCGGCCCGCCATGCGGCAGCACGACGAGCGGCAGGTTTTGCGCGGGCTTGCCCCGCGGCAGCGTCAGGTAGGCCGGGATCTGCAGGCCGTCTCCCGCGGCATAGGTGATGCGGCGCACCTCGAAGGGTTTCGTCACGCCCTCGTAGATATCGCCGAGGGGCGTCGCAGTTTGGGCATTGAGATCGACGAGCACGTAACGGTAGCCGTCTTCCTCGCCCTCGACGCGCACGATTATCTGGCGAAAGTCCGCCGCGGCTGACTCCAGGCGCAGGCGCTCGCCGCGGAAGGTGGCGAGAATCGCCTTCCAGGACTCCTGCACGCCGTGATCGAAGAACACATATTCGTCGCTGTCGGTGACGTGCACGCCGCCGATCATCCGGTTCGTGATGACGTCCTCGATCGGTCTGTCCAGAGCCTTGCGCTCCGCCATGGGCGCGCCTATCGAGCCGTCCTTGAGTGACAGCAGTCGCCATACCGGATCGCCGTGTTCGAGCCTTTGCAGAAGGAGGGTGTCGGCGGTTGGCCCCCAGCCCAGCAAGCGCGGAAAGTCGATCTGCTCCTGACCCGCGGCAGCTTCCTGCATGCGCCCCTCGCGGCGGATGAAAATGCTCCAGCGCCGGCCGCTCTCGTCGTAGGTCTCCTCCGCTGCGATCTGTCCGCCATCGTCGACGATCCAACCGAGGTTCCCGACCCTCCCGGGCTTGACGAGGTGCGACTCCTGTGTCTGGAGGTCGACCCGAATCAGCGCCGGCACCAGCTGGTGCATCAGCTGCAGCCCCGGCACAAAGAGCACCGTATGGTCCTTGAGGTGTCGGACCATCACGTGGCCGCGGATGATGTTCATCCATTGGGCGTCGCTGAATTTATCCCTGGGGGGGACCATGAAGGGTTTGCCGGTCCTGACGTCGTAGACCTGCATCTGGTGCCACTCGGCGATCTCTCCGACGAATCCCCGCGGCACTGCGGTCACCGAGGTCACGATCATCAGGTGGTCGTTGTCCGCCCACTCGATGCCGCGCAGCTTCTGGTCGCCGGCGCGCAATGCACCGAGCATTTCATGCTTGCCGAGCGCCACCACGGCCACGATGCGCGTGTTTTCCTCGGTCCTGACGAACGCGACTCGCGATCCGTCCGGCGACAACGCGAGGTTTTCCAGGTGCGGCAGCCGCCCGTAGACCTCGAGCGGGGCGCCCTGCATGAGCTGCGCCAGAGCAAATGTCGCGAGGGCCAGCAGGGCACCCCTGGGCAGCGTGGCGCGCGGGCACCGCGCGCGCCCCGGGCTCTCGCTCCTGCTGTTATCGGACGACGCCAAATTGGATCCCTCAGGTCGCCGCGTGCGCAATTCCAACAGCGGCCCTGGCGGCGGCGGCGGTGCGGCGCTCCCGGGGCGGACCGTCAGCGGTGTTCGCGAAACACCATCACGAACCGGTCGGTCTTGCCGACCATCGGGCCCTTGTAGGTGATCAGCTCGCGCGGATCGTCGGGCCGGCGCAGCACGTCGATTGTCGATACGTAAGTGAAGCCGTGCTTCTCGAAGTCACGCCGCGCGTAGGCCTCATCGATGCGGTGAAGGCTGCCGGCGTCTGCGCTGCCGGTGCCGGCCCTGGCGGAATGGTCGACCAGCAGCAGGATGCCGCCCGGCTTCACCACGCGGGCGATCTCGTTCAGCACCCGGCTCACGTCGTACTTCGGCCAGTTGTCTTTCGGATCCTCATCGACCCAGTAGAGGTCGTGATAAACCTTGATGAGCAGAATGGCATCGAGGGAGTGTGCGGGGAGATCGAGATGCTCGGCATCGATGGTGCGATGCTCGACGTTTGGCAGCCGGCCCTCGATTCGCTCCTTCCAGTGACCCTCGCTCCAGGTGTCATAGGCGGTGTTGTTGAGCAGATACACGTGACCCTTGGGGCCGACGAGGTAGCTGAGCAGCTCGCTGTAGTAGCCATCGCCGGCAAGGAAGTCCGCGACCTGCATACCCGGCTTGATTGCGGCGAGCCGCAGCACGTCGGCGGGATGATCGAGCGAGTCGCGCTTGAGATCGTCGCTGCTGCGGCCGGCATGTCCGACCGCGGCGTCATAGACGTCGGCGGCGCGGGCGTTGGCGCCGGCGAGCGCCACGATGCCGAGCAGGGCCAGGAAGACGGCGGACATTGTTGTGCTCCTTGGAATGCTCATCCGGCGGACCGCGCTCGAGTCATCCGGCGCGGCCCAGGGGCTTATCCAGCAGCTCGTACCCCGCGCGGGCTGTGTAACCCCGGTGTTGATAGAAGGCGCGCGCTGCGGAGTTCGCGACCCCCAGTTGCAGTTGCAACCGGACACAGCCGCGGACTGCGAGTGCCGTCTCCGCCGCTGCCAGCAGCTGCGTCCCGATGCCGGACGCGCGCGCTTCGGGGACCACGAAGAATTCGTCGATCTCACCCATGAAACCGTGGTGCTCGACGCTCAGCACCAGCACGGCGATGAGGTAGCCGACGAGCCGCGCGTCCGACTCCGCCACCCAGATCGCTCCCAGCCGCGGCTCGGCCAGCAGCCGCTGGAGCACGAGCTCGATGCGCAGCGCCGTGAAGCCCGCGATGCCCTCGAACTCCCAGTAACGCCGCACCAGCCCGAGCAGCGGCGGGATATCGTGCGAGGCAGCGGGACGGACGTTCACTTGACCCACACCCCAGGCGTATCGACTCGGTCCACCCGTGAACTCCCCACCGTAGCGGCGGATGATATCCGACGGATTGAGCGGCTGATCCATGCCCGACTCAGGGACTGGACCGGGCGGCGTGCCGGCCGCTGTGGGCGTCGGCCCCAAGGCCCCCGCGACGCGCCTCGCGGACCGCCGCCGGGGTGGGGAGCCTTTTCAAGGTGCCCGCAGGGCGCTGGCGGTTGACACCCCGAGGCCCCATACCTAGAATCGCCGGCCTTTGTCGGGCCGGCCCTTCATACACGCCGGCACCGAAAACAGCGACTTACAAGTACCGGGCCGCCTCACGAAGGCGGCCCGGTGTTCTTCTGTCGCTTATCGCGCAGGTGGCTCCCGCAGCTGAGATCTGGAGACAGGACAACGATGGCGACCACGGGTCAGCTCATCCGGCAACCGCGCCGGACGAAGGCAGAGAAAACTAAGGTGCCGGCGCTCGGCGCGTCCCCCCAGAAGCGCGGCGTGTGCACGCGCGTCTATACCACGACGCCGAAGAAGCCCAATTCCGCGCTGCGTAAGGTGTGCCGCGTGCGCCTCACCAACGGTTACGAAGTGACCAGCTACATCGGCGGCGAGGGCCACAACCTGCAGGAGCACTCGGTGGTCCTCATCCGCGGCGGCCGCGTGAAGGATCTGCCCGGTGTGCGCTATCACACCGTGCGCGGCACGCTGGATTGTGCCGGCGTCGGCGAGCGCAAGCAGAGCCGGTCCAAGTACGGCGCCAAGCGCCCGAAGAAATAAGGGGTAGATCAGCCATGTCCCGTCGAGCTCAAGCTCCGGTCCGCTCTGTCCTCCCGGACCCGAAGTTCAACAACGAGATGCTTGCCAAATTCATGAACGTCGTCATGAAGAACGGCAAGAAGTCCGCCGCCGAACGCATCATTTACGGAGCGCTCGACCGCATTGCCGAGAAGACCGGCAAGCAGGGCGGTGAGGCCATCGAGGTGCTCTCCACGGCCCTCGACAACGTGAAGCCCGTGGTCGAAGTGAAGTCGCGCCGCGTCGGTGGTGCCACGTACCAGGTTCCGGTTGAAGTGCGGTCCACCCGCCGCCAGACATTGGCGATGCGCTGGGTCATCGAGGCCGCCCGTGGCCGCAGCGAGAAATCCATGGCGTTTCGCCTGGCGCACGAGCTGATGGAGGCGTCCGAGAATCGCGGCGCGGCCGTCAGGAAGCGCGAGGATACGCATCGCATGGCGGAGGCCAACAAGGCCTTCGCGCACTACCGCTGGTGAGAGCCTAGAGGACACTGAACCGTGGCACGCGCGACGCCCATCGAGCGCTATCGGAACATCGGCATCTCTGCGCACATCGACGCGGGGAAGACGACCACGACCGAGCGCATCCTGTTTTACACCGGCGTTTCGCACAAGATCGGCGAGGTTCACGACGGCGCGGCCGTGATGGACTACATGGAGCAGGAGCAGGAACGCGGCATCACGATTACCGCCGCAGCCACCACCTGCTTCTGGAAGGGGATGGACAACAGCTTCCCCGAGCATCGCATCAACATCCTCGACACGCCCGGTCACGTCGACTTCACCATCGAGGTGGAGCGCTCGCTGCGCGTGCTCGATTCCGCCGTGGCGCTGTTCTGTGCAGTGTCCGGCGTGCAGCCGCAGTCGGAGACGGTGTGGCGGCAGATGAACAAGTACGGCGTGCCGCGCATCGCCTTCGTCAACAAGATGGACCGCGCCGGCGCCGACTTCTTCCGCTGCCTCGATCAGATCAGGACGCGCCTGCGGGCCAACCCCCTTGCGATCCAGATTCCGATCGGCGCCGAGGACGGCTTCGAGGGCGTCGTCGATCTCATACGCATGAAGGCCATTTACTGGGACATGGAGACCCAGGGGATGAAGTTCGAGTACCGCGACGTCCCGGCGAGTCTCAGGGACGAGGCTCTGCGGCACCGTGCCAAGATGATCGAGGTGGCGGCCGAAGCCAACGACACGCTCATGCACAAGTACCTCGAGGGCGAGGAACTGTCCGAAAAGGAGATCCGGGCGGGCCTGCGCGAGCGTTCCATCAGGAACGAGGTCGTGCTGTGCATGTGCGGCACCGCGTTCAAGAACAAGGGCGTGCAGGCGTTGCTCGATGCGGTCATCGAGTTCATGCCCTCGCCGATCGAAATGCCGCCCGTCAAGGGCATCAATAGCGACGGTGAGCCCGCGATCCGCAAGGCGAGCGACGAGGAGTCGTTCTCCGCGCTGGCGTTCAAGATCCTCAATGACCCGTTCGTCGGCAACCTGACGTTCTTCCGCGTCTACTCCGGCGTGCTCAACTCGGGCGACACCGTGTATGTGCCGTCGAAGGACCGCAAGGAACGCATCGGGCGCCTGCTGCAGATGCACGCCAGCGAGCGCACCGAGATCAAGGAGGTGCGCGCCGGCGACATCGCCGCCGCGGTGGGGCTGAAGGACGTCATCACCGGCGACACGCTGTGCGACCTGGAAGAAATCATCACGCTTGAGAAGATGGAATTCCCGGCGCCCGTGATTTCGGTGGCCGTGGAGCCGAAGACCAAGGCGGACCAGGAGAAGATGGGCCTGGCGCTGCAGCGCCTCGCCAAGGAGGACCCCTCATTCCGCGTCCACACCGACCAGGAGTCGGGGCAAACGATCATCTCCGGCATGGGCGAGCTGCACCTGGAGATCATCGTCGATCGCATGAAGCGCGAGTTCAAGGTCGATGCGAACGTCGGCAAGCCGCAGGTCGCCTACCGCGAGACCATCCGCGGCACGGTCGAGAGCGAGGGCAAGTTCATACGCCAGTCGGGCGGGCGCGGCCAGTACGGGCACGTGTGGCTGAAGCTCGAGCCCAATGAGCAGGGCAAGGGCTACGAGTTCATCAACGGTGTCGTCGGCGGCAGTGTGCCGCGCGAGTACGTGCCGGCGGTGGACAAGGGCATCAAGGAAGCCGTTGAGACGGGCGTCATCGCCGGCTACCCGGTGGTGGATGTGAAGGTGACGCTGACCGACGGCTCGTACCACGACGTCGACTCGAACGAGATGGCGTTCAAGATCGCAGGCTCGATAGGCTTCAAGGAAGGCTTCAGGCGCGCCAAGCCCGTGCTGCTCGAGCCGATCATGAAGGTCGAAGTGGTGACGCCGGAGGAATACTCCGGTGATGTGATCGGCGATCTTAACCGCCGGCGCGGACAGATCACCGGCATGGACGAGACGCCCGCGGGCAAGGCCATCACGGCGGATGTGCCGCTGTCGGAAATGTTCGGCTACGCGACCACGGTGCGCTCCATGAGCCAGGGCCGCGCCACCTTCACCATGGAGTTCGCCAAGTACGTGGAAGTGCCGCCGAATATCGCGGACGGAATCATCAAGAAGTAAACGGCAGTCGAGGAACTACGCCATGTCCAAAGAGAAATTCGAGCGCAACAAGCCGCACGTGAACGTGGGGACGATTGGTCATGTGGACCATGGGAAGACGACGTTGACGGCGGCGCTGACGAAGGTGATGGCCGAGACCTACGGCGG
>Ga0210394_10005997_pt1 | contig 13360 bp, 10 predicted proteins | sample IncBWC12MmetaG_FD_160121 | JGI IMG/M metagenome (GOLD analysis project Ga0210394, IMG submission 160121) | Forest soil microbial communities from Barre Woods Harvard Forest LTER site, Petersham, Massachusetts, United States - Inc-BW-C-12-M | ecosystem: Environmental > Terrestrial > Soil >...
GTACGAGTTGGCGACGTCGGTCAGCGCGATTGAAGCCTGCTCGCTCGAAAGTTCCTGCGACTGCCCGATCGCGTAGCGTGTGCGCGCGATTTCTCCCTGATTGCGGTCGAAGATCGGCAATTCCATGTTCAAGAAGATCGAACCCGTGTTGACGCCGCCGAGATGGTTGTAGGTGAACGTAAAACCCACGTCCTTTTTCCCGTTCGCCCGCGCCAGCGAGTATTGGCTCTGCGCCGCCGTCATTCCCAGTTGCGCCGCGCGCACATCCGGGCGCGATCGCAGCGCCAAAGCCTTTAGGTCGTCCTCGCCAAGCTTCACGGGCTTGTACTCGAGGTCGCCGACGACTTCGTACGATTCGGTCACGGACTCGTATCCGAGCAACTGGCGGAGGCTTGCGAGCGCCTGGACGCGCGCAAGTTTCGCCGCCGATACGTCCATCTGGAACTGCAATAGTTGAATCTTGATTTTCAGCAGGTCGGCGCCGCTCATCGAGCCGGCGTTAAAGGACGCCTGGCTGATGTCGACTGTTTTTTGAAAGCTCGTCAGGTCCTGCTCGGCCAGATCCAGCTCGGACTGCGCGAGTAGCGCCGAGATGAATTGAGAAGCGACGTTGAATGCCAACGTCCGCTCATTGTCGGAGACCGTCGCTGTTGTCACCGCCGTCTGGTCCTTGGCCGCTTCCAGCCGGTGCTGCCGCTTCTTGCCGCGTTCGAACAGGTAGGAAAATCCCAGGTCGTATACCGCCGATTGGTTGATGTAGTCGCTGGTAAATGCGTTAGGCGAAAAGAACGGCATGTATTGCTCATCGATTAGTCCCACGGGATTGGGCCGCAGGTTAGCCGTAATTTCCTGCGCCTGGTTCTCCAGGATCGTGGTCCGCGCGGCCTGCAGGGAGTGATTGTGCTTCAGGGCGAGGTCGATCGCTTCGTCCAGCGTGACGCGCGGCGGCGAAGCGGCTTGCGAGCTGGCCTGCGCCGCGACGCCGCGAGGGGCCAGGGTTATCAGGATTCCGACGGCCATGATGCCCAGCCATTTCCGCGTCTTAAACTTCCTGCTCATTGTTTCTCTCCTGCCGGGAAAGATCGCGACTCCCGCCTCGGCAAATCCCGATGGATTGGGAGCGCCGGAAAAAGGCAAGAGGCCCGAGCTAGTTGTAATCGGCTGAAATTCAGAGGACGCCCGCAGCTAGATCAGCCGGGGCAAGAGGGCTAAAGCGAGGGAGGCGCGCGCGGAGAAGTATGCGAAAAATCCGGACTTATCGCTAGGACCGTGTCTTGCGGAAGCGGTAAAGAAGCCAGCGGTTTCAGCATGGACGCGGATGGCGCCGCGGCAAGTTGCGCGGGCGCCTGGTGTCCCAGATGGCAGTAAGGGCAATGCGCGTCTTCGTTCCAGCCCTGGTGGTGCCAGTCGCTCACCACGCCCGTGGCGAAGATCAGAAGTGTGATGAGCGCCAGGGAAATACCCAGGATGTGGATCGCTTTTCGCAAAGTGGTTTCGGTTCGGTCCAGGAATGTGTCTCTATATCCTGCGCAATATTAACTGGATGTGGGACGTACGTAAAGCGTTGCCCGTTTCAGGGCGGCGGGGAAGGCAATGTCGTGTGGGGTCCGCCTTGAGGCGGGCAATCGGCTAGGTTTGGGGCTACGGTGCCCGCCTGAAGGCGGGCGCTACAATTTATGCGGTCTGTTTCAGCGCTCGTTCCAGAATCGTCAGGCACTGTTGCGCGCGCTCGCGCAGCGCGTCGTCCCGGTGAACGGTGGTTTTTTCCTGCGAATGTAGCTCATCGGCAATGGCCACCGCCGCGAGCACGGCGACGCGGACCGAGTCCACCGTTTGTGTCGCGTCGGCGACCGCCCTCATTTTTTCGTCCACGTAGCGAGCCAGTTTCTGGACGTAGGTTTCGTCCAGGTCTCCGCCCAGATTGTAGGTCTGGCCGTAAATTTCAACTTTGACGCGATTCGGCATTCGTCTTCCCCCGGCTGGCGGCGTCTATTCTCTTCGCTTCCAGCGCGCGTGGCAAGTGGCACAGTCACCGCTGACTCTCCCCACGATATTTTACTCCACAACGATGCGCAGGAATTTTTTCTTGCCCAACCGCAAGGTATGAGTAGCAGCGCGCGTCAAGTCGAGTTTAACGGCAGGATTTTGGATGACATTTCCGTCAAGCTCGAAGCCACCTTGTTTTATTACTCGCTCCGCTTCGGAGGTTGAGCTTGCTGTCCCGAAATACGGTAGAAGACGTGACCACTTTTCGGATTGAGTGGACGGGCCTGGGATCGTTTGGATCTCGTCGATATCGCGGTTCTTCGATCGAACAAAAATTCCGCCTGCCTCGCCTAGAGATTTCACAATAAATTCTTTCATTTCTTCCGGTGCTTCACGATCGCGAAACACGCGCTGAAATTCCGCCGCGGCTTTCTGCGCGGCGTCTGCGCCGTGAAAGCCCGCGATGATTTCCCCGGCGAGCGCCATCTTCACGTCCATCGGATGCTTCGCTCCGGATTTCACCTCGGCGGCGAGCGCGGCAATTTCCTCGGGCGTGCGATCCGTCACGAGGTCGAAGTAGGGCCACATCATGTCGTCCGAAAGCGACATCAGCTTGCCGAACATATCCGACGGCGGTTCGCTGATTCCCACGTAATTGCCCAGCGATTTTGACATTTTGCGCTGGCCGTCGAGCCCGACGAGGATCGGCATGGTCAGCGCCACCTGAGACGCCTGGCCGTACTCGCGCTGAATTTCCCGCCCGACGAGGAGATTGAATTTTTGTTCGGTCGCGCCCAACTCGACATCGGCTTCGAGCGCGATCGAATCGTATGCCTGGAGCAGCGGATAAAGCAGCTCGTGCACGGAAATGGGCAGATTGTTCGCCAGGCGCGAGCGGAAATCCTCGCGCTCGAGCATGCGCGCCAGGCGGTAACGCGCACACAACCGAATCATATCGTGTCCCGATAATTGTCCGAGCCACTCGCTGTTGTAGCGGACCTCGGTGCTTTCCCGGTGAAGAATCTTGTAGACCTGTTCGAGATATGTTTTCGCGTTCGCCTCCACCTGCTCGGGCGTCAGCGGCGGTCGCGTCTCGGACTGGCCCGTGGGATCGCCCACCATCGCCGTAAAATCTCCCACCAGAAAAATCGCCGTGTGGCCCAGGTCCTGAAAATGTTTCAGCTTGCGCAGGACTACCGTGTGGCCGAGATGCAGGTCGGGCGCCGTCGGGTCCACGCCCAGCTTGACGCGCAGCGGCTTGCCCGACTTGCGCGAAGCTTCAAGCTTCGCCCGCAGGTCCTCTTCGCGAATGATTTCCGCCGCGCCCTTGCGCAGATAGGCGATCTGCTCGTCGACGGGCTTGAATGGATGCGTCGTGGTCATGATGATTCCGCCGATTTGGCCAGCGAGATCACGCGGCGGCCCTCGATGCGATACTCGCCCGAAAGCACAAGCCTCACGGCTTCGGCGTAGATGCGGTGCTCCTCGGCAAGGACGCGCGCCGAAAGCGTTTCGTCCGTGTCCTCGTCGCGCACCGGCACGATCGCCTGCGCCAGGATCGGTCCCGCGTCCAAATTCTCGTCGACCAGATGCACCGTGCAGCCGCTGAATTTTACGCCGTATTCGCGTGCCTGGCGCTGCGCCTCGAGGCCGGGAAACGAAGGCAAGAGCGACGGGTGAATGTTGAGGATGCGCTGCGGGTACGCGGCGACAAAATAAGGCGAGAGCAGGCGCATGAATCCCGCGAGGCACACGACCTCGACGCGCGCCTTTTTCAGCTCCTCCACCACAAGCCGGTCGTAATCCTCGCGGCCCATGCCTTTCGACGGAATTACCTTCGAGGCGATTCCTCGTTCCGCCGCCCGCGCGATCCCCGGCGCGCCCTCACGGTTGCTGATCACGAGGGCAATTTCCGCGCCGGGAATTCGCCCGGCCGCTATGCTATCGGCGAGCGCCTCGAAATTCGATCCGCGCCCCGACAAGAGCACGCCAATCCGATGTGACATAAGCAAAAGACGTTAGCATAACCGCCCGGCGCATCCAATGCCGCCGGGCTTCCGGGCGTACGGCCCCATGCCCGGCCCAAAAATTCCACTTTTTGCACTTAGACCAAATCCGGTCTTGCGAACAGGTGTTCTCCCGGCGGCTTTGGCCTAGAATGTTTGCTACCAGCCTGTGATTTCCGTCGCTGTCAGGCGATTGCCCCCTTTCGAGAGTCAGGCTTAATACAGAACTGGATTTCCATATGCTCGCTGGACGCAAACCACTCACTACAGCCGCAATCCTTCTCGCGTTCTCACTCGCGTTGTGCGGTTGTATAGGCACGACGAACCAGGCGACATCGACGAAGGCGAGTGCCCCGGCGTTCTCAACCCAGCCGGCAAACCAAGGCGTCACGGCGGGCCAAGCAGCGACGTTTTCCGTGGCAGCGACGGGAACCGCGCCCCTCGCATACCAGTGGCAGAAAAACAACGCCAACATCAGCGGCGCGACCTCCTCCTCCTATACGACGCTGGCTACAGTTTCGGGCGACAGCGGGGCCAAGTTTCGCGTGATCGTCACCAACTCGGCCGGAAGCGCGACGAGCAACCCAGCCACGTTGACCGTCACGGCGGCGCCTGTGGGGCCCAGCATCACGACGCAACCGGCAAGCCAAACGGTGACCGTGGGACAAACCGCCACGTTTTCTGTGCTGGCCGCGGGAACCGCCCCACTGACGTACCAGTGGCAGAAGAACAGCGCCAACATCAGCGGCGCGACATCATCCAGCTACACGACGCCCGCGACGGTTTCAGGGGACAGCGGCGCGATGTTTCGCGTGATCGTCACCAATTCCGTGACCAGCGTGTCGAGCAACGCGGCGACTCTCACCGTCAATCCGGTTGTTACTTCCTCTGGAACCGACGTGACCACGTATCACAACGACATCGCGCGCACCGGCCAGAACACGACTGAAACAATCTTGACGCAGGCCAACGTGAATTCGACGACTTTCGGCCTGCTTCGCAACCTCGCAGTGGATGGCCGTGTGGATGCCGAGCCGCTGTATCTGTCGCAACTCTCGATCGCAGGCGTCACGCACAACGTTGTGTTCATCATGACCGAACACGACTCGGCCTACGCCTTTGATGCCGACACAGGGGCGCAACTCTGGAAAGTTTCGCTGCTCAAATCGGGCGAAACGACGAGCGACGACCGCGGGTGCAACCAGGTCTCACCGGAAATCGGCGTGACCTCGACGCCGGTGATTGACCGAACGGCCGGAGCGCACGGAATCCTCTATGCCGTGGCCATGTCCAAGAACGGCTCCGCGTATTTCCAGCGCCTCTACACCCTGGACATCACGACGGGTGCCGAGCTACTAGGTGGGCCGGTCACGGTGCAGGCGGCGTATCCCGGAACTGGGGACAACAGCTCAGGTGGCATGGTGGTCTTCGATCCCAAGCAGTACAAGGAACGAGCCGCGCTCCTCCTTCTGAACGGAGTGATCTATACGAGCTGGGCTTCGCATTGCGACTTCAGCCCGTATACGGCGTGGATCATGGGCTACAACCAGACGACACTGGCGCAAACCAGCGTGCTCAACCTCACCCCCAACGGCAGCGAAGGTTCGATCTGGCAAAGCGGCGGAGGACTGGCGGCCGATCCGCAGGGAAACATCTACGCGTTGATCGCCAACGGCGCCTTCGACACCACAGTCGACGCGAACGGCTTCCCCAACAAGCAGGACTACGGCAACGCGTTCGTGAAGGTGTCCACGACGGGCGGCGTTCTCAAGCTCGCCGACTATTTCAACATGTCAAATACGGTGAGCGAGTCGGGCGGCGACGTAGACCTTGGCTCCGGCGGACCCATGGTGCTGCCCGATCTGAGCTACGGAACGTCGAGCACCCTGAACCTAGCGGTGGGCGCAGGGAAAGACGGAAACCTCTACGTTGTGAATCGGAATAACATGGGGAAGTTCAGCGCGAATGCGAACAATGTGTACCAGGAATTGCAAGGCGCGGTGCCAAATGGAGTCTTTGGCGTCCCCGCGTATTTCAACAATACGGTTTATTATTGCGACGTCAACGCAACGCTGAAGTCCTTCTCGATTTCAAACGGAATGCTTGCCTCCACGCCTGTGCAGACCGGCGCGTCGTTCACCTATCCCGGCGTGCTGCCCAGCGTCTCGGCGAACGGAACCTCGAACAGCATCGTCTGGGCGATCGAAAACACGGGCACAGCCGTCCTGCACGCGTTCGCCGCGAATGACCTGACGCAGGAACTCTACAACAGCAACCAGGCGGCGAGCGGCCGCGACCATTTCGGCAGCGGCAACAAATTCATCACCCCAATGATCGCCGACGGCAAGGTATTCGCCGCCACGACCAACAGCGTCGCCGTGTTCGGATTACTGCCATAAGATCGGGGACCTTGAAGGAACCGAGGCGCGCACACCCGCTGTAGCCCGCCTCTTTAGAGGGGGGGACCGTCATTTCCAAATTGGCAACGATCCCGTTTAACTAAAAACAAACTCATCGTTTCAGCACCAGCGTCCCCGCAATCAAGTCATGCAGCGCCTGCTTCTTTGCTGTAAATCCGGCCATGATGTAGCCGATGGCGAAGGGAATCAACCCGCTGACAATTTTCGCGAAAAATCGGCCGGTAGCGTGGCCGAAGGAAAGCCGCTGGCCCTCAGTATCGGCGACGCGCAGTGACATCGCCATCTTGCCAACCGTCGCCTGCCGCGCGGAGCTCTCCATCCCCGCAAAATAAAGCCACTGCAGAATGAGAAGGAACAACAGTGCTGGAACGAGCGCCAGCAAGATGGGCGCAACCATAGCAAAGACCGCTTGCGGGTCTGACGGCGGATTCTGGCGCAGCGCTATGCCAGTCCTCAACGCCCTGAAAATTAGGACAAGCACAACAATTCCGGACGGGATGCCAAGAATCAAGCTGTCAACCAAGTGGGCGACAAAGCGTATCCAAAAACCCGCATACGGCAGCGGCGCGGAAATCGGTGCGCTCGCGGCCATGGGTGCGGTGGGTCCTCCCACGGACGCAGCCGTGACGGCCGTACCGACCTCCTGGCCGCAGGTTTGGCAAAATCGATTGCCTTCCCCGACCTCTTTGCCACATCGGGTGCAGAACATGATTGCCCTCCACTCGGGGCAGGGGCTGCGGCTTTAGACTGGAGCGGACTTATAGCGCAGCGTGAGTTTTGGGTCAACGGGGGAAAGGCCGTGATTCGTACATCGTGATTTGTGAATCGTGAAAAGCTCGGATCGGGTGTGCCGAAAACTGGGGCGCGCCCCTTCGGCAGCGTTGCTACGCGCGCAGCCGCGCCTGTACGGATGGCCAGCTATTTCTTTGAACAGCGCCGTCCTCGCGGAGACGAGGCGCGCTTACCGCATTTGTGTACGATGGGTGTCCCTGCCCCCGAATTTTTATCAGGAGGAGTCGCACTATGGCTACCGCGCCGTCGTACGTCGAAGGACAAGCTGTTCCCCGGGAAAATGGCCTCGTCGAAAATCTGATGGACTTTTCATTTCAGCGGCTGGCGACGCCGCGCATGCTGAAGATGCTCTACGGCGTTCATTTGCTGATCGGATTGATCGCCGCCGTCTGGTTCGTCTTCAACGGCTTCCAGACCTCCACGTCGAATGGTCTCCTGGCCCTCATCCTCGGATTTGCGGCGATGCTCTTGTGGATCGTGTACTGCCGCGTGGCCGTCGAACTCCTCGCGGCGATTTTCCGCGCCGCGCAGGTGATCACCAGTTCACACAGCTAAGCCGAGGGACACGTTTCACGACGAAGTAGGTTGAGCCCGAGGCGCGGCCCGCCGCGCCTCCCGGAACCGCGTTCCACTGTAGGAGCCGCGCTGATCCGCGGGAATGTGCACACGGCATCTTTTCCACGAAACGCGCCGGAACGAGAAAGATTTTCAGAACTAGTACTACAGCCATCACCCTGTCCCGAAATTTGAATTCACGCAGTAACCTGCTGAGCCAACCACGTTTACGAGTTCTCCGCTCTTCGATTTGAGGATGGAATGCTTCGTGCTCCTTACGGGAGCGTGCGACGCGGGACATTTCAATTGTCTCCCATGCGTGGGGGATAGAGCGGGCCGCGCATTTCGTCCTTATCTCAAGCCGGCCCGCTCTGATTTTTCAGCTTTGCGGCTCTTGTCCTTCGCTGCGAACAAAATTTTGAGCAGCCATGAAAATCAACTGCACAATCGAACGAATTGCAGAGCGGCGAATGCGGCGCGGCTTTCGCGCTGCGCCCGATTTGATTTTGTGGCATGCGAACGAGCCTTCCTCTAACTCACCCTCCAACACTTCCTCAATTTCATCCTCCATCTCCGCGACGACAATTCAGGGGCGGGAGCCTGTGGACTGACGACGTGGGACCCCGATCGCCGTGCGGGGCCGGCTCGTAAAGAGTTGGCCCCGCGACCTTCCTTCGTGGCACAGCGACGCTTTACCCCAAGGTTTTGCGATGGGCTCGGTGTGCGGGTTTGCAGAATTAAGCGGGGCAAAGCAGATCCCTCGCTTCGCTCGGGATGACAAAGTAGTTTTTTTCGTGGCTTTTTAGTCAGGAAGATTCACGTGCGGTTCATTCAGAAGACGAAGACACGCTGAACGCCGGTGCTACTCGGCGTCTTCGTGGATGGTTTTCAAGCGAACGATTTCAAATTCCTTGATCCCCGCCGGCGTCTGCACCTGCACCTCATCGCCGACGTTCCGCCCGAGCAGCGCTTTTCCGATCGGCGATGTGGTCGAGATCAATCCCTTCGGTGCGTCCGCTTCCTCGCTGCTGACCAGCTTGTACTCGATCTCGATGTCCTTCTTGATGTCGAGGACCCACACGCGCGAGCCGTACCCGGCGCGATCGGCGGGAATGTTATTCAGGTTCAGCATGCCGATATCGCCCAGGCGCTTTTTCAACTGGCCGAGCCGCGCCGAAACGTAGCCCTGGCGTTCCTTGGCGTATTTGTACTCGGCGTTTTCGGAGAGGTCTCCGTGAGCGCGCGCTTTCATCAGCTCTTTTGGCAGCTCCACGCTCATCTCGTGCTCGAGGGCCGTGATTTCGTCCTGCAATAGCTTCCTGACTTTTGAAAGTGCGTCCGTCATGGCTCGTTTTTTTCTGCGCTTGTGAATTCGCCGTGCTCCCAGCCGGCGAGAGGCCATCGAGTGCCTCGCTCCTCGGAAAATCCGGGAGGAACATGCCCTGCGCTGGGTGTGGCGGAGAGGGGGGCCGATCGGAACCCATCGGGCGTGCCGAGAACACGCGACTACTTCATTTCCCTGTGCTCTCCCAACAAACGATAGTACGAATTCGCGGCGGGAATGTCCACCTCAACTGCGCGCGGACGGGCGCTTGCGGTTGTCGGCACAGACTCGCTCACGAAAACGCCGGCGGCAATCAATTGTGTACTGACGCTTTTTCTAAATCGAGTTCCCCAGCGGAAGCCGGCTCCTCATTGCGGGAAGCCCGCGGGGCGCAGCCACGATCACGAACTGGTAAGCGAAGAGTGTTTTCCAGCAGCGCGTGAGTGCGTAAGCCAATTCATGCAGGGGCATGAAAAAACCGTTCGCGGTAGATGGAAAGACAAGCTGCACCGGCAACGGCGTCGGAGTAGCCTTCAGAGCATCGCACGAAACTTCGTCCATCAGCTGCCGCAAGCTTTGCAAAGTGAAAAAGCGAAGATGCGTCCGATCGAGGATTCCCTTTTCCATGTAATCGAATCTTCCGAGAAGCAGGCTGAGGCGAATGACCCAGTTCGCGATGTTGGGCACTGAAATGATGATTTTGCCTGAATCCTTCAGCGCCGGAATGCACCTTCGCAAAACCGCGGCGGGCTCGCGCAGATGCTCCAGAACATCCGCGAACACGATGTAATCGAATTCCCCGCGGTAGGGGAACGCAAACGTTTCGACGTCCGCCACCTGAAATGTGTCGTAGTATTCCCGAGCTCTTGCCGCGGTCGCCGCGTCGAACTCGATTCCCGCGACGTAATGCCCGCGCCCTCTCCAGATTTTCCCCAGGTAACCGCTCGCGGTTCCGACGTCGAGAATGCGCATCGGATTTTTTTCGCGGTCGAGCGTGTCCAAAATCCAATAGTGGCTGCTGTACTTGAAGGGCTTGAATTCGTAGCGAAAATCGGGCGTGTCCGGACGGTTCACTGCACGCGCCGGTATCTGGCCTGAATCGACTGAAACTGGCGCTGCTCGACGCCGCCCACTCGGTGAAGGATGTAACGGCCGAGCAGCACAAGAATGCTCAGCCCATAAATCGTGCTGTCCACGAAGCTCGCGTTGGAAGCCTCGGGAAAATACTTTGTGGGGACCGGCACTTCACGGATCGAGAAGCCGAGATGCGCCGCCTGAACCAGGAATTCCTGGTCGAAGACAAATTTATCGGAATCCAGGGAAAACGGAATTTCCTCAAGCACGCGGCGATTGTACGCGCGATAGCCCGTATGGTACTCGGAGAGTCTCAAACCGAGCGTCCAATTTTCCAGCGCCGTCAGAAATTTATTGCCTATGAATTTCCACCACGGCATGCCCTGCTTCATCGTGCTCCCGGACAGGAATCGCGAGCCCAGCACAATGTCCGCCTCGCCGGCCTTGATGGGGGCGATGATTTGCGGCAGGAGGGTCGGGTCGTATTGGTAATCCGGGTGAAGCATCACGACGATGTCTGCGCCCTCTTTCAGGGCCTCCGTATAGCACGTTTTCTGATTCGCGCCGTAGCCGAAATTACGCGTGTGAACGAACACCGTCAGGTGAAGCTCGCGCGCGATGTCCAGTGTTTTGTCCGTGCTGCCGTCGTCGACCAGAATGATCTGATCGACGGCCTGGTGAGGAATCGCGTCGTAGGTGATCTTCAGCGTTTTCGCGGCGTTGTACGCCGGCATCACGACGACGATCTTCGCGCCATGCGTGGACGCGGTTTGTGCCGCCGTCTCTTCCGCTCGCGATTTTTCCAGGATCTGAGACAAACAGTCCTCCGGGCGGCCTGCCGCCGAAGCCCGTGACCTGGCGGGGGCTTCTCCTATCATGTTGCAATCCGATCTGGGGGGATACTGGCACTCGGAACGATGTGCCTGGGAGATAAACGCGTGCAGGCCCGGGCGACCGCTGGGTCAGCGGCACCGGCCAAGTCGCCAATTCAACATTTGCGCCCGCAGCAAGCTGGAGGCAGCTCCAGGTCAATTAACCGTTCTTCTTCGGATGAACCGGCGGCTTGTTCCGCCCCTTTCCCGGCGTGGGCGGCGCCGGAGCTTTGCCGCCTCCTCCCTTTCCGCTTGCCGTAATCTTACCCTGTGTCAGGTCCACGGTGACGAAATCCAGCTGCGTTACGGGCCCGCCGCGGGGAGCGGTTTTGAACGCGATGGTCAATGTGTTGGCATCCGTGGTAACGGTCAAATAGCCGAACTGAATGATCGGGTCGACTTCCAGCTTGTGGTCCCCAATCACTGTGCCGGCGGGAGGGGTCGCCGTCTGCGGAGGCGTGGCCGCGAATCCGCCGGATCCAGAGACAACATAAGGCACCTGCCTTCCATTTGTGGTCCGGGTGAATCGCTGATACAGGTGAGCGTGCCCGGAGAGCAGAGCGTCGGGCCACAAGCCGGCCTTCGTGCAGCAGGCGTCAATGTCATCCATCAGGCCCTTGGTCCCGCCGGTCTTGGCGTCGGCGGAAAGCGGGGGGTGATGAACAACGACCAGGATGGCGCGCTTTTTGGCCTGCCGTTCCGGCTTGAGCCGTTGCAATTCCGATGTCAGGAAATCCAGCTGATCGTTCACCAGCGGGAAGTGGCCGCCCTGAGAGGAAATGATTCCGCCGCCGGTATCCATCACATTGCTGTACAGGCCGATGATGGAAACGAACGGAGCGTCCAGGGTGAAGTAAACGCCGGGCTGCGTCATCACGGTGCGAGAGATCGACGGCGCGTCTGGAGAAGGGTCAGGCGCGGCGGAGCAGAAATTTGTGAGGAACGCCGACAACGTCGGAACTTGAGGGGCGCTCGACGAGCTCCCGAACACCATGCCGTCATGATTGCCGGGAATGGCGAAGATCGGGCGGTCATATTCGCGGTAGGGCTCGTAGAATTGATCGTAGTAGTACTGCGCCTCGCCGAAGTTGTAGATGACATCTCCGAGATGAAAAAAGAATGCAGGCCCGTTTGCGCCCCCGTTCTGGATATCCGCAACCATCGCGTCGGCGACGGCCGCTTCATGCGCGATCGCGGTTGCGGCCGCCTGGGTCTTGTTGACTTTGGCCGCGCCGGTATCTCCGACGGCATGGAACACGATTTTCCCGGCGGCGTTGATGGCGTTCGCGAGATCGGCCGGTATGAAATCCGTCAGCTTCAGGTAGGGCAACGCCCCGGTGCGCCGCGGCGGAATAGGCTGCACTTCGCTCTTATGATGCAGGTAGTATACCGAGTTGTAATAATCCGAGCTGGTGTTGTCGACCTGGAACGCGCTTTCGCCCGGCGTGGGCTTTGGATCGGCGTACAAGTGCCCGCCGGGGCCGATGATGCTCGATTTGCTCGCCATTAGGATTCTCCTTGCTAGTGAGCTAGTTCCGCGGCGCAGTTCTACGATGAAAGGGCGGGTTCGGCGCCTCAGGTTCGCGAATGGGCTCCGACTTCGCGCGGGAGGATACGAAAAGGTTAGTTAGTTGTCAAGACTAAAACGAGATACCTACCCGCCGCCTGCGGGAAGCAGCCTGCCTTCCTCCGGATTTAGGGGGCCGCAAATTTCTACGAACGAAGGAGAGCGGAGTTCGAGGCGGTTCTTAGGGCGACAGCGCCGCTTAAAGCGTCTAGTTGATTGCCGGGAACTGCCGACTGTTCAATCGGTGCTCCAAGCCCTGAATTTGAACTAGCTGCAAGGCTTGGGAGGAAGTCTTCCGTCGCTTCAGATTTTCCGAGGGAACCCCGGTTCGCGCATAGGACTTTTCGCAATCCTGGGAGGAGGGTCCGCGCATGTTTCCTTCGAGGTAAGCCAGCCCTGGGCAGCGCGTGCACGTCCCGCCGTGGACGCACTGGGAGCAGGACGGCATGTCCCGCAACCGGATCGCGCGCACTTCGTTCAGTTGAGGAGAATGGCGCCAGATGTCGAGGAATTTTGTGCGGCGCACGTTGCCGCTCGGGAGAGGGAACTGCACGCAAGGATAGACGTCACCGTACGGCGAGACATAACACGCGGTGTGGCCGGCGCTGCACGGCAGCGAGTTCAGGTCGTCTTCGCCGGGTCCTTGCGGAGCCGCGCAAAGCTCCGCGACATTTCCTGCAATGCCTTCGTCGTGGAAAATCTCACACAATGCCGCTTCGTCGACATTCAAGCCCAGTATCGAGCGGTCGCCGTCCATCATGGGC
>Ga0210394_10005999_pt1 | contig 13360 bp, 12 predicted proteins | sample IncBWC12MmetaG_FD_160121 | JGI IMG/M metagenome (GOLD analysis project Ga0210394, IMG submission 160121) | Forest soil microbial communities from Barre Woods Harvard Forest LTER site, Petersham, Massachusetts, United States - Inc-BW-C-12-M | ecosystem: Environmental > Terrestrial > Soil >...
CTGCGGAGGTGCCCCGGGCCGTTGCCGCGGTCAAGCCGCTTGCGGCCCCGGCCCCGGCCGCGGCTGCGGCGCCGCGCTCGGCGACGGGGAGTTCGAATGCACGCGCGCCGACGGCGGCCGTGCGTGCGCCGGCTCGACCAGATTTGGGCTACGTTGCCATGCAGCGCGAGTTGCAGGATCTGCGTCATATCGTCGAGACCGGACTCGCCGGCATGACCTGGAACGACAAGCGTTTGCGCGAACCCCTGAAGGCACGTGTGCTCGAAGAGCTTTCCGCGCTGGATATCGCGCCGGATGTGGCGCTGACACTGGCGGCCCTCGCGCCGCCGAGCACGAGCTTACAAGACCCTTCGCACATTCCGCCGGCGCTGCTGCTGCGGCACCTGCCCATCGTCGAGGATCTCTCCAGCGTGAGCGGAATCATGGCCATCGTCGGCCCAACCGGCGCGGGAAAAACCACGACCATCGCCAAACTCGCCGCGCGCTGGTGCTTGCGGCACCGCAGCCAGGATCTGGCGCTGATCAGCACCGACGGCTACCGAATCGGGGCCCGCGACCAGCTCATGACCTACGCGCGTATTCTCGGTGCGCCGATGTATGCCGCGAACAACGGCAGGGATCTGGCGCGGCTTCTGGAACGGCTCAAGACGAAGAAACTGGTACTGATCGACACCCCGGGTATGGGCCCGCGGGACATTCGGCTGGGCGAGCAGCTCGCCGTGCTGAAGACCGGCGCCCCTCGCGCCCGGGTCCTGCTGGCGCTGCCCGCACCGGGCGAAGCTCATGCGCTCGATGACATCGTACGGGCGTTCGCCGGGCTGAAACCGGTCGCCTCCATCCTGACCAAGGTGGACGAGGCGGTGAGCTTGGGAGCCGTCATTTCAACCTCTTTCCGCCATCGCTTGAAAATAGCCTATGTGTGCGACGGACAGCGCGTGCCGGAGGATCTGCACGCCGCGAGCCGCAAGCGTGTCTGGCTGGTGAGTTCGGCCCTCGGGCTCAAGGATCTCAAGGCCCCGGCCCGCGATCAGGCCTATTTCGTCCGCAACTTCGGTAGAGCAAACGCCCATGCATAGCAGCCGACTCTCGCAGGCCCAAATCGACGCCCTGGCCGAGCTCAATTCCACCCGTCCGGTCAAGGTGATCGCCGTCACGGGAGGCAAGGGGGGGGTCGGAAAAACCACCGTGTCCGCGAATCTCGCGGTCTCGATCGCCGCTCAGGGGCGGGACGTGATGTTGCTCGACGCCGATCTGGGGTTGGCCAACGTCGACGTGGTATTGGGGCTCCACACGCGCTTTCATCTGGGCAACGTCATTCAGGGCGAATGCTCGCTCGAGGACGCGATCGTCACCGGGCCGCACGGCTTGCAGATAGTGCCGGCCGCGTCCGGCATGAAGCGCATGGCCAATCTGTCCGAGGGCGAGCACGCCGGAATCATCCGCGCGTTCAGCGAGCTGTATCACCGGGTGGAGGTTCTGGTGGTCGATACGGCGGCCGGATTGCATGACAGCGTGACCGCCTTCAGCCAGGCCGCGCATCACGTGGTCGTCGTGGTCTGCGACGAACCCGCCTCCATCACCGACGCCTACGCGCTCATCAAAGTGCTGAGCCGCGAGCACGGTGTCCGGCGCTTCCAGATCCTGGCGAACCAGACCCGAAAATCGGGCGAGGGACCGGACCTGTTCCAGAAAATTGCGCGGGTCTGTGACCGATTTCTCAATGTGACGCTGGAGTTTGCCGGATCCGTACCGTTTGACGACTATCTGCGCCGTGCGGTGCAGCGCCAGATCGCCGTAGTTGACGCGTACCCGGCCTCTATTTCGTCCGTCGCCCTCAAGAATCTGGCATCCAAAGCCGATAAGTGGTCTGTGCCCGAGGGGGCGCGAGGTCACCTTGAGTTCTTTGTCGAACGCATGGTAGGGGCCGGGATCGGTCCTTCGACGGTATTGCAATGAGAGCAAGCACACAGTACTCGAACACACAGAAACGCGGATCGAACGCGAGCGCGGACGATCACGTTCCGGTCGATCAGGTGCCGCAGCACGAATTGGTAGTGCGGCATGCCGATTTGGTCAAACGCATTGCTTATCACTTGGTCAGTCGGATGCCGCCGAACGTGGAAGTGGATGATCTCATTCAATCCGGAATGCTCGGCTTGCTGGATGCCGCGAAGCATTATTCCGCCACCAAGGGAGCGAATTTCGAAACTTACGCGGGCATTCGGATCCGCGGCGCCATGCTCGATGAAGTACGAAAGTCCGACTGGACGCCGCGCTCGGTGCATCGAAACATGCGTGAGATGGCCGATGTCGTGCGCAAGATCGAGAATGCCAAGGGGCATGACGCGGCTCCCATCGACATCGCCGAAGGTCTCGGCGTCTCCATCGAGGAATACCACAAGCTCGTTCAGGACGCGGCCAGTTGCCGTCTGTTCAGCTTCGACCAGATGGGGTCGAGCGAGGATGAATCGAGCCCCGCCGACCATGCCCGCGACGAGCGGCCGGGCCCTTTCGACCACATCGAGGACGCCGGTTTCCGCGATGCGCTGGGCTCCGCGATCGGCGGCTTGCCCGAGCGCGAGAAGCTCGTCCTGTCACTGTATTACGACGAAGACATGAATCTGCGCGAGATCGGCGAGGTGCTGGAAGTCTCCGAGTCGCGCGTCTGCCAGATTCACGGCCAAGCACTGGTGCGTTTGCGCGCCCGCCTCGCGGAGTGGCTGCAGCCCGCTTAAGATCATGGATATCCTGAGCCTCATCGGCATCGTGCTAGGTCTGATTGCGATCATCGGCGGCGCGATTTTGAAAGGCAGCAGCGCCGGCGCGCTGGTCGGCAGCGCAGCCTTCGTCATCGTGGTGGTGGGTACGTTCGCCGCCAGTCTGGTGCAGACGCCGCTGGTGACCTTCCTGCGCGCCTGGAAGATCGTCGCCTGGGTGTTCAAGCCCCCGGCCACCAATCCGACCGCGATGATCGAAAAGATCGTCGAGTGGAGCAACATCGCCCGCAAGCAGGGCCTCTTGGGCCTCGAGTCCGCGGTGGAGGCGGAGAAGGACGATTTCTTGAAGAAGGGCCTGCAGTCCTTGGTCGACGGCGGCGAGCCCGACGCCATCCGCTCCAGCATGGAAATCGAGTTGGACACGATGGAGCATTTCGATACCCAGGCCGCCAAAGTCTTCGAGGCCATGGGCGTGTACTCGCCCACCCTCGGCATCATCGGCGCCGTCATGGGCCTGATGGCGGTCATGCAGAACCTCAACGACCCCTCGAAGCTCGGCCACGGCATCGCCGCGGCGTTCATCGCGACCATTTACGGCATCTCGTTCGCCAATTTGCTGTTCCTGCCCATGGGCAACAAGCTGAAGGCGGTGATACACGGCCAGGCCCAGGTACGCACCATGGTGATCGAAGGCATCATCGCCATCGCGCAGGGAGAGAATCCACGCAATATCGAATCGAAACTGCAAGGGTACTTTCACCACTGATAGGGCGACATGGCGCGCAGGAAGAAGCACGAAGAGCATGTGAACACGGAAGCCTGGGCGATCCCCTATGGCGACCTCGTCACCTTGCTGTTCGCCTTGTTCACCGTGATGTATGCGATGTCATCGGTCAACGAGGGAAAGTTCCGCATCCTGTCCGATTCGATGATTGCCGCGTTCAACGGCGCGCCGAAGAGCCTGCGGCCGGTCAACATCGGCGACAAGGAACCCGGCAAGGGCGGCGAGAAGCAGCTGACGGGAATCTCGCCGACCGTGCTGATGAAGATCAAGGACGACAGGTCGACGCCGGACGGCGGCCTCGTGCCGCGGGATCCGAGCAAGGCCGAGGGTATGGAATCTCGCGACCTGCCGGGAGCCTTGATTCGCATGCAGCGCCAGGTGCAGGACGCGATGCAGGCGCTGATCGATGCCAAGCTGGTCACGGTCCGCCGCGAGAACATGTGGCTGGAAATCGAAATCAACGCCGATATCCTCTTCCCGAGCGGGGCCTCGGCATTCGCGCCGGCTGCGCTGCCCGTGCTCGACAAGCTGGCCGAGGTTCTCAAGCCCTTTCCGAACCCGATCCGCGTCGAGGGCCACACCGACAATCGGCCGATCCGCACCGTCGAGTTTCCGTCGAACTGGGAGCTGTCGGCGGCGCGCGCGGCCAGTGTGGTGCATCAATTCACGCGCCAGGGTGTCGATCCGCTGCGTCTCGAGATCGTGGGCTTCGGCGAGTTCCATCCGCGCGAGTCGAACGACACCGGGGAGGGACGCAATGCGAATCGGCGCGTCGTCGTTCTGGTGCTCGAGGAGGTGAGCCCGGGCGCGCCGGTGACCGCACGAGCCACCGACCAGATCCCGGAGAGCGCCGCGCCCGGGGCGCAACTGGCCGACGCCAGCAGTGCCGCAAATCGCTTGATGTACCGGGTGCCGCCGGATACGCTCGACAAGACGGTATTGGTCAAGGAGCGGACGAAATCGCCGGCGGCCGAGCCATCCAAGGACGAGCCACCCAAGGCAGAATGAGCGAGGTCACGCAATGAGTGAAGTTGACCGCCTGAGCAATTCCGGCCTTTATCCGGCACTGCCCATAGCCGACAAGCGCCCGTCCAGGGACGGCTCCGGGGGCGCGCGTGGCGGTAAGCAGCCGCCCGAGAAGTCGCGCGAGAACTCGCCCGCGCCGGCCGGCGACAGTGACGGCGCGGACCCGGCAAGCCCCCGCCCACCCAAATCCGGCATCGACGAGTACGCCTGATGATCTTCACTGCGAGCATGATCCTCGGCATCGCCGGCGCTGCCCTGGGATTCGCGGGCCTCACGGCGGCGGCCTCAGCGCGGCGAGCGGTTCGCGGCTGGCAAACCCGGTGCCTCTCGCTGGAGTCGAGCTTCGCGGCTTTACGGCGCGATATGGAATTGACGGCGTCCGCCGCGGAGCAGGCGGGGCGCCGGGCCGAGCTCGCCGAACAAGAGTGCTCGAACCTGGCGGATCGCATCGAGCTGATCGAGCTTCGCGGCGCCACCCAGGGCGGCGCCCAGTCCTTCGATCAGGCCATCGATTCGGCCCGCCGCGGCGCCGATGCGGGAAAGCTCGCACAGCAGTTCGGCTTGAGTCGCGGCGAAGCGGAGCTGGTGTCGCGGCTGCACGGGCGCGCGGGTCGCTTCACTGCGGGTTGAGTCGGGCTGCATGGTCGGTTGAGTGAGCCACGCGCGCGTCGGGTCCCATACGAGACCCCGGGAGAGGACATGCGCGCTGCGGTTTATCACGGTCCCCGCGACCTTCGCTTCGAGTCCGTCGCGGAACCGGAACCCGGCCCGGGCGATGTGAAGCTGCGCGTCCTATTCAACGGCATTTGCGGCAGCGACTTGCACGAATACTACGACGGGCCGGTGACCACCCGCACAACACCTCACCCGCTCACCGGAGTCAAGAACCCGGTCATTCTCGGGCACGAGCTGTCCGGCGAAGTGGTGTCCTTTGGCGCGGGCGTCGCGGATCTTGCGCCCGGAGATCTGGTCGCGGTCGAGCCTCTCGAGACTTGCGGCCGCTGTCATTGGTGCTCGGCCGGACAGTACAACCACTGTCCCGACCTCGCGCTCCACGGCTACAACCGGGCGGGCGGCGGACTGGCGGAATACACCGTAGTTCGCCGTTCGATGGTGCATCCGCTGCCGCGCGGGATGTCGCCCATGCAGGGCGCGCTCATCGAACCGCTCGCCATCGCCTGGCACACCGCCAACCGTTGCCGGCTCGAGGCGGGTCAGACTGCGGCGATCCACGGCGCGGGGCCGATCGGCATCGGGGTGTGCCTGACGCTCAAGGCTCGGGGGGTCGAGGTCATCATGATCGATCCATCGCCGCTGCGCCGCAGTGTGGTCGAACGCTTCGGCGTCCGCGCGGCGCTCGACCCGGCCGACTGCGACCCCATCGCCGCGATTCGCGACTTGACCGGCGGCCGCGACGCGCACGCGTCGGTAGACGCGGCCGGGGTACCTGCGGCATTCCACGCCATGCTGCACGGCACGCGCGTCGACGGCACCGCCGTCGTCGTCGCCATTCACCATGTGCCGGTGGAGATTCCGCCGTTCGATCTATTGATGCCCGAGGTCAACCTGACCGGAGTCGCCATGTCGGCGCATGCATTTCCCAGCGTCATCGAGGCCATGGCGCGGGGCGATTACCCGCTCGGGGCGTGGGTTGACACGATTGCCTTCGAGACGCTGGTCGAGTGCGGCCTGGAGCGCCTGCGCCGTCAGGAGGGCTTGAAGATTCTCGTCGATGTGGGGTCGGTTGCCTCGCCCGAGCGCAGTTCCCGGGGAGCACTGTGAAGATCCACGAGCTGTTCAAGGTCGAGGGCTATGGCGTCATCGTGACGGGAGGTGCGAGCGGCTTGGGTCTCGGCTTTGCCGAAGCGCTCGCGGAGAACGGTGCGCGGGTGACGCTGCTGGACATCGATGCAGGCCGGGTCGCCCGGGAAACGCAACGCTTGCAGGGGCTTGGATTTGCCGTTCGCGGCGCCGTGGTCGACGTGCGCGACCACCCGGGTATCGATGCGGCGTTCGATGCACACCTGGCCGAACACGGCCGGTTGGACGTGGTATTCGCCAATGCCGGAATCGATCCCGGACCGGGATTCGTCGGCAGCTGGGCGGGATCGCAGCGGCCGCGCAATCCCGCCGGTGCGCTCGAGAGCTACACCGATGAGCGCTGGAACCGGGTGCTCGACATCAACCTGAGCGGTGTCTTCGCAACGCTGCGTGCCGGCGCGCGCCTCATGCGGCCGCAACGGTCGGGGCGCATGATCGTCACCACCTCGGTCGCGGCTTATCTCTGCGAGCCTGCAATCGGCGCGGCCTACATGACCGCCAAAGCGGGCGCCGCCCATCTCATGCGATCCGTCGCGTTGGAGCTCGCCGCCTATCAAATCACCGTCAATGCCATCGCGCCTGGATTCTTCGCAACCAACATCGGCGGCGGCCACGCGCTTCAGCCGCAGGTGCAGGAGGCGATGAGCAGAGCCATTCCCATGCACCGCGTCGGGTTCGCCGACGACATCAAGGGATTGGCGCTCTTTCTCGCATCACCTGCCTCGGCGTACCTCACGGGCCAGCAGATCTCGATCGACGGCGGTTGGGCGCTCGGCGCCGCCGACTGACACAACGAAAAACCAACCGCCGGGTCATACCACCCGGACTTCGAGCAGCGTCGGTTCCTCGGCTGCGAATATCTCGCGCAGGGCGGCATCGAGATCCGCGCATCGATCGACGCGAAGACCTTTGACTCCCTGGCCGGAGGCAAGCGCGCAGAAATCCAGATGGGACAGCCGCACGCCGGGCAGCGCCTTGATGTCGAAGTGACGGCCAAACTCCTCGAGCGCGCGGTAGCTCGAGTTGTTGACGATGATGAAGGCGACGGGGAGGCCGAGCTCGGCGGCGCTCCATAGGCCCTGGATCGAATACATTGCGGAGCCATCGCCGAGCAGTCCGATCACCTTGCGTCCCGGCCGAGCCAGGGCGACGCCGACGGCGGCGGGCAGCCCATGGCCGAGACCGCCGCTCGCGCAGGTGTGGAACGTATCCCGCTGGTGCAGGGGGAGATGATCGTGCATCGCCGCGCGGCTGCTCGGCGCTTCCTCTACGATGATGCTGTCCGCCGGGCGCAGTGCGGCGATTTGCTGCATCAAGTAGCGATCGGTCAGCCGCTCCGGGGTGAGGGGCGCTGCGCGTGCAGGAATGGCGGGCGGCGAGCGCGCCTTGTCCGGCGGGTGGCCGAGCAGCGCGGCGACGCCGAGTTGTAGATTCGTCACGATGGACGTGCCGACCGGGCACCACGACGCGGCCGCCGGATCGTCGGTCAGTTGGATGAGCGTCGCTCCGTCGGGGATGTGCGGCCCCTGGCCTTCGACGTGATAGGTAAAGACCGGCGCACCGAGTACCAGGATCAGGTCCGCCCCCTGCAGCCGCGCGACTATCCCTACGCGATCGGCGGGCAGAAAGCCCGCGAACAGCGGGTGCCGCTCCGGAAAGCTGTTGCGCGCGGACATCGGGCTGACCCAGACCGCGGCTCCGTGCAATTCCGCCAAGGCAATGGTTTCATCCCACGCGTCGTCGCGCGCAACCGCGGCGCCGACCACGATCACGGGGCTTCGCGATTCGCGCAACGCGACTGCGGCCCGCTCGAGCAGCACGGGATCACCCGCGATGCGGCGGCTGACGCGCCGCGCCGCGAGGGGCGCACAGGGCCGGTCCCAATCGTCGACGGGAATCGAGACGAACGTGGGGCCCCGCGGCGGTTGCAGGGCGATGTAGTAGGCGCGGGCGACTGCCGCCGGCACATCCGCGGCGCGGGCCGGTTCGCTGCTCCATTTCACGTAGGGCTTGGGCAGCTGTGCCGCCTGCTCGGAATACAGGAAGGGCTCGAACGGCAGGATCGATCGCGCCTGTTGACCGGCGGTGATGATCAGGGGCGTCTGATTCTTGAACGCCGTAAAGATGCTGCCGAGGCCGTGGCCGACGCCGATGGCCGAGTGCAGGTTGACCAGCGCGGCATCACCGCGCGCTTGCGCGAAGCCATCCGCCATGGCGACGACGGCCGACTCCTGCAGACCGAGCACATAGCGGAAATCGGGCGGAAAATCGCGGAACATCGGCAGTTCGGTCGAGCCGGGATTGCCGAACACGGTCGTCAGGCCGAATTCGCGCAGCAGCGCATAGACGGCCTCCCGCACCGTCGTCCCATGATTCAAAGGCGGATCACTACTTTGCCGAAATGCGCGCCGCTTTCCAGGTGGCGGTACGCCGCGAGGGCATCATCGAACGCGAATTCGCGATCGATGATGGGTTCGAGCCGATTGGCCGAGACGGCGGCGTTCATCCGCTCGAATTGCGCCCGGCAGCCCACGTAGACTCCCTGCAGCCCGGCCTGCTTGTGGAGCAGTCCGTAAGGGCTGCCGGCCGGCCCGACGCCCGTCAGTACCCCGATCATCGCGACTTGTCCGCCCGCCGCAACCGCGCCGATGGAGCGAGCCAGAGTACCTGCGCCACCGACATCCAGCACGTGATCGACGCCGCGTCCATCGGTCAGTTTCAAGACCTCGCGATCCCACTCGGGCGTCGTCCGGTAGTTGATGCAGCCGTCCGCTCCCAGCGCCTTGGCGTGCACCAGCTTCTGATCGCTCGAGGAGGTAATGAGTACGCGCGCGCCGGCGAGACGCGCGAACTGCAACGCAAATATCGACACTCCGCCGGTACCCTGTACCAGCACCGTCTCACCGGGTGCGATGTGCCCAACGTCGACCAGCGAGCGCCAGGCGGTAACCCCGGCGCAGGGCAGCGTGGCGGCGCCGGCCATAGACAAATGCGCGGGAATGGCCACGGCATCCTGTTCATCGAATGCGGCGAGCTCCGCAAGCACGCCGTCCGCGGGCGGCGCGCCCAGGGCGATCAGCGGCCCGCGCGGCGGTTTGCCGTCGATCCATCCGCGAAAGAAGGTGCCGGCCACGCGCTCGCCCACGCGAAAACGCGTGACCGCGGACCCGATGGCGACCACCTCGCCCGCGCCGTCCGACAGTGGAATGGTGCTGGCCGCAACGGTACCGCCCATGTAATGGCCACGCGCGATAGCGAGGTCACGGAAGTTGAGCGAAGCGGCTCGGATCCGCACCAATATCTGATTCGGCAGCGGTTGGGGGTCCGGCCGTTCGCAGCGCCTCACGCCGTCGAGAGAGCTGCTGCCGGCAACGATTTCGTAGGCACGCATGCGGAGATCTCCACTGATTTTCCCGACATTTCACCAGAAGTCCGGCAAGGACGTCGAGCTTCGTGGTGTGAAAGCTCGTTCCCTCTGGGCTGATCGGAACCGCCGCGGATGCGCGCATTCTATAAGCCTTTGAGCGCCCATGGCAGACCGGCGGGGAGAGGGCATGGCGAGCGCTTCGCTTCGGGAATTCGACTACGTGATCGTCGGCGCGGGATCTGCGGGGTGCGTTCTCGCCAATCGATTGAGCGCGGATCGTCACTGCAAGGTCTTGCTGCTGGAGGCGGGCGGCGCATCGACCGGCCTGTTCAAGGACATGCCCATGGCGTTTCCCAAGTACGTCCTGCGCCGTGATCTCAACTGGAATTTCGAGAGCGAACCGGAGCCCGCCTTGAATGGGCGTCGAATCGATGTTCCCCGCGGCAAGGGGTTGGGTGGATCTTCGATGATCAACGGCATGGTGTACGCGCGCGGTCACCGGCTGGATTACGATGACTGGGCGCGGCGTGGCCTGGCAGGCTGGAGCTACGCCGACGTCTTGCCGTATTTCAGAAAATCCGAAAAGAGCTGGCTCGGAGAGAACGCCTACCACGGCGCCTCGGGGGAATTGGAGATCGCCGTTCCGCAGACCGACATGCTGTTCGAGGAGATTCGGGCGGCCAGCATCGCGGCCGGGTATCCCGCGACGGACGACTATCATGGCAGCCGCAGCGAGGGATTTCAGCGCAGCGAAATGACGGTGACGCGCGGACGGCGGGGCAGCGCGGCGCGCGTGTTTCTGAAGTCCATCATGCAACGCCCGAATCTCAAGGTTGAGACGCGTGCGTTGGCGACCGGCATCCGCTTCGAGGGCCGGCGAGCGGCGGGCGTCGAGTATGTTCAGGGCGGGCGGCGAGTCGCCGCGCTCGCCCGAGCCGAGGTCATCCTGGCGGCCGGCGTCTACGGATCGCCGCAACTGCTCATGCTGTCAGGCTTGGGCCCCGCCGAACGGTTGACGAGCATCGGCATCAGGCCGCTCGCCGACCTGCCGGGGGTCGGCAAGAATCTCGTGGAACACCCCTTCATGTTCGCCGGCTGGACCGTCCGCCCGGGAGCTTTTCGCAGCGAGCTGCGGCTGGATCGTGCGGTCGGCTGGGTGTTGCGATGGGGACTGTTCGGTACCGGACTGTTCGCCACCAACGGTGCCGCCGGCAATCTATTCATTCGGACCGATCCGCGTCTCGACCGTCCGGATATGCAATTTACCTGCATGTCCGGCGAGGTCGGTGCCCGCGAGCTGTGGTTTCCGCTGTTAGGCAAGCGGCCGCCGCACACGCTCGGCGTCGGTGTTTCCATGATCAGACAGGATAGCCGGGGCGAAGTCTGGCTGCGCTCCGCCGACCCTCGCGACCCGCCGCGCATTCTTTTCAACCTGTTCAAGGAAAGGTCGGATGTCGACCGCGCGATCCGCGGACTCAAGGCGATCCGGCACATCTATCGCTGCGAGCCGCTGCGCAGTCTGATCGGCGAAGAAATGCTGCCGGGCGCCGCAGTCGCGACCGATGCCGATCTGGAGGGATTCGTCCGCGGCACCGGAGCCATCACGCAGCACGCCGTGGGTACCTGCAAGATGGGAATCGACGCGGACCCCTTCGCGGTGGTGGACGCGGCGCTGCAAGTGCGGGGCGTCGAGGCCCTGCGGATCATCGATGCGTCGGTGATGCCGGACGTGCCCGGCGGCAACACCAACGCGCCCGCCATCATGATCGCGGAAAAAGGCGCAGACCTGATCCTGGGCCGAAGCTTGCCCCGGGTTGAGGTTTGACATGGGACAATCTGCCGTCGATGGGAGCGGAACGCAATGAAGGATCTGCGCAACAAGGTGGTGTTCGTCACGGGTGGCAGCAGCGGCATCGGTCAAGGCATCGTCAAGGTACTGGCCGAAGATGGCGCGAAGGTGGCGTTCAGTTATCGCCGCCAGGAGCATCTCGACCAAACGATGGCGTACTTTCGCGACAAGCCGGAGCAATCGGTCCATCCCATCAGGCTCGACGTCACCGACCGTCCGGGCTGGAGCCGCGCGAAATCGGAGATCGGGCGAATCTTCGGGCCGCTCGATGTGCTCATCAATAACGCCGGAGTGGGCATTCAGGGTCTCATGGAGCAGGCGACCTTCGGCGACTGGGATTGGATCATGAGCGTCAACTTGGGAGGCGTCATCAATTCATTGGTCACCTTCCTGCCGGGAATGATCGCGAGCGGACGCGAGGGGCACATCGTCAATGTGGCATCGATGGGGGGCATTGCCGCCTTGGGCACGGCCGGCCTCTACACCACCGCCAAGTACGCGGTGGTGGGACTTTCCGAGTCGCTTCGCACCGACATGATCGGCCGCGGCATCGGGGTGTCGGTGTATTGTCCCGGGACGGTCAAGTCCAATATCGGCGGAGCCGATCCCCTGCGCCGCGAACGTTTCACGGATAGCGGGTACCCGCCGCCGCCGGAACGGCAGGAACCCGGTGCCGACTCGTTCATGGACGTGGCCATGGATGCCGTGGACGCCGGCCGTCATGTAGTGCGGGGCATCAAGGACAACCAGTTGTTCATCCTCAGCCATCCCGAGTTCCGCGATGTGCTGCGCGCCCGGCATGAAAAGATCGAGGCGTCGATCTGCGACGAGAAGATCGACGCGGCGCGCGCCGAGTCGGTGCGCTTCATCTTGTCGAACGCGATCTATGGCGAGGGGGCCTGAAGTCCGCAGAACGGGCTCAGTCCGGCGGATTGTACTTGCGCAGAAAGTCGATCGACGCCTGGAGCATCTGCAATCGAGTGGCGCTGCGAGAAAGGTAGTGGTCTTCCTTGTCCAGGGTAACGACCACCGCCGGCTTTTCGGCGCGTTTCAACACCTTCGCAAGATCTGCGGTCTGGTCGAACGGCACCGTCGTATCGTCGCGACCATGGATGAGCATGAGCGGCACGCTGATCTGGTCGGCATGGCGTAAGGGCGAGATTGCATCGAGCCGCTTATCGCCGGGATCAGTCACGCCGAGAAATCGCTCCCAGTATCGCAGGCCGACCTGATTGCCGTAGGCTTCTGCGCGCTTGACCCAGCGCATGAAGTTGCCCGGATCGGAGATCCCTGCGACCGCCACTGCACAGCGGTAAATGCCCGACTGGATCGCGACGCCCGCCAAGGCGGCGTACCCCCCATAGCTCGCCCCCACGATGCAAGCCCGTTGCGGATCGACGATTCCCTGCGCGGCGAGAAAGCGCAATCCGTCCGAGAGGTCGGTCTGCATTTTCCTGCCCCACTCGCCGTAGCCGGATTCGACCCACTTTTGACCGAGATCCGAGCCGCGATAGTTGGGCTGCAAGACCGCGTACCCCTGCGCTGCGAGGGCCTGAGCCCACCAGTCGAACTCCAGGGAGTCGCGCGCTTGCGGACCGCCGTGCGGAAATATCACGATCGGTAGGTTCTGCGCCGGTCGGTCCGGCGGCAACGTCAGATAGGCGGGAATTTCCAGTCCATCAGCCGCCGTATACTTGATGGGGCGCACCTCGGCGATTTGTGCGACACCGGCGTAGATCTTGCCGACCGGCGAGGTTACGTGTTCCTTGACGTCGGCCAGGTAGTACGCGTAGCCA
>Ga0210394_10006000_pt1 | contig 13357 bp, 14 predicted proteins | sample IncBWC12MmetaG_FD_160121 | JGI IMG/M metagenome (GOLD analysis project Ga0210394, IMG submission 160121) | Forest soil microbial communities from Barre Woods Harvard Forest LTER site, Petersham, Massachusetts, United States - Inc-BW-C-12-M | ecosystem: Environmental > Terrestrial > Soil >...
CAGGGATTTCGGGCCGGACAAATGGTCACGGCGGCTCCGCCGGTTACGGCAATCCGCTTGAGCACCAAATCTGCGTTGTCAAAAAAAGCAATCGACCCCCCATCCGGGGAAAACACGGGACTCGTGACCCCGCGGGGCTCCTCACCGCCGGGAATGGCCTTCGCCTCCAGTTGCCCCATCGGACGCAGATAGAGCCGCCGGTTCGCGACATACACCATCTGTGTGCCATCCGGAGAAATGGCGACCACGGGGCGTCCGGTATTCGTAAAAAGCTGGCCCTCGGCTAACGGGACGGTAAATCGGCTGACAGACGGCGGCGCGGCGGGTTTAAAGTTCCAGGCAATCATGCCGCCGATTGCAGCCGCCAAAATCGCCGCTGCCAGAACAGGAATCGCACGCTTCCATAGCGGCCCTGGCGCAGTTCGGCTCGCGTCCGAGACTCCGCCCGGATCTGCCAGCAGCGCCTCGATGTCGAGCCGCACATCGCCGATGGCCTGCCAGCGCCGCCGTGGATCCTTTTCGAGACAGCGCTCGACGATCCTACGAACCCGCGCGGGCAAACGGTCGAGCGCCGGCTGCTCCTTTACCACCGAAGCCAGAACGTCGGTAATGGTCTCACCGGTGAACGTCTGCTTGCCCGTGAGCATTTCGTACAGCACCACGCCGAATGCCCAGATATCCGCGCGCCGGTCCACCGCTTTGCCGCGCGCCTGCTCCGGGCTCATATACGCCGCCGTCCCGAGGATCATTCCCACCCGGGTCGGAGAGATGGTGAGGGTCGGCGAATTCGCGGGATCGACGGAGGCGGCGGATGAATCGGCGGCCCTCGCCAGACCGAAGTCGAGCACTTTGACGACTCCCGCCGGAGTCACCATGATGTTGGCTGGCTTCAGATCGCGGTGAATGATGCCTTTCTCATGCGCAGCTTCGAGCGCTTCGGCGATCTGTCTGGCATAGTCAAGAGCGGTCTCCACCGGGAGCGGACCTGCTTTTATGTGAGAGGCGAGCGTTTCGCCCTCCACCAGTTCCATCACCAGCGCGCGCTCTTCGACGCTGAAGATCTGGGCGATATTCGGGTGATTCAGCGCGGCCAGGACTTTTGCTTCCCGCTCGAAGCGGGCCAGCCGCTCAGGATCGTTCGCAACCGCATCGGGCAGGATCTTAATGGCGACCTCGCGTTCGAGCTTCGAATCCTTCGCGCGATACACCTCGCCCATTCCGCCCGCGCCGAGAGGTGCGAGGATCTCATAAGCACCGACGCGGGTTCCAGCAAAGAGGGGCATAGCTGTGGGTGAGCTAAGTTTACTCGATTCGGAAGGCCATCGTTCCTGGATGACGCGCCGTGAGGAAGCCGTCTGTAATCAGTCCGAAAACACGCCTCTCTGAAAGCACGTGGCTGGTCATCAAACCGCGCGGAAGGGGCAAACTTCGGATTAGGAACGGGAAGTCTGCCAGTGCCCGATGCCCGGAGGAATCGTATTCGGCATAAAATATCTCCATGGATAAGAGGTCACGCGCCAACGAGTCCATCAAAGCGCCGCCGGATGAGCAAGATACCGTTGATCTGTATGTTAATGCCGCCGTGGGGCCGCCGTTACCAGCCGGGTCCGATCCAGTCGAAGTGGCGATCAGAGACCACCAGCGCCGAGTGGAGCGTGAACGCTATATTGCTGAGCACAAGGCGATTTGCGAAAGCCTCGCAATTGCTCCTCGACTTGAGGCCCAACGACAGCTAAAAGGCCTAAAGCTGCTTGGCATCGCAGATGATGATCCCCGATGCCAGCTTGAACGCCTGCGCGCTGGCGGCTACCCCGAATCCGATCCGCGTGTAGAACTCGCGCGCTTGCGCATGGCTGGCTTGCCGGAAGATCATCCGCTCGTAAGAAAGCTCAGCGAAAAAGCGAAAGAGTCACCCGTTATCGACCGCAAAGAATTCTTTTGCTGGTTGAAAGCGGCGCTGAAACAGGCGCACTTGACATGGAAGGCGATCCCTGGTAGCACCGGAGCGGTTCGCAAATGGTTCACGGGGCATGGAGCTGACGATGGTGAGGTGAGTTCGAGGATCATCCGCAAAGCATTCGAGATACACCACTCGGAGGGGATCCCGCTTCCCGCTTCAGTGGAGCTCTTTGTGAAGCACAACCCGATCTTAGCGACGCGTGTTTCGAAGCGCCACGCTTAGAGTTGGCGCGCCATCCCTGGCGTCCAGGCGCGCTTGTTTGGCGTCTCCTATAAGAAGTGAACGCCCGCAACCAGCGCACGGCCGAATTTGAGCTCTTTCATCAACAGACTTGGGCTGAACTCCACCGATCCTGCTTTCAGGAAATCCTATGCGAGCGATCGGGACATCAGGTCCATATTTCGAGGGCATACCTTTGGTACTGCGGCTGGTGTTCAGATCGAAAGTTGTGGCATTCCTTGGCAAGCTTCGTAAATGCCCTACGCACAGCCGGCTACCGGGTTTGGCACGGTGTGATCATGGATACCGCGCTTGTGTTTGAGCCGTTGATTTACTGTCGTCCCATGAAGAATGATCTGACGATTGCGGACGTTCGGCGGCTTTACGGAATATCACCAGGCGTGCTCGCTGCTCTCCGCGGATGCGGTTCGGGGGCGCCATATAAGAAACTCGCAACGGGTATCTACTACCCGCAGGACCTCTTCAGAGATTGGCTTCGACGGACCACAGCCTTACATGCCGAGCCTCGGCGTTTAGAAATCCAGAAGCTCTTGCGCAGATGCCTGGCTGAGCTCTGCAAATTCAGTGTCATAGAAGTCTGGCGAGCCCGCCGCACGGGTCGCCTGCATCCGAAGCTGGTGCATCGCTACAAGTACGGCCGCGTCGCGTGGCGGGAACTATTGTCCGCCGTAGAGGACTGGTTCGACTGCGAAATTGAAGACGTCCCTCCTGATCTCCCGGAAGAGTTGCGATCAATGCTGCGTGCCTTAGGCTGTCGCGACACACGAATCCGCCAGAAGGGCAAACGCATTCCTTACGTGTCCGGCCTGTGGCTCAAGCGCTGAGGCGCGCCCGACGCGACTGGCGCGACGCGCCTCTACTTCGGTTTGCCGTCACAAGGTGTGACATGCGTGACGCGAAACGCGGTATGCCCCCCAGGGGCCGCGGGCAGGCAGGCACGCGTCGAAAATGCCAATCCCGAATTTCGTCAGCCTCCCGCGGCCTGTTTCGCCTGGTCGTGACGGCTTCGCGTCACGCGGCGCGCCGTCGCTCAAGAATCGCGTCACAACGGCATGTTCCTGCTGAAGCATGGACTTATTACTGTTCTCATCCTTCTTGTGACGATGTGACGCGAAGAATGAATACTCTTCTGTATAGGGGAGAAAGGTACAAATCTCAGGTACACCAGTGAACCCGGCTTTTGTACCAAAATTCAAAAGCAGGAAGTACGACCGAAATCACGTCACTTGCGTCACACCTCAGACGCGCCCGGACCTCCAACGCGGTTCCCTTCAAAACGGCAGAAAATTGACGCGCCCCACGCGGCAAGGCTTGAAAAATCGGCGCGTCAAATACGAGTGCCAGGCGCGCATAGTTGATATCTACTTAGACAAGATGTAGTTCTTCCCCCAGCAACAAAGACTGGAATGGAAGCAACTACACGGGTGAGTGTCGGTCGACCATCGAGGTCGATGGACGCGGCTGTGAATTGCGGACGCGATAGCGCCGTAGGCCCTTAGGGCATTCGTTCAGGTGGAGTGTACGCAAAATGGCGAGAGAACAGTGGTGTCTGATCTTGAATCCCATGCCAGGCGGCAACAACGCCACGAGCATGAATCGCGCGCGCCGGTTTGTGAAAGCCGGTCGCGCGCGCTTTGTTGATGCCAGCAAGATCGAATTCCTGGAAACGCCATTAAGTCGGCGCATCGCGGTCAGCGCCGAGGAAGCATTGCATCGTCGCTTGGTCGGCGTCAACATCGATGCGATCTCGCGGGCGATGACTCGGTCCGAGATGGCGAACCTGCCGATACTCAGTGTCGACCGAATGATCCGTCGCGAAGCATCGAGCCGCGATTGGAGTTTTGATCGCAGCGTGCGGCGCGATTCAACGCGCGCTGACACGGCGGACGAGGTCGAGGCGATCAGATCGCGGTAAGGAGGCGAAGTCTGAGGCGCACGATTGCGTCGGAGAGTCGACGGCAGCCAAGGGGGGAGGGGTGGGTTAATTCCTCCGGCCTCGGCGCCTTGGTGACCACAGCGTAGGCACGCGTGAAAATCCGCGAAATTCCGATGTAATTTTCTGAAATTGAAGTGAGTTAGTGGTGCCCCACCGCAGTCCAGGTCCAACGATTAACGAACGAAGAAGGAGTCGAGATTGAGAGGCAGAAAACCGAAACCGGCCGCGCAGCAGGTCGCCGAGGGCGATCCACGCAAAGTTGGCGTTCACCAGCTCGAAAAGAAGTTGGAGGCGGAAGCCAAGGGTTCTCGCGGCCTGCCGAAGTGCCCGCCGCATTTGAAGGGACTGGCGCGTAAGGCCTGGCGATTCTGGGCGGAGGAACTGGCGCACATGAACCTGGACTGCCGGCCGGATGCCTTGATGCTCGAAGGTGCTTGCATCGCTTATCAGGCGGCGATCGACGCCTACGAGACGGTCCAAAAGCAGGGACCGCTGGTTGCGAAGCGAATCTTGGATCCAGAGACGAACAAGTTGGTAGTGAGTAATGTGAAACCGCATCCGGCGGTTGCACAGGGGAACGCAGCCTGGATGCTCCTCAAGGGCTTTTGTAGCGAATTTGGCTTAAGTCCGGTCTCGCGGACTCGGCTCGCCGTTGAGAAGCCTGATGACGGTGAGGATGAGTTGCTTCAGATTCTCTCCCAACCACGTGAACGGAAACAACGAAACGAGGTGATTCAGTGAATCCGTCCGAACGCAACTTTGAAATCGAAATGTGGCCGATTGACCGGCCACGGGATTATCCAAAGAACGCACGAAAGTGGACCGCAAAGGCTGTCGAGAAAGTGGCGTCTTCGATCAAGGAATACGGGTGGCGGCAGCCGGTGGTCGTCGACGCCGACGGGGTCATCATCATCGGGCACCTGCGCCGCACCGCCGGGCGGCATGCGGGAATGACTGAGTGTCCGGTGCATGTCGCCCGCGATCTTACGCCCGAGCAAGTTCGTGGACTGCGGATCATGGACAATCGAAGTCACGAGGAAGCCGGATGGGACTATGAGTTGCTCGGGCCAGAACTGATCGATCTGCAGCGCCTTGGCTTCGGACTCGAACTGACCGGCTTCGATGAGCAGGAGCTCGCCAAGGCGATGATGCAGCAGACCGATGGTTTGACCGATCCCGACGAATGTCCGCCGATTCCCGCAGCACCTGTGTCCCAGCTAGGGGACTTGTGGTCGATGGGTCCTCATCGCTTGCTCTGTGGGAGCTGCCTCGATGCTGGCGCCGTGGCCCGAGTGCTCGACGGTGGTAAGCCCACGCTCCTGATCACCGATCCGCCTTATGGTGTTGAACTTGATATGGAGTGGCGCGATCGGGCGGGACTCAATCGGCGCGGACCCGCCGAGGCGAGCTACATGAAGCAGAGAATCGAGGGCCACACGACCACGACCATTTCCGGCGACACGATTGCGGACTGGTCGCCGGCGTTTGCGCTCGTGCCGAGCCTGACGATCGCCTACGTCTGGCATGCGACGTCGCACACTATCGAAGTCGCGCAGGGGCTTAAGTCGATCGGTTTCGAACTTCGCCAGCAAATCATCTGGGAAAAGACGGTCGCCGCGATCTCCCGCCAGGCCTATCACTGGAAGCACGAGCCTTGCTGGTATGCAGTGCGGAAAGGACAGACCGCGAAGTGGATCGGCACCAAAGACCAGACGACGATCTGGGAGGCGGCTAGTCCGAAGCAGATATCGAGCGGCTCGAAGGAGGAGAAGTTTGATCATCCGACGCAGAAGCCGATTGCGTTGATGGAGCGGCCCATCAAGAATCACGACGGCGCGGTCTATGAACCGTTCGGCGGCTCGGGCACGACGCTGATGGCGAGCGAAACGCTCGGCAGGAACTGCTATTCGGTCGAGATCGAGCCGCGATTCGTCGACGTGATCATAACGCGTTGGCAGAACTTCACCGGTCGCGCCGCGATCCTCGATGGGACGCAGAAGACCTTCGAGCAGGTGATGCTGGAACGAAAACCAACCCAGGACGCCGATCCGGAAAGTGACCAGGTCGCAGCGGAATAACGTGCCGTTCTCTCAATCGCAAGCTGACGCCGCGTGCAACTTTTTTGAGCACATCCTCAAACATACAGCGGATGAGTGGTTCGGAAAACCGTTCCTGCTCGTGCCGTGGCAGGAGGAAGCGCTCAGCACCATCTTCGGCGAATTGGACGAAGCCGGGAACCGCGTGATCGAAATGGCGTACTTGGAGGTGCCAAAAAAAGCGGGCAAGTCAGAGTTGGCGGCAGGTCTTGCATTGTTCGTCTTGCTGACCACCAACACACCTGGGTGCCAGGTGTATGGCGCGGCGGCCGCGACCCGCCAGGCGCTGAACGTTTTTCGCGCGGCGTGCAAGATGGTGGATCAATCTCCGGTATTGACGAAACGGCTGCGGGTGCTGCGCGGCACGCATCGAATCATTAAACGTTCCGACCCGGAATCGTTCTATGCAGCAGTCGCCGCGGATGGAGATTTTGGGGACGGCGTCAATCCTGCCGTCGTGATCGCCGACGAGATCCATCGTTGGAAGACGCGCAAGCAGCTCGACAACTGGGATGTACTCTCGAACGGCGGCATCACGCGCCGGCAGACGCTCACCATCGCGATCACCACGGCGGGGGTGCAAAATGAATCTCCACTGGCGTGGCGGCTGCATGAGAAGTCCCGGAAGATCGAAGAGGGCATCGTGTCCGATGAGAAGTTCTACGGCCGCATTTACGGTGCCGCAAAGGAAGACGATCCCTCCGACCCGGCGACCTGGATCAAGGCCAACCCATCGCTCAAACAAAACGGCGGCTTCCTCGACATCGAAAAGATCCGTGAAAAATATGTCTCGCATGAGGCCGAGGGCGATCTGACTTCGTTCAAGCGCTACTACCTTAATATGTGGGACCAAAAAGAAAGCCGGGCGATCGACATGGTGAAGTGGGACGCATCCGCCGGCGATTGGCACGCCGAGGGATTGCTCGCAAAGCCGCCCGGCGACAAAGTGCGACCATTGTCGCCCACACTCACGGCTCGCTTTCAGAAGCGGCGCTGCTGGGCAGGTGTCGACCTTTCGATGACCACTGATCTCTCCGCCGTCTCGCTGGTGTTCCCCGCCGATGATGGCGCCTTTGATGTGCTGGCGTTCTTCTGGATGCCGGAACAGGCCGTGCGCCAGCGTGAACGGCGCGACGGGATGCCGTACCAGCGATGGGCCGATAAGGGATTTATCGAGCTTTCGCCGGGTGACGTGATCGACTATCGCGAAATCACTACCCGGCTCGAGTGGGCCGACCAGATGTTCGATTTGAGGGAGATCGGCTTCGACCCTTGGAACTCGCGCCAGATCTCGGTCCCACTGATGGCGGAAGGGTATCCCTGCGTTGAGATACGGCAGGGAGTCGCTACACTGTCGGAGCCGTCGAAGAAGTTGCTGGAACTGGTGGCTGGCGGAAAGCTCCATCACGGCGGGCATCCGGTGCTGCGGTGGAATGCGAGTTGCCTCGCTACCAAGGAGAACAACGATAACTTGATGTTCACAAAACCGGAGCGGGCAAAGAGTTCATCGCGCATCGATGGAATCGCGGCGACTGTAAACGCGCTCGCCCGGGTAATTGTGAATAAGCCGCGGCAGAAGAGCATCTACGAGACTCGCGGCCTGTTGAACATTCCTTTTCCCATTCCCTTCAGCTGACATGGAGGAGTTGCAGTGGATCGAGCAGAGAATGCTCCGAAAGCAAGAATGCCCGCCACGGCAGAAGCCGGGCGGGCGCGGGAGCCGGAGGGCGATGTTATTTCTTGAGCGAGTAAACGCGTTCGCCGTCCTCCCTCTTGGTCGATTCAACGCTGAGTCCCATCTTTTTGCCCACGGTTCCCGAAAGAAAACCCCGGATCGAGTGGTTCTGCCAGCCGGTCAACTTCGCCAGCTCCGCGAGAGTTGCCCCCTTGGGTCGCCGGATCATCCCCAGGATCTGCGCGCCCTTGCTCTCGGCACGTGGGGCAGGGGCTTTGCGCGCGGGTTTGGCCGTTTTTTGGGGTTTGGCACCCTTGGCGGTTTTCCGGCCCTTGGGCGCGCCCTTCTTCTTGCTGGCAACCTTCTTCGAGGTACCCTTCTCCGGCGCAACGTGTGCGCCCTGTCCCGCAACGTCGGCGGCTTTGGTGGTCTCTTCGTTGGTCATACTGGTTCTCTTTCCTTTTCTGCGCCTGCTGGGCGCATGACGATTCATCACTCGCATTCGCCCGAAAGGCAAGGCAATTGTGAACCGCTCCCGAGAAAAACAGCTCCCCGATCCGGCGGACGGAATCGATTTCGAATACCCAATCGATGCGTTAGAAGTGCGGATTGGCAGCCGCATGTCTGTTGCTGAGATCGCGCATCGATTGAGCATCGGACGTTTGGCCGTGTACGCACTGCTGGAGCAGGGCATCATCCCGGGCATCCGTTTTGGCCGGCGCTGGATCATCACGCGGCACGCTTACGAGGTTTGGGAGCGCACCTGCGGCACCCGCGGTGGCGCTGGACTTCAGCCTCCACACGAGGTAACGGTGTTGAACTAATGGCGGTATACAAACGCAAGTACGACTCCGGAACGGTCCTCTGGTATTTCAAGTTTCAACCACTGGGCGCAGCGCGGGGTTCCCTCCCAATTCGGCAGTTCGGATTTGCTACAAAACGGGAGGCTGAGGATGCGGAGGCGGTTCGCCGGACCGAGGAGCAGCAGAAATACGATCTCGCCAAGGCCGGCTCCGGCGTCGCGGCGGCACCTCCCAAGACGCTCTCGATGCTGTTGGAGGAGTTCTTTCGCCAACATGTGGAGAAAAAACTAGCACCGAAGACCGTCGAACGATATCACGAGCAGGCAAAATACTTCAATCCGGATTTGCTGGCGATGGCGCTCGCTGATATTACGCCCTTGCATCTCAATCGGGAGTGGAACCGGCTGGTCCAAAATGGTGGCCACACTCGCGGCCATAAGGCCCAGCGCCCTCTTTCCGCAAAAAGCGTTCGCAGCATCGCGGGCGTGGTGTCGAGCGCATTCCACCGCGCCGTCAAATGGGGACTGGTCGGGGTCAACCCCGTTTCGAACAGCGAGCCGCCGATCCCGAAAAAGCACAAGGGCATGGCGTTGCTGCCGAGCGAGCAGATGTTGCTGATCGAATCTGCAACCGGGCCTGCGTGCCTCCCGATGTTTCTAGAACTCTCGGCTGCCACGGGAGCTCGGCGCGGCGAAGTGCTGGCACTTCGCTGGTCGGACATCGATGGCAACGATGTGCTGATCGCGCGATCGCTGACGCAGACGAGGCAAGGGCTCGAGTTCAAAGGCACGAAAACAGACAGACCACGGCGAGTCGGCCTGCCCGCGTCGGTTTTGATTTCTCTCGAAGCCCATCGAGAAAAACAGGAAGAGCTCCGCCAGCAATTTGGGCCTGATTACCGCGCCGACCTGAATTTGATATTCGCGAATCCGAATGGTGCACCCCTTCGGCCCGATTCTATTTCGGCTTCGGTGTCCCTACTCTGCCGACGTCTTGGTCTGCCAAAGGGTGCGAGCCTCCACACCCTGCGCCACAGCCACGGATCGGTCTTGTTGGCGGATGGAGTGGACCTCGCCACGGTATCGGAACGGCTAGGCCACTCCTCGGTTCGCGTGACGGCGGACATCTATTCACACGCGCTTCGCGGTCGCGACCAGGACGCCGCCAATCGCTGGGACGAATTTATGCGTCGGCACGGTGGATTGCGTGATGAAGAACTCAGAAAGCGTGCGAATTAGAGTCGTTTAGGGAAGGGTCGTCATAACGAACGAGGGTTGTAACGATCTTCGTCGTTCACTGCAGCTGATGATTCTTCGCTTAGACGGTTCGCATCTTGCTAAGCCATGCCGGCTCGATGCGGTTTCGAACGAGTGTGCTGATTAGACGAGTGGGACTTCCAAGGTCGGCCCATCCGGAACCAACGTCGCGCACCACTAGCAACCGATCCGGCAGCGGAGTTAGTATTTCGCGCGAGAAGTCCGCAGGTGCAAGGGCTTGATACGCACAATCGAGGTCTTCGTCTTCGAGGGAGCGCAAGACGTCGGGACGCTGTAAGCGCAACAGCTCTAGAAACGTGCCGGCATAACCGATACTCACAAAGGTGTTCCAAAGGCAACCTCGCCTCCACAGGGATCGCGCTTTTCGCAAAGAAGGTTTCTCCCAGAATCGGTTTACGTGAAATACCGGAGAATTCGGAATTGGGGCCCCAGTCTCGATCCACCCATATTCGACTTCCGGATAGTGAGCCTCCGCACCGAGCAGAATGATCGACTCCGGATGCACAACTGCGAAAGTCAGCGCGAACCCAATACTAAGGAGCAAGGCGTCCTCATTCGAGTAGTAGTGATCGCATGGGAAAAGTGCCACCAGCGCATTCGCCTCCATTTGCAAGATACGAAGAAGGGACGCGGCGATAGCAACCGCGGTACCTCGATTTTGCGGCTGCACAACGATCTGTAATTGGTCAGTGTCAGACAAGTCCTCGCTGTAGAACACTTCGTGAGCACGCGTGACCGCAAACAATGTTCTATCGCGTAGAAATATCGGATTGAGCCGCTCCTTCGTTTGGCTGAGGAGGCTCTTACCGTCAATAAGACGGCAGAACTGTTTTGGCCTTGAATCGCCTGAAATTCGGTGAGTCAGACTTTGGAGGCGAGTCCCGTCTCCGCCCGCAAGCAGGACTGCCCAAGGGTGTTTGCACATTCTAGCTGACTCCATACGCGCTTAGCGCCTGCCGTGCCAGACTGGCTGGAGCAACGATCGTAGTCCGGCGCGAGCACGAAATAGCCTAGTCTTGGTGGCCGCTACGGTTAGCCCAAGAGCCGTTGCCACCTCGCGGAGAGACAATCCGGAAACCGCGAACAGTAGGTACGCCTCACGTAAATGTTTGGGCAATCTCGCGATGGCCTTTGACAAAGCCAATGCGATTTCGGCACCCCACGCAGACTTTTCCGGATTTGGCGTTCGCGAAACAAGGAGGTCGGAGCCCTGCGCTCCGTTTCGATCCTCCGGGTGAACCCAGGTTACGCGGCCTCCGGCCTCGCGGAGTTGGCGCAGGCAACAATTCAGGACGATCCGAGAAATCCAGGTCCGGAAGGATGCCTCGCCGCGAAATTGTTCCAGCCGGCGGAAGGCCAGGAAGTACGCGGCCTGCACGGCGTCCTGTGCGTCGTCCGGCTGACGTAAAATACCCGCGGCTAGTCGAAGGGACGACGGATAATGGCGTCGGAACAACTCGGCTATTGCATCCTGGTGTCCTTGCTTACTGATTGCTATCAATTCTGCTTCGGGAATCTTTCGCACGCATCTGCGACTGCAATTACGTTGCCAGATTGATTCGTGAGGGAGAATGCACATGAGGAGGAACGAGCCAATTGAAACGTCCACTTAGTGATCTTCCACGGTAATGACCTCGTTGACTGCGGCTCGAGATCGCTCTCGACCGCGGCCAGATCGATGACCGGATGGATGGTAAAGCTTGCTTCAGTAAATTGGCGACACAGATGGGATCAAGGACTTCGGCGTTAGAATGGATTTCGCCCGCAGATCAGGACCTGGCAGCGACTCCCACAAGAGAAGTGAGCGTGCCGACGATTTCGTCAGTGGACACAATGGCACTGGCGTAGTTTGGGAGATTGACTTCGAGAGCGGCGTGCATGTGCTCATCGGAGTAGCTCGCGGTCGCGTCTTTTACCACCGTGACCTCATAGCCGAGTTCGGCGGCATAGCGAACGGTAGCCTCCACACAGGTGTGCGCGATCAGTCCCATGACGATGACTTTGTGAATGCCGTGCTGCTTGAGCTGCATATCCAGATCCGTGTTGGCAAAGCCGCTGGAACACCAATGCTCCGCGGTGACGACATCGCCCGCGTGAGGCGCGAACTCGGCGCGGATCTCGCCGCCCCAGGTACCGTATTCGAACGCCTTCCGCGACCATGCTGCTTTCTGAATCGGCGCGATGTACGTCCAGGTCTCGTAGTCGCCAGGACGATATCGCCGATGCATCGCATAGAAAACCCGGACACCGGTCTTTCTCGCCGCTTCGAGAATCTGCTGCATATGAGGAACACACTGGTTCCTTTCGGCGACGGCCTTTATGCGATCCCAGATCTTGCCGCCCTCGGAAATGAAGTCGTTATACGGATCGATCAGGACAAGTCCGGTGATCTCTTTCTCATAAGTCAGTTGCGCCATGTTCCCTCCGGTCAATCTCGACTTCGTTGTAAGGAATGACGTTCGATGCTTTTTGCGAACATCGGTGTCTCCTGCAGGTTGTGGGCCTCCGCAAGCGGTTTATGGGCGCCCCGGAACACGTCCAGCGGTATCCCCTGGCTGCCGAGGAAGTCTAACAATTCCGGCGGGGCACAGGTTTGAACCGTATTTGTAAACTCGCACGTCTTATCGTCGATCTTCCTCGCTGCCAGATCCCATATCACGCCGATTTTCGTCCGGCCTGTGGGCGTGAACACGTCTGACGTGGAAGCCAGTCTTAGATGATCGGGTCGCGCGACCTCTTCGATGTAGTGCTGTACGAACAGGCTTCCGCCGAGTATCTCGACGTTGATCGACATCCGCCGGCCGTCAGGCGACGTAGTTGCACCGGCGGAGCAGTGAGCCGGCGAGCACCACTGGTATTCCGACTCGGGCAGCGTAAAGCACCACGATGGAATGTCGATCTTCTCAATCGGGGCGTTGATCGTTGCCGAAAAACTCGACTTGACTAATTCGTTGTCTTCCATTGTTATTCTCCTTTGAATCATCAATTCGCGACCGCTTCCATCACCCGCAGGCCAGCCGGTGATTCGTCTCTCAAACGCGAAGGGAGCCCGCCGATCACTCGCACGAAGCGTTCAATCGACCGCCCAGAGCGTCTTCGGGATAAATTGGAAATTCCAAGCCGCTCCATTCTGGCCATCAAGGTTGTTCTCGGCAACCCCAGCCGCGCTGCGGCTCCATTCGGCCCACCGACAACCCAATTGGTCGCCTGAAGTGTTGCCGTGATATGCGAACGCTCGGCGTCGGCTATCGTCCTGAAGCTCGTTGGCTCGGCCGCCGCTGGAAAACGGGCCGGTACAGCTTCGGCGGTTGTCAGAAGCTCCGTGGTCTGCCGACTCAGCTCAGAGCCGGTCGTCATGATGACCCCGCGC
>Ga0210394_10006001_pt1 | contig 13357 bp, 9 predicted proteins | sample IncBWC12MmetaG_FD_160121 | JGI IMG/M metagenome (GOLD analysis project Ga0210394, IMG submission 160121) | Forest soil microbial communities from Barre Woods Harvard Forest LTER site, Petersham, Massachusetts, United States - Inc-BW-C-12-M | ecosystem: Environmental > Terrestrial > Soil >...
TTCCTTCACCTTCTCGAACAATTCGTCGGCCTTTCCCTCCGCAAGGCCGGGCATGAAGTTGTCGATTTTGCTCATAGCGCTGTCAAAGCCCGCGAAGGCGCTGTCGGCCTTGGCGACCGCTTTTTCGATCGCGTCACCCTTGCCTGCCAGCGACGCGGTGTAGGTTTCGAAGCTCAATAGCGCATCCCTGATCGTCGCCTGGTTGCCGACGAGAATACGGTCGACGTTGTGCAGGGTATCGCGGATCGACTGGATTTCGCTCAAATCGGCGGTCAGGATCGGAATGCCGTCGGCGTCAAGCGGCACCGGCGGCGCCGTCGGCGCGCCACCCGTCAGCGATATTGCCGCCACGCCGGTGAGTCCCTGAAACTCCAGGCCCACGATGGTATCTTTGCGGATGGGGGCGCTGTTATCGATCATGACATAGGCGACGATCTTGCGAGGATCGTCCAGCTTCAGCGACAGGATTTCCCCGACCTGAACTCCGTCGAAGTTCACGTTGCCGCCATTGTGTAGGCCGCTCGCGGAGCCCTCGAAGACGATGCGCAGCGGCGATCGCTGGGCGATGCTGTGGATTTTTCGGACCCCGAGCATGCCGAAGAACGCCGCGGCGATGACCGCGAGCGTCGTGGTTCCGATCATCAGGTTGCTGGCCCGTACTTTCATCCCGGAAACCGGCTGCGATCCGCTGCGTCGCGAGGGTTAACGCCCTCGACCTCCGGTGATTGTACGGGCAAAGCAAATCCGGGGAAAGGCCATCTTGCCCAATGCTGGCAGCATGCGGCAAGTCTTTGGCCTAGGTCGCCTGCTTCGAGAGCTCCCCGCCGGAAGACGTGCTGATTGCACGGCGCAAGGTGCGGGACAACACTTCGACCGAATAGGGCTTCTGTATCAGTTCGAAGCCGTGATGGGCATTTTCGGCGAGTACGCTGCTGTAGCCGCTGGTTAGCACCACGGGCAGGCCGGGATAACGCTCTCGGATGATCGTTGCCAGCTCGACGCCGTTCATTCCGGGCATGATGACATCGGAAAAGACCAGATCGAACGCCAGTTCGTCTGCGGCGATCAGCGCCAGCGCCTGCCTGGCATTATCGGCGCGGCGGGTCGCGTAGCCGAGGTCCTGAAGCAACTCGGTGGAGAATTTCCCGACATTCTCGTTGTCCTCCACGACCAGGATACGATGGCCGCGTCCGCTCGTCGTCGCCTCGGCGCCGGCCGCGGTTATGTCCGCGTAACCGGAGGGGACTTCCGCTTGTGGCAAATAGATCGTGAAGGTCGAACCTCCGTTCAAAACGCTGGTCACGACAATTTCGCCGCCGGATTGCTTGGCAAATCCGACGGCCTGGCTGAGCCCGAGGCCGGTGCCCTTTCCGACCTCCTTTGTCGTGTAAAACGGTTCGAAAATCCGGGCCAGTCTGTCGGGCGGAATGCCGATGCCCGTGTCCCTGACGGAGACAGCAATGAAATCTCCGCTTCGCTTTCCAACGCTGCCGGATGCGGGGATCGCGTCGGCTTTCGCGACGACGATCGTAATGGTGCCTTCATCCTCCATGGCATCGCGGCTGTTCACCGCAAGATTGATCAGGGTGGTCTCGAATTGCGCGACATCCGCCAGCGCGAAGCACTCGGGGTCGCGAATCTGCAGCCCGATCTGGATTCTTCCGCCGACGAGCGGGCGGATGAGCTGGGCGATGGCTGCGACCTGTACGCCGACATCGAACACCTGAGGGGTCAAGGGTTGCCGGCGCGCAAATGCCAGAAGCTGCCCGGTCAACTTCGAAGCGCGGTCCACGGTATCGGAAATCGCGTCGATGTATCGCCGGCGCCGGTCATCCGTCAGTTCACGGCGGCGAAGGAAATCCGTGGCGGAACGGATGATCGTCAACAGGTTATTGAAATCGTGGGCCACGCCGCCGGTGAGCTGGCCGATAGCTTCCATTTTCTGGGATTGGCGAAGGGCTTCTTCCGCCTGGCGTCGCTCCGTAATATCGACGGCTTCGGGCAGCACAGCGGCGACCGCGCCGTGCTGATCGAATACCGGCCGCATCGCGAAGTCAAAATAGCGCTCGCCGATCGGCAAATGCAGGAGCATTTCCGTTCGAACACTCGCGCCGCCGATGACGGTGGAGAACCCCCGGCTGACCACCTCGCGCATGCCGGGTGTTCCCGAAAACCACGGCGAATCCCAAAAAGGTTTCCCTACGACATCGGCGACAACGGCATGAATGCCCGTAAGCGAGGTCCGGTTGGCGTAGATGACGTTGCCCTTCAGGTCCAGCAGCCCCTGATACTGGTTGCTGGTCTCAAAAATCGCACGCAATTGCGCTTCGTTGGACTCAAGTTGGGAGGTACGCTCCTTGATGCGCTCCTCCAGCGTTTCGTTGAGCCGACGCAATTCTCCTTCGGCTTCTTTGGCGGCCGTGATGTCGTGAGCAACCCCGATGAAGCCGATGTGTTTGCCAGCCGGATCCCAGCGCGGCTGCGATTCGGATCGCATCCACCTCCAGGCGCCGTCGGCGCGACGATACCTGGCTTCGAGGGTGAACGGTTTCAGCGAAGCTTCTCCCGCAACGCTCTCCCTGACGACGCGGGCGTGATCGTCGGGATGCAGGATTTTGCGCCAGTCGAAGACCAGCGCCTGCTCGTAAGCAAGCCCGAGAAAATCAAGGTAGGCCTGGTTCGCAAAGCCGCGGGTGCCGTCGAGTTTGCTCACCCACATCGGCACCGGCGCGCTATTGGCAATCAAGCGGAAGCGGGCCTCACTCTCCCTGAGCAATTCCTTTGCCAGGTTACGGTCGGTAATGTCCATATGTGCGCCGACAAGCCGAACGGGGTGGCCCTGCCGGTCCCGCTCGATCTCGGCCTCGCAGGCGATCCATCGAGTCTGCCCGTCGCTGGGCCGCACGATCCGGTATTCGGAGGAGTAGTGCGTTTCGCTGCCGTTCACGGTTACGAGAAAATGCTGTAGCGCATCATCGCGGTCGTCGGGATGAAGCCGCTTGACCCAGTCCTCGTGCGTATCGACACCATCCGGATCAAGCCCATGTATTTCCAGATATTCGGGTGAGCGGCGGCCATTGTCGAAGCCGTTCCTCAGATCGACATTGACCCCGCCAATGCGCGCGATTTTCTGGACGCGGGCAAGTTCGCTTTCGCGGTCCTTCAGGGCTTTTTGGGATTCGAAGAGGACTTGATTTACGTGGTGTAACTCGTCGCGGTTCTCCCGCAAGCGGCGCTCGGCCATCACCCGTTGTGTCGTCTCGACCACTATGGCGATCACACCCGCCGGCTCGCCGGCCTCGTTCAGGACGGGCGAGTAATCGAGGTTCATCCAGACCTGTTCGGGTCGGCCGTGCCGATAGAGGGTAAGTTCCTGATCCTTGTAGGCAAGGGTGCCGCCGGTCAGGCCGACCTTCATGACGTTGTCGTTGAAGTCGGCAACCTCCGCCCAGCCGTCGCGCACTTTCGAACCAAGCAGCTTCGGATGACGGCCGCCGGCAAAGGCCGAATAGGCATCATTGTAGATCATGATGCCGTCCTCGCCCCACAGCAGCACGATGGGAATGGGCGAACGAAGCAGAGTTTCGGTGACGGTTTTCAAGCTTTGAGGCCAGGCATCGAGCGGCCCGAGGCTGGTCTTTGCCCAGTCGAATTGCCTGATCAGGGCGCCAAGCTCGCCGCCCCCGCTCGGGAAGGATCTAACGGATCGGGCCGATTCACCTACGCCAGGCAAAACTTCGTCCCCCTCGCAAATCCCCCCGGGATAACCCAAGGCAACGTCGCGTGGACACCTTCGTTCCAGGAGAGGGCTTGAGGATTGCCGCCACAGCCCGCGACTTAAGGGAGCGTCCGATGTTCCGCACAACCGAAAGACGCAGTGATTGCCCAGCCTCTCAGGGCTTCAGCGAAGAAACGTAAGCCGCAAGCGAGACCATGTCGTCATGCGAGAGCCTTTCGACCACCGGTCCCATCAGGACACCCGCGCTTCCGGCCCGCGCATGCTGCTGGAAGTCGTAGATCTGGCGCACGAGATAACTCGGGGAGCGTCCGGCAATTCCGGGAACGGATTCCACGCCTCTGAGATCCGGGCCGTGGCAGGTAACACAGGGCGTCGTGACGCCTGCTCCTCCGGTTTTGGCCAAGGCCTCGCCCTTGGCGATGCTTCCTTTCGGCACGTAAGCGATGAACTGGGAGCGCGTGTCGCGATGCTCGAATTGCTCGGCATCCACCGGGACCTCGACGATGCGCTGGCCGATCGGCTCAGAACCGCCGTCTTTGGTGACTATGTAGAACACTCGCGCGATCTGCGTCGCCGGAACCGTGTCGGTCTCGACCACCTTGATATTTGCCTTCGGCTTGAGCGAGGCGAAATAGGCCGCAGCCGCCTTCACTTCGTCCTCGGTGCTGGCTTTGGCGATGGCCGTCATCAGTACGCTTGGACTTCGCTGCGGGCCGGCAAATTTCCGCGCGCCGCTTTTGTAGTCCTCGATCTGCTGGACAATATAGGCGGCGGGCAGGCCGGCCAGGCTGGCGTTCTCGGGCCCACCGGTGCCTTCTGCGCGATGACATGAGCCGCAGGCGCGGACATCGGGCTGCCTGCCATGTGCGACGATATCAGGCATCGGCGGGTGGTCGTCGGGATGCCAGTCCGGAACGAAGAACAGATTGCGCTCCTGCGTGATGGTGAAGCTGGCTGCGCTGTTGGGAACATGTCGCGGCACGCCGTCGTCTGGTGCGGCCTTGAAGTCCGGAGCCCACGGATAGGCCCACGCCGGAAATGAAGCTGACGACGCCGGCGTTGAAGAACCGGGAGCCGGGGCTTGCGCCATCGCCGCGCCCGATACCGCCATCGCGACCAGCGCCGCCACACCTGACCTCATTGGCATCGTATCCCCCGCTCTCGGCGTTAGTGGCCGGCGGCGATTTTGGCCGCGGCATTGTTAAGGACAATCAGGGCGTCGACGGCAACGCCGGCCCTCGCATTGATCAGAAACGGATTGACGTCGATGGAGGCGATGCGGCTGCCCGCGTCCGCCATCAGATTCGAAAGCCCGACCAGCGCCTTCACGGCTGATGCTTCGTGCAGCGCCGGCTTGCCGCGATAACCCCTGAGCTTCACACCGGCCTTGGTGCGCCCGATCAACGCCTTGGCCTCGGCCACATCGAGCGGAGCGCCGGCAAGCGCGACGTCCTTCATCAGTTCGATATCGATGCCGCCGGTACCGAACAGAACCACCGGACCCATCTCGGCGTCGAGCGCGGTGCCCACCACGAGCTCGAGCTCTGCCTTGACCTGCTGCGCGATCAGGATGCCGTCGATCTTCGGCTTGTTCTTCAGTTTCTTCATCCGCGCGGTGATTTGATTGAAGGCCTTTCTGACTTCGGTCGCGCTGTTGAGGTTGAGCACCACGCCGCCGATATCGGACTTGTGCAGAATCTCCGCGCTGACGACCTTGGCGACAACGGGAAAGCCGATTTTCTTGGCCGTCTTGACGGCTTCCGTGGCGGTCCTCGCAATCGCCTCCTTCGACACCGGAATGCCGTAGGCCCTCAACAGTCTCTTCGATGCGACCTCGTCGAGCGCCGCTCCCTTTGCCTCCTTGAGCGTTCGCTCCAGCGTCGCGCGCGCCGAAGCGCTCGAACTCGACACGATATCGGGGACTTCCTTGCGCAGCGAGGAATATTCGATCAGCGCCTTGATCGCGCCGACCGCACGGTCGAGACCCTGCATCACCGCGATATGCGGCAGCGACTTGCGCAAAGCCTTGGTGAATTCGGTGAAACCGATCGACATCGCCGAGATGTAGATCACCGGCTTGCTCGCGCTTGACGCCATCTCATTGACGCGGTGCAAATTGCGTTCGCGCAATTCATGCGGCGCTTTCGGCAGTTCGGAATCGATGATGACAATGTCGGTATCGGGATCGTCGATCATGATCTTGATCGACTGCATATAGACCGAAGGATCGACCACGGCGGCGAATCCGGCATCAAGCGGATTGCCGACGATGCTGCCGGGTCCGAGCATTTTTGCAAGTTTCCCACTGGCACTTTTGCTCAACGGAGCAAAGTTGAGACCTGCCGCCGAGAAAGTATCGATCAGGAGGCCGCGTTTGCCGCCCGACAAGGTCACCGCCGCAAGGCGCCCGCCCTTCGGCAAATCGGCATGGACAAAGCATTCGGTGGTCTCGATCAATTCGTCCATGCCGCGAGCGCGGATCACGCCTTCACGCGTCGAGATGGCATCGAAAGTCTCGATGGAGCCGGCCAGCGCGCCGGTGTGGGCCATCGCGGCGGCGCGGCCACCTTCGGACGCGCCCAGCTTCAGCGCGATCACCGGCTTGCCGACGCTGCGGGCCGCCTTGCAGGCGTCGCGGAATGCCTTGGTGTTACGCACGCCTTCGAGATAGACCACGATCACGCGGATCGAGGGGTCGGCGGCAAAATAGCTCATCAAGTCGGGTGTCTCGAGCCCGGCTTCATTTCCGGTCGTGACCATATAGCCGACGCCGACGCCGCGATCCTCCAACGCCTGGCGGATCGCCATCACGATCGCGCCGGATTGGCCCGCGATCGCGACCGGGCCTGCCTCCATCGTGACCACGCGGTCGTCGATGTTGGTAAAGAGGTTTTCGCCGGCGCTCAGATTACCAAGACAATTCGGGCCGGTGACGGCAAGGCCGGTCTCCTTGACGGCCCGTTGCAGCTCGGCCGCAAGCTGTTGGCTTTCATCATCCTGCAATTCGCTGAAGCCGGAGGTCACGATCGTTGCCGAGCGGGCGCCGGCCGCGGCGGCGTCCCGGATCACCCGGACCGCGAAACGCGCCGGCACCAGCACCAGCACGTGGTCGGGCTTGTCCGGCAGGCTGGCAAAATCCTTGTAACAGGGGACGCCCCAAATGGTTTCGCGCTTGCTGTTGAGCGGATAAAGGCCGCCTTCGAATCCGTATTTGATCAGGTTGTTCCAGATCCGCTCGGCGTAGTTGCCCGGTTTATCGGTCGCGCCGACCAGCACGATATTGCGCGGGTGCAGCATGGCGTGAATACTTTTGACGATGCTGCCGGCGTCGGGTGATGGCGACCATTTGCTGGTTGTCGCGTGGCTCGACCTGGCTTCCATTGGCGTAACGCTACCCTTGTTTATTTCCCGAAATCGACGGTCGGCAGGGATCGTCGGGTCCGGAACTTTGTTTCTTCTTATTGATAGTCGGGGAGGGTGGCAACTCGCGGAAGCGCAAGAAAGCCCGCAGTTTTCACCTACCAGACCGGTCTCGGGCGCGAGGGCGAAGCAATACCCGCCAGCAGAACGGCAAGAATCCCGGTGAGGAAGATACCGTCGAACGTGCCCGCGCCGCCGATCGAAGCGACCGGCGCGCCAAGACCGCTGATCTTGTCGAGATTGAGCAGGTCGGCGCCGATCAGCGTTCCCATCGAGCCGCCGATATAGGCAAGCGGGGCCGCGTATTCGCGGGACAGGATGAAGGCGAGAATGGCCGTGGTCACGACGGGGGCAAAGACCGGCACGGCAATGCCGATCCCGTGTACGGGGGTAGCCATCGAGTGGATGACGAATGCGATGACGACGATCGCGATCGCCGCTTTGACCCATAGCTGATAGCGGATCACCAGATAGGCCGACATGATCGTCGGAATCACCGCGCCGCCGACATTGACGGCGAGAACCGTGCCTGGCCACTGGGTGACCAGCGGCACCACATATTGCATGCCGAAGAAATCGACAATCTGCCCCGACCTGGCCGTCTGTCCCGGCAAGATCGTGACCGGGATATTGAAATAACTGCCGATCAGCGAGCCGAACAAAAGAAACAGCGCCACGCCCGGACCGACCCCGAGCTTCATATAGGCATATCTGAGAATGCGAAGCTGAATCAGGATGATCAGCCCGACAAACAGGAACACCAGGATGAAAAAGAATCCTGGCGCCAGCGGCAGATAGTGCACTTGGGATCCCATCGCGGTTCGCTGTCGGTTGCTTCGACTTCGTCCCTATACTTGGGAAATATTGGAGGGCATCGCAAGGCGTGTGCCGTGAGGCGTTCCGCGCAAAAAAGCCTTCCGCTCAGCTCGCGTCCAGCAGCTTGTTCAGCCGCAGCCGGGTGATGATGTAGACATTCTGCAGGTCGTTGGCGAATTCGGTTTGCGTGTCGTTCTGCAACCTTCGGTTAAACTCGAACAAAATTCCTTCCTTGGTGTGCATCCGCACCGCGATAATGAACGGAAATCCGAACTTCTTCTTGTAGGCGGCATTTAGCTCCGCAATCTGCACCATCTCGCCATGCGACAGGGCGTTGAGGCCCGCGCTCGCTTGCTCGGAAACCGATGAAGCCGTCATCGTGCCGGCTTGGGCTTCCTTGCCGGCAAGGTCGGGATGGCTTTGCAACAAGGCGAGCTGCATCGCCGCCGGCGCGTTCTTTGCAACCGCAACCATCGCGGCATGCAAATCGTCGATGCCTGCAAATGGCCGCTTCTCCCAGGTCTTCTCGGCGACCCAAGGCGAATTCTCGAAGATGCCGCCGAATTTCCGAACGAAGGCATCGCGATCCATCGCATTGATTGGCGCCATGTCGACCGGGCCGGCGATCGCGACGGCGATGATGACCGGCCCAGACATCAGGGTGCAGATCAGCGAAGCAAGCAGCCAATGGCGACGGATCATTGCAAGCTTCCTCCCGCCCCGGCGCGATGAAACGTTAGCTGCCGCGATAGGTCGTGTAGCTCCAGGGCGATGCCAGCAGCGGCACATGATAGTGCGCCGCAGCATCGGCCATCCCGAATTGGATCACGGCCTTCTCCAGGAATGGGGGGTTGGGCAGAACCGTGCCGAGCTTGGTGAAATACTCGCCGATATAAAATACCAGTTCGTACTTGCCGGCTTTCATCGTTTCAGGGGTCAGCAAGGGCTCGGCGTTCCGGCCATCCGCATTGGTATGAACTGTCTTGATCAACTTATATGCACCGCCGTCGAGCACGCTGAAATCGATCTTGACCCCTTCCCCAGGCTTGCCGCTGGCGGTGTCGAGCACGTGGGTCGTCAGTCCCGGCGATCCCGCCGCTAGCGCGGTCTTGTTGGCAAATGCCGCGAGCGCCAGCATGGCCGATCCGGTCCCCAACAAGCCTCTTCGATTAAGTAGCGTCATGACGTTGCTCCTCTGAATTTGCCCTCGTTCGTCAGGCAGTGGCGGTCCGATTGAGCTTAGCAAAAATCGCGCCATGCAAGGTCATTTCCCGCAACTGGGATGACCTCTGACTATAACCGGATCAACGTTTGACCGGTTGATTGTCCCCCGCCTTGGGTGATTGCTTGGTTGCAGCGCGAACCTTCGCCAGGATTGAGTCGCAATATTCGTCACGGTCGCGAAGGAACAGCTCCTGGTGGGCCCGGAACGCAGCCACTCTCCCCCGGATTTCCTCGCGAAGTTCGCTGTAACGTCCCGGCGATACGCGGACAACCGGGATGCTCTCGCGGGGCAGCACCATCTCGGCGGGCTTATCCAGCGGGACTGGTTCAACCTCGCCTTGCACATCCGTGGATTTCACGTCCGTCGCTTTGCCCGCAACGGATTGCACAAACGCCATGGTTTGCGCGATCAGGAGGTCGCGCTCCTTCTTCCACTTCATTGTGCACCTCAGCCCGCGCGCATCTCAGCAAAAAGCCGCCGACCAATCAAGGAGCGGTTGGCCAGGCATCCACATCAGAAGCATCCGAGAAGCGCGGTCGGCCCTCCCAAGCCATTCAGAGGTAGCCGCTTCCCGCAAAAGAGGCGGCGCCCGCCGCCTCAGACGATGCGGGAATTCTTGTTGCCCCAGTAACGGTCGCGCAGGAGCCGTTTGTAGAGCTTGCCGGTCGGCAGCCGCGGCAGTTCGTCCTCGAAATCGATCGAGCGCGGCACCTTTTGGCGCGACAGCGACTGGCTGCAGAAGAAAATCAATTCCTCGGCGAGGTCGGGCCCCGGCTGAATCCCGGGCATCGGCTGCACCACCGCCTTCACTTCCTCGCCAAGATCGGCATTGGGAACGCCGAACACGGCGGCATCGGCGATCTTTGGATGGGTGATGAGGAGATTCTCGCATTCCTGTGGATAGATATTGACCCCTCCCGAAATGATCATGAAGGTCGCGCGATCGGTCAGATGGAGGAAGCCGTCGCTGTCGACATAGCCGACGTCGCCGACGGTGCTCATGGTGCCGTCGGGCGAGCGGGCCTCGCGGGTCCTGTTGGGATCGTTGAAATATTCAAACGGGGTCGCGGTCTTGAACCAGACCGTGCCTGAGGTGCCTGTCGGACATTCCTTCATGTCCTCATCGAGGATGTGGAGTTCGCCGAGCAGGACCCGGCCTACAGTACCGCGATGGGCAAGCCACTCCGCGCTATTGCAGGCGGTAAAGCCGAGGCCTTCGGTGGCACCGTAATATTCGTGGACGATCGGTCCGAACCATTTGATCATGTCGTCCTTGACGGCAGCCGGACAGGGAGCAGCGGCATGGATCGCGATCTCGAGGGATGACAGGTCGTAGCGCGAGCGCACGTTTTCCGGCAGCTTCAACATGCGCGAGAACATGGTCGGCACCAGCTGACTGTGGGTCACCCCCCATTTTTGGACCAGTTCGAGATAGCGTTCCGGATCGAAGCTTTCCATGATGATGACGGTGCCGCCCATCCGGATCGTCAGGTTGACGGCGGCTTGCGGCGCCGAATGATAGAGCGGCGCCGGCGACAGGTAGACCATGCCCTCGCGGTACTGCCAAAGTTTTTGCAGGAAATCGAAGATCGGCAGTTGCTGCGTCGGCGGTTGCTCCGGCAATGGCCGCAAGATGCCTTTCGGCCGCCCCGTCGTTCCCGACGAATAAAGCATAGCGGTGCCGATGCACTCGTCTTCAACCGGCGACTTGGGCAGACCGCTCGTTGCATCACGCAGGCCGACGATGCGGTCGCTTTCGCCCGAGCCGTCGGCCACGATGCAGAGTTCGACCTTGGGGCATTGTTTGATGGCCTCGCGGGCAATATCAAGTTTTGCGACTGATGTGATGAGGATTCGCGATTCGCTGTTGTTGACAATGTAGGCAAGTTCGCTGGCGGTCAGGTACGAATTCACGCAGGTGAAATAAAGGCCGGCCCTCTCGCCTGCGCCGCACGCCTCGAGATAGCGGCTGTTGTTCTCCATATAGATTGCGTAGTGGTCGAGCCGCTTTAGGCCGCGATTGCGAAACAGGTGCGCCAGGCGGTTGGCGCGCGTCTCAAGCTCCGCATAACTTACGGACTCGCCGGAGTTTGCCATGATGAAGGCAGGTTGAAGAGGACGGAGATAAGCCTGCTTGCCGGTATACATCGTTCCTCCCAATGAACCCCAATTATGCGTCTAAACGAATTTCGCCGCCAGCGCCGTCGATCGAGCACCGGACCAACGCTGCCGATTTCCCTATCTCGCTGTCGGTCTCGGATGTCGCATGGCCTAGCGCGCCGCCGGCCAAGGCAAGCGCCGCACGCGGGAGTTCGATTCCGGCCGAACGCCCAGGTTGCCGCGATGACCTCCCCGCGCTGAAAGCTTCAGGTTTCGCGCACACGACGATTGTCCTCCCCGGACAATTGGCTGGTTGTTTGCGACAATCTAGCGAAGTAGCCACAAGGAGGGGAGCCATAAAATAGTTCTCCCACGCCTGGGCGCTTTGGCAAGCGATCGAGAAGGCTTGCTTTGGCGATCCGTCCCGGCGATCCGGGATGAAGGATTCGACAGGGGGGCGTCAACATTTTCGTCGGCAAATTATTCCGGGGGCGCAAGGGCAGCGGCGATTTTTTTGAACTCTTGTCATATGGAACATAGCAAAAAAATTGCTTGATCCTGGCTGCCTATTGAACAGACTGTCGGGCGGTCTCATCTTGGTCCGACCGCCGATCCGGGCCGTCTCGTCCGGTCGCGACAATCGTTGAGTGGAGGGGGAATGAGCACGACAGAGAAACCGGAGCGTTTAGCTCGAGTGGTCGATGCCTGTTCGCTCCGCGCTTTGAGGCCGATGGTCGCACTGCTCGCGGTCGCCCTGTCCGGCTGCGATAACAAGCCGGCTACGCCGCAAGCTGCTGCACCGCCAGTCACAGTCGCCCAGCCCGTCAAACGCACGGTCACGGATTGGGATGAGTTCACCGGCCGGTTCGACGCGGTCGAAGAGGTCCAGGTTCGCGCCCGGGTCGGTGGGTTCGTCACCAACGTGGAATTCCGCGATGGCGCCTTCGTCAACGCCGGCGACCTCTTATACATTATCGACCCTCGCCCCTTCGAAGCCGTTGCGGAGCAGGCCGATGGTCAACTCTCGGACGCGCGCGCCAAGGCAGAGCTCGCCAAGCGCGAACTCGACCGCGGGCTCACACTGGTTCAAACCTCGGCGGTCTCGGAGTCGACCGTCGACCAGCGCCGGCAGGCGCTGCAGGCGGCGAAAGCCGCCGAGATGCAGGCAGCGGGCGCGCTGAAGGCGGCCCAACTCAACATCGAGTTCACCCATGTCCTGGCTCCAATCGGCGGCAGGGTCAGCCGCCATCTCGTCAGTATCGGCAATCTTGTGCAGGGCAGCGAAGGCGGCTCGACACTGCTGACGTCGATCGTCTCGCTTGATCCGATCTACATCTACTTCGACATCGATGAGGCGACCTACCTCAAATACAACCGGCTCTATTTCGAGGGCAAGCGTCCGAGTTCGCGCGAAAACCCCAATCCGGTGCAGGTGGCGCTGACCGGCGAAACCAAGCCGTCTCACGACGGCAAGGTGGATTTCCTCGATAACCGCATGGACGTGTCGACCGGCACGCTGCGCGGACGGGCCGTGATCCCGAACAAGGACTTGTCGATCCTGCCCGGACAATTCGGCCGGGTTCGCCTGATCGCCAGCGCACCTTACGAAGCACTCCTGGTGCCGGACACCGCGATCGCCACCGACCAGGCGCGCAAGATCGTATTCGTGGTCAAGGACGACAACACCGTCGAGGCGAAGCCGGTAACGCTCGGACCGCTCGACGAGGGCCTGCGCGTCATCCGCGACGGCCTCAAGCCGGAAGATCATGTGGTCGTCGACGGCCTGCAGCGCGTGCGCGTCGGGGCGAAGGTGACCCCGCATCCCGCCAAAGCCGCGCCTTCCGGTGGCAAGACATGAATCTCGGCCAGCTCTCCGTCAACAGGCCGATTCTGGCGATGGTGCTGTCCATCGTGCTTCTGATCGTCGGCGCGCTGGCTTACACCACGCTGCCTGTCGCTGAATATCCGCAAGTGGTGCCCCCGACCGTGGTGATTACCACGCAATATCCCGGAGCCTCGGCACAGACCGTCTCCGACACCGTCGCAGCTCCAATCGA
>Ga0210394_10006002_pt1 | contig 13356 bp, 12 predicted proteins | sample IncBWC12MmetaG_FD_160121 | JGI IMG/M metagenome (GOLD analysis project Ga0210394, IMG submission 160121) | Forest soil microbial communities from Barre Woods Harvard Forest LTER site, Petersham, Massachusetts, United States - Inc-BW-C-12-M | ecosystem: Environmental > Terrestrial > Soil >...
TCATGGTGCAGGTCCAATCGTCGCTGTTCCCGCTCTACGACCGTAACCCTCAGATGTTTGTCCCAAACATCTTCTTCGCCAAGCCGGAGGACTTTCGAGTGGCAACGATGACGATAGAGCACGGACCGCAGGGCGCAAGCGCGGTGCTGCTGCCAATTGTGGCTGAAAGTATCCGGGCAGATTAGTCAGTCCCAAACATTGCCGATCAGTTGTCGGTTCTAGTCGCGGCACCGTTGGGGGTCAGTTGACCGCCGACTCGTCCCCTTCGATCTGCGTTCTGGTGCGACGGCTTACCGGCGAAGGCGAACATTTGCCAAAGGTCCGAGTTGGCCACTACACAATCAGAATCAGGATTCAGGATCGCGGCTCACGGAATAACTCTTACTCGTTGCGGAGCGCGACCATTGGATCGACGCGGGAGGAGCGCCGGGCTGGGATCAAGCAGGCGACCGCGGCAACGGCGAGGAGAATCAGAGCGACCAACGAGGTGCTGGAATAGTCGATGGCGCCGATGTCGTAAAGCGTCGAATGCATCAGGCGTCCGAGCACTAAAGTGCCGGCGAGACCGACTACAGCGCCGATGAGGGCGAGGCGCATTCCCTTGCGAATCATTAAGGACACGACGTCTCCCCTGTCAGCGCCAAGAGCCATGCGGACACCTATTTCGTGGGTGCGCTGAGTGACAGCGAAGGACATGACGCCGTAAATGCCGATGGCGGCGAGGAGAAGCGCGACAATGGCGAAGCTGCCGAGCAGAACGGCACTGAATCGGTCGCCGGTGATTTGGGTGTCCACGAGGTGATCCATCGTATCGACTCGATGCAGGTTGAGGGTGGGCGCGACCTGGCCGATGGCGCTGCGCAGGGCGGGAGTCAGACTGCCAGGGTCGACGAAGGTGCGGACGGCGATGCTCATGAACGGCGAGGGGTTTTGGGAGTAGGCGATATAGATGGCGGGAACATTCTTGTCGCCGACATGTTCGCCATTCGCGACGTCGGCGAGAACGCCGATGATCTGATGGGGAACGGGCGCAGCAGGCCGCTGACCGAGCAGGAGCATGGGCATCAGCAGGCTCTCACCGAGGGGATCGGTTCGTGACAGGTAACGACGGACGAAGCTTTGATTGACGACCACGACGGGCGCGGTCGCGGTGGTGTCGTGGTCGTTGAACAATCGGCCGCCGAGCAGCCGCGTGCCAAAGGTGGAGAAGTACCCCGGGGTGACGCATTGGAGATCAGCCTCGGGCCTGTCCGCATCGCGGACAGGCCCGAGGCCGGCGATGGTGAAAGGAAACGAATCGTGGCCTTGGAGCGGCAGGGACCAGGCGAATCCCACGTCTTCGACGCCGGGAAGGGAACCCAGTTTCTCCAGAAGCAAGCGGTTGGTGGCAGCGATCTGGTCGGGCGAGAGGAATTGCATGGGGCCGCGGCGATTGGTGCTCGGCGGCACCAGAACTCCGGTGAGGATGTGGTCGGAGCGGATACCGAGGTCGGCGTGGCTGAGCTTCCAGAAGCTGTGAAGGGCCATGCCCGCCCCGGAGAGCAGTGTGAGAGCGAGTGCGAATTCGCCAACGACGAGGAGACTCTGCGTGTGGAGGCGGGCGCGGCCGGTTGCGAAGCGCGATCCCTGTTTGAGGGTTTCGCTGAGATTGAGTTGGGAAGCGTGCAAGGCCGGGGCGCAGCCGAAGATGACGCCAGACAACAAAGTGGCAGCGAGGGCAAAACAAAGAACCGGGATGTTCATCTCGACAACGGTTTCGGCAGTGAGCGTCGGGGCGATGGCAGCAGTGACCTTCATGACGGTCCAGCCAAGCGCGATACCAACCACCCCGCCGAAGAGGGCCAGAGTGAGACTTTCAGTGAGGACCTGGGTGAATATCTGACGGCGTCTGGCGCCGATGGCAGAACGGAGGGCAATTTCCTGGCGACGAGCGGCCCCGCGCGCGAGAAGGAGACTGGCGACGTTAGAGCAGGCGATGAGCAGTACGAGGCCGACGGCGGCGAGCAGCAACCAAAGATTGCGAATGGTTTTGGGGTCGAGGAAATCGTTACGAAGCGGCTCGACGCTGATGGTCCAGTCGTGACTGGGGTCGCCGCCGCGAGCCGCGTGCCACTGGCGATCGACGGCGGCGATCTCGGCCTGGGCCTGGGCGATTGTGGCACCAGGTTTGAGCCGGCCTATGATCTGACCGCTGACCATGGAGGGAACTCCCGGGACGATCTGGAGCGGGAGGACGAAATCGGAGCTAAGAATGCGATCTTCGAAGCCGGCAACATAGACGCCGATGACAGCGTAGGGCTCATCATTGATGAGGATGGATTTTCCGATGATTTCGGGATCGGAATGATACCGATCGACCCAGAGGCGGTGTTTAAGGATGACGACGTGATCGTTGCCGGGTCCGCCTTCATTGGCGAAGAAGTTGCGGCCCAGCGCCAGAGGCGCGTCGATTGAACCCAACGGAGTGTCGGCGCCCCCGGTGTTCTCTGACTCGGTGTGGTCGGGATTGGTGATACGATACGTGCGGTAGGAGCCGAAGGCGAGGTCGTCAAAGGAGGTGCTCCGGGCGCGAAACTGCGCGAACTCGTCACCGCTGCTGGTGCCGCGCTGGCCCTTGTACTGGCTCCAGACCATGACAATGCGATCGGCGTGTGGATAGGGCAGCGGAGCGAGGAAGACGGCCCAGACGATGCTGAAGATGGCGACATTGGGGCCGATCCCGAGGGCGAGCGCGAAGGTGGCGACGGTGGTAAATCCTTTGTTGCGGGCCAGCATGCGCAGGCCGTAGCGGACGTCGCGCCACACAGACTCGGCTGCGGATCCCCAGCCTGCATGGAGCAGGGCGCGGATTCCTCCGGTAAATCTTCTGAACATGTGATCGCAACCTCCTTAGGCTTCGACGATCCGGTGCCCAAGGCCGGGGAGAATTCCGGTAACTGCAATAGCGTCCAGAATCAACATAAATTCCCTCTCTGCAGGACACGGTTCACAACAAAGACGCAGAACCCTTCGGTTTGCTTGAAGTTTAACGCACAGGATGGAAACTGGCTCGTCGCAAAGTCCTGTCAACGCACGAGAGCAATTGCTTAACGCAGCTGTTCCCGAGTTACCGCGTATGGGGAAGTTTGAAACCCGGGCCGGTTCCGATCTGGCTCACGGCAAACTTCTGCATCGGCCACCATCCAACCGCAACTACAAAACCGACGGCCGTTTCAGCTGATCCCTGCATGACCGAGTCCCTCCGGGAGACCCTCGGAACGTCGCGTTAAGAAATCGGCTACCGGCTACCGGGGATACAGATCAAAGCTGCGATCCGCGACGGAGGCAGGCCTGGCGTTTACCATGTCGTTATTGAACAGCCGCGGCCAACCGGCCAACCGCCTAAGAAGGTGGAATTCCGATCGCTTCCCTGGCATCTTTGCTGTCATCGGCCATGAAAGATATCGATTGTCCAACACCGTGCCACAGCGCCCGACGTGACCACATTTCGAACAACAGGAACGCCGCAGTCAAGAAGGAGCATCGCGATGAAACTCATCGCCTTTCTGTTGTTCAATGCAATATGGCTTGCCGGAGGCCTTGCGCAGGCCGCACCAACCTTTAGCCTCCACGATCTAGATGGACATACGGTTGGGTTAGGCGCACTACGCGGCATGCCTGTACTATTGGACTTTTGGGCGACCTGGTGCGGATACTGCCGTGAAGCTCTACCATCCATCGAATTGCTGCATCGGGGCCTGAAGGGCAAGCTAGCAGTGTTTGGCATTGATGACGAGGAACCGGAATTAGCTCGCAAATACCTCCAGAAATATGGCTACACTCTTACACTCTCCCACCCTGGTGGAAAGAGCCTCAGGCGGCGGACCATCCCAGTAGTAACCCAATTTCGGTGCAGTACGGGAGTGGGGGTAGTCGGCAAGGCTGAATTTTGAGACTCCAGAATTTCGACGCACCGCTTTGAATGCCTAGTTCTAGTCAGTTCCCCACTTGAACTGTCCAGATTCGGGCGTGCTCATTGAACATTCCTTCAGTGATGCGATCGAAAATCAAAGAGTCCTGAGTCAGCCAACGAAGATCATACGTTTCATTCTCCGAAGGCTTCGTAATTTGGGTTGGCGCTCCGCCCTTGGTCGGGACGACCCAGAGTACCGATCCCTCCCAGAACTTGAGATCTTCTCTGTCTTTCCTTGGTCGTGGTGAGAATGTTGCGTAGGCGATCAAAGATCCATCAGGGCTTGGTACTGCCAGCCCACCACGGTCGGCCTTTAACAGTTCCTGGCGTTGCTTTCCGTCTGGAGAAGCAACAACGAGAAGGGATCCAGAGAAGAAAGCGAGATGCTTCCCGTCGGGAAACCAAGGGTTCCAACTGGGCTTGCTCCAGTCCCAAACCGAATCGGGATGGATCGTAATGTTGCCGAGGCTAAAGATGGTACGTTTCACGGTGTCATAGACGTGCAAGTCTCCGTAGCTGGGACTTGCAATAGCGAGAAATCGTTCATCAGGGGACGGCACGATGAGTGGTGGGAGTTGGACGTCGTCGAGTTCAGCGACTGGTCCCGCTGTGGACTGCAGAACAGCACCTGAAGCGGTATTCTCGATCCAGATGAATTTGTCGAGCGTCGACAGATACGCCACGCGCTCCGGAAGCTTCTCCCATTGTTCCACCGTCAAGCCTGGGAGCATCGATTGAGATTCCTTGCTGCCGCGTGGATCAAGCAAGGCGAACTTCCAATTGCGAAAACTGACAATCTCGCTGCTATCCGGCAGCCATTCCCCAAGGAATCCTTCGGCGTTTGGGCCTCAAGCTTGCGACCCGTTAGAACATACGCGATCAGTCTCCCATCCGGGCTAGGAACCGGATCATACGCGTTGAAATCAAACAGAAGAGTTTCCTGCTGTCGTTGGGCAGCAGAAGGAGCAGCCAAGCCGATCAAAAGCAGGCACGCGGCAATTTGGGGCGTCATGCGAATCACTCTATTCGGATTCAACCACGATAAGCGATTGGACGAAGGAGCGTTCACTTCGGGAGCGGAATAGCGTCGCGGTCGGATCACCGCCAATGAGGAAGTTGCACCAATTTTGGTAAGGGAAGGATTGGCCACTCGGGAACTTGTTCGGATTGAGCCGCGTAATCACGACAGGAGCGGTCGCTGACCGCACGTCGAAGATTCTTTGCAATGGCGCAGACTTACCAAATCCGGTTCCCCAAATGGCTTCGGATGACACTAGCTGTCGTCGCTGGTTTGGGAGCAGCATTTGGCTACATGATGTATGTAGCGAACGGAGTGGTAGTCGGAGACTTGTGGGGTCTCCCCGGACGCGAACACGACATCTCTGTCGCACAGCAACAGGCCAGAATCGGACTTCTCTCATGCGTCCTTCTCCAGTTCGGCGTGGTTGGAGCAATATTCGGCTTCATGGATCGAGAAAGCTATCGCGTCGCACGTGTTGTTTGGGCTGTGGTCATTTCTCTTGCGGTAACTCTGGTGTGCGGCATTGCAATTCCGCTTTGCATGAGAGTCGTTCGCTGATTCAGAGCATTTCTCGGAAACGGCGACTGATCGCGTTCCGGGACTATCACCGCGCACACACAAATAACCAGTTGATCGACAACCACGGCGATTTGTTGTCAAACTTGACACTGACGGTTGGGCCACGATCTGCTCGCAATGACGGACTGGTAGCGTCTAATTCCTCGTAGGTGAGGATCTTCGCATGCGGATGTTGCCATTCATTCTTTCCCTCATGGCGATCGGCACGGCTGCGGCGGTTGCCGAGAATGAGGCTCAGACTGAGGCACAGCAGGACGGGTTGAACGGCTCGGTCCATTTGGTCTCGATGATTAACCAGGAAATCCTCTTCAAGCTCGATCTCGCAGCGACTTGGGTCATTCAATACGCCCCTTCCGAGAACGTTCAATATGACAGCATGGGCTATCGAACGAAGGTGGGAAAGCCTGATAGCGCAAATGGCGAATTTTGCGGCAACATGAGCCAATTCGTGCGAGACGCGAATGGTATCGTCATCGAACGAACGATTATGCAACTGCCGTCACAGGATGTCATTGAACACGACGTTTATGGCCCCTTCGGTCTGGTGGAAGCGGTCAACTTCTCTTCGAGCAAGGCAACATTCGTGCACACCGTCAGCTATAACCAACGGGGCAGCGTGCGGGAAGACATTACAATGGACGGTGATAAGAAGCCGATCTTCCGCACCCTGTACAGACGCAATCCGGACGATGCTTGGACAGAGCGCACCACGTGGCTCAGGGGGCTGTTGCATTCGCATGAGACTTACGATCCGGAAGCTGATTTCCAGCGATACGAGGAGTACGACGAATCCAGTGACGTCACTACGACGTTCACGTATCGCCATGGCCGGGTCGACTCCTACTGGTCGCGTTTGAATGACGCCGGCGGCGGCATATCCCTAGTTGACAAGCTAGACAATGGGGACAGCAAGACATGGCGCTGTCACAACCTGGAGCGCACCTGCGATGGACATACCCGGCACGGCGTCTACCTGGATGCCGCTAGGCGCGACCCGATCATGACGGAAATCCTCTCGGATGAAGGAAGACCAATAGTCTTCGCCTATTACGAGTATCAGACGGACGAGCACCAGAACTGGGTCAGCCGAAAGATCTGGGTTCAGTTGGGGGAGCAAGGCGAGCGCGCACTCTATGAGACCGATTCACGCACAATTACCTATTGGGAAGAGTAGCTCTCCGTTTCCATCCAATTGTGAAGTGCCTCGAATCTCCGTTGCGGTCGTGCCGCCGCCCATACTACATTCCCTTTGAGTATCCTTCGCCTTTTCTTGCGCGGCCACCGGGGCACGCGCAAAGATTCTGAAAAGACTGGTCTGTCGTCGATCATTGACTGAATGTGTGATCGCAGCGCAGCCCCGAGGCTACAAATGAAAAACACTATTCAAAGTCTGTCGAGGAGAGAATTCCTGCGGAGTGGAGGGACGGCCGTAATGGCATCCGTGCTCCCTTGCGCCGTACGGGCTGCCAGTCGACTCGGACCAGAGGCGGGCGGCGGGCGGCCTGAACCGGCCGACCGTCACTTCCGGTCTGAGGTCGTCGAGCAGTATATAGCGGAAATTCGCGCCCACATCGCCGATCCGGAATTGGCGCGGCTGTTCTTCAACTGCTTTCCCAATACTCTCGATACCACGGTGGAGCCAGGGACATTTGCAGGCAAGCCAGACACGGTGGTGATCACCGGCGATATTCCAGCCATGTGGCAAAGGGATTCGTCTGCGCAGGTGTGGCCGTACCTGCCCCTTGCCAGGAAAGACGAGCGTCTGCGCTCGCTGATTGAAGGGGTGATACGGCGGCAGACGCGCCACATCCTTATTGATCCCTATGCCAATGCCTTCATGGCCGACCTCCATGCTGCGCCCCTGGAATGGAGCCGCCAGGACCAGACAGAAATGAAGCAGGGTGTTGGCGAACGCAAGTATGAACTGGATTCGCTCTGCTATCCAATCCGGCTCGCACATGGATTTTGGAGGCAAACCGGAGGAACGCAACCATTCGACGGGCAATGGCATGAGGCGATGCGCGCGGTGATTCGAACCATGCGGGAACAACAGCGAAAAGATGGGCTCGGGCCTTATCATTTTCAGCGCTCCGCGCTCACGCCGACAGAGACTCTCGGTGAAAAAGGATTCGGAAATCCGGTCAAGCCCGTAGGCCTGATCGCTTCCGCTTTCCGGCCGTCGGACGACGGGTGCATTCTTCCGTTCCTGGTGCCGTCGAACCTGTTTGCAGTAACTTCGCTGCGACAGTTGTCGGAGATGGCCGGTGCAATCCTCCACGACAGCGCACTGGCGCACGATGCGTCTTTGCTGTCCGATGAAGTGGAAGCGGCGCTTCGGCAGCATGCCGTGGTTTCCACGCCGGAGGGCACGGTCTGGGCTTATGAAGTGGATGGCTTTGGCGGCCAAGTGCTGATGGATGACGCCAACGTGCCGAGCCTGCTGGCATTGCCCTACCTGAACAGTTCGCCGGATGCGGCACTCTATCGGCGTACGCGCGCGTTTGTCTGGAGCGAGCGCAATCCGTGGTTCTTCCATGGGAGCGCGGGCGAAGGCATTGGCGGTCCGCATGAAGGCGCAAACATGATCTGGCCAATGTCTCAGACGATCTATGCGCTGACGAGCGGTTCGGCGAGTGAAATTCGAGAAGCGCTGCGCAATTTGAAGATTGGGTCGGCGGGCAGCGGTTTCATTCACGAAAGCTACCACAAGGATGACCCCAAACGCTTCACCCGCGCATGGTTCGCCTGGGCGAATACTCTCTTTGGAGAATTGATTGCGCACCTCGCCCAGACGCAGCCGGATGTCCCGAAGGCATGAAGACGCCTGCACGCTTCGTTTTCGATGCACTTGTCGGCGTTCTTGGCGAATCACTCAGCTTTGGCCACGGTCGGGAATCTGCCGATGTGACCAAGTTGTGAGCGAGTGACCGCTAGCCTACATCGGAAAAGCCTCGCGCACGAATTCGTTAGAAGGGTGGGGTGTGGCTGCGAGACGTTTTCGATTAGGAGGCAAGAAGGGAGCCGCAGGCGTTTGCCGCGGATGCGGTGAGCCTATGGATTTTCAATCGCAGCCATCCGACAATTAATGAGTTATTACTTTATGCGGCAAAGCTGATGATGCGATCTTATTCGGCCCATCGCTCAGTATATGACACGATTGAGCGTCCGCGGCGCCTGCGGCTTCGTTCTTACCGCGGACCCTTCCCAAACCCAATGTAGGGGCCGCCAGGGCGAACAGCTCTCAAAGTCAGGTCCGGCTTGACAGAACTCGTCAATCCCGCTGGTATATAGCATTTGCAGCGATGTATTCTTTCGATGATGAGTACCGTCAACTGGGTCGTTTCCGGCATAGGCGACATTGCGCGGAGGCGCGTGCTTCCTGCGATTCTTGCGGAGCGGCGCAGCGTACTTTATGGTTTGGTGACACGCGACAAAGCCAAAGCCGAAGACTATCCGGGCGCGAAGGTCTGGTCCACGCTCGAAGAGGCTCTCCACGACAGCGCGGTGGACGCAGTCTACATCGCGATGCCGGTGGCGATGCACGCGGACGCGGCCATCGCCGCACTTCGCGCGGGCAAGCACGTGCTCTGCGAAAAGCCAATGGCCATGAGCGACTCGCAAGCCGGGAAAATGGTGGCCGAGGCACAGGTCAGCGGGCGCCTGTTGGGCGTCTCTTACTATCGCCGGCTTTATCCTAAGCTCATTCGTGCTAAACAGCTGATTGCGGCGGGAGCTATCGGGCAGCCCCTGCTGGCCGAGGCTAATTGTCACAGTGAACCGCCCGCAGCGGAGCGCGGCTGGCTCTTCGATCCGGCCATGGCCGGCGGCGGGCCTCTTTACGACATTGCATCGCACCGGATCGACGCGATGAATTTCCTCTTTGGGAAGGCCGAGCGAGCCTGCGGAATACTTTCGAACGCCGTGCATCGGACGGATGTGGAAGACTCCGCCACTGTGCTGATGAAGTTTCAGGGGGGCGTGCACGGTATTGTCGATGTGCGCTGGAACTCGCGCGTCGCACGCGACCAGTTTCGCGTGATCGGCTCGGAAGGTGAGCTGGGACTCGACCCGCTGAATGGCCCGGAGCTGCGCGTTGGGGGCGAAGTTGAGATGCTTCCCCCTCACGCGAATCTGCACTATCCGCTGCTATTAAATTTCGTCGAGGCGATCGTTTCCAATTCGCCCGCCGCGATCATCTGTTCGGGTGAGCAGGGGCGATGGGTGGACTGGACGATCGAGCAGGTCGTGCAGTCGCAGAAGTAACTCCCCCGTTCTGAGACAAATCGGCGTAATCGCCGATCGCCGAGCACTCGACGAGCTGTTTGAGCAGGAATCGCTTGCTCGGATCGAATAACCATGCACGTCGACCCTCACCCAGACGGCCTCACGACACAGGACGCGCCCACTGCGTCGGTATTCAACCTTGCCGCACTGGTTGCATTCATCATTCTCGCCGTTGCGGCAATTGGCTATCGAGGTCGGCCAGACGTCCACAAGCGGCTCATGTTGTTTGCGAATATCACCCTCATTAGTGCGTCGATTACGCACCTGTGCGGCCACATACCAATCCTTCATCAATCGCCCACAGCGTTTGCCGTAGCGTTTACAATTCTCTTCGTCTTGTCCCTCCTAGCGCCGGTAGTCGGTGACTACCTGATTGAGAGACGGATTCGATTCCTCACGGCGGCAATTGCAATTGGGTTGTTCGTTTTTCAGGTGCTTCAGATATTCGTGATCGCTCCAAGCGCACAGTGGCACCGTTTTGCCGAATGGATTTCCCAATAGAGAAGAGAGAAGGCGGTTCACAGGGTCTACACGTAATGTTGGAGATTTGCTACAGCTGCCTGACAGCCGTTTTCTCTTGCCAAACATTGAACCTGATCACCGCGCATGGGGAAGTTGCTCCAAAACCAGGTCACTTCCGGATCGCCCACGACCAGACCGGAACCCGCAATTCTCGCCGGTATTTGGTCTGGATGAGCGCACTGGCCTGAAGTGACTCCGCACGGGGCACCAGCGCTCTGGTCAAATGGGGCGCGTTTTATTCATAGCGGAGAGCTTCCGCGGGTTGGACGGCGATGGCATGGCGGGCGGGCAACAGGCAGGCGAGGAGCGCGCCGAGAGCGAGCAGCGCGGCGGCGGCGAAGAGACTCCCGGCGGCAAAGGCGTTTTGCATCCAGTGGGCGAGAACCGCGCCAAGAATGCTGTCCACGGCGAGGCCGAGGACCATGCCGGCGGCCGCGCTGACCAGCGCGGTGCGCGCGGCGACCCACAGCACATGCGCGCGCGGCGCGCCGAGCGCCAGGCGGACGCCAAACTCCGTCGTGCGCTGTGCGACGCTGTACGCGACGAGGCTGAAGACGCCGACCAGCGCGAGCCCGAGCGCCATGGCAGAGAAGACGCCAAACAAGATGGAGAAGAGTCGCTGGCGACTGTACTGTGCGTCGCGCTCGATGGCCTCGCTGAGCGTGAAGGTGCCGTTGAAGGCGGAGACACTGTTGGAAATCTGCTGGTCCGACGCGACCGATGCAATCGCGGCGCGGATCGAGTGCAGGCAGGTGAGCGGATCTCCCTCGGTGCGGACGAGGAACTGCGCCCAGGCCCGCGTCGCAGCGGTGTACGGAATGTAAATGGCGGGGACCACCGGCTGATCCACGCCGTCGTTGCGCGCATCGCCGACGACGCCGATGATCTGGCGCCAGGCCGTGCTTTGCGCAGAGATCGCCTGGTAGCGCATATGACCCGTCAGTCCGGGAATGCGCAGTTGCCGCCCCACCGCATGGGACGAGGAGAGATAGCGAGTCGAGAATGCGCGATTGACGACGGCGACGAAGTCTCCGCGGCCGTTTTCATCCGCATTCCACACGCGGCCTTGCAGCAGCGGGATGCGAAGCGAAGCGAAATAGCGCTGGTCCACCAGCATCACGCGCGCCTGCGGCTGCTCGCCATCGCCACTTCCGTCGATGATGAACGAGCTCTGAACAGCACCGCAGTTTGGATGACTGATATAAAGTAGTCTTGCTGAACCGCAATGAATATCCCATTGCCAAAACTGATCGAGGTCACGCAAAGTTATCCGGCTTCTCCGCGACTCGACTTCCACGGGCTCCTTGCCGAGCAGTTCGACGAGGAGGGCCTGAGCAGCAAGATATCGCCCGGAATGCGGATTGCCGTGGGCGTTGGCAGCCGCGGTATCGCAAATCTCAAAGAGATTGTGGAAGCTGGACTCCGCGTGTTGATCGCAGCGGGAGCGCGGCCATTTGTGATACCGGCGATGGGCAGTCATGGGGGAGCTACGCCGGAGGGCCAGACGAAAGTACTGGCCGAGTACGGGATTACGGCAGAAAGCCTCGGCGTTCCCATTGACCCCGGCATGGATGTGGAGAAGATAGGTACGGCTCTAGGCGGGCGGGATGTTGTCTTCAGCGTTCCAGCGCTTCGAGCCGATGGGATCGTGGTCATCAATCGCGTCAAACCGCATACCGACTTTCGTGGAACGCTGGGCAGTGGCATTCAGAAGATGCTGACCATCGGTTTTGGCAAGCAGATTGGCGCTGCCAATGCACACCGCGCCGCGGCTCATGTCGGTCACGAAACTGCGATTCGCGAGTTTGCCAACGTCATTCTCGGAAATGTTCGCGTGCTCTGCGGCATTGCCATAATTGAAGATCAACATCACCAGGCGGCCGAACTCAGAGTTCTCCGGCCCGACGCTATCGTCAGCGAGGAACAGGTGCTTCTTGAGAGAGCGCGATCGCTGATGCCGCAACTGCCACTTGACGAGATCGATCTGCTCATCGTGGACCAGATTGGCAAGGAGATCAGTGGCAGTGGGATGGATACGAACATCATCGGCCGGGATATAACCGGCTACTCCACATCTCTTCAACATTCAAATGGAGTAACACCGCAAATCGCGCGCATTTTTGTCCGCGATCTGTCAAATGCGACCAACGGCAACGGAATCGGCATCGGGCTGGCCGATTTCACGACCGACCGCGCGATAAAAGCGCTCGATCTGCGCCATATGTACATCAATGCGACTACATCCATCGGGCTGCACTCAGCCAAGATACCCATCCACTTCTCCAACGACCGCGAAGCGATCCACGAAGCACTGGCAACGCTTGCCTCTATGCATCCCGAGAAGGTACGCATTGTGCGAATCATCAACACGCTCAGCCTGGAACGCATGCTCGTCTCAGAGTGCTGCTCTGAGATGCTCGAAAAGCGGCCGGGAGTAAGCATTACCGGGCAGGCCCGCGCGATGCGGTTCGATGAAGCCGGCAACTTACTTCCTTTTTGGCAGTAGTGATTCCATCGATGATGGCAAATGCAGACGCCGTTTATGTAAAAGCCCCAATGCCCGCGCAGCAGCGGTCTCGGACCCGAATGAATAAAGGGCGATGCTCTCCTAGAATTACTCTTCGACGATGCCTCACCACAGGTTCTGGGCGAGCGACCGCGTATCGGGAAATTACACCTCGGTCATTTGGATCGTGGCCTGTGGGGAAATTACATCGGAGTTAATGTCGACTTAAGTAAGTAGCAACAGGGCTAGAAGCGAAGCCAGAGCACCAATTGGTATGCAAACGAGTCGCAGGCCAACGCGGAAGATCAACCGAGAAAGGTTCCGAGCGTAATGCAAGCCCCACAATGACAATCCGGTGAGGAGAAGACAACAAGAAACTACTTGAAGAAGGCTCCACTCAGCGAAAAACATGGCCGTTTATCCTTATTGCGCGGAAAACTCCGTCCTTCAGGGCGGGGATGCAGAGCGCGGCGAGCGCAGCTCGCCTTAACT
>Ga0210394_10006004_pt1 | contig 13350 bp, 14 predicted proteins | sample IncBWC12MmetaG_FD_160121 | JGI IMG/M metagenome (GOLD analysis project Ga0210394, IMG submission 160121) | Forest soil microbial communities from Barre Woods Harvard Forest LTER site, Petersham, Massachusetts, United States - Inc-BW-C-12-M | ecosystem: Environmental > Terrestrial > Soil >...
CAGCGCGATCGGCGCGGTGTTGCGCGCCTATTCGAATGAACTGGCGATCGTCGCCGGCGTCGGCATCATCGTCATGGGGCTGCATTTTCTAGGCCTGACGCCGATCGCGCTGTTGATGCGCGAGAAGCGGCTGGAAGTCGCCAAACCGGTCGGCCTGTGGGGCGCCTATCTGATGGGATTTGCATTTGCGCTCGGCTGGACGCCGTGCATCGGCCCGATCCTCGCCGCGATCCTGGCAATCGCCGCGTCGGAGGCAACCGTGGCCAAGGGCGCCGGCATGCTCGCGGTCTATTCACTCGGGCTGGGTATTCCGTTCATCGCGGCTGCACTGGCGGTGGAATCGTTCGCCGCATTCCTCGCCCGCTTCCGCAAAAGCCTCGGCCTCGTCGAAAAGGCGATGGGCGGGCTATTGGTGCTCACCGGCATCGCGTTTCTGACCGGCGCGGTCAGCCAGGCGAGCTATTGGCTGCTCGATACGTTCCCGATGCTGGGCAAGATCGGGTGAATCCGCCGCCCACGGTTACCTGCCGCCAAACTACTGAGATTGAGTGCCGCTATTTATCGGCCCGCGGCTTTAGGAAATCGCCGGCCCGCATTTTGGGATGCGAGCGCTCGTACTGCGGAGGATAATGGACCTGCTCGCCAAATTGCATGGCCGCGTGCCAAGGCCAGCGCGGATTGAAAAGCATGCCACGGCCGAGCGCGACCAGGTCGGCCAGTCCGTTGGCGATGATGTCCTCGGCTTGCTGTGCTTCAGTGATAAGGCCGACGGCCATCGTCGGGATGCCGGCCTCTCGGCGGATTCGCTCTGCGAACGGCACCTGATAGCCAGGTCCGACCTTCAACTGCTGCTCCGGCACCGAGCCGCCGCTTGACGCGGTAATGTAATCGCAGCCGCGGTTCTTGAGTTCCGTGGCCAGCACAACGCTGTCGTCGAGGGTCCAGCCGCCGTCAGCCCAGTCGGTTGACGAGATGCGCATGCCGATCGGCTTGCGCTCCGGCACCACCGCGCGGATCGCTTCGTAGACCTCGATCGCAAATCGCATGCGAGCTTGAAGCGAACCGCCATATTTGTCGGTGCGCTTGTTGGCGAACGGCGAGAGGAAGTTATGGATGAGATAGCCGTGTGCGCCGTGGATTTCGATCATATCAAAACCGATACGATCGGCGCGCTTGGCCGCATTGGCAAAGGCCCTGATCGCGCGTTGGATGCCAGCCTCATCGAGCGGCTGCGGCGTATTGCGGCCAGGATACGGGACGTCGGAGGGGCCGAAAGGTGCCCAGCCGCCATTCTCGGGCGATATTGCTTTCTGCCCTTCCCAAGCGGTCGAAATCGAGCCCTTGCGGCCGCTGTGATAAAGCTGGTTGCCCAGCTTGGCGCCGCCATGTTTGCGGCAAAACGCGATGACGCGTGCGAGCGCTTCCTCGTTCTCGTCGGTATAAAGCCCGAGATCGGTCTTGCTTAAGCGCCCCGGCTCTTCAACCGCAGTCGCCTCAGTGATCAGAAGCCCCGCGCCCGAAACGGACAGATGGCCGAGATGCATGGTGTGCCAGTCCGTGGCGCTGCCGTTCTCCGCCGAGTATTGGCCCATTGGAGATACGACGATGCGGTTGACCAATTCGAGGTCGCGCATTTTAAACGTCGAGAACAACTGGGAAGGCATATTTCCTCAGGCCCCAGCGCGGCGTAGGGCAAGCGCCACGTTGACCCAGCTGGCACCGTATCCTGCACCTACATAGAGCAGCCGGAGGCCGGGCACTCGACGTAAGTGATCTTGCCGCTAGAATCCTTCTTCCAGATATACATCACGTAATCGAGCTTAGTGATGTCGCCTTTCTTGTCGTAGGCGATGTCGCCGAGCACGGTTTTGAAATTCATGCCGGAATGCATCATGTCGGCGACCTTTTTCGGATCGGCCGATTTGGCCGCTTCCGCCGCCTGCTTGATGATTTGCACGCCGGCATAGCTGTAGAGCGTATAGGCCTCCGGCTCGAATTTCTTGGCGCGGAATTCCGCCACCACGTCTTTCGCCTGCGGCTTGTTGCGCGGATCGGGACCGTAGGTCATCAGCGAGCCTTCGACGCCAGGGCCGCCGACGGAAGCGAACTCGTCGGAGGTGATGCCGTCGCCGCCCATCAGCGGCGCCTTGACGCCCTGGTCGCGCATCTGCCGCACGATCAGGCCGCCTTCGGTATAGAGGCCGCCGAAATAGACGAGATCGGCGCCCGATTGTTTGATCTTGGAGATCAGCGCCGAATAATCCTTCTCGCCGGTATTGATGCCCTCATAGAGCACCTCGGTCATGCCGCCGGCCTTGATGGTCTTCAACGTCTCGTCGGCGAGCCCTTTGCCGTAGGTGGTCTTGTCGTGGACGAAGGCGATCTTCTTGCCCTTGAAGTGGGCGAGGATGTAGCTGCCGGCGACCTTGCCCTGCTGATCGTCGCGGCCGCAGGTGCGGAAGATGTTCCACATGCCGCGCTCGGTGACGGTGGGATTGGTCGAGGCCGGCGTGATCTCGAGGATGCCGTTTTCCTGGTAGACCTCGGAGGCCGGGATGGTGACGCCGGAATTGTAATGGCCGATGACGAATTTGACGCCGTCGCCGGCGAACTTGTTGGCGATCGAGACGCCTTGCTTCGGATCGGAGACGTCGTCGCCGAACTCCGTGGTGATCTTCTGATTGAGAATGCCGCCGGCGGCGTTGATGTCGGCCGCCGCCTGTTCGACGCCGTTCTTCATCTGCGCGCCGGTCGCGGCATTGGGGCCGGTGATCGGGCCGCCGACGCCGAACTTTACTTGCGCGGTGGCGGAATTCGCCAGCACGAACGCTAGGCTCAGCGAAACACCGAGCGTGGTGATCGTTTTCATCGTCAGTTCCCCTTGACTGGAAGCGGAAGTCCGAATTTGCCGCAATGTTACGTCAAGGCGCCTTGCGGCGCCAGCGGAGTGGGCCGTTCGGCTGATTGATCCAGCGATATTGGCTGACCATTTGCGCGGCACGCGCGGCCTGGAAACCGATCAATCCGAAGGCCAGGCAAATGGCGCTGTCGACGCCATAATAATGCAGCGACAACAGCGTGCCGCCGAACAGCGCGAAATGGATGAAGCGCACCGCGGCGCCCAAGATCAGCATATAGGCGACGATTTGCCACCATGGCCGCCAGGTCTGCGCGATGGCGCGGCCGGCAAGCACCGCCGCGCCGCCGCCGAGGACGATGGTCACCAGCAAGAAGACGCCGAACGAGCCTTCCTCGTGGAGGAAACCTTGCATCATGGCTCGACCTGCTGCCGTCCGCCTTCGAGATAGGCCGATTTCACTTCCGGCCGGTCGAGCAACTCCCGGCCTGAGCCGGACAGCGTGATCAAGCCGTTGACCATGACATAGCCGCGGTGCGCGAGTTTGAGCGCATGGAAGGCGTTCTGCTCGACCAGGAACACGGTGAGGCCGTCTTCGGCGTTGAGCTTTTTGATGGCGTCAAAAATCTGCCGCACGATCAGCGGTGCCAGCCCGAGCGACGGCTCGTCGAGGAGGAGGAGCCGCGGCCGGCTCATCAGCGCGCGGGCGATCGCCAGCATCTGTTGCTCGCCACCCGACAAGGTGCCGCCGCGCTGGGTGAGGCGTTCTTTGAGCCGCGGAAACAACGCCAGCACGCGGTCGAGATCGGCGGCGAATTCGCCCGGCGCGGCGACGGTGGCGCCCATCTGCAGATTTTCCAGCACCGTCATGCGGCCGAAGATGCGGCGGCCTTCCGGTGCGTGCGCCAGTTTCAGCCGCGCGATCTCATGGGTCGGCAGCTGCGTGATATTCTGGCCGGCGAAAGTAATCTCGCCGTCGCGCGCGCGTGGATTGCCGCAGACGGTCATCATCAGCGTGGATTTGCCGGCGCCATTGGCGCCGATGAGCGCGACGATCTCGCCCGGACTGACGTCGAGGTCGACGCCCTTGAGCGCCATGACGCGGCCGTAGAACGCGGTCACGCCGCGCAGCGAGAGCAGCGGCGCGGTCACAATCCAACCTCCGCCTCGACTTTCGCCACCTCTTCGTCGGCGACGCCGAGATAGGCCGCGATCACTTTAGCGTCGTCGCGCACCGCGTCGGGCGCGCCATCGGCGATCTTGACGCCATAGTCGAGCACGACGACGTGGTCGGAAATTCCCATCACCACCGACATGTCGTGCTCGATCAAAAGGATCGAGACGGCGAATTCGTCGCGGATGACGAGCAGGAGCTCGTTGAGCTCGGCACTCTCGCGCGGATTAAGCCCCGCCGCCGGCTCGTCGAGGCAGAGCAGCACCGGCTCGGTGCACATGGCGCGGGCGATCTCGAGTCGCCGTTGCGCACCATAGGGCAGCACGCCGGCCGGATCGTCGGCGCGCTCCGCAAGGCCGAAACGATCGAGCCATGCGCGCGCCTTGTCGAGAGCTGCGCGCTCGGCCGATGCGTAGGACGGGATACCGAGCACGCCGAGGAACGTGTAGCCTGAGGCGAGCATCAACGGGTTGTGCTGGGCTACTAAAAGATTCTCCAGCACGGTCATGCCGGGAAACAGGCGGATGTTCTGGAAGGTGCGGGCAACGTGCGCCTGTTGCGCCACCAGGAAATCCGGCATGCGTTCGAGCAGATAAAGTGCGCCGTCGGCCCGCACCACGCCGCGCTTGCCGCTGTCGGTCAGGCTTTCGAGCGAGTCCCACACCGCGGCGTCGCCGCGCTGCAGCGCGATGCGGCCCTCGGTCGGCTTGTAGAATCCGGTGATGCAGTTGAAGACGGTGGTCTTGCCGGCGCCGTTCGGCCCGATCAGCGCCGTGATGGTGCCGCGCTTGACGTCGAAGGAGAGATTATCGATGGCGACGAGGCCGCCGAAGCGCATGGTCAAATGCTCGACGCGGAGCACGGTGGAGCCGTCGCGCGCCGCCGCCCCCGCCATCAGCCGCGTCCCTGCTTGACGAGATCGGCGGCGATGGCCTTGCGCTCTTTAAGGAACACCGATGGCTCGCGGGTCGAGATCAGTCCGCGCGGCCGCCAGATCATGATCACCACCATGGCGAAGCCGAACAGCAGCATGCGGTATTGGGTCGGATCGAAAGTGGGCCCGAAGATGGTTTTGAGGAAATCGAGCTCGCGCAAGATCTCGGTGCCGCCGATCATGACGATGGCGGCGATGACGACGCCGATCTGGCTGCCCATGCCGCCGAGCACAACGATGGCGAGGATGGTGGCGGACTCGATGAAGGTGAAGGATTCCGGCGAGATGAAGGCTTCGCGCGCGGCGAAGAACGAGCCGGCGAAGCCTGCAAACATCGCGCCCATGGCGAACGCGGTGAGCTTCGTGTTGGTGGTGTTGATGCCGAGCGAGCGGCAGGCGATCTCGTCCTCGCGCAAGGCTTCCCAGGCACGGCCGATCGGCAGGCGGCGCAGCCGCACGGTGACGAAGCAGGTCAGCAGCGCCAGCGCCAGGATCAGATAATAAAGGAAGATGACGCGATAGAGCGGCGAGAACGGCAGGCCGAATTTGGCGGCAAAGCCGTCGTCATCGGCATTGAACGGAATGCCGAAAAACGTCGGCCGCGGAATGCTGATGATGCCGGCATAGCCGTTGGTCAGCGCCACCCAGTTGATCAGGATCAGCCGGATGATCTCGCCGAAGGCGAGCGTGACGATGGCGAGATAGTCGCCGCGTAGCCGCAGCACCGGGAAGCCGAGCAAAATGCCCCAGAACGAGGACAGCACGCCGGCGAGCGGCAACAATATCCAGAACGACAGTCCGAAGGTTTTGGCCAGCAACGCGTAGGAATAGGCGCCGACCGCGTAGAACGCGACGTAGCCGAGATCGAGCAGGCCGGCGAGCCCGACCACAATGTTCAACCCCCAGCCGAGCATCACATAGATCAAAATCTGGATGCCGAAATTGTCGATCCATTTCTGTCCGCCGCCGACGCCGACCGCGAAATAGATGATCAGCGGATAGGCGATGAAGAAGCCGATGGCCGAAGGGATGAACCACTTGGCGAGAATGCCGCGCAATTTTTGCCAAACATTTGCCGGTGTTGCGACTGGCGCCGGCCGCTGTGCGCGCCGCGCCAGCCACGGCACGAGCGTGAAGCAATAGAGGAAGCGGCAGGCGGCGACGATGGCGACGACGGCGAACAGAAGCGGCCAGCGCGTGGTCAGCACGAGCTGGTTGCTGCCGTCGACGCCGGTCAAAAACCCGATCAGCGGCAAGAGCACACCGAACGCAACCAGGCCGGTGAAGCCGGCGTCGCGCAACGCGCCGGTCATATCGACGCGCCCGCTTTGCGCGCCGGCTTGTCTTACAGCGGCTTGCATCTCAGACCTTCTCGACATCCGGCCGGCCGAACAGGCCCTGCGGCAGGAAGATCAAGGTGATCGCCAGCACCGAGAAGGCGGCGACGTCCTTGTAGTCGATGGAAAAGTAAGCCGACCAGAAGGTTTCGATCAGGCCGATCAGGAGACCGCCGACCACCGCGCCGGGCAACGAGCCGATGCCGCCCAACACGGCGGCGGTAAACGCTTTCACGCCCGGCACAAAACCGTCGGAGAAGGTCACGACGCCGTAGTACATCAGATACATGGTGCCGGCGACAGCGGCGAGGGCGGCTGCGATCACGAAGGTCATCGAGATGGTGCGGTCGACGTCGACGCCGACCAAGGCCGCCATCTTCTGGTCCTGCTCGCAGGCGCGCTGCGCGCGGCCGAGGCGGGTCTTGGCCACCAGGTACCAGAACGCCAGCAACAGCACCGCGGTGATGCCCCAGATGATGAGCTGCTTATAGGACAACGTCACCGGAAAATTGTTCTGGTTGAACAGCACGAACTCGCCCTGGATCATGGGCGGGATCGATTTATTGCGCGGGCCTTGGGTGACCTGGACGAAATTCGACAGGAAGATCGACATGCCGATCGCCGAGATCAGCGGCGCCAGCCGGAACGAGCCGCGCAACGGCCGGTAGGCGACCCGTTCGATCACCCAATTGACCAGCGACGTGAACACCATGGCCACGATCAGGACGATGAACAAAGCCAGCGCGATCGAGGTGATGCCGAGCCAGGTGGTGAGGATCAGGAAGGCAATGAGCGCGATGAAGGCCGACACCATGAACACGTCGCCATGGGCAAAATTCACCATGCCGATGATGCCGAACACCATCGTATAGCCGATCGCGATCAGGCCGTAGATCGAACCGAGCGTGATGCCGTTGATGAGCTGCTGGACGAAGTATTCCATGCGTCCGCCGCGCTTTCCGAATCCCGTTAAAGTCTTAACAGGGGCGTTCCGCAGCGGCAACGCACCCGTCATTCCGGGACGCAGGCGAAAGCCCGCGGGCCCGGAATCCATAATCACAATCCATGCAATAATCGCACCGGCGAACCGCAACCGAACCGACTGTGGTTATGGATTCCGGGCTCCTCGCTTCGCTCGGCCCCGGAATGACGGCGGCTTGTCGTCCCCGCCGCCGCGGGTTACGCCAACGGCAGCAAGAACAGGGAGACCCTCCATGGACCGGGTCAAATCCGAGGACGCCATCGGCGCCAAGGGGCGGCCGTTTACCGGCGCGGAATACCTCGAAAGCCTGCGCGACGGCCGCGAAGTCTATGTCTATGGCGAGCGGGTCAAGGACGTCACCACGCACCCGGCGTTCCGGAACGCCGCGCGCTCGATCGCCCGGCTCTACGACGCGCTGCATGCCGAGAAGACCAAAGGCATCCTGACCTCGCCGACCGATACCGGCTCCGGCGGCTTCACCCACAAGTTCTTCCGTGCCGCGCGCTCGCGGGAGGATTTGGTGGCGCAACGCGACTCCATCGCGCAGTGGGCGCGCATGTCCTACGGTTGGATGGGGCGCTCGCCGGACTACAAGGCGTCGCTGATGAACACGCTCGGCGCCAATTTCGATTTTTACGGCAAGTTCGCCGGCAACGCCAAGGCTTGGTACAAACGCGCGCAGGAAAACGTCCTGTTCATGAACCACGCCATCGTCAATCCGCCGGTCGACCGCGCCAAGTCGGCCGATCAGGTCAAGGACGTCTACATCACCATCCAGAAAGACACCGATGCCGGGATTTACATCTCCGGCGCCAAGGTGGTGGCGACGTCGTCGGCGCTGACCCATTACAACTTTCTCGGCCAGAACGCCGCGGTGCCGCTGCACGACACCGATCTCGCGGTGATGTTCATCGCGCCGATGAACGCGCCGGGGGTGAAATTGTTTTGCCGCACGTCGTACGAGATGACCGCGAGCGTCATGGGCACGCCGTTCGATTATCCGCTGTCGTCGCGCTTCGACGAGAACGACGCCATCTTCGTCTTCGATAACGTCTTTATCCCGTGGGAAGACGTGCTGCTGCACCGCGACCTCGAAAAGCTGAAAATCTTCTTCCCGCAGTCCGGGTTTTTGGCCGGCTATCAGTTCCAGGGCTGCACGCGGCTTGCGGTAAAACTCGACTTTATGGTCGGCGTCATCGCCAAGGCGCTGCGTGCGGCGGGCTCCGACGAATTCCGCGGCAATCAGGCCATGCTCGGCGAGGTCATCGCCTGGCGGCACCTGTTCTGGGCACTGACCGATGCCATGGCGATGAACCCGACCGAGTGGGTCAACGGCGCGGTGCTGCCGAACCTGCAATCCGGCTCGAGCTATCGCGTGTTCGCCGGCGACGCCTATGGCCGCATCAAGGAGATCGTGGAAAAGATCGTCGCCTCGTCGCTGATCTACCTGCCGTCGTCGGCCAAGGATTTCAAAAATCCGGAGATCGATCGTTATCTGGCGCAATATGTGCGCGGCTCCTACGGCATCGATTACAAGGCGCGCATCAAGGTGATGAAGCTTCTGTGGGACGCCATCGGCACGGAATTCGGCGGCCGCCACGAGCTCTACGAGCGCAATTACGCCGGCAACCACGAAGACATTCGCATCCAGGCGCTGTGGAACGCGCGCTCGTCGGGGATGATGGAGCAGATGACGGCGCTCGCCGAGCAGTGCATGTCGGAATACGACGAGAACGGCTGGACCGATTCTGCATGGCTGGACCCCGACGATGTGGCGTATCCGGGCTTACCCAAGGCGCTCGCGGCGGAGTAACTCCTCCCTGTCATGCCCCGCGAAGGCGGGGCACCCAGTATGCGCTACGGTTCTTGCTTATATCTTCAAGCGGGGTGGATACTGGATCATCCGCCTTCGCGGATGATGACAGGACAGAATGAGCTGGATCGACCAACGGCCCGACGATGCCATGGACGGCGCCTTCACGGCGGTGGCGCCGGAGCCGGCGATCTCGAGCGTCGATGCGGCGGCGTTCCGCGACGCCATGAGCCGACTCGGCGCCGCCGTGCACGTGGTCACCTCGGCGGGCCCGGGCGGCAAGACCGGATTCACCGCGACCGCGGTTTGCTCGGTGTCCGATCAGCCGGCGATGCTGTTGGTGTGCCTCAACCGCCGGGCCAAGAGCGCGCCGCTCCTCGCCCAGAACGGCGTGTTCTGCGTCAATACGCTCGGCGCCGACGAAGAAAAGCTCGCCGATCTGTTTGCCGGTAGAAGCGGCGTGCATCTCGAAGAGCGCTTTGCCGTCGGCGAATGGATCACGCTGAAAACCGGCTCGCCGGTGTTGGCGTCCGCGGTCATCGCCTTCGACTGCCGCACCATCGAGATCAAGGCCGTGGCCTCGCACAACGTGCTGTTCGGCGCCGTCGAAGCGGTGCGGCTCGGTCCGGCCGGACCGGCGCTCGTGTATCACGACCGGCTTTATAAGAAGGTGTGAAATCGGACGACGGAGGACAGACGACGGAGGACAGAGGATAACGTAGATAAATCGCGTTTTTCGTTCTTCTTCCGTCGTCCGTCGTCTGTCCTCCGTGCTCCGACCGGCCTATGCTTCGGCATGGCCTCGACGCTGCCGCTGTTCCATCTCTACGGCGATCCGCCGGACGATCAGGCGTTCGACTTTATCCATGTCGAAACCATCGCCTCGCGGTCGTCGATCCACGATTGGACCATCCGCGCCCATCGCCATCGCAACCTGTTTCAGATCTTGCTGATCGAGCGCGGCGGCGGCGAGATGACGTTCGATGTCGCGCACCTGCCGTTCACAGCGCCGGCCGCGATTTTGGTGCCGGCGACCATCGCCCACGGCTTTCGCTTCGAGCCGAATGTCACCGACGGCTGGGTCTTAAGTTTTACCGAGGACGCCGCGGGCGCGCTGGCCGATCGCGCCGGCGAGGCCTTGGCGCGGCTGCGCGCGCTTGCCGTGCAACCGGTCATTCCGATCGGCGACGAGGCGGAAGGAGTGCGGCTGTCGGCGTTGTGCGCGGAACTGTTTGAAGAGCACAGCCTGGCGCGCGAAGGATTCCGCTTGGCGATGCGCGGGCTTCTGGTGCTGATCGCCGTCGGCGTGGCGCGGCTTGCCGCGAGCCGCGCCCGCACCGGCAGCGTCACCTTGCGGCCCGCCGACGCCACGGTGACGCAGTTGCGCGTCTTGGTCGACGAGAATTTCCGCATCGAGCGCCAGCTCGATTTTTATGCCGAAAAGCTCGGCATGACCGTCGACCGGCTCAACGACCACGTCAAACGCTCGACCGGTGTCACCGCCGGCCATCTGATCCGCCAGCGCGTGCTCACCGAGGCCAAGCGCCAGCTAGTCTTCACCACGCAACCGATCCACGACATCGCCGAGGAGCTGGCGTTTGCCGACCCGTCCCACTTCGCCCGTTTCTTCCGCAAGCAAACCGGCACCACGCCGCACGAATTCCGCGCGCAGCGTGGCGGCTGAAGTTTTAGGTTCCCGGCCCATGGAGGAAAAACGGACGATGAAACGCCGCCACTTGCTCGCCGTCTTGCCCTTGCTCGCGACCGGCGTGTTCGGCGCGCGTAGCGCCAAGGGCGCGCCCGCCTTGAAGGTGGGCGCGGCCTTGCCCGATCCGCCTTTCGAGTTCATGAGCAAGGACGGCCCGGCCGGCTTCGACATCGCGCTGATGCAGCGCATCGCCGAAAAACTCGGCCGCGAATGGCAGCTCGTGCCCTACAAGGGCGCCGACTTCAACGGCATCTTCGCCGGTCTCGATTCCGGCACGTACGACTGCATTGCCTCCGGCGCGACGATCACGCCGCAACGCCAGCGGATCGCCGATTTCTGCGCACCCTATGTGGTCTCCGGCCAATCCCTCGTTGTCGATCCGAGCCGGCATCCGGGCGTGCATGGCATCGCCGACCTCAAAGGCCTGGTGATCGGCGTGCAGCAAGGCAATACCAGCCAGCCGGTTGCCGACAAGCTCGTCGCCGAGCATCGTGCCGCGCGCGTGCGCGTCTACGCCTATGACGAGATCGGGAAGGCGCTCGACGATCTAACGACCGGCGGTTGCGACGCCTTCATGAAACTCGCGCCGGTAACGCAATGGTTCGTGCGCGACCGCCCGAAGCTGAAGATGGTCGAGACCGGTATCACCCGCGAGCGCCTCGGCATCTGCGTGCGCAAGGGCAACGCGGCGCTGCGCGAGGCGATCGACAAGACACAAGCGTCGCTGATGGCGGACGGCACGCTGCCCGCGCTGGTCAAGCAGTAGCTCGGCGAAGGCGCGACCGTGCCGGGGTGATGAGTGTCCGCTTGTGGGGTAATGCGGGCACCGCGCGGAATTGTCACCATGTCCGTTTTTGACTCGAAGGGTCACTTGGCCACCGTCAATTGACGCACTGCGAAAGGTTTACTCGATCAACTCGTCGGCTCCGGCGAGGATCTGTGCGAGGCACCTTCTGATAGACATCAAGGCCGGTTACGATGCCATACGGTGAGCAGCGAGGCAGGGATGCGGCGGCGGGAATTCATCGGGATCTTCGGACTGCTGGGGCTAGGTGGAGCGACACTGTGGCGCCATCTGGCTTCATTCTGGCGACCGAGCTTTGGTGAGCGCACTGTGCAAACAGTGACGGCGGTCACCGACCTGATGTTCCCTGGCGAAGGACTTCCCGGCGCAACTGCGTTGGGAATCCACAATCGCATCGTTGCGATGTCGGATTTTCATCCAATAATGAGTGGTGGAGTTGATTGGCTCGACAGGTGGGCCACAAGTCAGGGCGCGTCGGATTTTCTGGCCCTCGACGAGAGCGCAAGATTAGCTGCTGTCGGAGCGGCGTTTGAATCAGAGGACGATCATGCAAGGCAATTTGTGGTCGCAATCCGATATTATGGCGTTTTGAATTACTATTCCGAACCCGTGATCAAGGCCGCATTTCCCTATACGGGTCCACCACAGCCTGAGGGTTTCCCGGATTTCCAAGATGCGCCCAAATGAAAAGCGATGCCGACTGGGACGCCGTAGTTGTGGGAGCCGGAGCCGGTGGTGCGGCTGCCGCTTACGGGCTTTGCCAACGAGGCATGTCAGTACTTCTGCTGGATGCGGGACCGCGGTTCGACCCGGTCGTCGACTATCCATTGACTGAGTCCGAATGGGATACGCGCGGTTTTCCCGAAAAAGCAGGCAGTGTTGGCTCAGTCACCTTTGCTCCTGGCCAAAAATTGATAGGCGTCGAGCCTCTGCTGATGTCGGGGAGCAAAGGCCTGGGGCGATTGGTTACAAGTGGCACTCGGTGGATGGAAAAGTACCATCATGTCCGCGGCATTGGAGGTACCACACTCCATTTTACTGGTGAGTCCCACCGCCTTCACCCCGATGCGATGAAAATGAAGAGCCGTTTCGGCGGTTGCGGATAGAGGCTGGCACCGGAGATCGCGCACCGGACTGTTCGGTCGAACGATGCCAGGGGACAAGGGGCTCCATGGAGCATGGGAAGGCATGTATGTCGGCGGCCATGCCGGCGGCGCATGGGGGGACAGGACGAGCGCAAGTTATTCTGCCCCGGCTGTCGTCTTTTTATCCGATGCGCGGCTCAAGCGTGACATCACGCTGGTCGGACGGCTCGACGACGGCCTGGGGCTTTACAGCTATCGCTACCTGTGGAGCGACACGGTCTATGTCGGCGTCATGGCGCAAGAGGTCGCCTTGATCCATCCCGACGCCATCGTTCGTGGAGGATTGGACGACTACCTGCGCGTCGACTACAGCCGCCTTGGCTTGAAATTGATGACGTCGCCGGAGTGAGACGCCCGCGCCAAAGTCGAGCGACTCTGATTTTCTCGATCCCATTTGCTGCAGTGCGTGAATCCGCTTCGGTCATCAACTGCCGCGCTGGTCGGCGACAACCGCGGCAGCTATCGGGGCGATATTGTTGCAAAAGTCGAAAGTTGCAGGGCGACGAATTTTTCGCGAAATTACGAAACGGGAAGCAATCGCCGATTCGTATAGCGTCACTCACATTAGCGAAGTCGCCTGTGAGTTTAACGTGAG
>Ga0210394_10006005_pt1 | contig 13350 bp, 11 predicted proteins | sample IncBWC12MmetaG_FD_160121 | JGI IMG/M metagenome (GOLD analysis project Ga0210394, IMG submission 160121) | Forest soil microbial communities from Barre Woods Harvard Forest LTER site, Petersham, Massachusetts, United States - Inc-BW-C-12-M | ecosystem: Environmental > Terrestrial > Soil >...
CGTCGCCGCGGCGTCTCCGCCGCCCAACGGACTGACCCAGTGCCAGCCATGCCATCAGCGGAATTTTGAGGGAGGCCCTCCGGCACCGCGGCTGGCCGGGCTCAGCTACGAATATCTGGTCGCGGCAATGCGCAGCTTCGCCACCGATGAGCGGACCAACAACGGCGACATGCCGAAATTCATGCAAGCGCTGACAGACGGCGAGCGGGACGCCATGGCGCGCTATCTATCCGCGCTGTGAATTCTGGCTGCCTTGGGTTGCAATGTCGGGGAGATCACATGATCAAGCGGCGCGTGTTTCTTGTCGGTATTCTGGGTGCAGCTACCGTGGTAACTCTGAAAACCAGAGCGGCCAATGCTGTCGACAATTCCCTTCCTGGCGCCTTCGCTGAACTCCCGGGCGTGAAACTTTGGTTCACCGACACCGGCGGCAGCGGCGTGCCGATCGTTTTGCTCCACGCCAACACCGGCACCAGCGCCGTTTGGGAGAAGCAAATTGCAAGCTTCTCTCAAGCCGGATACCGCGTCATCGCCTTCGATCGCCGCGGCTGGGGCAAAAGCATCGCCAATCCCGCGACGGGTCCGCAGCCGGGAAGCATTGCTGATGATCTCGATGCGCTCGCAGAATCTCTCAAGCTCGACAGGTTCCACTTGCTGGGCATCGCCGGCGGCGGGTTTGCGGCTTTGGATTATGCCGCCTGGCGCCCCGAGCGGCTGCGGAGTCTCGTGATCGCGGCGAGTACCGGGCAGATGGCAGAGAAGGAGATCGCCGATTTTGTCGCGCGTCTGGAAATTCCGGGATTACGAAAGTTGCCGGCGGTCTATCGCGAAGTCGGGCCATCCTATCGAGGCGCGAACCCGGACGGCACCAAACGCTGGATCGAGATCGACGAACACGCGCGCCAAGGCGACGCCCCCGCTCAACCGCTTCGCACACCCAACACCTTTGCCAAGATCGGGACGATCGCCACACCCACCCTTGTCATAGCCGCGGATGCCGATCTGCTGGCGCCTCCGGCGCTGATGCGGATCTGGGCCGATCACATGAAAAACCATGAATGGGCGGTCGTGACCGATTCAGGGCATGCGATGGCGTGGGAGCAGCCGGAAATATTCAACGAGAAAGTTCTTGAGTTCATCAAACGGCATTGAAGGGCGCCACTTCAGCGCAGGCCGCAAGACAGGCGCGCGTCAAGTTCAATTATGTCGGACAGCGCTTCTGGCGGTCGCGGGCGCTTTTCGCTAGGTTGGCTTGCGTCGAGACCAAAAAACTTGGGAGGAAACGATGAGAATTCAACGCATGATGGCTCCGATCGCAGCTTTAGCATTGGCGCTTCTGGCGAGCGGGGCGCAGGCGGCGGAGATCAAGGTTTTGGCTTCGACAGCCGTGAAGACGACCCTGGAAGAGCTCGCACCGCAATTCGAGAAAGCGACCGGAAACAAGGTCGATTTGACCTTCGCGCCGGCCGCGGCTTTGAAGGTGAAAATCGACGAGGGCGCGGCATTCGATGTCGCCATCCTTGCCGCAGGGGTCACCGACAGCCTCAGCGGAAGCGGGAAGATCGATACACCGCCGACAACCATCGCGCATTCGGGGATCGGCGTTGCAATTCGCAAGGGCGCGCCGAAGCCCGATATCAGCACCAGCGGTGCATTCAAACAGGCGCTCCTCAATGCCAAATCCATCGGGTTTACGGCGGCAGGTGCGACCGGCGCCTATCTCAAAACGCTGTTCGAGAAACTGGGCATCGCCGATGAGCTGAAGCCCAAGATCAAACTGTTGCCGGGTGCGGCCGGCGAGGCTGCCGCTAGCGGCGAAGTCGAAATGGGCATGACCCAGATCAGCGAGATTCTGCCCTATGCCGGCGCCGAACTCCTTGGGCCACTGCCAGCGGATATTCAGTCCTACACTTACTTCTCCGCGGCCATCTCGACGGTGAGCAAGGAATCCGATGTGGCCAAAGCCTTCATCAAGTTTCTCGCCGCCCCGCAGGCGCTGGCCGTGATCAAGGCAAAAGGCATGGAGCCGGGTTGACCGGCCCGGCCGCCCCTATCCCGGCTCCATTCCCTGTGACTTGATGACCGGAATGGCCGTAGGCGTACTGAAGAATTTTAACAAATCTCGCGCGGCAGCCGGTGCTTTGGATTGTGCGCTCACCCCGGCGGTAAACTGGAAAGAATATTGGATGTCCGATGGAAGCGGGCCAACCAGCTCAACTCCCGGCGTGGTCAAAATCTGGGTGAGCACCACAATGCCGAGCTCCAGCTCGCCCTTGGCGACAAGCTCAGAAACGATATCGGAGTCCGGCGCGGTGATTTTTGACTTCAACTCGTCCGTCATTCCCAGTTGCTCGATCAAATCGCCCACGCCGTTGACCTTGATGTAGCCGATGGATTTCGCGTTGCGCAGCGCCTGCTTGAACGCAGCAACGGTGGTGATGTCTGGCTTTGGCACGCCCGCCTGCGCTTCTACCCCCATACCGCTATGTATGAGATCGATGCGGCTGTCTGCGAGCAGTTTTCCGCTCTTGATCAGCCCGTCAATGATGGGAGAACCAGTGATCAGAATGTCGAAACTCTCGCCGCTGGCGATGCGTTCTGCGAATCTGGGACCGAAGCCTGTTATGACGTTGAGCTTGTTTCCCGTGGCGCGTTCGAATTCAGGACCGATCTTTTCCAGGACCGTTGCGCCCGCCCTTGCCGTAAACACTTTGATTTCAGCAGCATTTGCCCGCGGTCCGACCACGGCGAGCAGCACGAGCACGATTGCAGTCAACTTTCCCACGATCCCCCCAGCGTTTATATAAGATAGAACAGCCTTGCGTGCTTGCGGGTGATCCCAAGAGCTGTGGCCGCGCGTTAATGAGTCCATGCCCTAGTAGCCTTGCGCCAGTCCGGTGCCGCGGCGCGGGTCGTTCGCGCCATAGAACCGGTTTCGGCCGACCGGCTTTCCTTCAAGACTGGGCGAACCGACCATGATCGCGGCGACGTGGTTCGCGGGCAGCGTATCGTCGAACCGGTATCCCATGTTCTCCAGTAATCGGCGCGTGTCGGGCGAAAGACCGTACGGCTCTACATTCGTCACATCCGGCAGCCATTGATGATGGATGCGAGGGGCATCGACGGCTTCCTGAATGTTCATCTGGAAGTCGACGACGTTCAGGATGGTCTGCAGCACGGTGGTGATGATGCGCCTGCCGCCAGGCGTACCGAGAATAAGGACGGGCTTGCCGTCCCTGGTGATAATCGTCGGGCTCATCGAACTTAAGGGTATCTTGCCTGGCGCGATGGCGTTCGCGTCGCCCTGCACAACCCCGTAAACGTTGGCCCGGCCCGGATTTGCTGTGAAATCGTCCATCTCGTCGTTCATCAACACGCCGGTGCCTGTTGCAACGACCCGCGCGCCGAACCAGTCATTGAGCGTATAGGTCAACGAGACGGCATTGCCGGCATGATCGATGATCGAGAAGTGCGTGGTGTTGGTGCCTTCGTGAGGTGCTACGTCCTTGCCCAGGTCGCCGGACGTCCCGGCCTTGTCCGCACTTATGCTATCGCGGATTTTTGCAGCGTAGCTCTTGCCGATCAACCGCTCGACGGGATTGCCGACAAAAGCCGGATCGCCGAGAAGACTGTTCCGATCGACAAAGGCGTGACGCATCGCCTCGATCTCGTAATGCAGGGCTTGCGCAGATCCCCAACCGAGTTGACGGAGCGGATATCCCTCTAGAATGTTCAGCATCTCGCAGATGGCAATTCCGCCCGAGCTCGGTGGCGGCGCGGAGATGACGTGAAAGCCACGGTAATCGCACTCAAGGGGCGAAAGCTCACGGGTCCTATAGCTCGCGAGATCTTGGGAATCGATGATGCCGCCGCCGGCCCGGCTGGCCCTGACGATGGCCGCCGCCGTCCTGCCGCTGTAGAAGCCGTCGACGCCTCGCTTTCGGATCAAACGCAACGCATCGGCAAGGTCGCGCTGCACCAGCCTTTGGCCGGCGACAAAGGACTCTCCCTTGTTGAGGAAGATTGCGCCGGTCGATCGAAATTTCCTGAAGTCGTCGGTCGCCGACGCCAGCATGTCGACGTCGCCCTGATCCAGGGTAAAGCCGTCCTCGGCCAATTTGATCGCCGGCTCGATCAGTGCGGCGCGCGTCATCGTGCCGTATTTCTTTCGCGCGTACTCCAGACCCGACACGGTGCCGGGGATGCCAACGGCCAGCCAGCCCACAGTACTCAGGCCATCGATGACGTTGCCGTCCTTGTCGAGGTACATGTCCGGCCTCGCGGCTCGAGGCGCCTTCTCCCGAAAATCGAGGAACGTCTTTCGCCCGTCGGCAAAGCGGATCGTCATGAAGCCGCCGCCGCCGAGGTTGCCGGCGGCCGCATAAACCACCGCCAGCGCATATCCCACCGCGACTGCGGCGTCGATCGCGCTGCCACCATGTTTGAGAACATCGACCCCGACCTCGCTCGCAAGGTGCTGGGCAGTGACCACCATGCCGTTCTCGGCGGCCACGGGCCGCTGAGAGGCGGCATTGCCGGCTGAAACCCCAACCGCCGACCACAGGGCGGCTACCAGGACGTAAAACCCCGTCAACCTTCCAAAGACCAGGCCGAATCGACCGAGGCGAGTTTTCAACTCACCGCCTAAAGCACGCAATGACTCGCCCCTTCCGATTGGGTATCGTGTGATCCGGCCACCGGCCGGGCCGAATGAAGTTCCAACTACTTTAGCAAGGTTTATATCCGAATGCTTCCTGGGCGCTGCTTTGCTGCCGTTGCCACGGCGTTTTCGCTGATCGCGGTTGGATTTTTCCATGCGTCCCAGGCCGCTGCGGCACCCGGCGGCTGCGCCGAGGTCACCGTCTTACCATCGCCGCTGGCGCCCTGGACCGGCGCGCCGCTGCGCGTCATGGTCATCGCCGAGAGGCCGCTCGAGGGCACGCTGTCGCTGGTTGCGCCCGATGGAAGCGTCGCGGCCAAGTCGGCTGAGCGGCACGAGGGGCCGCCTTATTCCTGGTTCGCCGAGGTCGCGGCACCGGCCGCCGGCACCTGGCGTGCAACGCTTGCAGGCGACCATACGTCGGCGGATTGCAGCTCGGTCAGCCGCGACATCGCTGTCGCCGCGCGCAAGCCGGAGCCGTTCCGGATTCCGGCGGGAAGCATCTGGCAGACGCGCAATAACTGGAACAGCACGAACGAAGCCTTGTTTTCGGCATGGATCGAGAAGCTGTTCGATGCGCCGCCGGAAAAGGATCTGAACTGGAAGGTCTGGTACGAAGTGCTGCGCGATCCCTCGCGTAATTTCCTGTACAACTATCTCGGACGCAACGAGGACCATACGCAGACCGGCCTTCGACCCGACTGTGCCGACTTCGTCTATTTCCTGCGTGCCTATTTTGCCTTCAAGATGGGCTTGCCGTTCGGCTATTCGAATTGCTCGCGTGGTTTCGGCGGCAGGCCGCCAAAGTGCTACCAGTGGTTCGACGTCGAGCATCCCGAATTCACGCGTCCGCCTCCGCCGCCCGAGCAGGACGCCGGCGTGGCGGCAACCGATGCTCCTCCCGCGGCGCCGCCGCCGCAGACGTCAAGCCTGCTGCGGTTGTTCGGTCAATCGGAGCCGCCGGCTGAGACGCCGGCAGCGCCGCCCGCCAAGGCCGCTCCGCCAAAGCCGAAGCGTCCGACGAATTTCGGCGAATATTTGCGCGACGTCGGCGATGTCGTTCATACTGGAGCCGTGCGCGCCGGCGACGACAACGCGGATTTCTACATCGTGCCGCTGACGAAAGAGGCGCTGCGCCCGGGCACCGTGTATGCCGACCCTTACGGCCATGTGCTGATGCTGGTGCGCCGCGTGGCGGAAGTGAACGGTACGCCGGGCGTGTTCCTCGCCGTCGACGCCGAGCCCGACGGATCGATCACGCGCAAGCGTTTTTGGCGCGGAAATTTCCTTTTCGCGCACGAACCTTCGCTCGGCACGCCCGGCTTCAAGCATTTCCGTCCCATCCTGCGCGACAAGAACGGTCCATTGCGCCGGCTGAGCAACGCCGAGATCAACAAGAACTCGCAATACGGCGATTTCTCTCTCGATCAGTCGCAAATATCGCCGGAAGATTTCTACGACCGCATGGATGACGTCATGTCGCCCGAGCCGCTCGATCCGGCGCGCGCGATGGCGGACGCCATCACAAGCCTCAGTGAGCAGATCAGGACGCGCGTCACGGCGGTTGAGAACGGACGGAAATATCAGATCAAGCAACCGGGCGACGTGTCGATGCCGGACGGCGCTTCGATCTTCGAGACGACCGGCGCCTGGGAGGATTTCTCGACGCCGGCGCGCGATCTTCGTCTGCTGATCGCGATCGACGTGGTGCGCGGATTTCCCGATCGCTTCGTACGGCGGTCCGATCGGTACGCGATACCGCCAGGCAAAAGCGCGGCCGATATGAAGAATGAATTGCAGGCCGCGCTGGCTTCGGAATTGGCCGCTCGCAAGATCTCCTATACCCGCAGCGACGGTTCGCAGTGGACGCTGTCGGTCAAGGATGTGGTGGACCGGGCGGTGGATCTGGAGATGGCCTATAACCCCAACGACTGCGTGGAGCTCCGCTGGGGAGCGGCCGAGAACAGCGAAGAAGCCTCGACATGCAAGCGGCATGCGCCGCAGGCGCAGCGCGCGAAGATGTCGGGCTATCGCGGCTGGTTCCGCGAAAGGCACTGGCCGGCGCACGCCTGACAGTGCGGCTTTCTGATAGCCTCCGGCGTCGGGATTGCTGCTAACGCGGCCCGCGCGCGCCTTAGCCGCTGCTTTCGCCAGTCCCTCTTCAAAAGAACGGTCGTTTTGTCATGCTCCGATTTGCGTTCGGAACCGAGGAACGCCAATCTCAAATTCTACTTCGACTGCGCACCGTTCACTGACGGTTCAGGTAATCCTTGGCTAGTTGCAAGCCGAATAGAACAAGCTGGATATCAAAGTTTGGCCGGTGTTTGCTTTTGCGGGGAGGGCACATGAGCAACTTGGGCATTTGGATAGGATTTGCCTTCGCGGGGCTCTGCGTGCTCGGAATCGTCTACGCGGCGCTCGCGATGAAAACGCCCGCTGACCTGTCGCCAAGGCAGCTAAACCTTGTGATCCTCATTGCCGGAGGTTTGGTTGGGTGGGTGGTCGGAATGCTGATAACGCCCCTCTCTCCCAAGGAACAGGCGGTGTTTTCCGAGACCGGGAAAGCACTTTCCACCTTCGTGGCCGGGTATCTGGTTGCGAAGATCGACAGAATTTTCGACGTCGCAATGAAACAGAACGAAAATGTAAATGGGCTGTTTGTTGGACGGCTGCTGATGTTTGTCAGCATGTTCGCACTAGGTGTACTGGCAACGTTTGTGTGGCGAAGCTATGTTCACTTGGGCTAGCGCCGTGCGCTGGCGCTCTTCCCAGCATCAGGCGAGGCGTTCGCCCGGCAGATTTATGCGGCCTCGTTCAACGCTCTCAACCACGCCCCGATTTCGCTCGCCGCGACATTGGCCTGGTTGAGAAGTTTGCCCATGGTGAAGAAGCCGTGGAATTGTCCGGGAAAAGTTCGAAAGGTTAGGGCGACGCCGGCCTGCTTGAGCCGCGTGGCGAATTCCTCGCCTTCATCGCGCAAGGGATCGGCGCCCGCGGTCAGGACATAAGCGGGCGGTAGTCCAGCGAGCGTCTCGGCGCGCGCGGGCGAGGCGCGCCAGTCGTCGATGTCGGTGGCGCTTCTGAGATAGTGATCGCGAAACCACCTGATCACCGTATGCGTGAGCAGGATGCTGGTTTCCACTTCGCGATGGGAGGGATGGGTCATCGCAAAATCCGTCGCGGGATAGATCAGAACCTGCCCCGATATCGCCGGGCCGTTGCCGTCGCGCGACGATATCGCAACCACTGCGGCGAGGTTGCCGCCCGCGCTATCACCGCCGACCACAAGCCGTGTGGCATCGATGCCGAGTTCCTTGGCGTGATCGGCAATCCAGGCGGTCGCAGCGAGAGCGTCGTCGACGGCGGCTGGGAATTTGTGTTCGGGCGCGCGGCGATAGTCGACCGAGATGACGATGCGTTGGCCTTCATCGGCGAGTTTCCGGCACGCGACATCATGGGTGTCGAGATCGCCGATCACCCAACCGCCGCCATGGAAGAACACCAGACACGGCGAGAGCCCATTGGATGGCCGCAGGACTTTTGGCGTGTAGAGACGCGCCGGGATTTCGCCGTGAGAGGCGGCGATGCCAAGCGGTTCGACCGATTTCAGTTCGGGCGGCTCGGGGTTGGTGACGAGGCGGGCCTCCCGGTAATACTCTCGCGCCTCGGCCGGTGTGAGCGTTTCGTAAGCCGGGCGGCCAGCCTCTTGGAACGCCTGGTAGACAAAGGCGGCATCGGGATCGAGGGTTACGGGCATGACGTTGGAACCTTGGCTCTGATGCCGCAGGGACAACTATCCCATCGGCTGCGCGGCCTGACCAGTGGCTCGGGTTCGATGCATCGGGATGGCCAAACCCCTCGTTTGAGGGCGATGGCCGCTAAACGCGGCCTTAAGCCGCCCTTTCCCCGCCGTATTCGGCGTGTTAACCCGGACGCCCGAGCGCGGCGGTAGTTTTTTCGTGCCGCCCGCCCGATTCGCTTATTATAAGCCGCGAGATGCTCCGAACCCTCGTCCTGACCATTTTTGCGGCCGTTGTCGCCGGCCTCGCGATCTCGCTCGCGCCGCCTGCGCAGGCGCAGATTGGCAATATCTTTTCCGATCAGCCTAGGCCGCCAGGCAGCGTTCCCCGCGGTGGCCAGCAGCAGGCGGTTCCTGACGACGAAGAAGAGGTACCGGAATTGCCGCGCGGCCGCCTGTTGCCGACGCCCAACCGTCCGTTGCCGGGGCAGGGTGTGCCGCCGCCGGGAAGCGTGCAGTCGCAACCGCTCGCGCCGCCGCCCGGCACCACCATCATTCCGCAAAATCAGCAGCCCGGTATTGCGGTCGCGCCGCCGCCGCCCGGCCAGGTGCAGCCCAATCAAGGTGTCGCGGTCGCGCCACCCGGCGCCAACCCGCTGCCGCCCGGGCAGCGGCAGCAAAAGGGCGTGCCGCAGACGCCTGCAACATTGCAGCCCGGCGATGAGGTCGTCACCGAGCCACCGGCGCAGAAGATCGTCAACAAGAAGGCGAGCTTCTCGGGGCTCGACAAGATCACCGGCCGCATCATCAATTTCGATGAGGATATCGGCGAGACCGTTCAGTTCGGCGCACTGCGCGTGAAGACCGATGCCTGCTATACCCGTCCCGCTACTGAGGCCGCCAACACCGACGCCTTTGTCGAGGTCGACGAGATCACGTTGCAGGGCGAGGTGAAGCGGATTTTCTCGGGCTGGATGTTTGCCGCAAGCCCGGGCCTGCATGGCGTCGAGCACCCGATCTACGATATCTGGCTGACCGACTGCAAAGCTCCCGACGCCACGGTCGTCAGCGCGCAACCTGATCCACCAAAACAGCCGCCGCCACAAAAGCGTCCGCCACCGCCGAAACAGGCGCAGCAAGCGCCGCGGCCGCAGCCGCCACCCCAGCCGCAGTTCCAGCAGCAGCCTCCGCCGCAACCGCAGCCTCCGCCGCAGCAACCTGGCGGCCTGTTCGGGATTTTCCGGCAGTGATGAATCGGACCTCTGACGGTCACTAGCTGCGGCTTGCAATAATCTCGAGCGCCTGCGCCCCGCTAATCGGCCGATCGGCTGGTAACTTGTAAAAATCCGCTTCGCTCTTCAACGCCTTGTCGAGCAGGGCGGTGTAGCGACGGCGCGGAACCTCGACCGCGCCGAAGCTTCGCAGGTGCTCGGTCACATACTGGGTATCGAGCAACTCGAAACCACCTGATATGAGGCGGGCGACCAGATGCACCAGCGCCACCTTTGAGGCGTCGCGGGCGCGGTGAAACATGCTCTCGCCGAAGAAAGCGCGGCCGAGACTGACGCCGTAGAGACCGCCGACCAGCTCGTCGCCGTTCCAGACTTCGACACTGTGGGCGCGCCCAAGTCCGTGCAGGGCGATATAGAGATCGCGAATCCGCTTGTTGATCCAGGTGTCGTTGCGGCCCGCTTGCGGCTCCGCGCAGCCGTCGATCACCGCCTTGAAGGCGCGGTCGACGGTGACGGTGAAAACCTCGGTGCGCACCGTGCGGCCAAGCCGCGATGCGATGCGAAACGCGTCGAGCGGGATCACGCCCCGGACTTCCGGCTCGACCCAGAACAGGCTCGGATCGTCGGCGCTTTCGGCCATCGGAAAGATGCCGCAGGCGTAGGCGCGCAGCAGCACCTCAGGCGTAATGTCGGAATTGGCGGAGTCGCGCGAGGTCATGGGTCGGAAGAATACAGGCCCGCGCGCAGCCCCGCAAAGCGAATGTCCGCTTCGGGAACCTTAACTCGCCGCCTTCAACCCGGTTCTGGCCGGCGCGTCGCCGAGGTGCGGAAAGCACACCACAATTCGAGTGCCGTTATGCGCGGGGTCTCGCTCAACGCTCGCCGCGAGTTTTGCCGCCATCGCGGCCACGATGCGCTGTCCCATTCCGGTCGAACGCGGGTCGGCCCTGGCGTTGAGGCCGACGCCATTGTCGGCAATCGAGAGCACGAGATTGCCGTGATGCGCGGCGAGATCGACGTGAATTGGACCCGCGCCATCCGGATAGGCGTATTTCACCGCATTCATCACCAGTTCATTGACGATGATTCCGATGGCGACCGCCCGGTCGGGGTCGATTTCGATCGGCTCAGCCTTGAGCGTCAGGCGCGACATCCGGTTGCCTTCGGCCGATCTCCTGAGATCTTCGAGCAAGGCGTCGAGATACTGGTTGAGCAGCACGCTTTTCAGGTCGTGGGACGTATAGAGCCGGCGATGAACCTGGGCCACGGCGGCGACCCGGCCCATCGCGTTGGTAAGCGCGGCCTTGACGTCGTCCTGCGTGCTTGAACTCGCCTGCAAATGCAACAGCGAGGCGATGATCTGCAAACTGTTGCCGACGCGGTGGTTGACCTCGCGCAACAGCACCTCGCGTTCGGCGGCAAGTGCTGCGAAGCGGTCGCGCGAGGCGTGAACTTCGGCTTCCGCATCGTCGCGGGCCTTTTGCAGGCGCGCCTGCCGGAGCGCGCCATCGACCGCGACCTGAAGCAGGGGGATAAAGTCGCCTTGCAGGTCTTTCATCAGAAAGTCCGCAGCGCCGGCCTTGAGCGCGGTCACGGCGATACTTGAATCCTGCGCGGCGGTAACGAACACGACCGGCGGCGCACCCGGGATCGCCATGATTCGTTCCAGCGTTTCCAGCCCGTCCAGGCCCGGCATGAATTGATCGAGCGCGATGACATCGATGCCGCCCTGCGCAAGGCGCTCCAGTCCTTCCACGCCGCCGGCGGCGTGGACGACCTTCAGCCCCAGCCGCGACAAGCCGCGGTCGACCAGACGCGCCAGCGCCTTGTCGTCGTCGATGTAAAGCAGCGTCGGCGTCTCGGTGTTCATATCGCGCCAGCGGGTACCTGAATGACCGAGAAGAACAATCCCAATTGTCTGATAGCGTTGGCGAAGCTTTCGTAGTTCACGGGCTTGGTGACGTAGACATTGCAGCCGAACTCATAGCAACGCTGGATCTCCTGGGAATCGTCGGTCGTGGTCAGCACCACGACTGGCGTGGATTTGAGGTGTTTGTTTTCCTTGACGCGTTGCAGGATTTCGATGCCGCCCATGTCAGGCAGGTTGAGGTCGAGCAGGATCAACAGCGCCTCGCCCCGGTGATCGAGGCCGGAACCGTCAATGCCGAACAGATATTGCGAGGCGTCCGTGCCGTTCGTGAACGACAGGATATCGTTGTTGACGCCGGAGCGGCGAATATTGCGTTCGATCAAGCGGGCGTGTCCCTCGTCGTCCTCGATCATGATGATGGTAACGGTTGTGCTCATAGCTCTCTGTTCCGGTTGCCGACGGTCCAATTGATCGGAAGGGTGATCGTAAACGTACTGCCCTTATCCAGTTCTGAAGCGACCGACATGGTGCCGCCCAGCCGCCGCACCAGGGTGCGCACATGGGCAAGCCCAATTCCCTGTCCGGGTTTGTCCTGCAAACCTGCGCGCCGAAATAGGTCGAAAATACGTTGATGGTCTTTCGCCTCGATGCCGCGGCCGTTATCGGCGATGTCGTAGATTGCAAAACCGAGCTTCGTTCGACCGCGCACCGAGATGTCGCCCGGAACGCCGGGCTTGAGATATTTGAGCGCATTGTCGATCAGGTTGGAGAAAATCTGCTCCAGCGCCAGCCGGTCGCTGGTAATCTCGGGCAAGGATTCGATGCGGATCTCGGCCTTCGCCTCCGACGCCTGATGCGCAACCGTGGTTACGATTGTCCCGATCAGCTCACTCATGTCGATCCGCACCGGATCGAATTCGCGCCGTCCTTCGCGGGTGAGGCCGAGAATGGCCGAGATCAGCCGGTCCATCCTCGCAATCGATGACTTGATGAATTCGATCGCCTCGGAAAAGCTTTCGAGCAACTGCTTGTCTTCGGCTTCGAGCGCGGTCTCAGTGTCGCCGTCGTCGACCGTCGGCGGGGGTGCGGAGGCGGCGGCAAGCCGCAACGCGGCGATTCTCCTGAAAATATCGGCGCGCAGTTCCTCAAGCTCGCTGGTAAAGCCCATGATATTGACCAGCGGCGAGCGGAGATCGTGGCTGACGATATAGGCGAAGCGCTGAATTTCGTCGTTGGCTTCGCGCAGGTCGGCGGTGCGCGCGTCCACCGTGGCCTCGAGATTGAGGTTGTTGTCGCGCAACTGCGCTTCGGCCACATCGCGGGCGCGCGTCGAACGACGCACGAGGAGGATGGAAATACCGGCCAGCAAGATGACAAGACCGGAGCCGGTCACCGTCACGACGGAAGCAAGTCGCTCCGTCCGGTCTGCGGCCGCGGTTCGCAGCGCGAACAGCCGCTGCTCTTCAGCGCGGACCGCGTTTGCGATTTCATTGATACGCAGCACCGAATCGCCGGAGTCGGAGGCGCGCAGCATCGCGCTGCCGCCCGCGGTATCGTTATGCCTGGCAAAGTCGATGGCTTTCTGGAATTCATCGAGACGCGCCTCAACGGGCAGGCGCAACTGCCTGATATTTTCGATCTGTTGGGGGTTGTCGCCGGTCAACTTTATCAGTCCGTCGATATCGGGAAGGATATTGGCCGCGGCGGCCTGGTGTTCGTCGAGAAAACGCGGCTCTTCGGTGAGCAGGTAACCGCGCGCGCCGCTTTCGGCGGTGCGGACGCGCAGCAGCAAGTTCGAAACCTGATTTTCGACCTCGACCGTGTGCACGACCCAGGCGTTGTCTTCACG
>Ga0210394_10006006_pt1 | contig 13348 bp, 11 predicted proteins | sample IncBWC12MmetaG_FD_160121 | JGI IMG/M metagenome (GOLD analysis project Ga0210394, IMG submission 160121) | Forest soil microbial communities from Barre Woods Harvard Forest LTER site, Petersham, Massachusetts, United States - Inc-BW-C-12-M | ecosystem: Environmental > Terrestrial > Soil >...
CATCTTCGGACGGATAGCGGCGGCGAAAGCGCGCAAATCAGCTGCGGAGGCGTGGCCGCTGGTATGGATATGGGCGATTTCGGCTCCGGCCGCCCGGCACCATTCCAGCGCCTCCGAATGATAGGGATCGGAGAGGTAGCCTCGCCACATCGAGAAGTTGAAAGCGTCATCGGCGGTCGGCACGACTCCCGCGCGCTGATAGTCGCGGATCAGCCCGCGGCGCAGCATGACGACGTGGCGGCTGCCTTCGAGCCGCTTCGCGGAGATGCCGTTCGCGGCCATCCGCGCAACGAAGTCCTCACGGCCCTGCTTGCGGTAGTTGCTGCCGAGCCCGCCGGTCACGACGACCTTCAAATTTGGGAATCCCGCACGCGGCAGACCGGTCCCTTCCGCGATGCGGTCGAGAATATCGGCGGTGTACAAGTCGACGGCCAGTGTCCGATCGGTGCGCTTGGCGGCCCGGTATATGGTGACCGTGCGGTCGATATTCTGGCCCGACCATGCCACGAAGACTCGACCTTTGGTCCGTTCGAACAACTCGACGAAGTCCTGCTCAATCTCATTCTCGGTCTTCACCGGCTTGTCCGATCCGAGATTCGTTCCCTCGGTCAGAAGTACATCGATATCCGCTGGCGGCTTTCCCATGATCCGGTCGACGAGCACAGATTTGCGGCCGTGCCGGCGGAAGTCGCCAGTGTAGAGTATTCTTTTGCCGGCCCCCTCGACCAACAGCATGTATGCGTCGAAGGCGGAGTGGTCGATGAGCATCGTCGTCACGGTAAACGGCCCGATCGCAAACGGTCCCGAGCGGCTGTTCCATGTCTCGAACGTCCGGTTGAGCGGACGACGCGTTATGTCGCCGGTGATCGCAATCAGCTTGGCCGATCCCGATCCCGTCCAGATCGGCCAAGGCGGCGGAAGCTCCTCAATTAGCCCCCAATGATCCTGGTGTGGGTGGCTGATCAGGACGGTCGCGGGGCGGCTCCGATCAAGCGAGGCCGGCAGCAGGCCGGTGGCGCCCTCGGGCGCATCCAGCGGTCGACCGGCATCGAGAATGATGCGATCACCCTGCGGGTGCGCGATTTCGATGCAGCTCCCGCCAATTTGTCGTGTGCCGCGATGGACGGTAAGGGTCAGGGACAAGGAAGCTTGTCCAGGGCCATCTGATCGTCGCCTTCGACCATTTGCACATGGAAGCCCGCGCATCGCAGCTTCTTCAAGTGTCCAATATTCGTGGACGACTCGATCATGAACGACTTGATATCGCGGATCCTTTTCGCATCATCAAGGGTCGGCCGCGCGTCGATCAGCAGGCGCGGCTTGCAGTCGATCAAGGGGAGCGCGTCGGAGGCGGCTACGGATAGAATGCCGGGACCAAGTTTCTCGATATCTGGACGAAGGTGCCTTGCAATATCGTGCAACTTAACCAACAAGTGGCAAGTGGATTGGTACGCTTGAGCTACAAGATTGCAGTGATTCTGATAGTTAAGCCAGGCGATGTAGGGCTTTAGCTGATCCGTGATCACCCTAGGTTCACCTTCCAGACAACGCGCGCGCCCATCGCCGACCAGCTTCACCTCCCAAAAAACGACGCGCCACTGATCGTCAGCGGGTTCCAGCCCCACCAGATCCATCCGGGGGGCGTTCCGCACATTGTCGTAGGCCGGCAATCCCATTTCTAGGTCGATCACGTTCTCATTGCGCGAGACGATCAGATCGACGAAGGGCTTCTCCTCGCCCTGCCCATATTTATAAGTTCGCTCGATCCATTCGCGAAGAAGCGCGGGACCTTCGTAGGGAAGCCACGGTTCGCTCGCGTGCTTCCGGAACCCGCAGGAAGTCAGCTTTACATGGTCCTGCCCGGTACCATCATCGTAAACAAACTTATTATGGATCTCTGCTTGAGGTCTCCTGCGGTGGTCGAAGCTCACCTTGGCAATCGACTGGCCCAATCGGTAGAAGTTCAGATAGCCGTCGCGTATCGCCAAGCGGAGCTGATAATCGACCGTTCGTTCCGCAGACTGGCCAATCGCGTCACCTGAAGGATGCCAGTAGCAAAGCATGTCACGCAGCCATTCGTTCTCCCTGAGAACGACATCGGATAGGCACTTGATGGGGAACTCGCGGCCGAAGCTCGCCATTGAAATGCCCCCGTTTCCAAAAAAGGCTGAATTTCGGGACTGTTGCTTGCATGTGGGTCCCGGAGTGACGGTGATGATAGCCTCGGAAACTACCTAACCTGACTTATTTTTGACGGTAACGGACGGCAACCGAACTGAGCGCGCTAGAGCGACGAGCGCATGAGTTATCGAGGCGCCAGTTTCGCTGCTCACGTGTCGAGCCGAGGGTTTCGAGCATGAGGACCTTCTCTCCGCTTGCCGGTACCGAAGGTCCTCGGCGCGAGTTCAAGATCACCTGGGGCTTGCGGGCCGGCTATGGCGCAAGCGGCCGGATTTACGATCTCGGAGAGGCGATACGTGCGGCGCATCGCTGGATGAGAGAGCGAGATGCCGCGGCGAGCCGTTCCTGTCGGGCATGTTCACCCGCGGCGAAGTTGTCTACGCCGGCTCGGCAGGCGGTGACGCCCACGACCGCGAGCCGGTGTGATCTTTACCGGCGAATTATCGTCAGATGGTATACCAGCGGCGCCGACATCGAGGATCTGAAGCGCGCCGAAGAGGAATTTGCGCCGGCGCGAAGCCTATATGCGCGAGGCCCAGGTAGAACTCGCCCGTGTCCAGCGGGTCACCACCGCGGGGCAGCTCGCGGTATCGATCGGCCACGAAGTTGCCCAGCCAGTCGCGGCAACGGTCACCAATGCTAACGCCGCCTTGCGCTGGCTCGCCGCTGTTCCGCCCGATCCCGATGAGACCCGTCAAGCCCTCGGACGGATTCTACGGGACGGCCGCCGTGCCAGCGACATATCGGTCGGATTCCCGCCCTCGTCAGGAAGGAGCCGCCGGGGACAGACCGGTTCGACATCAACGGCACGATCCTTGAAGTCATCTCGCTGACCCGCACCGAACTGCGATGCAACGGCACCGCGCCGCGAACCCGGCTAGTGGACGGGCTGCCGCCGGTTCAGGGCGACCGCGTCCAGCTGCAGCAGGTGGTGCTGAACCTGATCGTCAACGCCGTTGAGGCGATGGGCGGGTCGGGGGACGACGCTCGCGATCTGTTGATCACGACGGAGCCGGACGAGGCGAACGGCGTGCGTGTCGCAGTGCGCGATTCCGGGCCGGGGTTGTCGCAAGAGAGCCTCACCCGCCTATTCGACGCCTTCTATACGACCAAGACAGATGGCATGGGGATGGGCCTCTCGATTTGCCGCTCGATTGTCGAGGCGCATGGCGGGCGGGTGTGGACCACGGCCAACCAGCCGCACGGTACGTCTTCGAGTTCACACTGCCACACCAGGAGCAGACAGCGGCGTAGAACGACGCCTTCGGCGTGCCCGACCTCTCGCCTCCCGCGCGGATCGAGTCGACGCCGCGCGAGATCAACGTGCCATTCGCCGTAATCGTAGACCGGCCGTCGGTCCTGCGCGGGCGTCGTGGCGAACCCTATCCGGGTTTTTCAGGTTTTTTCAGAAATGAAGTTGCGAACAAGAATTGGCCGCTCGGCACTCAGGCGGAGACCGACTCGTCAGAGCTCGCCTTGAATTTCGGGATAGCTGTCACGGGCATCCGACGCTTTCACAACTATTTAGTAACACCCCAAGGAATCGACCGATGGGTAACGACTAGCATGGCTTGACAGGAGGTGAGCCATGCTTCACGCGAACATCGTCGAAGACGAGCCGAAATGGCGCATTAAACCCTGCTCCGAAGCGGCGTCATCCGGGTCGCGGGTTATCGCGACGCGATGGCAATCCCTCGATGAGGAGCCAAGGGAGGTGAGCGCGGTAATCCCGGCAGACTGCTGCGTTGTCGGGATCGCACTGCGCAGCACGAACCTTCGTTTCTCGGTGTCCGGCCGTTGCGTTGTGGATGGTGCCGTAATGCCGGGAACGCCGCTGATCACCGGACCAGGTGCCGCGGCTCGCTGCCTCCTACGCGGACCGTGCGACGAACTCCACTTACACGCACCAAACGATCTGATTGCCGAGTGCGCCCGCGGCTTGCCGGGCCATCCGCAGGCGATACTGGCCTCGGAGGCCGCTTTCACAAGAGACCCAAACATCGAGCGGCTCGCGTGGACTTTGTTGGAGGCCGATAATGCGGGCAGCTCAGTCGGGCAGCTCTATGCCGACTGCATCAGCATCGCGATCATCGCGCGGCTTCTGAGCCGCACAGGACGAACCGTCTCTGGCGAGCGGGCAAAAGTGGCCGGGTTGCCAAAGTGGCGTCTGAAACGCGCGATGGAGTATATCGAGACGCACCTCGACGATCCGGTGAGCCTGACCGATCTGGCCACGGCAGCCGGCCTGACGCGCATGCATTTCGCAGCGCAATTCAGGGCCGCCACCGGCTTGCGCCCGCACGAATATCTGCTCCGCCGCCGGGTCGAGCGTGGCCAGGACATGCTGAGCGCAAGCAAGATGACGGTAGTCGATATCGCGCTGTCGGTCGGGTTCCAGACGCAGTCGCACTTCACGACCGTCTTCAAGCGCTTCACCGGGCAGCCGCCGCACACCTGGCGCCGATTGCACGGCGAAAGGCTGATCGGACCGGCGCGGACCAGCGCGAACGTCATCTTCGATGCCGCCGCGTGAAATAATGGGACGCCTCTGCTGATTGAGTGAAGATTTGATCGGCCCGAAAATGCCATTCGCTTCGAGCGGCCGAGCCAATCCTGCTGATAGCCTGATCGCCGCATTACACCGCGTCGCCTCCAGCCGGGGCAGGGATGACCCATCACCCTACCAAAGCAACAAAGGTGCGACATGAACCGAACTCTTTCCTCGCCGTTTGGCGGCGACCGCGCCGGCGAGCTGCACAAGTCGTTCGTCGAAGGCGTCAACTGGCCGATCGATCGAGCATCGCTTGCGGCCCTATTGGACCTGGGTCTGACCACGCAGCAGATCGCTCAATATTTTTCGGTCACGCCGGTGGAGGTAGAGCGACTGAAGCATTCCGTAGCCTCAGCTGGAATCGAACCGTTTGTGGATTCGACAGCCCCGTCCCGGCACCCCCTCCGGAAATTCTGACTCGCACTTTGTCTTGCCGTGGGGCGTGTCGCCGTCAAGTCGCAAGAAGCTTCTCCTGATACAACTGACATCAAACAGCCGCTTGAGAATGGTATCCTTGTCCCGATTAGAGTCGTCAAATCGAACGGCGAGGCTGTAAGCCTACGATCTTCCCGCCATGCTCCAAAACCGCCGACGCAGGTGAACCATGAAAGCCACCCAGAAGCTCCATGATTTGGGCCAGAGTATCTGGCTCGACAACATTACCCGCGATCTGCTGACGGACGGGACGCTCAAGCGGTACATCGACGAATTGTCGGTGACCGGGCTGACCTCGAACCCGACAATCTTCGACCATGCGATTAAGAACAGTACCTCCTACGATGGTGCAGTCCGCGACAAGCTCCGGGAGGGCAAGTCGGGGGAGGCGCTGTTTTTCGAGCTGGCCCTCGACGACCTCGCCCGGGCCGCCGATCTCTTTCGCCCGACCCACGACCGGACGAGCGGTGTGGATGGGTGGGTGTCCCTCGAAGTGTCGCCGCTCCTGGCGCATGACACCCAGAGCACCCTCGACGCAGCCAAGGATCTCCACACAAGAGCCGGACGACCCAATCTGCTGATCAAGATTCCGGGAACCAAGGAGGGTCTGCCGGCGATCGAAGAGGCGATCTTCGCCGGCATACCGATAAACGTGACGCTGTTGTTTTCGCGCGAGCACTACGTCGCCGCGGCTGAGGCTTTTCTTCGCGGCATCGAGCGGCGGATCGCCGGCGGGCTCAACCCCGATATCGGTTCTGTAGCCTCGGTGTTCATCAGCCGGTGGGACGCCGCGGTCATGGAGACGGTGCCTCACGCGCTGCGCGGGCATCTCGGCATCGCCATCGCCCAGCGCACCTACAAGGCCTACCGCACCCTGATCCAGTCGCCGCGCTGGCAGCGCGCCTACAATGCGGGCGCCCGCCCGCAACGCCTGCTCTGGGCCAGTACTGGGACCAAGGATCCCGAAGCTTCCGACGTCCTCTACGTCAAAGCCCTCGCTTCGCCTCTTACGGTCAACACGATGCCCGAGCAGACGCTGAAGGCCCTCGCCGACCACGGCGAACTCGGCGACATCCTGGCGGCGGACGGCGGCGACTGCGAGGAGGTGTTGGCCGAGTTTGCCAAAGCCGGTGTCGACGTCGATGCGTTGGCCGTCCGGCTCCAGGATGACGGAGCCGCGTCGTTCGTCAAATCATGGGCCGAATTGATGGAAGTGATCGTGTCCAAGAGTGCCGCCCTCAAGGCCGCGTAGACGCGCCTATGCTAGGAGCAGGATCATGCAGACAGCCGCCGAGCCACTGATCGAGCGCCCGGCCTGGAAGGCCCTCAAAGTCCATGCCGACGCGGTTCGCGGCATGCACCTGCGAAAGCTGTTCAAGGATGATCCGACGCGCGGCGAACAGATGACGGCCGCGGCCGCCGGGGTCTACCTCGACTATTCAAAAAACCGCATCACCGCAGAGACCCTCAAGCTCCTCGCCGATCTGGCCGAGGCGACCGGTCTACGGGCCCGGATCGATGCCATGTTCCGCGGCGAGAAGATCAACGTCTCGGAACAGCGCGCGGTCCTCCACGTGGCCCTGCGTGCCCCGAAAGGCGCCTCCATCATGGTGGACGGCGAGAATGTCGTGCCGCAGGTCCACTCCGTCCTCGACAGGATCGCGGATTTTGCCAACCGGGTTCGCGGCGGCGAATGGAAAGGCCATACCGGGAAACGCATCCGCAACGTCATCAACATCGGCATCGGCGGCTCCGATCTCGGCCCGGTCATGGCCTATGAGGCGCTCAAGCACTACAGCGAGCGCGCGATGAATTTCCGCTTTGTCTCCAACGTCGACGGGACCGACTTTACGGAAGCCGTGCGTGACCTCGATGCAGCGGAGACCCTCTTTATCGTCTCGTCGAAAACCTTCACGACGTTGGAGACGATGACCAACGCGCGCGCGGCACGGGCGTGGTCACTCGCCGGTTTGGGGGGCGACGATCGCTCGATCTCCCGGCATTTTGTCGCCGCCTCGACAAATACCGCCGAGGTGGCGAAGTTCGGCATCGACACCGCCGACATGTTCCCGTTCTGGGATTGGGTCGGCGGGCGCTACTCGATGGAATCGGCGATCGGGCTTTCGACCATGATCGCCATCGGCCCGGAAAACTTCCAGGCGATGCTCGATGGGTTTCACCAGATCGACGAGCACTTCCGTACGGCACCCTTCGAGCGCAACCTGCCGGCGCTGATGGGCCTCCTGGCCATCTGGTACAACAATTTCTTCGGAGCGCAGACGATCGGCGTGTTTCCCTACGAGCAATATCTGAAGCGGTTTCCTGCCTATCTCCAGCAGCTGACGATGGAGAGCAACGGCAAACACGTGACGCTCGACGGCGATCCCGTCGGCTGCGATACCGGCCCGATCTATTGGGGTGAGCCCGGCACCAACGGCCAGCATTCCTTTTATCAGCTGATCCACCAGGGGACGCGGTTGATCCCCTGCGACTTCATTGCCTTCGGTCAGTCGCTGAACCCGTTGGGCCAACAGCACGACATGCTGCTCGCCAATGTCTTCGCGCAAGGCGAAGCGCTCGCGTTTGGCAAGACGTCGGAGGAAGTCCGGGCCGAAGGCTCGCCCGATTGGCTGGTACCTCACCGGGTGTTTGAGGGAAATCGGCCCTCCAACACGATCCTCCTGCAACGCCTGACCCCAGCGACGCTGGGAAAGCTCGTCGCGCTCTACGAGCACAACGTCTTCACCCAGGGCACCGTCTGGCGCGTCGATTCGTTCGATCAATGGGGCGTCGAACTCGGCAAGGTTCTCGCCCAGCGCATCATCCCCGAACTCGACGGCAAAGCTAGCCCCGCGCTTACTCATGACAGTTCAACGAATGCGTTGATCCGCCACTACCGCAGCCTCAAGGAACTGCCGTGACGCTCTTTTGATGCTCAGGCCGTTCAGGTGGGTGAACGAGGAGCGAGGCAAACGATGGCGGGCAAGCGACACCTGACGAAATCCAAAAGCGGGACGAAAGCCAAAAGCGCGCCGGAGGACGATGGCGGCATGCCGGTGGCGCCGCCCTGCGCAATGGTCATCTTCGGCGCCGCCGGCGACCTCACCAAGCGCCTGGTCGTTCCCGCGCTCTATGACCTGGTCAACGAAAAGCGGCTGTCCGAGCGCTTCCATCTCGTCGGCGTCGACCTGGCCGCCAAGACCACGGACGAATGGTGCCGGGGCCTCACCGAGATGATGAACGAGTTCGTCACCAAGGGCGACGGCGAGTTCCGGGCCGATCACATCGACGAGACCGCCTGGCGCTGGCTGATCGGACGCATGAGCTATCTTCAGGGTGACCTCAACGATCCCGCGACCTACCGCCGATTGGGCGACCATCTGGCGGGGCTGGACGCGTCAACCGGCAGCGGCGGCAACTACCTCTTTTATCTGGCGGTCGCAGACCGTTTCTTCGGCGTCGTGGTCAAAGGCCTCGGGGCCGCCGGCCTCACCACGGAAAGGGACGGCCAGTGGCGCCGGGTTGTGATCGAAAAGCCGTTCGGCCACGACCTGCCCTCCGCCAGGGCGCTCAATGCCGAGATTCTGAAAACGCTGCGGGAGCCTCAGATCTATCGAATCGACCATTTCCTGGGCAAGGAAACAGTCCAGAACATCATGGCCCTGCGCTTCGCCAACGGTCTGTTCGAACCGACCTGGAACCGGGAGCATATCGACCATATCCAGATCACCGCGACGGAAACGGTCGGTGTCGAGCGCCGCGGCAAGTTCTACGAGACGACTGGCGCGCTGCGCGACATGGTGCCCAACCACGTGTTCCAGCTGCTGGCGATGACGGCTATGGAGCCGCCGACCTCGTTCGACGCCGATGCTGTGCGGGCCAAGAAGGCCGAGGTGATTGAAGCCATCCGTCCGCTGACATCCGCCCGGGCGCTCAAAGACGCCGTGCGCGGCCAATATGATTCCGGCACCGTGCTCGGTAAGCCGGTCCAGGCTTATCGCCGCGAGCCCGACGTGGCCCCGCGTTCGGCGACCGAGACCTTCATCGCCTGCAAGCTGGAGATCGACAACTGGCGCTGGGCCGGTGTGCCGTTTTATCTGCGTACCGGCAAGTATCTGAAACGCCGGTGCACGGAGATCGCCATCCGGTTCCACCAGGCGCCCTATTCGCTCTTCCGCGGCACCGATGTGGAACGGATGAACCCCAATTGGATGATCCTGCGCATCGAGCCTGACGAGGGCATCGCGCTGGAATTCGCCGCCAAGCGCCCAGGGGCGTCGATGAGGTTGGGGACCGTGAACATGGATTTCAGCTATGAGACCTTTTTCAAGATGGCGCCCAATACCGGGTATGAGACACTGATTTACGACTGCATGATCGGTGATGCGACCCTCTTCCAGCGCGCCGATAATGTCGAGGCCGGCTGGGAGGCGGTGCAGCCCATCCTCGATGCCTGGGCGAACACGCTTCCAAAGGATTTTCCGAATTACGTCGCCGGCAGCACCGGCCCGATGGCGGCCGACCGGCTGCTGGCACGCGATGGGCGCGCGTGGCGCCCGCTCGACTGACCGATCGCCGCGGAGCTTCCTATGACGCAAAAACACAAGATCTCTTTGGTCCTGGCGGACGTCGACGGTACGCTTGTCACCGAGGACAAGGTGCTGACGAAACGCGCGTTGAACGCCGTCCAGCGCCTGCGTGACGCCGGCATCCGCTTCGCGATCACCAGCGGGCGGCCGCCACGGGGCATGGGCATGCTGTTCGATCCCTTAGAGCTCGATACGCCGATCGCCGGCTTCAACGGCGGGCTTTTCGTCGCACGGGATCTCTCGATCATCGAACAGAAGACACTGCCGGCCGATGTCGCGGCCGAGGCGATCCGTCTCATTCGCGAGCACGGTCTCGATGCCTGGGTCTATCGCGGCAATGACTGGCTCATTACAAAGGCCGATGCCCCGCACGTCGCGCGCGAAGCGTGGACGGTCAAGTTCCAGCCGAAGGTGGTGGCGGAATTCGCTGACGAGTTGAAGGATGTCGCCAAGATCGTCGGGGTCAGCGACGATCTCGGCAAGGTCGAGCGCTGCGAAGCTGACGCCCAGGCCGCTTTTGGCGCGCGCGTTACGGCGAGCCGCTCGCAGCCCTACTACCTTGACATCACCCACAAGGACGCGAACAAGGGCGCGGTGGCGGAGTACCTCTCGCGTCACTTGAACGTCAGGAGCGAGGAGATTGCCACGATCGGCGACCAGCCCAACGATGTGCTGATGTTCAAGCGATCGGGCTTCAGCATCGCGATGGGCAATGCGTCCGATCAGGTCAAGGCCGAGGCCAGCGCCACGACCGCCTCCTACAACGACGAGGGCTTCGCGAAGGCGATGGAGCGCTTCGTCCTCGGCTCATCGGAATGAGGCGATGATATGAGCGAGATGATCGGACGCATCGAGGTACTTCCGGACCCGCCGGCGCTGGCGCACCACGTTGCCGAATGGATGACGGCGGCGGCGCTCGCGACCCCAGGCCCTTTCCGCGTTTCACTCTCCGGTGGCTCGACCCCCAAGACGCTCTATGAGTTCCTGGCCTCCCACGAGTTTCGCGAACGCTTTCCCTGGCAACGCGTATCCTGGTATTGGGGCGATGAGCGCTTCGTTCCCGTCGATCATCCGGAGAGCAATTACCGGATGACCCGCGAGGCGATGCTGGCCAAGGTGCCCGCACCACCGGAAAACATTCACCCGGTGCCGACCGATGGCACCCCGGACGAGGCTGCCGCGCGCTATGAGCGGATCCTGCAGGCGACCTATGGCGCTACCGTATTGGAGGCAAGGCGGCCGCTGTTCGACATCACCCTCCTCGGGCTTGGGCCCGATGGCCATACCGCCTCGCTGCTGCCGGGCGAGCCGGTGCTCGAAGAGCGCAGGCGCTGGGTAGCCGCCGTGTCACACGGGCGGCCCGAAGCCCGCATCACCATGACCTATCCGGTGATCGAGAGCAGCCGGCATGTCGCCTTTCTGGTGGCGGGAAAGGAAAAGGCGGCAATCCTAGGCGCAATTCGCGCGGGTGGCAGCGCGGTACCGGCTGCCTGTGTAAGGCCGGTGGGCGACCTCATCTGGTTCGCCGATCGGGCGGCCGCCGGGGTCGGATAGGCGATGAAGATAGGGCGCTACGGGGTCACTCCCGGGGGCCGGGGCCGGTGCCAGCGCCATTGTCGCCGGGGCTCACGCGAGAGGGTCCACCATGGCCGATGACAAGATGATGGCCGATACCGGCGCTCGATGCCCTTCTGACCCGGGCGGTGAAGCTCGGTGTCTTCGGCACCAAGATGCGCTCCGTCACCAACTTCCCTCGAATGACGGCATCGCCGCCGTGGTGGCGCAGCAGTTCGATGTAGCAGAGCAAATCGCCGAGCATGGGCTCATCCCGATCATCGAGCCGGAGGCCTCGATCAGTATACCGGTCAAGCCGGCGCGGAAGCCATCGTCCGTGCGGAATTGACAAAGCGGCTCGGTGCCATGCCGGATGGCCGCCAGGTGATGCTCAAGCTTCGCGAGCCCTGACCGAAGACCTCAGGCATTCGATGAGCGATGCCGTATTTGACGCGAGCCTGTTGGTAGCCATCGACCAGACTTATCGGGCCTCGACCGTGAAGGTCCAAGTGATCGATCCGCAGCAGGTCGCAAGGGCCTTAAGCGACTCTCATCGGATGACGTGGGAGCGGTGCGTGCCGATCAAGGTGAAGAAGACAGATAGAAAGGCGGAGGACCAGCGCCCTTGCTGACCCAATCCTGGGGAAACCTTCCGCAACTGGTTCACCGAACGCATCGCGCGCGACCTCGTTCCCGAAAAGCTGGGCGCCCTCCGGTGCGCGCGAGTACGACATAAAGGGCGGGAATCCCCGCCGTCTGCTGCATGACGCAGGGTCTTCGTGCGCTTCAGAAAGAATCGTGCGCACTGGAAAGAGGATCGGGGCGTGTATGCCTAAACTCGTGGCAGGTCATGGCGGACAGAGGAGACGAAATGATAAGCGACATGGGTCGCGGCCTAGGCATCCCTGCGGCACCGTCGTCAATCCCGATACCATTCAGGCGCAGATCCAAAGTGCGTTGAAGCGGCCGGTGTGACCTTCATCAGATCACCTCAGCGAAAGGATCACCACGATGTCAAAGCTCGAAATGCTGACACCGCAGAACAGCGCGATCGCGCTGATCGATTATCAGCCGGCAATGTACCAGGGCGTGCAATCACATGATCGTCTGGTGACATTCAACAATGTCCAGGTCGTCGCCAAGGCCGCCAAGCTGTTCCGCATCCCGACCGTAATTTCTACGATCGCAAAGGACAGCTTCTCAGGCCCTTTCATGCCGGAAGTCACGGCACTCTTCCCCGAGCACGAAGTCATCGACCGCACGGCGATGAATGCCTGGCTTGACGCGAACTTCCACCAAACGGTTCAGGCGCTCCGCCGCAAGAAGATCGTCATGGCCGGGCTGTGGACCGAGGCCTGCGTGATGTTCGCGACCCTCGACATGCTGAACGAGGGTTACGAGATCTACATCGCTGCCGACGCGTGCGGCGACGTTTCGGTTGAGGCGCACAACCGTTCCATGGACCGCGCAGTCCAGGCCGGCGCCGTGCCAATCACCTCGCTGCAATATGTCTTCGAGCTGCAGCAGGACTGGGCGCGCAGCGAGACCTACGAAGGGGTGATGGACATCCTGCGGACACACACACCCTATGGTACCCAAGTGCGTTTCTCGAAGTGGGCGCTTGGCGAGCACGCCTCGGAGGCGGGCCCGGCGGCGCATCGCTGAAGGCCTATCCGCTGTCGCTCATCCGAGTCGGCCGACGGGTTTGGCGCGGCCTAGCCGCAATTCGACTGTACCCAGCATCTGTTCGGAACGCTGCCTGGTCGCCAGGCGACGAAGCCACAGCAACCGTAAAGCTTCCGGAGACACGATCATGACCGCCTCAGCGACAACTCCCGACCTGATCCTGCACCGCGGATTGTTCACAACCCTAAACCGCGCCAACCCGACGGCGAGCGCCGTTGCGATCACTGGCGGCAAGTTCACCGCGGTCGGACAGGATCATGCGGTGATGCCGCTCGCCGGCGAACGCACCCGGATTGTCGACCTCAAGGGCAAGCGCGTCCTGCCCGGCCTCATCGACAATCACCTGCACCTC
>Ga0210394_10006007_pt1 | contig 13344 bp, 11 predicted proteins | sample IncBWC12MmetaG_FD_160121 | JGI IMG/M metagenome (GOLD analysis project Ga0210394, IMG submission 160121) | Forest soil microbial communities from Barre Woods Harvard Forest LTER site, Petersham, Massachusetts, United States - Inc-BW-C-12-M | ecosystem: Environmental > Terrestrial > Soil >...
CAAAACGGAAACCGCGCTGACGCTCTCCGATTTGATGTACGGCGGCGAGCGCAACATGATCACCATCAATATGAGCGAGTTTCAGGAAGCGCATACCGTCTCGACGTTGAAGGGTTCGCCTCCCGGTTACGTCGGCTACGGCGAAGGAGGAGTGCTGACCGAAGCCGTCAGGCGCAGGCCTTATTCCGTGGTGCTGCTCGATGAAGTGGAGAAGGCTCATCCGGATGTGCTGGAACTGTTCTTCCAGGTTTTCGACAAGGGAATGATGGAGGACGGCGAAGGGCGGGAGATCGATTTCAAGAACACGATCATCATCCTGACGTCGAATGCCGGCACCGATACCTTGATGAAGCTGATGGCCGATCCGGAGACCGCTCCCAGTCCGGAAGGCCTTATAAAGGCCCTGAAACCCGAGCTGGACAAGATTTTCAAGCCGGCCTTTTTGGGCCGCCTGGTGATTATTCCTTATTTCCCGGTGCGCGACGAGGCGCTGAAGACCATCATCAAGCTGAAACTCGGAAAAATTCAGCGGAGACTGCTCGAAAATCATCGTGTGACGCTGGAATACGATCCGGCGCTGGTGGACGAAGTGGCGAAGCGCTGCACCGAGGTCGAGAGCGGGGCGCGCAACGTGGACAATATCCTGACCAATACGCTGCTGCCGCAGATTTCGCGGCGCCTGCTGGCCGGTATGGCCGAAGGACAGAAACTGTCGACCATTCATGTGAGCGTGGGAGCCGATTCGAACTTCGTTTACGCGTAAGCAGATGCGGGTAGATCTCCATGAGCTATATCCAACAAGATGACAGGAATTTGTATCTGGAAACGCCGGTCGGCGAGAACCTGTTGCTGCTGAAACACTTTACGGGGCATGAAGCGCTCAGCCAGTTATTCTCTTTCCATCTTTCCGTGCTCGCGACGCCGGCCACCAAAGTCGCTTTCGAAAAGCTGGTCGGCCAACAGGTCAGCTTCGGCGTATTGGGCGGCGTTCTCGGACTGGATACGCGCCATTTTGACGGAATCGCCATCCAAGTGGCGCAAGGCGCAACGCTGTACGACTTCACCCAATATGAAATCACCGTGGTGCCGGAGATCTGGGAGCTGACGCGCACGTTTCGCAGCCGCATTTTCCAGCACATCACCGTTCCCGATATCCTGAAGACCGTCTTCGACGGCTACGACGTCGATTATCAGATCGTGGGGACATTCGAGGAGCGCAACTACTGCACTCAGTATCAGGAATCGGATTTCGATTTTGCGTCGCGGCTGATGGAAGAGGAAGGTATCTACTATTACTTTCAGTTCCCCAAACGCGGGCTTCACATCATGGTGATCGCCAACACGCCGCAGTCGCATGACGACCTGCCGGGGGACGACCCCTCGGTCCTCTTCGATCCGGTGGAAGGAGGTGTGCGCGATGAGGAGCGCATCGACCACTGGCACAAGGCGCAAACCTGGACTTCGGGAAAATATACGCTCTGGGATCACCATTTTCAGTTGCCGGGCAAGAATCTGATGGCCGAGCAACCGGTGATGAACTCGGTGCAGGTAGGAAGCGTGACCCACCAGCTGAAGCTCGGCAACGCCGACATGGAGGTGTACGAGCATCCGGGGCGCCACGCGTACCGGTTCGACGGCATTGACAAGGCGGGTTCGGAGACGCCGGACGATCTGCAAAAAGTCTTCACGGACAACAAGCGGACGGTGGGCATTCGCATGGACCAGACGGAGACTCCGGCGCTGCTGATCAGCGGCACCGGCAATCACCGCATGTTCACCGCGGGCCACAAGTTCCTGCTGATGCGGGGGATCATACCGGACGGCAAGTACGTGCTCATTTCCGTATCGCACCAGGCGTCGGAAGGAAGCTTCCGCTCTGGCGAGGACAGTGACCCCTCTTATCGGAATGGGTTCACCTGCCTGCCGTTCGCGCTGCCCTATCGTCCTCCACGCACGCGACCACTGCCGACCATCCCGGGGCCGGTGAGCGGAGTCGTGGTGGGACCCAATGGCGAGGAGATTTTTACCGACAAATACGGCCGCGTCAAGGTCCAGCTCTATTGGGATCGGGAAGGCTCGTTCGATATCGACTCGTCCTGCTGGATGCAGGTGGCTACGCCCTGGGCGGGGCAGAATTGGGGCAGCATCCACATCCCGCGCATCGGGCAGGAAGTGCTGGTGAGCTTCCTCCAAGGAGATCCCGATCACCCGGTGGTGATGGGGAGCGTCTATAACCCGGATCAGATGCCGCCGTACAAGTTGCCCGACCACAAAACTGTCAGCACGCTCAAATCGCGCAGTACCATGAAGGGCGGCAAGGGCAACTTCAACGAACTGCGCTTCGAGGATCTGAAGACCAAGGAGCAAGTGTTCTTTCACGCCGAGCGCGACAAGGACGAGCGCGTCAAGGCGGAATCCCGGGAATGGGTCGGAGCCAACCGGAACCTGCTGGTGAAGGCGAATCAGAAAGAGCACGTGGGCCACGGCAAGCACAGCAACGTGAATGCGAACTACGTGTTTGCCACCGGCGGCGACAAGCACATCCAGACCAAGGGCAACATCTACGAAAAGATCGGCGGCAATCACGAGTGGACGCTGACCGGCGACAACACCGATCAAATCAAGGGAAGCACGAACGTCACCGTCAACGGGGATCACAAGGAAAAAGTCGACGGCAAAGTGTCCCTGACGGTGGGAACATCGCTAGAAGAAAAAACGGGGACCAAGTTCGCGCACGAGGCCGGCCAGGAGATTCATCTCAAGGCGGGCATGACGGTGGTCATCGAAGCGGGCGTGGAACTGACACTCAAAGTGGGCGGGAATTTTATCGATATCGGCCCCGCGGGAATCTCGATCGTGGGCACGCTGGTCAACATCAACAGCGGCGGAGCTGCGGGAAGCGGGAGCGGATCGAGCCCCGATACGCCGGCCACGCCGCAGACCACCATTAAGAATCCAGTGCCGCCGGATCACGCCGACGACGGAACAAAATTCGACCGGCTGTAGAGCGGAGAATCGCCATGGCTGACGATACAGAACAACCCGACGACGATAGCTCCAAATCCGAAGGCACCTCTTCATCCGGCAGCGAATCCTCAACTGGCGACGCCGGCGGCGAAAAGAAGAAAGAGGAACCGGAAGAGGAAGAAGCCAAGGACAAGTTGACCTATAGCCGTGAGGGCGCGCCGGCCCTTAAGGTCACCTATGACTCCGATAAAGGCTGGAACCTGCCGGAACCGGAGCCGGAGCGCAAAGTCGCTTATGAGCACGAGTGGTTCAGCAAGGAAGGCTATCTAGCAGGTGTAAAGGGCAAAAAAGAAGGGAAATTCGCGAGCGGATCGGCAGAGATCGGAGTCGGCTTTGGGTCGGCGAAGGCTTCCTCGGGGCTCAGCTACGATCTCAACGAAAAGGAAGCGTCGCTCAACGTCATCAATGCGAAGGTTCAGATTTCCGTCGTTCACACGAAGCTCAAAGGAAAATTCAAGCTAGGGGCCTGGATCAGCTCGTTATTCTCTTCAGACGAACCGGAGGAAAAACCGAAGGAAGAGCCGGCGAAAGAGGGGACGGAGCAACAGGGACAAGCGGGCATGGCGGGCATGGGCGCACTGATGGCCGCGCGCGTCGGCGACCTGACCAGCCACGGCAGCCCGCTGGCTCCGGGCATCGGCAGCACCAACGTGTTCATCGGCAACATGCCAGCGTGGCGAACGGAGATGGATTTCCATGCCTGTCCCGTGGTGAAAGGCGTTATTCCGGACGTTGGGGGCGTGGTGTTGATGGGATCGCCCACGGTATTCATCAATTTCATGATGGCCTGCCGGATCGCCGACATGGTGGTCGAGATTCCTGGCGGACCGAACGCGATCGCGATCGGTTGTCCCACGGTCTTTATCGGGGGAGGGGGAGGAGGCGGTGGCGCGGCGGGCGGCGGGGGCGGCGACGGTGGCGGCGGCGAGAGTAAGGATAAGAAGAAAGAGGGGGAAGGCGTCACCGTTGACGCTTCTGGTGAGGGAGACCTCCTGACGGCGAGCGCCGAGGCAAACGTGGGGGTCGTATTCAATAAGGAAGCGATCAAAGCGACCGGAAAGCTGGGCGCTATGGCGGCTGTGGCCAAGGGGAAGATCGAAGGCGGAATCACGTTTCCACTCCCGTGGGGGCACTCGATCCGGTTCGGCGCCGGAATCGGAGGCAGTTATCTGTCGGCTGGCGCCGATATCCACGGAGACGCGGGATGGACGAAGGAAGAAGGGCTGCATGCCTCCTGGGGAGCTGGCTTGGCACTTGGCCTGGGAGCTTCAACGGACTTCAGTATTGGAATCAAATGAGAGAGGATCGGAGTAGCGTATGAGCGAGCTTTCGTTTCCCATTTCCGGCGTGGATCTCGGTAGCCTGGAAGCCACCCACGATCTGGTGAAAGTAGATCCTTCGGGGCTGTCGCATCTCTCCTACTCGCTGGTCCTGCCCAAAGGTTGGGTGTCGGAAGAGGATCTGGGCGAACAGGACGACGGAATCGGGCAGTTGATGCGAATTGGGCTGTTCGCGGATAGAGTCGGGCCGGATGCAACAGTGGCGCAGGTTTCCGTTGCGAAGATTCCCTTCGAGATCGACGTACGGGATTGGGTGGAAGACCAGGCCGCGGAGTTCGAGACGGAATTGGTCTACTGCCAGGAGGTGCAATTCGCCTGCGGTCCGGTAGTGGACGCCGGCGGCTCCTGCGGCCCGTCTGACAATCGACAGGCGATTCGCCTGGTGGCCCACGCCGATGCGGCGCGAATCTTTTTGGTCTCCGTGATGACGCCCATGTTTCGATACGACGAGCAACGGAACAATATCGCCATCGCGACGAACTCCTTCAAGTTGTTGAAGCCCTCCGGGTCGCCGCAACTGGAGCAATGGCTCGATAGCGCCGGAGGGAATCCCGCGTTTCACGTCGCCTATCCCGCCAGTTGGAAATCACGCGCAGTGGGCAAGCCGATTCCAGGAAAGAGCGCGGTGGATATTCTCTTGACGAGGGAGAATGAACTCGCCGGCTATCTGCGCGTGAAAGCAACCGATCCGGCGGTGGCCGGGGATATGTCGACTCACGAGGCGCTCAAGCTCGCCACGGAAGAACTGCAGGAGGGAGGAGTTACGCTCACTGCCGCTTGGAGGGAGGATGCGAGTCCCGGAGTTCATCGCATCGAGCCGGTTTCGGCGTACCTGACCAGCGGCCGGCTGGGCGACAAACCGGTGGAGTTACGCTTCGCCTTGTTCCCGCGCGGAGGACTGGTGTTCGCCCAGAGTTCGATCTCCCTTCTGAAGTCCGAGAACCCGGTCCTTTGGATGCGATCGAAGAGAGCCTACGAAATCGCCCTTCTAACGGCGCGCCCCGGCTAGGCCCATGCAAATTCGATAACATGTGAGACTGAAAGCTGTGTTCTGGGAGCCCTGACGAGATGCTGGTGATTTTGGAGGCGGTCTCCGGTCCGATCGCCGGACGCAAGATCGAGGTGCGCGCGGGGACCATTCTGCGCATCGGCCGCACTGCAAAATCGGACTACGCGCTGGGCGAAGACTCCTATCTTTCCGGACAGCATTTCGCCATTGAAAACGACGGGAACGAGGCGCGCGCGCGCGACCTGGGCTCGAGCAACGGCACGTTCGTCAACGGCGAACGGGTAGCGTCGGAAGCGGTTTTGCGCGAAGGCGATTCGTTGACCGCGGGCGGCAGCACGTTCGCGATTCGCATCGATGAATCCGGCCGGCCTTCGAAAGAACCTTCGCCGCGGGTTTCCACGATGCCCACCGAAACGGTGCAAGGCACATCGAAGATCAGCCGCGCCGAGTTGGGATTGGTGAGCGAATCGAACGCGTGGCCGGGATTTACGCGCGGGCAATCGGTGCTGCTGACCTCCCTATATAAAGATCGCGAAAACGTTCTGGCGGTTCTCGATCCGCTGCGCGACGCGCGCATTCCGGCGTTTCTCGACGCGTCGGGGGAGCAGTTTATCCCGCTCGACGACGGACAGCGGGTGGCCGCGTACGTTGTCCAGTTGCCGCCGCACGCGCGGCTCCTCGATGTATTGATCAAGGATGGCTGGAGCCGCGGGTGGGGTTTCTACTGCACCTCGTCGGGTGGGATCGAGGAGGCCTGCGCGCATTTCCGGAATTTCGTCACGCTGTACACGCCCTCCGGAACGCCGCTGACGTACCGGTTCTGGGATCCTCGTGTTCTGCGGGCGTCGGCGCCGGCGTTTTCGCCGCAGGAAGCGGTGGATTTTTTCGGTCCCCTGACGCGCCTGGTGGTGGAAGGCGAAAAAGCGGAGATGGCGGTGGAATATTCAGTGGGTCCGCGCGGCGTGAAGCATCAGAGTTTGGTATTGGTGTAGCAAGTGATCGCTCCCTGCGGTCGCGGCTCGGTAGGTAATTATTTTACGTACAGCCGATTCCGAGCCGCGACCGCAGGAAGCGACTGCTGGTGAGATGAATCTGCTAACGTAGGATTCGAATGAAGCGCTTGCAGCCGGTAATCTGGATGAAGGGCACGCTGCTGAGCCCACAGTATCTTCAGACGCAGGACCGTTTCCTCGAGAATTCGCTGAAGTTCCAGCTCGACGCGCTGACCTTCGCGCCCTGGGGTTTCCGCCGCCTGCAATGGAACCAGGAAGCGCTGGCGTCGGGCTACGTGGCGCTGGCCGACGCGTCCGGAATTTTTCCGGACGGCCTGTTGTTCGACATCCCCGAAGCCGATCCGGCGCCCGCGCCCAAGCCCCTGGCCGATTGTTTCGACGCCGATCAGAAAACGCTCGACGTCTTTCTGGCGATTCCCCATCAACGCGACCGCGGGCTGAATATTTCGCTCGCCCAATCGAAGGCCGACACGCGGTACCTTACCGAGGTCGCCATGACGCGCGACGAAAATTCGGGCCTCGCGGAAAGGCCCATCCAGATCGCACGCAAGAATTTTCGGTTCCTGGTCGAAGGCGAGTCGCAGCAGCATAACTCGGTGCTGCGCATCGGGCGGATTGAGCGCACGCCGGCGGGCTTGTTTCTGCTCAATACGCGCTTCGTGCCGCCCCTGCTCGATATCGGTGCCAGCGATTTCCTGGTGTCGATTCTGCGCCGGCTGGTGGAGATTCTGGCCGCGAAGAGCAGCCAGTTGGCCGGGACGCGCCGGCAGAAAAACTTGAGCCTGGCCGATTTCGGCGCGGCGGATATCGCGAATTTCTGGCTGTTATATACGATCAACACGCAATTTCCGGTGTTGCAGCATTTGTTCGAAACGCGCCGCGGACATCCGGAGTTGCTGTTTCAGTCCATGCTGGCCCTCGCCGGAAGCCTGACCACGTTTTCGCCGACGATTCATCCGCGCGACCTGTCGAAATACGAGCACGACGATCTGAGTTTCTGTTTCGAGGACCTCGATGAAAAGATTCGATTGCTGCTCGAAACCGTGGTCCCAAGCAATTTCGTGTCGCTGCCGTTGAAGCTGGTGCAGTCGTCGATTTACGCCACGTCGCTCGCCGACGACAAGTATCTCCGCAATACGAAAATGTACCTGGCGGTGCGATCGGAAATGAGCGAAGCGGATCTGATTTCGAAGACTCCGTACCTGGTGAAGGTGTGCTCGGCCAATCATATCGAGCACCTGGTGCGGCAAGCGCTGCCGGGCGTGGCGCTCGCTCACACTTCTCGTCCGCCGAGCGCGATTCCGGTCAAGCTGAATTACCAGTACTTCAGTTTGAGTCAGACAGGCGTGGCTTGGGAAGCCATCACGCGGTCGCGCAACCTGGCCGCGTTTGTGCCGGGAGATTTCCCGAGTCCGCAGTTGGAGCTGATTATCCTGCTGCCGGAGGCCTAGGAAGTTACCATAAACATCGACAGCGCGACCGCCAGGCCGACCAGTGCGCTTGCGATGGAAGCGAACCAGAGGAGGTTGCTTTTCGTCATAATCGCCATAGATGCGAGCACGATACCGAGTTCGAGAAACACTTCACCGTAATCCAGGCGATGAGCCTGGTCGCCTTTCATCTTGCTCTCGGCCTCCAGGCCTTTGGCTTCCTTGGTGATCTCTTTCATGTCCTCGTCGTACTTTTCGCCCTTTTTCTTATAGGCCTCCACGGATTTCTCGGAGGTCTCGGACGTCAGGCCTTTGAAGAGGTCGACGGCGACTTCGGACGTATACCGGCGAACGGACTTCGCCTGGTAGTACGACCATTGGTCGGATGCCTTCTGTTGCAGCAATAGCTCCTCGGTGGTCAGCAGATGCCCCATCACCCCGTCGATGGCAAGCATGGCTGCGATGACCGCCATGGTGACGGCAACCTTTTTATCGAAGGGGTTCTTGGCGTGCTCAGAATGCTCTTGTAATTCCTCGTCTACAGACATCCCAACAAAATACCACTAACAGGGTGCTGAAAAAGTCATCGACACCGCTCCCTGTGGGCGCCATCTTTTTCAGCATCCTCCTAATGCGCAATGTTCCGTTGAATCGCCATGCGTAAGCATGCGGACAGACCAGACTCTTCGCCAACTAATTGCCACTGGTAGTGACGAAATACTTCACCATCATGTTCGACAGTTCCCAATCGGGCATGCTCGCCGGGTTTTTCAGGTAGTCAAAAAAGATGTTCGTCACTTGGCCGAAGTGGTCTTCGTGGCCGACCCGGAATTTCTGCGGGATCACGACGCGCGCTTCTTTGTCGTGATGCTCGACGCCCAGCCCGGGATAGCTTTTCTGCATCGCGGTGGCCCAGCGGTCGAGCCCCGCGAAAACCGAGGCGTCCTGAGACACGACGTACAACTCCGGAACAAACCGCTGCACGGCGCCCTGGCGCAGGTCGATGCGCGACTTCGTGCCCCGGAACGAAGCCTCATAAATATCGCCGTCCGCGGATTCCCAGTTCCACCGGACGTCCAGCGCGAGGTGCGCGCCGCGTACCGTGTAGCGAATCGCATTATTGCACTCGTATTCGAGCTTCCCGTCCTTGACGTGCGCCGCGAGCGAGGCAGGGAACTGAGGTTCGCCGGTGACTCGTTCAAAATCCGATTTAGAGATAACCGTCGGCCAGCGGCGCGCGTTCAAGATGCGGATGTCTTTCTTATAGTCGATGGAGTCGCGCGGAAACGCCGTCCATTGCACCAGGTCCACCACGTGCGTGCCGACATCGGCCAGGCCGTCGCCATATTCATTCACGTCGAAAAACCAAACGGGCCGCCGCAGAGGCACACCCGCCACGACCTTCATCAGATGATGCACGCTGCGCGCCGTGACGGCTGGCTCCGCATCGGTGCCGCTCACCAGCTTCCCGAAAATGCCCTCGTCATTCACCAGGTCCTTTTGCAGAAGTGAAGTGATCTCGAATCGCTCCGTCATGATGTCGTAGGCGACCAGCTTCTTCTCCTGGGCCTGGTGCAACACGCGTTCCAGGCGAGGCAGATCGCGCGAGGTAAGGATCCACGGTTTATCGGCCAGTACATTCAGCCCGGCATGGATCGACGCTTCGATTCGATCCATCTTCGGCCGATTGCGGCCAGTGAGAATCACGACGTTACCTGGATGTTCCTTCAGCATCCGCTCGAAAAAATCGGGTCCGGCGTGCAATTCAATTTTCCACGCCGTCGGATTCTCCTTGCGCGTATTGAACAGCGCGATGCGGTTCAGATAGTCGACCACGTCGGGGCTCATCGGAGCGTAAACCGAAACCGCCGCCTCGATCCCCGGGTACATGTCTTTCTGCACCAGCGCGGCGTGAAAATGTCCCGGGTCGAGGACGATGAGTTTTACTTGATCCGCGGCATAAGCGCACATAGTGAAAATAATAGCGGCCGAGGGGATGGTCGCGCGACGGTGCATGGCGATATTCTAATGGAATGCGTACGTTGCCCGTTGCCGCTTTGGCGATTCTCCTTTGGTCCTGCGAGTCGAAGTCGAGCGCCCCCGCGCCCACTCCGGTTCCGAAGCAGGTTTCGGCGCCCAAGCCGGCCGACGAATCGCGGCGTTTTCCGAAAGTGAATCGGGTGGACGCGATCGTGGTGGACAAGGAACTGCTCGGGAAGCCCTTCATGCCCGGAGGCACGCTGGTGCAATATCGCAAGGGTAAGACGGAGTACGACATGTTCCTCGCGAAGGCGGCCACGTCGGGCGATGCCGCCCTGATCCTGCCCGATTGGGAGCACGCCCTGAGCGATACCAAGTTCATTCCCTCTTTCGGCGGATATTTCGGCCGGGATAAGGGCCGCCCGGTGTTCGTGTTCACGAAAGGCGCGTGGATCGCCGGGATCGCCGGCTTGCCGGAGAGAGAGGCGGACGCGGAAGCGCGAAAGCTGGCCAAGGCGCTCGATTAGTGCCGCAACCAGCCGGAGCTATGGGAATCGGTGTGATTTGTGGCGCACGCCCGTGGCGTGCCGTGTCGAGACTCTCTCGACGCCTGTTTCGACGCCGGCACAAGCGTCGACAAAGTGTCGACGCGGCACGCCGAGCGCGTGCGCCACAGGCCTTCCCAAATTGTATTTCCGACGGAGCGGTTAAATAGCGACGTAGCTCACTCCGGCAGGTGCCAAGGGATGTTGATAACCGTCGTGCGGGAACTGCTGTTGAACAGCAGCAGCGCCTTCAACGCCTGCGAACGGTTGTTGTGGAGCAGAATATAATACCAGCGGCTCTCCACCAGCTCCGGAATCAGCACGGCGATCGTTCTGTCGGAGCGGGCCTGCTCCAGATCAAGAATGTAATTCAGAATCGGACGCACAATGAATCGGTAAGGCGACGGAAGCAGCACCAGCTCCGGAACCGGCAACCCGGCAGCCTTCGCGGGCGCCTCCACTAACCGGGAATAATCCCTGCACAGGTTTTCGGTATCTCCGCACTCCACGTGGACGATGAGAATGTCCGACGAGATCTGCCAGGCAAAGCGCAAAGCGTTTTCCGAGACGACGCTCCAGTGCTCCACCGGAATGACGACGATAGGATCGCCGAGCTTGGCGGCGACGATCGGACCCTTCGCGGCCGTCTCGCGCTGCACGCGATCGTAGTGAGACTTCACAGTGTGCATCATCAGAATCATCGCCGGAATCAGTACGACTACGATCCAGGCGCCCTCGGTGAATTTCGCGATCAGGACGACCACGACGGTAATCCCGGTCGCCACCGCGCCCAATCCGTTGATGAACATGCTTTGCCGCGAGCCTGGGCCTCCGGCTTTCCACCAGTGCACCACCATCCCCGCCTGCGACAGCGTGAACGCCAGAAATGCGCCGACTGCGTACAGGGGAATCAACCGGTCGGTCACGCCGCCGAAAATGGTCAGCAACACTCCCGTCAGGATGGCCAGCGCGTACACGCCCTGCGAAAAAACCAGGCGCCGGCCGCGCGTCGTCAACGTGTGCGGAAGAAATCCGTTTTGCGCGATAGCGCGCGCCAGCCGCGGAAAATCGGCGAACGCAGTGTTGGCCGAGAGCGAGAGCACCAATAAAATCGACCCGATCGAGATCCAGTAAAACGCGCCCTTTCCCGTGATCGCGCCCAGTAATTGCGAGAGGACGCTCTCATAACCCGGACCCTCCGGAGGCGTTGCCGCGACGCCGTAGGCCGGCGCCAGATACGCGACTCCCAGCAGCATGACCATCAAAATCCCGATGATGATGGTCAGTGTCTTCTGGGCGAATTTGTAGGTCGGCTCGCGAAACGCCATCACGCCGTTGCTCACCGCTTCCACGCCGGTCATGGCCGTACATCCGCTCGAAAACGCGCGCAGCATCAGCCACACGCCCATCGCCTCCGTGGCGGGGCCGAGTTTTGGAGGAGCAACCACCGGCACCGGATGTCCGCCGGCCAGCAGCACCTTCGCCACGCCCACCGCAATCATGCCCAGCAGGCACGCCACGAATACATAAGTGGGGATCAGGAAGATCGCGCCCGTCTCCGAAACGCCCCTTAGGTTGACGATGGCCAGCACCAGCAGAATTCCCAGGCAGATCGACAGCGTATGCGGCTGAAGCGACGGAACGGCCGAGACGAGCGCGCCCACTCCGGCCGAAATGCCGACGGCCGCGGTCAACACATAGTCGATCATCAGCGCCGCCGCGGCCAGCAGTCCCGCTCCCGTGCCCAGGTTTTCGCTGGCCACCGTGTAGGACCCGCCTCCATGCGGATACGCCTGCATCGTCTGCCGGTAGGAAAAGTAAACGATCCCGAGAAGAACGAGAATCGCGCCGATAATCGGCAGGATGTAGGCGACGCCCGCCATACCCAGAGGGATTAGCAGCGTCAGCGCGGCCTCCGGCCCATACGCGGCGGAGCTCAGCGCGTCGAGACCGAAAATCGGAATCCCTTTCGCGGGACCGATTCGCTCAGCCTTCTCATCCTCCGTTGCCAGAGGCTTGCCCAACAGCAGATCAACGATATCCATCTTCTCTATTAGACCTGAGAGGCCAACGCAAGTTTCGGCGTCTGTCCGCTTCCTGACGGTCGCGGCTCCATTGAACCGCCATGCGTGAGCATGCGGACAGACGCGAAATCCTCGTGTTCTTTGCGAGCCCTGCGCCTTTGCGTGATTCGTCCTTCGCGAATCACCGCGATTCCCATTTCCCCTGAATTTCCGCCATCGCATCGTCCGGCCGCGTCGTGTATAGCCAGAAGACCTGAATTGCATGTACGCCGCGAACCTGCATTTTCAAGCCTCCGCTGACTTCGCTGAATTTGAGATGCTCTTTCCCGGTTTTAATCGGCGTGATGACGCCCAGCGCGATTTTCGTGACATGCTCGGAATCGCGCGCAGCCTCGACAGCGGGGATCGCGCTGGGAATCACAGTCGAATGCCGGCCGTTGAACTTGGGTCCGCGGAGCAATCCTTTAATATGCGTCATAAACCGGCTTCACCCAAAACCGCCTCAGCGCCGCCACCAGGACAATATAAACCACCGCGCTGACCATGCATCCGGCCATCAACCAGATCACCAGCGCGTGCATGGTCGCGATCCACAGGGTTGTGGTCGCGTGCCACACGTTGGCGCGAATCAGATTGAATATTTCTACAATCGTGAGCTTCGGACCTCCCGCGCTGAACATCCACGCCCCGGCGCGCAGAAACGGCACCAGCAGCATCAACTGGAGCGGATACACCGCGCCGTTAACGAGCAAAATCGCCGGCAGATTCAGCCGCAGAGAGACCGCCGCGAGCGTGCACAGCATCGTAGTCGACCCGATCACCGGCGTCACGCCCAGCGTGATTCCAAGCGCCACGGTCAACGCAATCTTCTCCGGCGTGACCCCCTGCTTCAGCAGGTCGATAAACGGTTGAACCAGCTTGCGATACATCGCCGAGGGGACGTCTAGGCTTCCCATGGATTCAGCACCGCTACGTG
>Ga0210394_10006008_pt1 | contig 13343 bp, 20 predicted proteins | sample IncBWC12MmetaG_FD_160121 | JGI IMG/M metagenome (GOLD analysis project Ga0210394, IMG submission 160121) | Forest soil microbial communities from Barre Woods Harvard Forest LTER site, Petersham, Massachusetts, United States - Inc-BW-C-12-M | ecosystem: Environmental > Terrestrial > Soil >...
CCGGGACAAGACGTGTGTGGCGGTGCGGCACGGGAACGTGATCACCGAAATCCGCACCTCCGTCAAAGAGGACACGATGCAGACCACCGGCCGGGTGAAAGGGATCCTGGCCGCCGACGGGTCGTGCACGGCATGGGTGGACGTGATCGGCATCGGCGCCGGCGTGTATGACCGGCTCCGCGAGCAGGGCCTGCGCACCGAGCCGTTCCACGCGGGCAAGAAAACGATGCGCAAGGACAGGACCCGCCAGTTCGGGTTTTTCAACTTGCGGTCGGCGGCGTGGTGGTCGCTGCGGGAACAGTTGGAGCCGCCGGACTCGGTGCTGGCGATCCCCCCCGACGATGAGCTCGCCGGGGACCTGACCGCGATGCATTACAAGTACACCTCCGACGGCCGGATCCAGGTCGAGTCGAAAGATGATGTGAAGAAGCGGATCGGCCGGTCGACGGACAAGGGCGACGCGGTGATGCAGGCCTGCTGGCCGCAAGGCGGCTCCATGCTGGATGCCTATGGCCTGGTGGAGTGCGTGAACGAGGACTGCCCGCGGCGGATGTTCTACCACCTGGACGAACGCGGCAAGACGCGTACCCGCTGCCCGTGGTGCGGCACACCCCAGTTCGAAGACGAACCCGCGGAGCCCGGGGGGGAGGCTGCGGAGCCAGCCTTGGCCGCAGCCTCTGCACCCGCCCCCCAGGTTAAACCCCCGGCGGGGATCCTGCTGCCCGTTACCGGCGGGCTCGCCGGCCTGAAAGCCCTTCAGTCCCTCGGCGGCTTGCGGCGCTAGCCCGGCTGGGACTTCCTCAGCAGGTCACCGAACGGGGCATCCCACGTCGCTTCGGCGCCGGGCGCCGGATAGGTAGCGCCGGCTGAATCGGCTAGGCGGGCACAGGCCTCCCGCACTGCGGCGACGTGCTTCTCTGGCGGGAGAAGCGGCTGCCCGGCCGCCGCCCTGAGCCCGTAGATGATGCTGCCGCGGACCATCATCCGGTAATGCTTGCTGGCCAGCCGCAGAGCCTGGTTCGCCAGCCACACCGCGAACCTGTCACGGCGCGCGTACCCGCTCACTGCGCCCCCTCGGCGACGCCGGTGCCGGTGAGGCCGGCCGCGAGCCCCGCGCGGTAGTTGTGCTCCAGTCCTTCCCAGAGCCGGCCGGACGTCTGGGTGGCCTTAGCCACAACTGCGGCGTCCTCGGCAGTCATGGGCTCCTTGGCCAGCACGGCCTGGATACGGGCGAGGCAGTGATCACGCACGGGCCCCTTGGGGGCGCAAGCAACCGCAACGACTGCCGGGCTCAGGCCGTGCTCGTCCAGCCACTCAGCCAAGATTTCCGCTGGCGCGACGATCCAGCCCGGTTTCCACTCGCGCATCACACCGCCGCCTCGCTGGTTTCAGGTACAGACCTGAACTGCGCCCCTCGTGCCCTGTAGTAGGCCGCCACCCGGTGCTCATCCCGGCCGAGCCTTTTCACCGCGCGCTGGGCGATGGGGGGCGCCTCAATGACCCGGCCCCCGGCGACGACAAGGCCGAACGTGGCGTGGGGCAGTGACACCCAGATGCACCGGCTGCGGTCACCAGTAGTCATAGATCACGCTGTGGCGCGGGCGCGCCGGCTCGGGTTCCTCATGCCGCTGCAGCGCCACGCGGGCCCGGCCGCGCTGGGCCTTGTGCCACCTGCGGCGCATCTCCCGGCCGACACCCCTGGGGAGCAGCCGTGCAGCGTACGGGTCGTTCTCCCACGGGCCGTCCGGGCGGCACGGCTGCCAGGGCGTGTTGTCGCTGTGGCTCACGTTTCCCATTCTCCCACGCGCCACCGACAGAGGAGTAGCACGTATGACAACCCCGCCTGGGCCCGATGGCGTGCCGCCGTGGCTGAGCTCGCCGCCGTCCCCGGAGTTCCTCGCCGCGTTCCAGGCGGAGATGCGCCGCCGCGCCGCCGAGGCCAGCGGCCCCGGCCAGGAGATGCCGACCCCGCTGGATATCGCCTGCCTGTCCGCGCACACCGTGTTCGAGGCGGCCGTGAAAGCCGGATTCAGCGAGCGGAACGCGATCATCTTCGCCGTCGAACTGCTCACCAAGGGGATGTGATGGGCTTGTTCCGCAGGCCGGCCGATCCGCTCGCGCCGGGCCCGCTGCGCTGCGCGTACTGCGTGGACGACTATCTGGCCTGGCTGCGGGACCGGCCGGACGGCAAGGAAGCGCCGCAACCCGGCCAGGCGCTGACCGTTCTGCCGTCCGCCGGCGGGGAGCCGGGCGCCGGTGCGGCGGTGTGCCTGGTGCACCTGCGGGCGCTCATGCGGTTCCGCCACACGGATCGCCGGGCAGAACCGCCGCCTTACCGGCCACGTGAGGACTTGATCGGCCGCATGGAGCAGGGCCAGAAGCCGCCAAAGCCGGGGGCGCCGCCGCAGCGGGTGATGCCGAGGGCTGCGTCCGCGTGATGTACGCGGAGATGTTCGCGGGCCTGCTGTGGGCCGGGGCATCCCTGGCTGTCATGATGGCGGGTTTCATGCTGGCGGCCGGTGCTGCGGACCTGGACTTCCCGCTCGCCGCCGCCGGGGTGACCGGCGCGCTCGCGCTCGCCGGTACCGGGTTCGTGTCGGCGGGTTACTCGCTCGGCTGGCTGATCCGCGTCGCCTCGGGCTAGCGCGGTAGGCTTTTGATCTTCCTTCTCACCGGGCCGCCCGCACGTCAGCCGGGCCTTCCATGAAGTTCACCCGCACCATCTACCCGGACTACCCGGATGTTCAGGGCTCGCCCTGCTGGAAACTGCAGGGCCGCTGGATCGACATCGACGCCGACTGGAACCCCCGTTTCCCGTTCGGCATGTGCACCAGCCTCCATATCGGCCGGCAGCCACCTCCCGTGCAGCACCTGGCCGCCTGCGAGACGAACTGCCGGTGCGCCTTCCCCAATCCGACGCCCGGCTTCTGTCTTGACCTGAATCCGCCCCTGGGCGAGGCGAACCGGCTGTACCTGTGGCTAGGGAACTGGCATGTCACCCTCGGCCTGCCGTCGGTGCGCGACTTCCGTGAAACCAGCCGCGAGCGCACGCTTGGCCGGAACGGAAAGATGGTCACCACTATCCACGGTGAGCATTTCAGCAACTGGCGGCGCCCGCACATCGACGGCTGCGACCGCTACCGCTACCACCAGGACGAAAGCGGCCGGTGGGTGCGCAACGACAAGCCCGAGCCCCTGCACTGGGGCTGGCTGACCATAGAAAGAAGACGCACATGACCGAGCGGCCGCAAGGGCTGATCCCCAGTTCGGGGCGCAAGGGCCGCCCCCGGGTGCTGGAGCAGATGATGTCGGCCCGGTTCCCGGCACCACTGCTGGCCGAGGCACGCGCGGCCGCCGCGGAGGATGGCATCAAGTTCAGCGACTGGATCCGCAACGCCGCCGCCTCCGAACTGCTGCGCCGCAACCAGCCAGCCGCAGACCTGGGCCTGCGGCTGACTGGATACCAGTGCCCGCACCTGCTCATCACCGGCACTCCCAGCATTCACACTGCCGAATGCATGCTTGGCTGCACCATGCAGCCGGTCTATGCGGCGGCGTGACCGGCATGGCTGCGCGTTTGTGGAACCGCCTCATCGAGGCGCTGGATACGGGGGCTCATCGCGCACACATCCACTGCGGATGGCTCTGCGATCTTTCCCTCGGGATCACCTGGACCGAACTGCGCCGCCACCACAGGCAGGTGGCCCGGTGATCGCCCTCATCGCCGCCGTGATCACCTGTGCGGGCACGGTGATCGCCGCACTGATCACCACCCGCCAGCGTGGCCCCGCTGGCACAGTTCCGGTCCCCGTCCCGAACGGGCCGCCCATTCCGGTGGCCCAGCCGGGGCGGGGCCGCATCAGCAAGTCGCTGTGGTGCGGCATCGCCGGCCTAGTCCTGTGGGTCCTGCCCGTTCTCGCCTACGTGGTGGTGCTCCCCGGCCTGTACATCGGCCTGCGGGAGATGCGCGGCCCCCGCAAGCACACCGCCGCCGGCCTCGTCCTGTGCATCACCGGCCTGGGCCTGGCACTGATCAACTCCGCGATCGGCGCCTACATGGGCGCCCACGGCCAGTTGTGAGCAAGTCTCACCGGAAGAAACACGCCGCCCTGCTCGGCGCCCTCGCCTGCGCCCTGAACAACTGCGAGAAAGCCGGCCTGCGGATGCGCCTGGACTGGGCCGCTTGGTGCCACCAAGGCGTCGTGATGCCGCCGCAGCGCAAGGACCGCAGGGACGGGTGGGCAGCCAGGCCGTTCGGGGTGCTGCCCCAGTCGCCGCCCGAAAACGGCAGCGACGAGGACTGAGCCCCCGGGAAGGGGGCCGGGCGTGAACGTCATCCGTCAGGGGATCTCTGGCCGTCCGGGCCGACATCATGCTCACACCCTGCACGGAAACGAAGCACCCAGGGAGAGACGTGAAACCTTTCCGCGTTTCGCATGGACCCGTGCTGCGCCCGGCCCGCCCCGTCTTTGGGAGGTGGCCATGTGGATCGGTTACCTGATCGGCTTTCTCGCCCACCCGGTCGAGTTCACCCGCAACCTGTGGCGGGCCCGCGAGCAGGGCGCCCGCAGTGAGGAGGACTCGTGACCGAGCGCAAACCGTGGCGCTGCCCAGACTGTGGGGCGATGGTGGCCCCGCACGTCGACGTGCACTGGTGTGACAAGCCAGACGGCGGCGTGACCGCCAAGCGGCCAGCCGCGCCCAAGAGCCCGTTCACCACCTCCTCGGTCACCACGACCTTCCCGCACTCGGGTGGCGCCGGCGGCGGTGGCGGTGGCACGCTCGTCACGATGACCGGGGGGACCGAGTACGAACTGGCCGTACCGGAGCCGATGATGGTGACCATCGCACCCACCATCGCCGGCCGGGAACTGTTCAATGCGGTTCAGGCTGAAGTGCTGAAGTTCCTCACGGGCCGGCGGCCGGGTGCAGCCTGACCGCGCCGCCTCTCGTGACGCCGAAATCGCCCGGCTGCGCCAGCGCCTGCGCGCCTGCCAGCGCGGCCTGCGCGAGGCCCGCGCCGAACTCGCGGCCCGGCCCCCGGCCCCCGATGACAGCGAGCAGCCGCTGACCGCTGCCGAAATCAGGCACCTGCACGAGCGGTTCGTGCCCTCACCGGCCGGCACCACCTGCGCCACCTGTGGCCGCGTCCACCCGGGCCCGTGCCAGACGTGCGGCGGGATCCATGCGCACGCCTGCCCGCGGGTACGCTCTGTCGAATACGAACGGCACGGCGACCAGATGATGATCCGCAAAGTCGAGTACTGGCCCGGGGACCGGTGGTCCCGGGACGGGATCATGTTCGCCGACGAGCTACCGCCACTGCCAGAGCCGGCGTGAATGTGCCGGGCCGGGCGCTACCGGCCGAACTCGCCGTTCCGGGCACCCCTGAGGAATGCTTCCCATTCACTCTGGGTGAAGCGGAGTACTGGCCCGGAGGGGTCCTTGGAGTCGCGCACGCCGGCGCCACCATCGGGCAGGCTGGCAACCTGGACGCAGTTACCGTTTGAGAAACTGAATGAGCTCTTGATCCAGGACAGACCCGCTTCGGGTGATCTTTCCGGGTGGTCTCCGGGTAGCTTCGCGGACATGTGCGGCCCCTCCCAGTCCTATGGGTCTTCGTATTACGTTTCTACGTATCAACTTATGCCCGTCTGGCGCACTTGGACACCTCCCGCGCCGGGGTTTCCGCCGAAAAGCACTGCGATCAGCGGTTCCTTCCGGTCAGGATCCGTCATTCCCGCTGGCAGGGCCGCTCCCTGGTCCTTGGGCCCAATCTTCAGCAGGAACGGCCCGGGCCACGCCGCCGTGATCTCCTGCTGCGTCCCGTCCGCTCTCCGGATCCGGACGAACACCTCCGCCACCGGCGGCTCCTGAGCCGGTTCCGCGCCCGCAGTGCGGGCAGGCGTGCCCGCCATTGCCATCTCCCGGATCCTCCGCCTCTGCCCGCACCGCAGCTTCCAGGCCACTGCGCAGCCCCGGCCCTGGCACCAGCCGGCAGCCGAGCGCCTCAGCGATCACGTCCAGGCCGCGGCGGATCCCGTCGAACGACGTGCGGCCACCCGTCCAGATCCGCAGGTTCCACCGCGGATTCGCCCGGAAGCTCACCGACATCCTCGCCCCGGCCGAACGCGGCCCGCTCATCGCTAGCCCCGGGCTCACCTGGTAGTCCAGCGGTTCCACGGCGTCCCACTCCCGCAGGACACCGCCTGCGCGTTCCTCGATGATCCTAACCCGGACCACCCGGGGCTCATCTTCCTCGTTCACCCGGCGGAACTCGGCGGGCACCAGATCGCGGAACGAAGCGGCGCCACGACCGCCTCTCTGGAACCGCGCGTACCGGTCAGGCTCGGTCATACCTCAAAACGATAGCGGGGGAGCGGCAGCCACATGGTCACCACCTACACCGCCAACCCTTCCGCCGTGCTCCCCGGTCAGGTCGTCGGCGCACCGATCACCCACCTGCCCTGGGTGTTCTGCTGCCGCTCCGGTGAGGGGAAGCACTGCGGCTGGGCCCGCGCGGCCAACGAGTTGCGGCAGGTGATCGAGGTCATGGCCGCCAAACGCAAACACGAAGAAAACTGCGCCGGCGGCCTGATCATCGCCGCCGGTTAAGCCCCTGTCACCACCCCAGTCCCCCAAGGAAAAGGAAGATGATCCATGCACGCCGGAACCTGTGCCCGCAGCCCCCGCCGCCTCATCGAGGCCGCCGTCCTCGTCGCCGGCGCCCGCCAGCCGCTGTACGCCCGCTCTCACGACGGCGCCTTGTTTGCCGCCGGGAACCCCGGCGCCGTCTACGGCCTGCGCGTCACCAACCTCACCTCCGGCCGCATCGAGGTGATTACCACTGTCGATGGGCGCGACACCCTCAAAGACGAACCCGGCGATCCCCGTGCCAACGGCGGCTTCGTCATCGGCGCGTACGGTTCCTACGACTTCACCGGGTTCCGCCTGGACGACGGCGCCGTCCGCGAGTTCAAATTCGGCTCCCCGGACCGCACCGATCGCACCGTCGCCGCGCGGGCATCCGGGAGCACCGCCAACATCGGGATCTTCGGCTTCGCCGCCTACACCGAATACCACCGCCCCCACTACTACGGCAACTCCTGCCTGAACGTGGCCATGGCCGCCGCCGGCCCAGTAACCTTCGGCAGCGCCCCGCTCACCCGCAGCGGCGGCCTGAACTCCACCATGAGCGCGGCGAACTCCGCCAGCGCCCCCGCAGGCAGCATCGGCACCGAAATGGGGGAATGGCACGAGGACCGGGTCAACCGCACCACGTTCACCCGCGCCGGCGACCCGGACATCCTCGTCATCCGCTACGACACCCCGCAGGTACTCGAAGCCCTCGGCATCCTCGCGCCCCCCGGGCCCGACGCCTTCCCCGGCGCCGGCACGGGCTATGAGAAGTACGCCCAGCCTGCGTGACCATCTGGATCCGCGCCCACCCGTACACCATCCTCGCGGCACTGTTCCTCGCCGCCCTCGCCGGCTGGCTCGCTGTGACCGGCCAGCCGTGGACGCACTGGCTCCTCGTGGCCGCCTATGTCGGCATCTGCGCGTGGCGGGGCATCTCCCGCAGCCAACGGCGCACGCCGTCGTCGCCATGCCCGCCGGAATGCCGTGTCAGGGTGCGGCACTGGCACGAGCGAATCAGGTTACGGCGTTATCCCCAGCCGCGCCGCTTCCTGTCTGCGCCACATCGGGTACGTCCGCGGCGGCAGGCCGCCCGGCTCCAACGGAACCCAGGGATTGATGGCCGGCGGCACGGATTTCACCATGAACCTCCGGTTCCCCTCTTCCTGCGAGAGAAGCCGGCCGATGGTGAACGTGCCCGTGCGCGCCACCGGGAGCTTTTGCACCGGAATCTCCGTCTCCACCGCCACCTCGGCCCATGAACCGTCGGCGGCCACCTCCACGGCCACGACCGTTCCCAGGACCATTACGCCTTCGTAGGTCACCGGCACGCGCTTCCCGAGCTGGGCATCAAGGCACCCTTGCGCGAAACGCTCTCCGCACCCCGCGTACCAGCCCTCCACAAGCCGCACCATGTCTCCATTGTGCACATCCGCCGCGATTAACATCCGGAAGAACTTGCAGATCAGGGGCCCATAACTTAGAGTGCGACTAGGCGTAGTGTCCCCGCGCCCGGGGCCTGCGCCTTTATCGTGCCCGGGGACCGCCGCTGATCCCGAAGCCCACGCGGGGGTGACCGGTGGCGGCCGACCCCCGTGTGATTGAGCGCGCCCTCAAAGCCGTCGCCCCGGCCCCGTCCACGGGCGGTTTCGCCAGCGGCCCCGCGCCCTACATTTCCCCGGGCCCCTCCCCGCTGGTCGCGTCCTACAACCAGTGGGACGGCGGCCACGCCTACGGCACGAGCGGCGCGCTGCCGCGGGACTGGTTCACGTTCCTGTCGGGCATGTTCGGCCCGTCGGCGCCGATTCAGCCGGTCCCGATCGACATCCCCGAACCGGGGGAGGAACGCCCCTTCCCGCGGCGCAAAGAGTATCCCATTTCATGGGACCTCAACCTCGGGATGCCCGGCACCGAAGGCTGGGGGAAGCTCGCCGACTTCAACACGCTGCGCACCCTCGCCGACTTGTATTCGGTGGCCCGCCAGTGCATCGAGTTGCGGAAGGAAGAGATCCGCGGCGTCGGCTGGGACATCGGCCCCACCCGCCATGCTGCCAAGGCGATGCGCGGCGACCATCGGGCCGCAGCGGATTTCGCGGAGCGGCAGGCGAAGGCGGTCAAGTTTTTCCGCAAGCCCGACCCTGACTACGCCGACTTTTCCTCGTGGCTGAATGCGGCCCTGGAGGACTTTTTCGTCACCGACGCTCTGGCGGTGTTCCCGCACCCGGCCCGGGCGAAGCGCGGTGGCCTGTTCGGCAGCAGCGTCGCCGGCCTGGACCTGATCGACGGCAGCCTGATCAAGCCCCTGGTGGACATCCGTGGCGGGAAACCGCAGCCGCCGAACGTCTGCTACCAGCAGTTCGAGTGGGGCGTGCCCCGCGTCGACCTGATGACGCTGATCACCGAATCGTCCGGCGACACGACCGGGCTGCTCCGCGAGTACGCCGGCGACCAGTTGCTGTACCTGCCGTTCACCCGCCGGTCGTGGACCGTATACGGGATGAGCTTTGTCGAAAAGGCCCTGATGCCGATCATGACGGGCATCAACAAGCAGCAGTACCAGCAGCAGTACTTCTCCGAAGGATCCATCCCCGGGCTCATCGTCTCCGCCGGGGACTCGTCCCTGACCCCGTCGCAGATCCGCGAGCTTCAGGACGCCTTGAACGCCCTTTCGGGCGACCAGGCATGGAAGCATAAGATCATCGTCCTGCCGTCGGGTTCCAAAGCGGATCCAATGAAGCCGGGGCCACTCGCCGACGACTTCGACACGCTGGTGATGATCCAGACATGCATGGCCTTCGACGTGCAGCCTTTCGAGTTGGGCATAATCCCGCAGCTCTCCGCCGCCGCCGCCTCGTCCGGGACCGCCCGGCAAACGGTCGGTGCCCGGGTGGACATTCGCCAGCGCAAGTCCACCGTCCCCCTGCTCCTGTTCCTCAAGGCCGCCATTTTCGACCGTCTCCTGCAGGACGTATGCGGCCAATTCGATATGGAGTTCAAATGGGAGGGACTGGACGAAGACGAAAACATCGCCGAGCTGACTACCGCACTGGTGGAGCAGATCGGCGCGGGCCTGCTGTCCATTGACGAGGGCAGGCAACTGCTCGGCCGCGACCCGTGGGGCCTCCCCATCACCTCAGACCCCGGTTGGGCCACGCAATGGGGGGGCCTCGTCCCTCTCACTGGCGTGACCGAGGCGACCGCGCAGCCGCTGGGGGGATCTCCTGGTCCTGGCGGGCCCGGGAGGGCGGCTGCGCGGCCGGGGGCCGCTGCGGCGGATCTCACCGTCCCGGGGGCGGCGTCCGGCCCGGGCTCACCGCCGCCAACGGTGCCGCGGAACCGGATGTCCGGCGCGCAGCGCCGCGGCCAGGCCGCCCAGGTGTCCCGCACCCAGAACAGCACCGGATCCCGCGGCACCCCGGCGCATTCCGGCGCCCGGCAGGTCGGCCTGGGCCCCGTCGCCGCCCGGTCGCCGAAAGTGCAGGCACAGCAGCGCGCCGCGACCAAAAAGGCCATCGAGGCGGCCCTGTCGGCGCAGACCCTGGCCGAGTTCGAGGAGGGCTCGTGCCTGCCCCTGCTGGACACCCAGCGGCGCACGATCGCTGGCGAGGTACTCAGCCGGAGCGACGAGGAAGGACCGTCATGGGCGGCGGCGACCGACAAGCCCGGTGATGCGCTGCGCGAGCTCGGGCTGCTGAAGTCGCACCTGAAACGCGGCGGCACCGTGGCACAGTGGGCCGTCCGGGACCTGCCCGGGCACGTGCTCGCGTCGATCGAGCAGGACATGGCTGCGGGCCTGTCCGCCGACTACGCGTGCGCCTCGGCCCGCAAAGCCCTGGCCACCAAGACCGTATCCGGGTACACCCTGAACCCGCGCAGCGGGATGATTTCCCTGGACCTGCCCGAGGGTGCCCTGGAGCCGCTGCCCGGCGGCGTCACCGACCACCACATCACGGTCTGCTACCTGGGGCCCGACGTGGACGACGACGCGTTCGGCGCCGCAGCCGAACGGGCCCGCGAAGCGGCCGCGATTGTCACCGGGCCGCTGACCGGCACCGTCGGCGGCATCGGGTCATTCCCCGCAGGCTCATCCAGCGACGGCAAGATGCCGGTGTTCGCCCAGGTGTCCCTGCCGGGAGGGGATCTGCTCCGCGCAGCCCTGGAAGACCTGTCCGCCTCCGAGCACCCGGACTGGCACCCGCACGTCATCCTCGCCTACCTGGACGACGGCGACCCACTGCCGGATCCGGTGCCGCCACGGACAGTGACATTCGGTCACCTGACCGTGCACCGCGGCGGCGACGCGATCCGCCACCCGCTCGGCGCCAGGGCCTTCAAATCGTCCGGCGAACGGCACATCACCTGCACACAAGGGCACAAGCACTGGGGTGCGTACGGCGCCGCGGGCCTGCTGATCCGCACTAAAGGCCCCGACGGCAAACGGCGGTACCTGCTGCAGAACCGCGGGCCCGGTTCCGCCGAGCCGGGCACGTGGGGCATCCCCGGCGGTGCCCTGTACGAGGGCGAACCGCCGTTCCTCGGCGCGATCCGCGAAGCCACCGAAGAGCTCGGTGTCCTGCCGAACCTGAGCCCGCACCACACGGTCGAGGATTCGCACGGAAACTGGTCCTTCACCACGGTCGTCACCGACGCGCCCGCCATGTTCAAGCCGGCCACCGACGGCGCCACCAGCCACGAAACCGCCGGATGGGCGTGGCTGACCGCCCGCCAAATCGAGGACCACCCACTCCACTCCGGGTTCGAGGCGTCCTGGCAGGCGGTGCGCCGCTCCCGCACCTCCAAGCCCCTCGCCAAAGACGCCGCCGACCTTTCGGACCCCAACCCGGTCGAAGCCGAGCACATCCTGTCGATCATGCGGGCCAGCTTCCCCGAGAAAGCCCTCGGATGGGTGCGCGAGGCCCGGTGGATCGGCCCGGTGCAGATCCCGCAGGACCGCATCAACGACGCCAGCCAAGACACTTGGCGCGCCTCCCACGAGCCGGACGACGTCAAGCACTACGCCCGGCAGATCAAGCACGACCCAAACCAGGTCGCGCCCGTGATCATGATCCAGGCCGAGGGCGAATCAAAGGCCGACGTGATCGACGGCCACCACCGGGTACTGGCCTACCGCAAACGCGGCCTGCCGGTGAAGGGCTACGTCGGGTTCATCGGCCGCAAAGACGCCAAAGCCGCCCTGGAAACGCACAGTTCCCAGACACACGGGCAAGCGGGGAAATCAGCGCAAACGCCGGTGGTGTCCACCGTCCACCACCGGCTCGGCCGTGAAGGCCTGTGGCACACCCCGGACCGGCACGTCGCCCACATGCAGCAACTGCCCGCCTACGTGCAAAACACCGCCCGTGCGCTGATGCGAGACCAGTCGATGGGGGAGCAGCAGGCCATCGCCACCGCGATCAACGCGATCCGGGCATGGGCGGCCGGGCACGCGTTCGGCGGCAAGGTCAAGACGACACCCGAGGTGCAGCAGGCCGCCCGCCGGGCTTTGGGCGAGTGGGAACGGCTGAAGGCAAGCCACCACTAGCCGGGATGCTGTTCCAGTGGGCCAGGAACGCCGCTGTCACTTGCCCGGCACGCAGCCGGGCGGCCGGGTTGCTCGTGTTTTTCAGCGCGAGCGAGGCAAGCCGGTCGGCGGCTTCATTGAGCGGATGCCCCGCATGGCCACGCACCCACTCGAAACGGACGTCGGCCAAGGTGGCGACGCGTGCAGCCAAGCGCACGAGGGTGGGCACCCGTGGCTGCTTCGCGGCATGCCATTCCCGTGGCATCCGGGTGACGCCATCCGGCATTCGCCGTGTCTCACCCCTTTGCCAGGCGGTCAGGTAAAGCCAGGCGTGCTGGCTGTCAAGAAACACCACGGCCGGCGGGGGACTGGCGTGGTCCCGCTCCAGGAGCAGGGCGACAGCGAGCAGTTCAGTGTGAGCCGAAGTGATCCTGGTGAAGTAGTCCCGCCGGGCGACGCCCCACCGCCCGTCGGTGCGCACAAACCCCATCCCGGCGGAACGGCCCCTCACACTGGCGTCGGTCGCCGCCATTAACGGCCGGCCAGGAACAGGCTCGGCCTGCTGGGCGGTACCGAGAAGTGTCCGGGATGCACTCACCGGCCGGGAGGCCGGATCTGCGCGAGGGTCCAGGTGCCGTCCAGCTCCCCGGTTTCCACGTCCCCGCACTTGCAGCGGCGCAGAACGTAAGTAACCGGGGCCTCGGTGACGCTGCCGTCCGAGTCGGTCGTTTTGACCATCTCATTGTCCACGCCGACGGGTTCATGCTGGTGAGCGTGGAACGGGCTCACGAGATGGGTCATTTCACGTCACCTTGACCTTTGGCAAAGACGCCTGCGGTGGCCTCCTGGCATCGTACAGAGTTGGTTCCCGCGCATGGAGGCGGCATGACGCGCGCCGTCGCCAAGCAAGCATGGCCCGGCTGGTACACCGACTCCCAACTCGCCGCCGAATACGCCCAGTCGCTGTCCCGCCAGCTCGCCGCCTCGGTGAACGCGGGCCGGCTCGCCGCCGCATGGCTGGCCTTGCACGGCACCGACGTCACCATCCCCGCCAGCGCCCCCGGTGAGGTGGCGAAGGCCCGCCGCAAACGCCGCAAGCGGCGCCGGGCCATCGCACAGCAGCAATCACAGCAGCAGCCCGCGCAGCCGCCGCAGACCGCCGCCCGGCGGTTCCTCGCCGCCCAGG
>Ga0210394_10006009_pt1 | contig 13339 bp, 15 predicted proteins | sample IncBWC12MmetaG_FD_160121 | JGI IMG/M metagenome (GOLD analysis project Ga0210394, IMG submission 160121) | Forest soil microbial communities from Barre Woods Harvard Forest LTER site, Petersham, Massachusetts, United States - Inc-BW-C-12-M | ecosystem: Environmental > Terrestrial > Soil >...
CAGGAGCCCCGATTAGAGAACGGCCTCGGGCAGATTGAGCGGTTCCCGCTGCGTCACCTGAGCGCCCGCTCTCGTTTAGGGGAGCGGACCTTCGGTGGTCCGCACGACAACGGGCAAGATGCGCCGTAAGCGGACCGAGGCGGTCGCGCACCTGCTCGTGCGCCGCGGCGCTGAGGCAGATCCCGCCGGGCTCGGCGAGCGCTTTGAGGAGGTTCGGTTCGTGCCTGAGATGGAACGCTTCCTCTATCGGCGTCGCCGCCGTGACGCGTAGCCAGCGCCCTACGGAACAGGTTTGCCTCGATTGTGACGATAGAAAACCGCCAGATTATTCGATGGGGGATTATATGGATTCGCTCGCGGCATGGACTGCGCTGACCTAGCCCTGCGAAACTGCGGAAATCTCTCCGTGTCCACATTCGTATCTGACTGACATGGCTTACGATGAAGCGACCGCCGAGCGGGTTCGAAGTGCTCTTTCTGGGCAGAGCAATGTTGTTGAACGGAAGATGATGGGTGGATTGAAGTTCATGCTGAATGGCAACATGCTTTGCTCGGTCAGCGGGAGGGGAGGTCTGTTAATCCGCGTCGGAGAGAAGGACCGCGAGGCCGTTTTGAAGGAGCCACATGTTCGGCCAATGAAGTTGGGCGCAAGGACATTGGCGGCCTTCGTGCTTGTTGATCCCGCCGGTTACCGAACCGACGCGGCGCTCCGAAAATGGCTCCAGCGGGGTCTCGACTTTTTAGCTACGCTACCCATGAAAGCCGACTAGCGAGCTGCAAGATCGTTAGCTACTGCGCCCGGCGCCGCGGCCGGAACCGCTGCCGCCACCCAAACCGCCGGGCGAGCGAAGCGTGGTGCTGGCGAAAAAGCGGAGGCGGTAGGCCACTGGCGATCCAGCTCGCAGCATCCATTGCAAAGTGAGTCGCAAATTGCAAGAGCGGGTGCCCGCCGTGGCGGAACCCCGCAGTGCTTTCGCTTGTCGATAGCAAGCATCCGCAAGACTTTGCTTCAGGATTCGGGGAATAAAATCCGCTGGCACACCGCTTGCTTGTAGTGGTCAGTCACGCAGGTAAATTGAACTGCAAAAGGATCAAATGTTGATCAAGGACCTCGAAGACAAGGAATGGAAATGACGATCTATCACCCGACTCAAGACGAGCCGGCCGCCGCCCTCCCGGCGAAGCCCGCCTCTTCACAAATAGGAGCAGCAGTGGCCCGTTTTTTCGCGGTTTCTACCCCCCTCATGGTGTTTTTCGCCCTCCCAATCCTTGGCGTGTTCCCATATTTTTTGTCCTGGTGTTTCTGATGCAAAAGCTACTTTTGACGCCTGGAGGGAAGGAACTCGGCTTTATCCTCACACTGGTGGCGGTGGTCTTCCTCGCCATCGTGGGCGGACTGGTTTACCCGATTCGGAAATAGCCCAAAAGCGTGCGACCCACCGCGATCGTCGCTGGGGTTACGCCGGGCCAGGCGCGAGCCTCAGCGGTGCCCGTACACGCGCAGGAGCACCGGACCCTGCCGGAGGTACGGCATACCCAAACCGACGCGTTGGTGGCTTTCGGCGGGCAGATGGGAACCCCTGTGGCCGAAATCCAAGATCTAGATGATTGCCGATCCATTGAACGCGCACTCGCCGATCTCAGCGAGAAATATGTCGGCCTACCTCAAAATTATCCGACGCCGTGATCTTGCGCAAATGATCAGCCAGTTGGAAGCTGAGCTAAGGGATCGCGCGAACCGATCCTGAGCCGCCGGCGAGCCGCTCAATCCCGGCGGCGATCGTCTCGGCCAAGCGCTCGCTGTATGCGCCGTCACGGGCGAACTCTGCGTCGGAATAGGGCCCGTCGCCAGCGAGCTCGAGCAGCACGCGGACCTGGCCGATAAGACCGGCTGGCGAGGTCGCGACGGGTGGCCCCGATCTGGACATCAAGCGCGCGGATCCGATCGGCCGCGCGGGCGAGGATCGCGTCAGCCGCGGGCGACGTCATAAACCTGCTCGATTTGAAGCATCAGATCCGCAACGGTACGGGGGTCCGCGTCGGGGCGCCGCAATTCGGGCCGCGCCGCGCCATCTTCGCCGGGCTCACGCAGCGGTTCTAGAGTGTACAGTCACGCTCAGAGCGCAGAGGAATGCCCGCCTTCCAGCGACTGAGCCTTTCCGCCGATCGACGGAGATGACGCAAATGGGGCAACTAGGGAAGGCCCCGCTGCCCAGGTTGAGCGACTGCTGTCCCTGGTTGGGCCGACCTTAGCCGACGCGTCCAGACCGACGCAGATGCGCCGAGAGCGGTCATCGTAGCGAAGCCGCCACCGGGCTCGGCTCGAAGCCTTCATTTTGATGCGGATCAGGATGGGAGCCCCGCCTGGCAGCGCTGATCACCAATAGAGAAGCCAGCGTCCGTCTTGGCGGATGGCATGACCTTGCAGACAGATCCGTTCGTCGCCGTCCTCGATGCGCTCGACCGGGGCAATCTGGTGCAGCTCATGGCCGGTGTGCAGCACCAGAGACCCTGCGTTGTAACGCACGCGCGACATTCGCGTGAACGGCCAGACGTCGTATCCCGCCGGCTCCGGGTGCCTGATGTCCCAGATATTGAGCCCGCCGCCGGCTTTCGGCAGCCGCATCGGCAGGGTCAAGGAGACAACATCTGCCGCCATCGGCCACCCGATCCCGCACAGACCGTTGTCGAGATATTGCAGATCGAAATGCACCGACGCGACATCGAAACCCAGATGCGGGATGCCCAGCCCCAGCCACATGTGAAATCCCGGGATCGCCTGCCGCTTCGCCAACTCGCAGGGTGCGCCCAGCGCCTCTTCCAGGGCCGCGATGACGCTATGATAGAGTGGCTGGAAATGATCAAGGAGCACCTCGTTCAGGCGTGGCGCGTCGTCAAAGTAGCGCAGGCGGCTCACCGGATCGCGGCAATCCATGTAGGTGGCATAGCCCAGGGTGTAAAAGCCGGGCTGGCGCGGTAGCCAGTGGCCGCGCAATTCGTGTACCCGGTTGGCGATCGCGGCGCATTCCTCAGGGCTCAGAATCGGCAGATGGCGCACGTTGTCCCATTGCGCCGCGACAGTCGTCGTTGCGGCTACGCTGCGCTGAGCTGGGCGCCAAACTGGGCGGCATGCAGCACCAACCAGCCATGCCGTCAGCAGGATCGGGTAGAAGACGAGGTTGAGGGTGTACCGGCCGGCGTTCTTATAGGGACCGCGACCATATCGGCGCGGTATTCGCGGGCATGCGCCCCCGATAATGCCGCTGCCCAGCCAATAAAGGGCGCTGCGCATCCCCTGCCGGCAAGCCCTTGCAGCGAATTGAGTGATCGCAATCAGTTTTTTCGTCAACTCACCCACACGAGCAGCGTTTTGCACCGAAATCGGAGTATACCGACAGGCGCGGCCAACGGCATCGGTCGATCCGGGCTATTTTGAGTGCCACCGCTGCCTGCCTTAGTGCCATCATCGTTATGCAGAGCATGAACGTGTTTTTATGCCGCAGTTCTGTCGAGCCGGTGTTGAACCATGCGGATTTTGAGCGATCGGCCACCTTCTGTCATTGGGCGTTGGTGGACAAGGAAGAGGGAAGCAGTTCGGGGATCACTCACGGTGATCGGCGGCTTTGCCGAGTTCGAGCGTGAGTTGGTCCGCGTGCGGACCAGCGAGGGCCGCGAGCGGGCCAAGGCACGCGGCGTGAAGCTTGGTCGTAAGCCGAAGCTCACCCTATCCAGCAGCGCGAGGCTATCCGCCTGCGCGACGAACTGGGCGGGCCGGTGCGAGACATGCCCGCAGCTACAACGTCTCACACGGCACGATTTCGAGGGCTAACGGCACGGCCTAGCCAGGAAATAATGAAATGAAAACAATACTGCTAAAAATGCTAACAAGCCCTTACCCGATTCGAGCGATGTTGATACGGCGGCTTGTCAATTGGCATCGGGGGCCACCCTCATACATGGATCGTCTCGCCATTGGCGACCTCGATCGCCCTCACTATGCGTATTGTATTTTTCAGGCAGCCAAATTGGCGTGGTTGCTAAATTACCCAAGAATTAGTATCATTGAGTTCGGCTGTGGTGGCGGCAATGGTCTTATTAACGCAGAGATGCACATCAGAGAAGTGATCAAAATTCTTCCAGTCGAAATAGAACTGTATGGGTTTGACATGGAGTCTGGGTTGCCCCCGCCACGGGACTACCGTGACATGCCGCACTACTTCCAACGCGGCTTCTACTCAATGGACCGCCACGCTTTAGAACAAAAGCTAACATTCACAAAGCTTGTAATCGGCGACGTCAAGGACACATGTGCAACGTTTTTCCACGATCATGATCCTGCACCGATCGGTTGTATGCTCTTTGATCTTGATTTTTATTCCGCAACGAGAGATGCATTGACCCTTATTGATGTGGATGCATCACGTTTTCTCCCTAGGGTATTCGTATATTTTGACGATATTATTGGTGATGATGTCTGGCTCTGCAATGATTTTACCGGAGAGCGGCTGGCCATTGAGGAATTTAACCGCGATCATTCGACTCAGAAGATCTCGAAATGCTATTATTTGCCTTTCCACTACCCAAATTTATTATGGCCACATCAGGTCTACGTTTACCATGACTTTAAGCACCCCAGATATAACGACTTTGTCGGAGCTCGTGAGCAGAGTTGGCATGCACAGTTTATCAAGTTGAAATGATCCACCCCGTGATGTTGTGTGGCCAGGCCGTCCCCGCTTTCTGGTCCGACAATCAGGTTGTCCGGTTTGGGGCAACTGCAGGCATCTAAGGCTTGCCTCGGCATCGGCAGTTCGGCGCCGATATCGGACGCTCCCATCAGCACCATCTAATGCGGAACCCGACCCAAGCTATCGCCCTTAAGGCTCGGGTCAGGGAACGTTGACGAGATGCCCCGATACGGTGACGAAACCAGCGCAGCTACTTGCGTTAGCGTTAAACGCGAAGGCCTCCACCGTTGTGCCGGGATCGGCATAGATCCGGGCGGTCTGATTGACCTGGTTGGTGGTATTTGCGTTTACGTAAACGATGTACTGGACGAATGTGCCGCCAGCAGTGGTCGTGAGCACCATACCGGCAGCGCCACCCGAGAGATCCTGGGGTTGAGAGCTATAATATTCAATGACCAAGCGCTTTCCGGCCGGGAGCGTAAAGGTATCGGTAGCTTCGTTGTTGGTTGACGAGTGCGGAAAGAGGGTGGCTTGAAACGGCTGCAAAGCCGGCTCGTTGACGTCCGTAGTCGGCACCGGGCTGGCGGTCGGGTTGACAACGGTCACGGGAGTGGACCCGAGAGCCCATGCAGGAAGCGCCGCGGCCGCAACGAAAAGGCCGCAGACGATGGCTAAGCATTGCACGGCGCAGCGCGGTGATCGGTTGATCGCGAACATGATATTCTCCTCCCTCTGTGTGCGTTTCATGAATTCTCGGGGATCGACTATCGGGGCTCAGTCCTGCGGCGGCGGCGCAGCGAGGCCAGGGTGATCAGGCCGGCAGCCAATAATCCGAGGCTGCTCGGCTCGGGAACGGGTGTGGACCCGAAGATGAGGTTGTTGACCTCATAGCCGGGGATGAGAAACGGGGAGCCGGTGATACCGTTCGGCGGGTTCACCAGGGAAGACAAGCTGACCTGGGAAAATTCGTCGCCGGCTGCACCAATGAAGCCGAGAAAGAACGACCCGCCGCCGGCGTCCAGTCCCGCGGGGTTCCCGATCGTCGCGGCGCCGCTGCCGTCGAGGATGCTGAGATCGTAGAGATCCGCCAGCAGGGCCTCGTCAGCCGTTGCGTAGGTGAATGTCGCGCCGAAGGCGAGGAGCGTCTTGCCGCCGGTGAACGTCAGCTGGACCGAATTGCCGCCGACAAAGGCGCTGAACGGCGCACCGATCAGGACCTGGTTGAGGCCATCCAACCCGATCGTGGGCTGCGTTCCCGTTGGATCGCTCAAGTTGCCGTCAAAACTGTATGTGAACTTGCCAAGTGTTTGTCCGTTGGCGATATCTGCCTGGGTATAAGTCGAGAAGTTGTCCGTCGTGGTGGCAATCCCGTCCGCGTTGGCGGCATTAGTGAACGCGGTTTGATCGGTGAACACGGTGGCATGGACGGGAGAGGCAAGCACCGCGCTACCCAAGATCGCGATGAACGCAGGTGTCATCGCGCGTTCTAGGAAGCGAAGGCTCCGCTCGAATCTCATGGTAAAGGGTCCTCGCTGCGCTGCTCTTACCTTCGTGAGTAACAACACGTTGGGTCCGTTCAACTCGCGACGCAAGAACCAAGCCACCATCTCAGGACCCGGGAGATCAATAACTTAGCGATTTGATCCTTCGGTGCGTGACGGAAAATTTTACATGTGGCAACGGCTAATTTTACATGTGTCAACGGCTTCCCAGCAACATGCCGACCAAATTATCCTTCATCATCGGCGACACGGCTACCGCCGAGGGCGAGGTAAAGGTAGGTCCCCTGATGGCAAAGCGGAAAGTTGGTGGTTGCGGAACGGGATCGGGAACGTGGTGGAGTCGACAGTCGCGACATCGAGGATCAGCGGTTGCAGCCCAAGGTGTAATGGCTCGCCTGTCTGTCAGCCTTCGCAACGGTGGTCGCCTCTTCCAAACCGTCGTCCTCCGCGACTTTCTCGACAGTCTGCTTCGGGGCAAACTGAGCCATCTGACGCCGTGATCGCGAGCGACCGCAAATCGGCGCATTGCGGCCTCTCGCCCACAGCAGCCCCGAAACATGAACCGCCACTGAACCGCCTCTCGCGCAGGCGCGAATTGGTCCGCACCCACCTCGGAAGTCCAAGCCCTCGACCGCCATCATGCGGCGCCCGGAGTGGCGACCGCGGAGACAACCGTGAACCTCGGCGAGGCGACCCGGCGGCAATCGGCTCCATGGAGGAATTGACTCGTGCAGCGCGATTGGACAACAGCTCCTACACCACTCGGCGGACACGACCTGCGATCCTGCTGTCATAGCGGCGGCAATCATGGTTCTCTTCGGCTTTCAAGCGCCCGACAAGAAGGCGCAGCACATTTGGGGGCTCGGGCGATGGATGAGACGGGTAAGGACTCTGAAGCGTCGCGCGGCGCCACGATTAGAAGTGCCATTGCCGGCAAGCACGGTTGAGCCGCACGGGAGTGGCGCCGACGGACATAGAGCTGGCCGGCGCGCCCAGGTGGTCCCCTGCTGATCGCGAGCGTACGCGGCGCGGGCTGGCTGACCCGGCGGAGAGAATTGACGAAGTAGGTCTGCCGGCTACGCATCCTTGGCGTGGTGCGATGGTTGAGGTGGTCCTCCCGATGGACCTTCAAAGGCTTGCTGGCCGGATTTCGTCCCTGCACGCCAACCTAGGGGAAGCAAGCAGTGCCGGGGCCGAGCTGCGCCGGCTGGTGAATGCCGAGTTTGGCGACTCGCTCTCCGGATATCGCAGGCTGGTGGCGCTCGGTGCGATCGTGGGCGCAGTCCCGGAATGCGACCAAACCTACCTTGTTGGTGGCTGTTGGGATACCCGTCGCGGTGATATCGACGAGTTGGTCGAGGCGGGAGAGGCCTACGCGCTCGCCAGGCTCGCGCTGAACGGCGTCCTCTCCGATGTGGCCTGGACCATGGATGTGACGGCCATTAGGCAGCAGATCGCCGCTCACGGATCAAGCTGGCTCCGTTGGTTTGCGACCGATTGGCGCCGCGCCGACGCCTTATTGCGAAGCCTTTCTGCCGGCATGCCGCTGAAGAGACCTACCGGGCGCCTCGCTGTACTCGATCGGCTCATTTCGGGACAGCGGGCTGAGAAGATCCTAGATCGCGATAATGCTCTCGGCGGCGAGGCATTTGGCCGCTACTGGCGAGGCGAGCGGTCCGATTGGTCGACGGTTCGATCCATAACTGACTGGGTTGTGAAAGCGGACGCGGCCGGATTGGGGAACCAGGCCCGGCAGTCCGTCGCCGGTATCGGAGAACCGGCGGTGGTCGGCAACCTCTCCCGCCGACTCGTCATACTCTTGGACGCCGTTGATCAGGACCTCCATTCAATTTGCACGACCGTCGCTTTAGCGGTCGATGACGCCTTCGGCGCAGCGACGATCGATGCCGTCCGGTTCCCTGATCTGGTTGCACGTTGCGCTTCGTGGCTCGATGGTATCGAAGCGCTTCCTAAATGGATCGCCTATCGCGGCCAGGCCAAGCGCCTGCGGGAACTCGGCTTGGGAGAATTTGTGGATCGGCTTGCCGATGGGCGTTTACGGACAACGGTTGCGACCGACGAAATCGACATGGCGTATTACGAAGCGGTGCTTCGAGCCATGGCAACCAGCGATCCCGAGATTCTGGCCTTCGACGGACATACGCACACGCGCAAGGTGGACGAATTCAGGCGCCTCGATCTGCTGCGGATAACTCTGGCTCGATTGGAGGTTGCCGCGTCTCATGACCGTGGGGTATTAGCGGCACGGGCTCGCTGTCGCGCCAGCGCCGCCTTGTATCAGCCATCGCGCCCGCGCCTAAAGGCGCCGTTTCTTGCGCAGGGCACGACTGGGCTCACCCGGCTTCGGTGGCGGCAGCGGCTCGACAGCGGGCCGCGGCGGCTCCAACGTCACCAGAATCGTCCGCAGCGACCTGACCCACGGCGAGAGCGGGAAGCGGTCGGCCGCGATCGTCTCGCGCAGCGGCTCGATGAGGGTGGCCCCGTCGGCAGGGCACTGCAAGAACCCATTTGCTACGAGGCGCAGCGTAGGTTTCGGGATAGGTTGCTCTGATGGTTATTCTCGTAAGTAATTGCCCATACGCAAAAATTGCGAGCGGGGTGGCGGAGGGAGCGGGATTCGAACCCGCGATGGAGTTGCCCCCATACACACTTTCCAGGCGTGCGCCTTCAACCGCTCGGCCACCCCTCCGTGCCGCCTCTCTTCGCCGCGGCGGGGGGCGCAGATTATCGAGTACCCCCGCGCTGCGCAACGCGGCCTCCGCCCGAGGGCGACCGGCGGAGTGACGACGGCGGCAGGGCGCCTCGCCCGCCTAGCGCCGATGCCGGCAGCGGCCTAAGCTCGCGCGCGACGCCCTCTTCAACCCTCCCCTCCGCGGGCCTGACCCGGGGATCACCGGGGAGGGAAGGGCAGGGGCAAAGCGGATGGGCCGGGCAGAATGGTCGCGCGGGTTCGCACCGTGGCGTTTCACGGGGTCGAGGTCATCGATGTCGAGACCCAGGTGACGATCGCCTCGGGGCTGCCGAGTTTCACCGTCGTGGGCCTCCCGGATAAGGCGGTCGCCGAGTCTCGCGAGCGGGTGCGCGCGGCCTTGACCGTGCTTGGTCTCGCGCTGCCGCCGCGGCGCATCACGGTCAATCTGGCGCCGGCCGACGTCCTCAAGGAAGGCAGCCATTTCGACCTGCCGATCGCGCTCGGCCTCCTCGCGGAGATGGAGGTGGTGCCGCAGGACGAGCTCGCCGGCTACACCGCCTTGGGCGAGGTGTCGCTCGACGGCTCGTTGACCCGCGTCCCCGGGGTGCTCCTTGCCGCGCTCGCCGCCGCCGCGCAGGGCAGCGGCATCATCTGCCCCGCCCAATGCGGGGGGGAAGCGGCCTGGGCCGGTGACGTCGAGATCATCGCGGCGCCGAACCTCCTCGCCATCGTTAACCACTTCAAGGGGACCCAGCTCCTGCCGCCGCCCGAGGCGAAGCTCGCGCCGTCGCGCGCCGCCGGGCTCGATCTGCGCGACGTCAAGGGCCAGGAGAGCGCCAAGCGCGCGCTCGAAATCGCCGCCTCGGGCGGCCACAATCTCCTGATGGTCGGGCCGCCCGGCTCCGGCAAGTCGATGCTGGCGGCCCGGCTTCCCGGCATATTGCCGCCGCTCGAACCGGCGGAAGCCTTGGAATTGGGGATGATCCAGTCGGTCGCCGGCGGGTTGCGCGGCGGCGGCCTCCTGCGCGAGCGGCCGTTCCGCGATCCGCACCATTCCGCCTCGCTCCCGGCCCTCGTTGGCGGCGGGCTGCGCACCCGCCCGGGCGAGATCAGCCTCGCGCATCAGGGCGTCCTCTTTCTCGACGAATTGCCGGAGTTCAGCCGTGGTGCACTCGAGGCGCTGCGTCAGCCGCTCGAAACCGGGCGGATCAGCGTCGCCCGCGCCAACAGCCACGTCACCTATCCGGCGCGGGTCCAGCTCATCGCCGCGATGAACCCGTGCCGCTGCGGCTATCTCGCCGAGCCGGGGCGGGCCTGCGGCCGGGCGCCCCGCTGCGCGCAGGATTACCAGTCGCGCATCTCGGGGCCGCTGCTCGACCGGATCGATCTTTATATCGACGTGCCCGCGGTCGCGTCGGCCGATCTCGCTTTGCCGCCGCCAGCCGAAACCAGCGCCGCCATCGCCCGCCGTGTCGCCGCGGCGCGCGCCCGGCAGAGCCGGCGTTACGCCGCGCTCCCGCCCGAACAGCGCGTCCGCACCAATGCCGAAGCCGACGGCGCCCTCCTCGACGCGGTCGCCACCCCCGATCCCCCTGGCCTCGCGCTCCTCCAGCGTGCCGCCGAGCGCCTGCGCCTCTCGGCGCGCGGCTATCACCGGGTGCTGCGGGTCGCCCGCACGCTCGCCGACCTCGAAGGCGCCGCCTCCGTCGCGCGCCATCACATCGCCGAGGCGCTCTCCTACCGCATGCCGCTCAATGTGGCGGGCGGGGCGGCGGGTGGGTGAGCCGAGACCCGGAAGGGCCGGGCCGACCCGCTTGCATTTGGCCCCCGGATCATTACTTACGGACATAAGTAAGGTTCAGGTACGGCGATGGCAAATGTGGTTACGATCAATCGCCCTGACGTTGTTGCCCTTATTGAAGAGGCCGCGAACAAGCTGACCGGTGGCAACAAGACCGAGGCAGTGGCGTTAGGCGTGCGGCGCTTGCTGGAAGAGGACGCCCGTGCCGGCTCGTTGTTTGGGGTGCATCGCGGGTCGGTCCGGGTCCGGGAAGGCGTCGATCTCACGCAACCCGTTCTCGATAACGCGCCTGACGCGGAGACCGGTCGCGAGCTGGAGCGGTGACGGATCGGCTGCTGCTCGACACCCACGTCGCGCTTTGGCTCGACAGCGGCGACGCGCGCCTTACCCCCGCGACCCGCGCCCTGATCGACGAAAGCTGGCAGACCGGCGGCACGATCTACCTCAGCGCTGTGACGGCCTGGGAAATTGCGCTGCTCGTCGATGCCGGGCATATCGAGCTCGATCTCCCGGCCGAGGCTTGGGTCGCGCGCTTTCTCGACCGCCCTGGCATCGAGATCGTGCCGCTCGGTTATCGCGCCGCCTGCCATGCCTACCAGCTGCACCACCTCGAGCACCGCGATCCGGCCGATCGACTCCTGATCGCCACGGCGATCGAGCTCGCCTCTCCGCTGGTGACCTACGACGAGCGCATCGACCGCTTCGCCAAGAGGCACGGCCGACGCTATGGATTTCGCGTCGCCATCCGGCGGTAGGATTGGCCGGAAGAATACGGAAGCCTGAGTGATCAGTGGTAATCGACGATCTCGAAGCAGAGGTGCCACTGATCGTTGATCCGGCGTTTATGCGAAGTTAGCGATTCTATCCGATCCTTCACCGGTTTCGGTGAGAAGAAGCAATGCAGCGACGCGCGGCGACAATGGCCTTCCTCCGCTCGCGAGAGGGCTTCGGGTTGATCGGGATCGTGGTCTTCGCGGCCGCGCTTGCCGTCATCGCGGGTGAGGGGTTCTATCAGGCGAGCCTCCGGGCCTTTGTCGAAAACAAGACCGACGAGAAGGCCACCGCGCTCCAGCTCGTCGATGCTTTCGTCAGCAATTACTCGAACTTGCGCAAGGAGCTCGACGCCGATCGGGCGCCGGTGCCGGCAACCTTCCGGGCCCACTCGATCGCGCTGTTCAACCACGCGCGCGGTGCGGAAAATGCGATGCGGGTCCAGTGGATCGGTCGGGCCGGACGATCGATCGCGACGCCCCCCTCGGATTCGCCTATGGCCGATGTCATCGAATCCTTCGTCGGCAAGTCGGACCCGATGCCGGTCTCGGGATTTGTCACGATCGGCGGCGACCAGGTCTTCCGCACAGTCTATCCCTCGGTTGCCCACGACCAAAGCTGCGTCGACTGCCACAACCGGATCCAGCCGGAACAGTCCTGGCAGCTCAATGACGTGATGGGGGCGTTTTCGATCGATGCGCCGGCCGGGCCGTTTTTGCACGGCCTGCGGCTCGAATGCGCGGGCATCGGCCTGGTCGTCTTCCTGTTGATCGGCGGCGTCGGGACATGGGTCTCGGTGACCCACCATCGCCGGATCGCCGAGCGCGAACGGGCCCAGCAGAAAGCCGAGAGCGCCAACCGGGCGAAATCCAGCTTCCTCGCCACGATGAGCCACGAGCTGCGCACCCCATTGAATGCGATCATCGGCTTTTCCGACATGATGAAGAGCCAGGTTCTCGGCCCGATCGGCAACGAGCGCTACCACCCCTATATCGACAATATCCACGACAGCGGCGAGCACCTCCTGCAGATCATTACCGATATCCTCGATCTGTCGAAGGCCGAAGCGGGCAAGCTCGATCTCAACGAAGACATCTTCGACCTGCGTGATATCGTCCGCTCGGTGCGCCAATTAACCAGCGGGCGCCTTGTGGCCGGCGGCCTCACCGAGAAGATCGACCTGCCCCCCGACCTGCCGCCGTTGCGCGGCGATGAGCGCAAGCTGAAGCAGGTGCTGCTCAATCTGATGTCGAACGCGGTTAAATTCACCGCGCCGGGCGGCACCATCGAGATCTCCGCCCGATTCGATCACAAACAAGGCCTCACCCTCATCATCGCCGATAGCGGGATCGGGATCCCCGGGGAAGACCTCGACCGCGTGCTCAAACCATTCGAGCAAGTCGATTCCTCGCTCAGCCGGCAGCATGCCGGCACCGGGCTCGGCCTGCCGCTGGTTCGGGCAATGATCGAATTGCACGGTGGCACGGTGACTTTGAACAGCATCGTCGGCGTCGGCACGCAGGTGATCATCACCTTGCCCGCCGAACGGCTCGCCTACGACATGGTCCCCGCGCTATTGTCCGACGCGGCCTGACCAAGTTTCGCTCAAGCCGGGACGCAGCGTTTAGAAAGTAGGCCCCGGCTTTCCCACGGAACAAGTCCGTGGGCTGAAGGCCCACGGGACGACGGCTTGGCGACCGCCCTCCGGGAAATCGCTTGCCCGGAGCGGGGGCAATCGCCGACGATCACGCCAGAGGGGTCCGGCCCCCATAAATCGGCCCCCATAGATTGGTAAGGCGGCGCGACATGAACGATCCCTATCTGCGAAGCGGCATCTTCCTGGCGCCGTTCCATAATCACGACG
>Ga0210394_10006010_pt1 | contig 13338 bp, 11 predicted proteins | sample IncBWC12MmetaG_FD_160121 | JGI IMG/M metagenome (GOLD analysis project Ga0210394, IMG submission 160121) | Forest soil microbial communities from Barre Woods Harvard Forest LTER site, Petersham, Massachusetts, United States - Inc-BW-C-12-M | ecosystem: Environmental > Terrestrial > Soil >...
CCTCCGGAACTGGGATAAAACGCCGTTCGGTCGAGGTAAATCTTGCGGCCGTCATCGGAGATTTCGATGACGCGCGCCTTAAAGTCGTGGAGGTAGGAATCGGTGTAATAGAGCCGTTCGGTCATAGAGGATACTTTACAATGCGTCTGGTAGCGGAACGATTTCGATCTCAGCCATCGGGAAGTGCTTCATGTTATCCGTCACCAGGGGAAGGCCATGGGTGAGCGCAACGGCGGCGATGGTAACATCGGCGAGGCCGAGGGTCTGGCCCTTTTGCCTCCAGTGCCGAAATAAATCGCCCGCGAGTTTCGCCACCTCCCAGGTGATCGGAAAGAATTCAAGCCTTCGCAGAAACTGTTTGGTCCCTGCTTCTTCTGTGGGGCGAATCCCCATGTATAGTTCCGTCACGCTTACCGCGCAACAGGCGAGCAGAATCTCTCGCTCCGACAGCTTCGCGAGAAACTCACGCCGTCCCTTGTGATCGTTCAACGCGTCGATGATGACGCTTGAATCGAGCAGGTAGGTCACTTTCCGTCCCGGCTGCGCTCGAGCGCGTCGAGGCGCTCATTTTCACGAACCATGTCTTGCGCGCGAAGTTGTCGCACCCATTCGGCTGCGCCGTGCGCCAACTCAGGATGATCCTCGTCCTTCCAGGCCCCCGCGGCGTTGCGAAGAGCCTCGCGTTGACGGCGAATCATGATCTCGCGACGGGCCACTTCGGTCAGAAACGCACTTCGGCCCCGCTTGCCGACCAGTTTGTCGATATCGGCAACCAGATCGACGGGGAGGACTACGTGTGCTCGGCGATGCACTGTCTTAGGCACACTCCTAGTGTGACTTATTTTGTGCCGACGTGAAATGGGTTGAAGTCGCTGTGATAGTCGAATGCGTCCAGTCCTTCGCTGCGCTTCAGGAATCCGACGACGGCGTAGGTCACAGGGGTCGCGACCACTTCGTAAATTACCTTGCCGAGGTATGCCGATCCGGCGAGCGTGGCTAATGTGAGCGGCGGAGCGGTGCCTGCGAATCCAATGATGACCAGGACGATCGTGTCGACAAACTGGCCGGTTACTGTGGAACCGACGGTGCGGGTCCAGAGCATTTTTCCGCCGGTCCAGAGCTTCATCCGGGCGAGCGTATAGGAATTGGTGAATTCACCGCACCAGAAGGCGATCAGGCTGGCGACGATGAGGCGCGGTATCTGATAGAAGACCGTCGCGAAAGCGTCCTGATTGTGCCAGCCGGGGGCGGGAGGGAGCCACACGGTGATCAGGCCCATAATGGCGAGCAAGGCGTTGGCGAGGAAGCCCAGCCAGATGGCGCGGCGCGATGCGGCGTAGCCGTAGACTTCAGTGAAGACGTCGCCGAAGATGTAGGTGAGCGGGAAAAGGAGCTGTCCGCCGCTGATGACAAATGGTCCGATGGCGCAGAGTTTTTGGCCGACCAGGTTGGAGATCAGCAGGACAACGATAAAGATGGCGAGGAGCAGGTCGAAGTGCTTATACGTGCGGAGGTCGCGGGCTTCGACTGCTTCTGGCCTGGTGAGCATGAGGTTGTTATTTTAGCAGCCCGATCGCGGAGGAATCCGGCGCCCCATGGCTCGAAATGGAGCCGCGACTGGCACATCGTCCACAAAGTCCCGAAGAAAACACTTCCGAGCCGCCATGCGCAGCATGCGGATTCTCCGCCGAATCAGGCAATCCGCATGCTGCGCATGGCGGCTCAGAGGTCTTGCATTCATTACGGGACTTTCTGGACGATTAACGCGTCAGGAGCGGCTTCACCGCTCTCAGCACCGTGCCTGACACGATTTCACAGCCTTGCGCCGTCGGGTGGATTCCGTCCTTCTGGATGTACCGCAGGTCGCTGGTTACGATGTCCGCCAGGAGGAAGGGAATCAACACGGTTTTGTGTTCCGCCGCCAGGTCGCGGTAGATTTTTTCGAACTGGCGGATGTAATCGGGGCCGTAGTTGGGTGGAAGCGTCATGCCGGCGAGGACGACTTTCGCTCCGGCTTTCTGAAACGCGACGATCATCTGATCCAGATTGCTACGGGTGGCTTGGAGGGGCAGGCCGCGCAGGCCGTCGTTGCCGCCGAGTTCGAGGACGACGATTTCCGGTTTCATGGCGATGGCGGAATCGAGGCGCGCCACGCCTCCTTCGGTGGTGTCGCCGCTGATACCCAGATTGACGACGTGCCAAGGATATTTTTCAGCGTCGAGCTTCTTTTGCAGGAAGTCGGGGAAGCTGAGGCCGGCTTCGAGGCCGAATCCGGCGCTGAGGCTGTCGCCGAAGACCAAGAGGACGTGGCGACTGTCGGCGACAGAGGCCGATGGCGGCGGAGTGATTGGGATAGGCGAGGACTGCGTGTGCTCTTCAGGCTTCGAACATCCCCACAAAACAAGAAAAATTACAAAGATCGCGGAGAGACGCATCTGTTGCCATTCTAAGATGGTTACAGATGACAATTCTGGCGACGCACGCGCTTACCAAGACCATCGATACGGGCACGCATACGGTGAACATTCTCCGCGGGGTCGACTTTGAGGTTCCGGCGGGACAGTTCGTCGCGATCATGGGCGCGTCGGGCAGTGGCAAAAGCACCATGCTGGGGCTGCTGGCAGGGCTGGATACGCCTTCGTCGGGGAAAGTGGTCGTCGCGGGCGTCGACATAACCGGGCTGAGCGAAGACAAGCTGGCGGTGGTGAGGGGCGAGAAAATTGGGTTCGTGTTTCAATCCTACCAATTGATTCCGACGCTGACGGCGGAGGAAAACGTTCTGCTGCCGCATGAGCTGGCCGGGCGCGATGTGCGGTCGGGGACGGAGCGGGCCAGGGAACTGCTGAAGAGCGTCGGCCTGGAAGACCGGTTGGATCATTATCCTGTACAGCTCTCCGGAGGAGAGCAACAACGCGTTGCGCTGGCGAGGGCGTTCATGATGAAGCCTCCGATCCTGATGGCGGACGAGCCGACGGGGAATCTGGATAGCGTGAATGGGGCGCTGGTGCTGGATTTGTTGATCTCGTTGAACGAGCGCGAGGGGACGACGCTGGTGCTGGTGACGCACGATCCGGCGCTGGCGACCCGAGCGGATCGGATTGTGACGCTGCGCGATGGAGTGGTGGTCGGCGACGAGATGCGAAACACAAACTAAAGTCTGTGCCACCTTGGCACAGGATTCAGCCTGTGATTGGAAACAACTGATCCTATGAATCTTTCTCTGAGAACGGCGGGGCGCATTGCGTGGCGGGAGACGCGGTCGTCGCTGACGAAATTTTTGTTCGTAGTGCTGGCGGTGGCGGCGGGCGTGGGCGCGCTTTCCGGAGTGCGCGGGTTCAGCCAGAGCTTTCACGGCATGTTGACCAAGGAAGCGCGCACCGTGATGGCGGCCGATCTGACCGCGAGGCAGTTCGCGATGCCCACCGAGCAGCAGAATGCGGCTTTGGACGCGATTCACGGTGTCGAGCGGACGCTGATCACGGAAACTTTTTCGATGGCCAGCACGCAATCTCCAGATGTCACGCCCCTTCTCGTCGCGATCAAAGCAGTCGATCCGTTGAAATATCCCTACTATGGCGCGGTGAAACTGGCGCCGGAGATGCCGCTTGCCGAGGCGCTGACGGCCGATTCGGTGGCGGCCGGAGAAGACCTTCTTATCCGGCTGCATCTCAAAGCGGGAGACATGATCCGGGTCGGCGGGCAGGATTATCGCGTGGCGGCGGCGGTTGTGTCGGAACCGGATAGGATGTCGGGCAGCATGAACATCGGTCTGCGGCTGATGATGTCGCGCGATGCGCTGGCGCGAACGGGGTTGATGCAGTTGGGCAGCCGCGCGGCCGAACGCGTCCTGTTTAAGCTGAATCCCGGTGCGCCCGGAGTGGAGGAGGTTCGGAAGGCCATAAAGGCGGCTCTGCCGGAATCGCTGGTGGCGGATTTCCGGCAATCGCATCCGATCATTACCAACGGCCTGGACCGGGCGACGGTTTTTCTGAGCCTGGTGAGCCTGATTGCGTTGATCGTGGGCGCCATCGGCGTGGGCATGGCGATGCATGCGCATTTGCAGCAGAAGATGGACAACATCGCGGTGATGAAGTCGATCGGCGCGACGTCGAACGAGATTATTCGCATCTACACGCTGCAAACGCTGATGCTGGGCGTGCTGGGCGGCATCGCCGGCGTGATTGTTGGGCGAGGCGTCGAAGAAATCTTGCCCAGGCTGATCACGAAATTCTTTTCCATCGGCGGAGCGATGGGGTGGCACATCGCGGCGTCGGTGCAAGGGATCGCGGTGGGCATGTTGACCACGCTGCTGTTCACGCTGCCCCCTCTGCTGGCGATCCGCAGAATTCGTCCGGCACTGATTCTGCGCCGCGATATGCCGGAGGCGCGCCTGGGTTGGCGGAAACGCATCGGCGAGGGGCGCGAGGCGCTGGCGGTGGGCGGGATCATATTAATTGGGATTGGCGGCGTGGCCACGTGGCTGGCGGAATCGCCCAAGGTCGGGGGATATTTCGCGGGAGGGTTGGTCACTAGCCTGATCGCGCTGACCGGCGTGGCGTGGCTGCTGTTGCGGACGATTCGGGTGTTCTTGAAAAGATCGCCGTGGAGGGTCCCGTCGCTGGTGAGGCAAGGACTGGCGAATCTGTACCGGCAGGGCAATCAGGCGCAAGCGATTCTAGTGGCGCTGGGGTTGGGCGTGATGTTCACGCTGAGCGTCTACCTGATCCAGGATTCGCTGGTGGGGCAGATTATTCAGACGGCTCCTCCGGGGATGCCGAATGTGTTTCTAGTAGGCATCACGCAGGCGCAGGTGGAGCCTCTGCGGGCCCTGCTTTCGAAACAGGAGGGAGTGCAGGGGACGCCGGAGTTCGTGCCCAGCGTCAGCGCCCGGCTGGTCAGTATCAACGGCGCGAAACTGGCCGACATGAAGCTGATCGGCATGTCGCGGCGGTTCGCCTATTCTCGGTCGGTGATGTGGGAGGACGTGATTCCGGAGAACACGAAAGTGCTCGAAGGCGCGTGGTGGAAGCCGGGGACGATGGAACCGGTGGTTTCGATCGCCGAGGACGCGGCACACATCCTGAATCTGCATCCGGGGGCGTGGATCGAGTTGCAGGCCGCGGGGCGAACGTTCGGGGCACGCGTGGTCGCGGTGCACCAGACCGAGGCGATACGGGTCAGCGCGGCGAATGAGTTTGTGTTCAACACGAAGACGCTCGAAGGGCTGCCGGTGATTTATTACGGCGGCGTGCGCATGAAGCCTCCGCTCGTCGGGGCGTTCCAAAGGGTTGCGTATGAACACTTTCCGACAGTGACGGTGGTAAACGTCGCCGACGCGTTGGAAATCGTGCAGCAGGTGGTGGATCAGATCGCGCTGGTAATCCGGTTCCTGTCCGGATTCGCGATTCTGGCCGGAGCCATCATTCTGGCCGCGAGCATCGCCGGAACCAGGTTCCGAAGGGTACGGGAAGTCGTGATTTTGAAGACTTTAGGGGCCACCCGGAGGCATGTCGGGCGGATTTTCTCAGTGGAGTTTCTGACACTGGGAGCAGTGGCGGGACTGATGGGCGCGCTGCTGGCGGCAATTTTTTCCAGCCTGGTACTAAAGCGTCTGCTCGGCGCCCATTTCCATTTCGACCCGAAGGCGACTGGATTGGCGATCCTGCTGACGGCGGCGCTCGCGAACCTCTCCGGATGGCTCGCGAGCTTCCGCATTTTGCGTCAGAAGCCCCTTGAAGTGCTGCGGGACGAATAAAGCCTACCGGGCGTGGCTGGAAGCGTGGGCGCCAGCGGTTTCGCCGGTTGAAGAGATGTCTTCGGCGCCGGTGCCGCGCATCAGTTCAGTGGCGCGGGTGATTTGCTTGGAGTTGTCGCAGTGAACCGACATCAGCACGCCGCCGTTCTTGACATGTCCTTCATAGCGCTTGGCTTCATACTCGGGTATGCCCATACCGACCAGGGCGCCGATAATCCCACCGGCCGCTCCGCCTGCTCCGAGTCCCGCGAGGGTCGCGACAATCGGGCCTGCGGCGAGCAGGGGACCGATGCCTGGAATTGCCAGTGTGCCAAGTCCAGCCAGGAGGCCCAACGTGCCTCCAATAATCCCGCCCGTGGCGACGCCTGCGGTGGCGCCTTCCGGGGCTTTCGTGTTCTTCTCATGGGCGAAGTCACGAGTCGTCTGGGCATCGGTAAGCAGCACGGAAATGTCATTGTTAGGGAACCCCGCTGTAATGAATGTTTCAACCGCCCTTTCGGCGTGGCCGACAGTCTTAAAAATTCCAAAAACTGCAGTATTCGCACTGGCCATAAGGCCTCCTGCGGGTGAGATCCCGGAAGGGGTGGGTTGTTTCCCTTCTGTAGCTCTTTTGTACGGATCGGAAGGGAGGGTGTCACTTTTCCCAAAACTTCGCTATAATCAAATTGTCCGAAGACTAACCCAGAAGACCAGGAGACCATGGTGAAGCGTGCTGGCTCTGACGATTCCCTGCGCTGTTCGTTCTGCCAGAAGAGCCAGGACGTCGTTGGGAAATTAATCTCCTCCCCGTCCGATTACCCCAGGGCGTACATATGCGACGAATGCATCGGCGTCTGCAATTCCATCCTGGAAGACGACCGGCATGAGCAGCAGTACGGGGCGCCCCATAAGCTCCCTAAACCTCTCGAATTAAAAGAGTACCTGGATCAATACGTCATCGGCCAGGATGCCACCAAGAAGAAGCTGGCGGTTGCGGTCTACAACCACTACAAGCGCATCCAGATGAACAAAAACCGGACAGGCGAGGTGGAACTGTCCAAGTCCAACATCCTTCTTATTGGGCCGACCGGGACGGGTAAAACACTGCTCGCCCAGACGCTGGCGCGGATCCTGGACGTGCCGTTCGCCATCGTCGATGCGACGACCCTTACCGAAGCCGGGTACGTCGGCGAGGACGTCGAGAACATTATTCTCAGGCTGCTCCAGAACGCCGATTGGGATGTGCAGCGCTGCCAGTCAGGCATCATTTATATCGACGAGATCGACAAAATCGGCCGCAAGGACGAGAATCCGTCCATCACCCGCGACGTTTCGGGCGAGGGCGTACAGCAGGCTTTGCTGAAGATCCTTGAAGGGACTATCGCTAACGTGCCTCCGCAGGGAGGGCGCAAGCATCCTCACCAGGAATTCACGCCGGTGGACACCACCAACATCCTGTTCATCTGCGGCGGGGCGTTTGTCGGATTGGAAAAGACCATTCAGCGCCGGGTGGGTACGCGGACTATCGGATTCTCGAATCAGGACGACGCGGCGGAGAAGACGGAGAAGATGCGGCGGGGCGGGTCGAGCGGGCGGCGCGACGTCAGCATGCTTGAACAGGTGCAGCCCATGGACCTGATTAAAAGCGGCTTTATCCCTGAGTTTATCGGACGGCTGCCGGTGGTGGCCGTGCTCGACGAGCTAAGCAAGGAAGCGCTGGTCCAGATCCTGACTAAACCTAAGAACGCAATCAGCCGACAGTATCAGAAGCTGTTCGAGTTCGAAAATGTTAGACTGAAGTTTAGCGACGACGCGCTGGAGGCCATCGCACAGCTCGCGATGGAGCGCAAGGTTGGCGCGCGCGGGCTTCGAATGATCCTCGAAGACCTGATGCTGGACCTGATGTACTATCTGCCGTCGTATAAGAAGGTTCGCGAGTTTTTGGTCACCAAGGAAATGGTGATGACGCAGAAGATCAATATTTCGCTGTTAGAAAAAGCCGGCTAGAAGCTTCCGGCAGTAGTTCCGCGGTTCAGACCACTCTCCAAAATGCTCTCCTCGAAAGAAAAATCAGATACACGCAAATTGCCGATGATGCCCATCCGGGACGTGGTCATCTTCCCGCACATGATGACGCCGTTCGTGGTGGGGCGGGAATCGAGCGTTCGGGCGCTGGAAGAAGCGCTGGCCGGGGACAAGAAGATTTTTCTCGCCACCCAGCATGATGCGAGCGTCGACGAGCCTCGTCCCGACGAGATTTTCTCGGTCGGCACGCTGGCCAATATTGTCCAGAGCGTGAAGCAGTCCGACGGGAATATCAAGGTCCTCGTCGAAGGTGTCGAGCGCGGGAAGATTCTTTCAGTCACAGAGGAAGAAGGATATTTTCGGGCCACGGTTAAAGTCTTTAGTTACAAGGTGGACGCCGGGCCGCAGCTCGACGCGCTGACCTCGCGCGTGACCGGATTGTTCGAGCAGTATGCGAAGCTGAGCCAGAACGTGAACTACGACACCATGGTAGCGGCGATTCGCGGAGACGATCCGGGCAAGCTAGCCGACACCGTAAGTGCGAATTTGCAACTGGCGATTGAAGAGAAGCAGGAACTGCTGGAGATTTTCGATCCCATCGACAGGTTGACGCGGATCGCGGAGATGCTCGATATCGAAATCGAGAAGCTGAATGTGGATCGCACGATTCAGGGCCGCGTGAAGCGCCAGATGGAGAAGGCGCAGAAAGAGTATTACCTCAACGAAAAAATCAAAGCCATCCAGAAAGAGCTGGGCCGCGGCGAAAAGAGCGAGTTCGACGAGCTGAAGAAGAAAATCGACGCGGCGGGCATGACCAAGGACGCGCATGAGAAGGCCATGGCGGAATTAAAGCGCCTGGAAAACATGCCTCCCATGTCGGCCGAATCGACGGTGTCCCGTAACTATCTCGATTGGCTGCTGGCCGTGCCGTGGAAGAAGAAATCGAAGGAAATTCGCGATCTTCCGCACGCGCAGGAAGTGCTGGAGAGCGATCACTACGGCCTGGACAAGATCAAGGAACGCATTCTTGAATTTCTCGCGGTGAGGCGCCTGGTAAAAGATCCGAAGGGTTCGATTCTATGTTTCGTCGGACCTCCCGGCGTCGGAAAAACGTCGCTCGGGATGTCGATCGCCAAGGCTACCGGACGCAAATTTGTTCGCCTCTCGCTGGGCGGCGTGCGCGATGAAGCGGAGATCCGCGGCCACCGGCGCACCTACATCGGCGCGCTGCCGGGGCAGATTTTGCAGATGATGAAAAAGGCCGGCGTGCGCAACCCGGTTTTCATGCTGGACGAAGTCGACAAGATGTCGACCGATTTCCGCGGCGACCCGTCGTCGGCGCTGCTCGAAGTATTGGATCCGGAACAGAATTTCATGTTCATGGATCACTATCTGGACGTGGAATACGATTTGAGCCAGGTGTTCTTTATCGCCACGGCGAACGTGATGCACACGATTCCCGCGGCGCTGATGGATCGGATGGAAGTGATCCGTCTCTCCGGCTATACCGAGCTGGAGAAGAAGGAAATCGCCAAGAAATTCCTGGTTCCGAAGCAGTTGAAGGGCACTGGCCTCTCGGGCGAGCAGATCCAGTTCGAGGATACCGGGATTGATGAGCTGATCGGGCACTATACGCGTGAAGCGGGCGTTCGTAATCTGGAACGGGAAGTCAGCAACATTTGCCGCAAAGTGGCGCGGTCGGTGGTCAACGCTCAAGGAGAAACTACTAAAAAGAAGCAGACGCTGGCGAAAACTGTGGTCAACGCGGCGAAGGTGAACGACCTGCTTGGTCCGCAGAAGTTCCGCGATCAGGAGCGCGACAAGCAGAACGAAGTGGGCGCGACAACGGGCCTGGCATGGACCGAAGTCGGCGGGTCGATTCTGACCACCGAAGCGGCGATCATGGAAGGCCGCGGCAAGCTGACCACCACCGGGAAACTGGGCGACGTGATGCAGGAATCGGCGCAGGCGGCGATGAGTTATCTGCGCAGCCGGTCTCACATCATGGGATTGCCCAAGGACTTTTATCGGCACTTGGATATACATCTGCATGTTCCAGAGGGTGCGATTCCGAAGGATGGGCCTTCGGCGGGCATCACTATCGCCACCAGCATCATTAGCGCGCTGACCAGTATTCCGGTGCGGGCCGACATCGCCATGACCGGCGAGATCACCGTGCGCGGACGCGTCCTGCCCATAGGCGGATTGAAAGAAAAGCTGATGGCCGCGCATCGCTACGGGATCCGCGAGGCGATTCTGCCGGCGGATAACGAAAAGGATCTGCCGGATATTCCGGAGATCGTGAAAAACGACATGAAGCTCCATTTCGTCAAGTCGATGGACGAAGTGTTGAAGATCGCACTGGAGCGCGAGATTGAGACGACGGCCCTGGTGGGGATGTTGAGTGTCGCCGAGATCATCGCCAGGTCGCGGGAAGAGAAAGTAACTCACTAGGGGTTGCTGGCCGTTGGCCCCTGGCCCCTCTCTCGTGCCAAGGTTTATAATAAGTGCAGCCAGACCGGAGCAGTTTCCGCCGGAACCGGAATTCGGGGCTGCCGCTGAGGTCGCGTTTCTAGGCCGGAGCAACGTCGGCAAATCCAGCCTGTTGAACGCGCTGATGGGGGATGGTTTAAATAAAAGCGCACTGGCCAAAACCAGTGCCCGCCCTGGCTGTACGCAGTTGATCAATTTCTATCAGGTGGATGAAGGTCTCCGCTTCGCCGATCTGCCAGGATATGGTTTCGCCAAAGTCCCCAAGGAAATCACGAACGCGTGGAAGCAGTTGATCGATCACTATCTGACCGGGCGCGGTTCGCTGCGGCTCTCGGTGATCGTGCTGGATGCAAGGCGAGGCTGGATGGAGAAGGATGTCGAGTTGCGAGACTGGCTCGAATGCCACGGGCGAGCGTACCTGGTGGCCGCAACCAAAGTGGATAAATTGAAGTCTCAAAGTGAGAGGCATCGAAGCCTGAAAGATCTCCGCGAAGGATACGCGGGCGAGATCTTCGAATGCTCGGCCGTCACAGGCCGGGGAGTGAGGGAAATTTGGCAAGCGATTTCGAAAATCAAGAACAGGCAGTAACTCCGGTGGTGAATGGCGACGCGGAAGCGCCGAATCTGGAGGCACCCAAGCCTGAAATCATCAAGCCCGAAGCTGCGAAGCTCGAAGCCACGACTAAGAATGATGTGGTGAAGGAAGCTCCTCCGAAACGGGTCAGGGAGAAGCATCACGCCGAGCCCAAGGAGCCGAAGGTTCCTTCCACGGACGCGAAGACTCCCGTGGCGGACCCTCCCGCTGTCGCGGAAGCGAAAGCCCCTGCGCCGGAGCCATCCGCGGTTGCGGAGACGAAGCCTCCCGAGCCGGAAGCGAAGGCCCCGGAAGTAAAACTGCCTGACGCAAAACCGGCGGAGCCGGCGCCGGCTCAGCCGCAACAGGGGACGCCGCAACAGAGTTCACAACAGCCAGCCGGACGCATGTTCGATCAGCGCCGCCGTGCCGCGGGCAATCAGGGACCGAAAAACGGGAGTGCGCTGGATCTGGTCGAACTCAAGGACATGAGCATCCAGAATCTCAACGCCATCGCCAAGGATCTGGGTGTCCAAGGATTCGCCGGACTGCGGAAACAGGAGCTGATCTTCAAAATCCTGCAGGTGCAGGCCGAGAAGAGCGGGCTCATTTTCTCCGAAGGCGTGCTGGAATGCCTGCCCGACGGCTTCGGCTTTCTGCGGGCGCCCGAATACAACTATCTGCCCGGGCCGGACGACGTCTATGTTTCGCCGTCGCAGATCCGCCGCTTCGATCTCCGCACCGGCGATACGGTCAGCGGCCAGATCCGTCCTCCCAAGGAAGGCGAGCGGTACTTCGCGCTCATTAAAGTCGACGCGATCAACTTCGAGCCGCCCGAGGAAGCGCGCAATAAGATTTTCTTCGACAACCTGACGCCTCTCTATCCTCAGGCGCGGCTGAAGATGGAGACCGTCAAGGACAACTACTCGGGCCGCGTGATGGATCTGCTAACCCCGATCGGCAAAGGTCAACGCGGACTGATCGTCGCCGCGCCCCGCACCGGCAAAACGATGCTGTTGCAGTCGATCGCCAACTCCATCACCACCAATCACCCGGAGGTTTCGCTCATCGTGCTCCTGATCGACGAGCGCCCGGAAGAAGTCACCGACATGCAGCGCTCGGTGAAGGGCGAAGTGATTTCCTCCACCTTCGACGAACCGGCATCGCGCCACGTGCAGGTGGCCGAGATGGTGATCGAAAAAGCGAAGCGGCTGGTGGAGCATAAGAAGGACGTGGTGATTCTGCTCGATTCCATCACGCGCCTGGCGCGAGCCTACAACACGGTGGTTCCACCGTCGGGCAAAGTGCTCTCGGGCGGCGTCGACTCAAACGCACTGCAGCGCCCGAAGCGGTTCTTCGGCGCGGCGCGCAACATCGAAGAGGGTGGATCGCTCACCATCGTCGCCTCCGCGCTGGTCGACACCGGCAGCCGCATGGACGACGTGATTTTCGAAGAGTTCAAAGGCACCGGCAACATGGAAATCCATCTGGACCGCAAACTGATGGATAAACGAGTTTTCCCGGCCATCGACATTTCGAAGTCCGGCACGCGAAAAGAAGAGCTGCTGCTGCCGAAGGAAGAGCTGAACCGCGTGTGGGTGCTGCGCAAGGTGCTCAACAATCTCTCGCCTGTCGAAAGCATGGAGTTGTTGATCGATAAACTGTCGAAGACTCGCTCCAACGGTGAGTTTTTGGCCGCGATGAGCGGCTAGGACCAGGGCCCCTTCTTGACATGGGCCGCATCCGCATTCTCTCCGACAACGTCGCCAACAAAATTGCCGCTGGTGAAGTGGTGGAGCGTCCGGCGAGCGTGGTCAAGGAGCTGCTCGAAAACTCGCTCGACGCCGGCGCGACGGATTTCCGCCTGGACATCGAAGCCGGTGGGCGCAAGCTGATCCGCCTAGCCGACGACGGATCGGGCATGATGCAGGATGACGCGCTGCTGGCCTTCGAGCGTCATGCCACCAGCAAGCTTTCCGACGTAAAAGATCTCTTGTCGATCTCCACGCTCGGCTTCCGCGGCGAAGCTCTGCCGTCCATCGCTTCGGTGTCGCGGCTGCTGCTCGAAACCAAGGCGCGAGAGGAACGCGTCGGCACGGTCGTCGAAATCGCGGGCGGGAAAATGTTCCGCGTCGAAGAACTTGCGCACCCCGGCGGCACCACCATCACCGTCCGCGACCTCTTCTTCAACGTCCCCGCGCGCAAGAAGTTCCTGCGCTCGGAGCAGACTGAAATCGCGCACATCGCTTCGCTGGTGACGCATTATAGCCTCGCGCATCCCTCGAAGAGCTTTTCTCTGCGCCACAACAGCCAGGAGCTGCTCAGCGTCACTCCCGTCGCGACGCAGCGAGAACGCGTATTTCAGGTCTTCGGCTCGCAGGTATTGGACGACCTTTTCGATCTCGGCGATCATGCGCGCGACCTGAAAGTGCCTGTCTCACATCCAGGTGACGACGACGAGCCGCTCTCGCGGCGATTCCGGCTCCGCGGCTTTGTCAGCTCGCCTGGGGTA
>Ga0210394_10006012_pt1 | contig 13336 bp, 12 predicted proteins | sample IncBWC12MmetaG_FD_160121 | JGI IMG/M metagenome (GOLD analysis project Ga0210394, IMG submission 160121) | Forest soil microbial communities from Barre Woods Harvard Forest LTER site, Petersham, Massachusetts, United States - Inc-BW-C-12-M | ecosystem: Environmental > Terrestrial > Soil >...
GTTCAAGTCGTTGTTGCGCGAGGGGCGATACATCGGCTTCTCGCGTTCGTTGCGGTTGCATTCGCAGTTGCCGCAGCTCACCTTGCCGCAGCAGTCGTTGTACGACACGATGTAGTCTCGCGCATCGCTCGGATTGTGGCAGGTGCCGATCCAGGTGATGGGCGAGGGCGTGGTGCCGGGTGGACAGGAATTCGACGAACCGCCGCAGCACGAGCAGAGAAACCCGTCGATCGCGCAGTATTTCCAATAGTCGCAGCTCTTCGGATCGTCCGTTGCGGGCTTGGCTGATTTGGCTTGCGGCTTCGCGGTCGGCGAGGCGGGTTCCGCGGCGCGAGCCGAGCGGTCCACCGGCAGGAGCGGGATGAGCGCGGCGCCCGTCAGCACCTGGCCTAAGGCCGCGAGCAAGCTGCGGCGGGACGTTCCTCGCGCCAGCGCACGCGCGGATTTTTCGAACAGCTGATCTATCGAGCGCATGCCGGTGGCCTCTAATGATTCAGGATGAGCCAGGCGGTTTGTCCCAACTTCTTCTCGACGTGGCGCAGCTGCCCCGTGAGAGCGTCGAACACCGCGACATCGGATGTATCGGTTGCGGCGAAGAGCAGGGGCGCGTCATCCTGCGACACCTGCACCGCCAGCAAAGGCGCGAGCTTGAGCGGAGCGATGGGCCAGCGCGCCACGCGCTCATGGGTGGCCATGTCGAATACCCAGATCTCCGTGCCGCCATCCTTGTGGGTGCCTTCGCCGCCTCGATGCATGGGAACAAAGAGCTTGTTCAGACTCCGGTGGATGGCCCCGATTTGGTAGCCGCCGGGACGCCAGCGTCCCTTCTCCGCGGCGGTGACCAGCGACCAGGGCTTGCGTATCGCCGGCTGTGCGCCCGAGAAATCCACTTCGTGCACTTGCCCAAGAAATGACAGGAACGCGTAGCCGTTCGTCATCGGCACGCCCTGCGCAAAGATCGGATCTTTGTCAGGATCGAAGAACACGTCGGAAAACGCGCGCGAAGCCTCGTGGCCTTGGGCGTCGAGCGTGACGGTGAGCAGGCTGCCGCTCTCACAGATCGACGACACTCGATTCGCGCCCGAGGGAATCACGAGCACGCAGCCCGCGGTATCGATCTCATCGAGCACGGTATTCTTCGCCGGATCCAACACGCCGAACGAGGCGGCCGGAGTGATGTAGGAAACGTACAGGAAGTGGCCGTCGGCGCTATAGCCCAGACTGAAATAAGTGGGCAGGGTCATGGCGCGCTTGGGCGGCAACACGATTTCGTGCGTCGTCTTGAGCGATGTATTGTCGGTGAATTCGACGACATCGGTTCGGGTGCCGCGGCTGCCCCGGGAAAAATATGTGGTTGCGACCGCGGTGGTCTTGCCGTCGGGAGAAAAATTGAATCCCGGGTTGAACCCGGCGTCGATCTGGCCGAGGCGGACATACGTGTCGCCGTCGAAGAGGTCGACGCGCGCGTCGATCTCATTGAAGAACGCTTCATCGAGTACATAGATCCGATGCGGATTGTCGGGCGGCATGGCCGTGACCGTCAGACGCTCGGCGGGCAGAGGCGGCGGCACCGGGGTCACAGCGGGCGCCGGGCCCGCGGCGGGCGCAGCGGCGAGCAAGGGAGCGCATGCGGCAAGTGACAATAGCGCAGCTCTGATGATCATTGTGTTCATCGAAATCCCCAGTCGGCCGCCTGATATACCCGCGATCGTTGATCTGCCGCTTGCGATGCGCAAAGCGTGGGACTGGCGTTGCAACAAGTTTGGCATATTGCTGGATTATTCGATAGTACAGCCTCGGATGCAGGTTTTTCGATGTGGCATCCGGAACATTCGCGTACCGGCCCATGCTTGGCTCCCTGTAGCGCGAGCTCGCGGTGACAATCGCGGCAGAGCACATGAAACGTCGCTTCCGCCGCCCGCGGCAAATCCGGGCGCGGGCCCCGGTGACAGACGTAACAACTGCCGGCGCCCGTTTTATCGACAAAGTTGTGGTGGCACGTGATGCACGCAACGGTCCTGTGGTTCTCGTGCGGAAAATACGCGTGCAGCACAGCGGGCATCGTAGCGGGCTGCAACAAGCGCATGCCGCCGAGCGGAGTCGGCATGAGACTCAAGCCTGCGAGTGCGATGCAGGACGGAATCACGGTGGATAGCAGGCGAGTCCGCAGGGGCGCCGCGCGCGGACGCCACGCCGAGTAGAAAAGCGCCAAAAAGAGCAGCGCGCAGCAGGTGATGACCTTGGCGGGCTGATCGAGCAGCTGGCCGCTGCCGATGATGTGGGCGCCCAACAGACCGAGCAGCAGCGCGGCCAAAATGGAATGAGCGACGACGTTGGAAGGCGCGACGCGCGGCGGTGCGGCCTTGCGCAGAATCGATCGAGCGGCGATGCCCGTGGGTACTAGAACGCCGAGCGCGATGAGCGCGACCAAACCGCAGAGCATGTACAGCGGTGCCGACGGCAACAAATAGTGGCCCGTGAGAGGCTCTGCCGCGAGCAGAATCGCCGTGTGCACGCCGGCCAGAATCAACGCGATCCAGCCGATCCGGCGGTGCTGCGATACCGTGAACAGACGCCGGTGCGGAACACCGTCGCCGCGCAGGGGATAGACGTACAGTGCGACGGTGAACACCAGCGAGCCGTAGCCCACCGCGGCCCCGAGGTTCCAGATGAACCCCGCGGATGCGGGGAGCGGCAACAGCAGCAGCGCGGCGGCGACCGCCGCGGCGATACCGACTCGGCGCAGATGCGATGGCAGCGGGTTGCGGTTCATTGAACACAATACGCTATCATGGAAGCATGGTTCTCGATCCTGCCATCGGTCTATTGATAACGGTTGCCGTTGCTCTGCTGTTTGCCGGCGCCGGCGTGCACAAGCTGCGCGACCTGAAAAGATTCAATGAGATCTTTTCGGCTTATGGACTGATGCCGGCGATGCCGGGAGTGCGCCTCTCCTGGCTGGTGCCCGTGCTGGAAATGACCGTCGCGGCAGGCCTCGTCATCAAAGTCTCTCGCCCCTACGCGGGCGCCCTCGGTATCATTTTGTTGTCGACATACGCCGCCGCCATCGCCGTCAATCTCAAGCGCGGCCGTCGCGACCTCGCGTGCGGATGCGGCGGCCCGGACGAGCGGCGCACCATCGCGGCCTGGATGGTGTGGCGTAATCTCATGACGGCGCTCGCCGCAGCGGCGGTATTCCTGCCCTGGGCGCAGCGACCCTTGAGCCTTACCGACGCATTCACGGTCGCGTTCGGTGTACCGACGATCGCGCTCATTTATTTGTGCGTCGATCAGCTCCTGGGCAACGCGCAGCGCACCGCGCAGATGTGGGGATCGCGATGACGCCCCTGACCCTCTCGGTCATCGTGCTGTGGGTCGTGGTCCTGGCGCTGCTCGCAGTCGTCTTCGCGCTGACGCGGCAATTGGGCGTGCTGCATGAGCGCATCGCGCCGGTGGGCGCGCTCATGTTGAATCGCGGCCTCGCGGTGGGCGAACCCGCGCCTGCGGTTGACGTCGTCGATCTGGACGGCGCCAGCATCCGGCTCGGAGCCGCGCGCGCCGACGGCAAGAGCACGCTGCTGCTGTTCGTCTCGCCCACCTGTCCGGTGTGCAAAACGCTGCTGCCCATTGTCAAATCGAGCGGCAAGCACGAGCGCGACTGGCTCGACATCATTCTGGCGAGCGACGGCAATCCCGACGAGCATCGCGCCTTCGTCCTTAGCCAAGGCCTGGCGAACGTGCCCTATATTCTGTCCGCGCCGTTAGGGATGACCTATCAGGTGAGCCGCCTGCCGTTTGCAGCGCTGGTCGATGAAGCGGGAATTCTGCGCGCCCGGGGACTCGTCAATTCGCGCGAGCATCTCGAAAGCCTGTTCGAGGCCAAGCGTCTGGGGGTGGCGTCGCTGCAAGATTATTTTTCGGCTCGCAAATAGGGTCAGGCAGTTCGAGCCGATCAGCTTGCTGCCGATCTGCGCCAATCCTGCAGGATCACTCGCTGCGCGCGCAGCGGGCCGCGCTAGTGCGCCGGCTTCACGTACACCTCCTTGCCTTGAAACCACGTCTCGAGCACCTTCGTACGTGCGATGTCATCCGCGTGCCCTGAATCGGCGAGTTGCAGAATGTCCTGATCGACGACGATGAAATCCGCCGACTTGCCGGCCTCGATCGATCCTGCGACCTGGTCGCGATGCAAGAAGCGGGCGCCGTTGATGGTGTAGGCATCTACTAGATCGCGAATGCTCACGGCTTGAGCCGGGTTCTGCGCCGGCTGTCCGGGCAGGCGCCGGGTCACGCCGATGGCCATGTTGACGAACGGCTGCGGATCTCGCGTGTTGACCGGCGCATCGGAGCCCGCCACCAGCGTGCCGCCGGCCTCCTTCACCGCTTTGAAGGGATACACATTCGACTCATAGTAGCTGCCGGGCGCATGCAGCGCCGCGTGGCTGTTGCCGATCACTGTATCTATGAAGGGGACGACCGTCATGTCGTACTCCGGGTCGGCATTCGCCCACGAATAAGTGAATGCCACGAACAGGTGATCTTTCCCGATGCGCGCCACATCCGGAGGCTGCGCCAGCTGCACGTGCGCCAGCCCATCGAGCTGGCTCGAGATGCCGTCGGCGGCGCGCGCGGCTTCGAGGGCATCGAGCACGGTCTTCAAGGTGCCGTCGCCGATGACGTGGATGTGCAGCGTGAATCCCGCCAGGTGAAAGCGCTTCACGAATTCCATGGTGACGGCGCGATCATGCTGCAATTGACCGTAGGAGATCACGCACTGCCCCGGGTGAAAGTGGTGTGCGGCCGTGAATAGCGCCACCGCGCCGGCCGCGGCGTACTTCTCCGGATTGTCCCTGACGTCTTTGCAGGCCGGTGAGCCGGTGTCCACGTACCCCGTCACGGTCAACTTCCCGTCCTTGTCCTTGCCAAAGATCGGCTGCTTGTACGGGTGCAAGGCCAGCGTGTTCGGCAAGGTGGGCGGCGTGGCGTAGGGGTTGCCTTCCATGACGCCATCGCCGAACAGCTTGACCACATCGGCGCGGATCAGGGGATTCTCCGCATATTTCGCGCGAATGCGCTGCGCGCTCGCCAGCATCCGGTCATAGTCCACCTTGCCGTCGGCCGTCTTCATTCGTTCGGGATCGTAGAATTGAGCGAGTGTGGTGCGAACGGTCAGCAGTCCGTCGCGCTGCAGCGCGTCGTACAGCTCGAGCGCTTGCGCCGTCACCATCGCGTCCATCATGCCCGTGATTCCCGCGGCGTTGAGCAAGTGCGGCATTTGCACCCGCGCCTTCATCAACTCGGGGAATTGCCCCAAAAACATATCGGGCGCATCGAAGAGATTGCGCGCGTCTTCATTGACCGCCCCGTTTGGGTTGCCATTGGCGTCGACGCCGATGAATTTCGTGTACGCGGCAAAATCTCCTGCCAAGGTCTGTTTCGACAAACCGACCACCACGCCCGAGTTGTTCTTGGCCCGCGCGAGCCCGGCGCTGTTGAACGCCGCGTGATGCCCGTCATTGCCCAGGAGCTGGATTGCAACCTGAGTGGATGCCTTGTCCAAGGCCGCCCGCAGAGTCGGATAGCCGGCATCCGGCTGGTTGCCGTTGGAAAAACTCCATTGATGCACGCTCAACCAGCCGCCGACCGGCACCTTGAATTGTCCGACGCAGGCCTTGACGAAGGCGGACAGCTCGCGCAGCGACATCTGCGCACTGTCGAGGTCGCATTGTTTGATCGGAATGATCTCGAGGGGATGAATGTGCGAGTCGAACAGACCCGGGAGAACCAAATGGCCGCCCAGTTGTTCGACCTTGGTTTGCGGGCCGATGAAACGCTTCGCCACTGCGGCGGACCCGGCAAAAACGATCTTGCCATCGCGCACGGCCAGCGCCTCGACCACCGAATGTGCCGGATCGACGGTATAGATCTTGCCGCCGGTCACGACGAGATCCGCCGGAGGGGTCTGCCCGGCGGACTCCGCGGACAATGCCGGAGCGGAGCGGAAGAATCCCGTCATACCAAGTCCGAAGGCCATTGAAAGGCCGAGGCTTTTTGCAAGGTTGAAGCGGGTTCTAAGACCAAAGCGCGTCGCAAAGGCGAATCGAAAGAATTTCACTATTGTCTCCCCGGTTGCAATCGATTGTTCAATTCTTTGTCGACAGTGTATCGCGTCTCTGCGGGCGAGCGTCCGGCCGGACGGCCGGTTAGTCGAGTCTTCACCCGGCGGGAGGATTTTCGGGGGTTGCGAATCGCCGGTTTTGAGGTCCGAAAACGGCGAGTATTTACCGCCGGTTTTGGGTACTCTGCGTCCATGGAACTCGACTCCGATGCTTGTCTTCGTGCGGTTCGCGCCCGAGATCGCCGCTTCGACGGGCGTTTCTTCGTGGCAATTACGTCCACCCATGTTTATTGCCGGCCCATCTGTCCCGCGCGCCCGGCCAGGCGCGAGAACATGCGCTTTTATTCCAGCGCGGCGGCCGCGGAAGGCGCGGGATTTCGTCCCTGCCTGCGTTGCCGGCCGGAGCGCGCGCCGGGTCTTGCCTCCGTCGATGCGGTCAGCCGCTTGGTCGGTGCCGCCATCGCGGGCATCGAAGAGCACGCGCTGTCGAGCGCCCGCGTCGGTGACCTGGCGGCATCGCTCGGAGTCAGCGACCGGCACCTGCGGCGGGTCACCGAATCCGAACTCGGCGTGTCGCCCATCGAGCTCGCGCAAACGCAGCGGCTGCTGCTGGCGAAGCGCTTGCTCGCAGACACCCGCTTGAGCCAGACGGAAATCGCCTTCGCCAGCGGCTTCGGCAGCGTGCGGCGTTTCAATGCCTTGTTCAAATCGCGCTATGGCTTGAGTCCGCGAGCGCTGCGCGGCAGCGCGCATGCGGCACCCGGATTACATTGCCAGCTAGAATTTCGCCCCCCGTTCGCCTGGCAGCGCTTGCTGGAATATCTGCGATTGCGCGCCATCCCGGGCGTCGAGATGGCGGACGCGACGCATTATCGGCGCACGGTCGCCATCGGCGAATCGCAAGGCTGGATCGCGGTGTCGCCGGGCAAGCGCGACAACGCGCTGAATGTGGAGATCTCGCCGTCGCTGGCGCCGGTCATCGGCGCGGTCATCGCGCGTGTGAAGCGATTGTTCGATCTGGGAGCGGTACCCGATGCGGTGAGCGGTCTGCTGATCCAAGATCCCCTGCTCACGAAGGTGGTGCGCCGGATTCCCGGATTGCGCGTCGCCGGGGCTTTCGACGGCTTCGAGCTCGCGGTACGCGCCATACTCGGACAGCAGGTATCGGTGAAGGGTGCGACGACACTGGCGGGGCGCTGGGCAGAGGCGTTCGGGTCGCCCATCGCCACTCCTTATCCCGAGCTTAATCGTCTGACGCCGAGCGCGCAGCAAATGGCCTCCGTGACTGCAAATGAAATCGCGGCACTTGGCATCGTGGGCGCCCGGGCCCGGTGCCTCGCGGTGCTGGCGCCCGCCGTGATCGAGCGGCGCATCGTGTTGTCGTTTGCCGCGAATGTAGAAGAGCAAATCGACGCGCTGCTGCGCCTGCCGGGCATCGGTCCTTGGACGGCGCAATATATCGCCATGCGCGCGCTGCATTGGCCGGACGCTTTCCCGAGCGGCGATCTGATGCTGCTGAGAGCGGCGAACGCCAATCAAAAGAAATTACAGGAGCTCGCTGAAGCCTGGCGGCCGTGGCGGGCGTACGCGACACATTATCTTTGGCAGTCACTGGGAGCGAATCCATGAACGCATTTACCTATTTTGAAAGTCCGATCGGCCGATTGCTGCTCACCACTGACGGCACTCATCTGACCGGCCTCTATATGGAACCCAGCCGCAAGGCGCAGTCCACGGACGGCTGGGTGGAGGACATCACGGTGGGACCCTTGGCGGAGACGGCGCGTCAGTTGGGGGAATACTTCGCCGGTACCCGGCGCGAGTTCGATCTACCCCTGCGTTCACAGGGCACGCCATTTCAGACGCGCGTGTGGCGGGAGTTGGTTGAAATTCCCTACGGCCAGACTTGGAGTTACGGGGAGCTCGCCAAGCGAATCGACAAACCCAGCGCTTCACGCGCCGTAGGGCTCGCCAACGGCCGCAATCCCATTTCCATTCTGGTGCCGTGCCACCGGGTCATCGGCGCGGACGGCTCGTTGACGGGATATGGCGGCGGCCTGGAACGCAAACGTTGGCTGCTTGCGCACGAGGGCGACCCTATTTTCCAGGTCATCCAATCCGTCGAGTCACAGAAAGGCGCCCCCGCCGAATCGGCTCCGTGAGGCGGGCGCCTGAGTATCTCCCGCTCGCCTAAATCAGCGGCAAGGTGATGGTGAACACCGCGCCGCCGCCGTCCGGCCGATTGGCGGCGACGGCGGTGCCGCCGTGAAATTCGGCGACGAGCCGCACGATGTACAACCCCAGGCCAAAGTGCGGCTTGTCGTCGCGCCCCTGGCGCTGTTCGAACAACGACTCGAACAAGCGTCCCAGCAGCGCTTGCGGAATCGGCGGACCATCGTTCTGCACTTGAAGGATATAGTTGCCTGGGATGCGCTCCAGGCGCACGGTGATGCTGCCGGTGGGAGGACAGAAATCCACCGCGTTTTCGATGAGCTTGTCGAGCAGCTGCACGAGCAGGTCGGGCGCGCCGTGCATGAAGCAGGGATCGGCGGGCGTCTCGAGGGCGAATCGCGCCTGCGGAAAGCCGTCACGATAGGCGGCAATCGCCGATGACAAGACGTCCCGCAAATCGAAATTCGCGGATTCCGCTTGCTTGATGCTCTCCTCAACCCGTGCCGCGGCGCCGAGCGCACTCAAAATGGATTGCAGCCGCTGCGTCCCCTCCCGCGCCCGCGTCACATAGCGGCGCTGGTCATCGCGCAAGCCCTCGGACTCGAGATTATCCAAGGAGGAGCGGACGATGGTCAGCGGCGTGCGCAATTCATGCGACAGCTTTCCCCCCAAGGTGCGCAGGTACTGAGTGTGTTCGTTGAGGCGCGCCAGGAGGCGTTCGAAGCCGCGCGACAGGGCGCCGATCTCATCGGCGCGGGCGGATTCCGGCATGTCGAGGCGGATTTTTCCGTCGCTGCTCACCGCGGAATCGGCGGCGTCGCGCAAGCGCGCGATCCGCAGACTGATCCACGTCGCGAAGCCGAACATGACGATCACGCAGAAGGCCGTGACCAGCAAGGTCAGATTGAACAGGCGCGTCACCGCGCGATCGCGAAGGCTGAGCAGCTGATCCCCGGCCTGCTCGAGGAACACGGCGCCGCGCGTGCGGCCGTCAATCACAATGGGCGCGGCGGCGGTCAAGAGCAACTCAGGAGCTCCCGTGCTGCGCACCCATTCCGCGTGCGGGTGGCCCAAGAGCGCGGCGCTCACGCTGTTGCCTGCGAGCCGGTCGGGCGCCCAGGAAGCCAAGGGAAAACTCGAGCTGTCGACAGTCATGAAGCGCCGATACCAGGACTCCGCGACGTCGGGTTCGCCCGGCGTGTTCGCGCCCAAGCTGCCCGCGACCCCGAGTTTCAAGGCATTGGCGTCGATGACGGTGGCGCGCGTGCCGTTGCGGATGAACGTGCCCAGCAACTCATCGAGGCCCGCCATCTGGAAAAAAAGCCGGCCGCCCTGCGGGGCGTCCTCGGCGGTGACGCCGGCCTTACCCGGGCCGCCGCCGTCCTGGGCTTGGATCCAGAGGCGCGAGCCCACGAAGCTCAAGGGAATGCGTGCCTCCAGTTGGTAGCCCGTCCTCGTCTGCAGCCAAAATGCCTGGATGCGCGGCTCGTCGATGACGCGATCCGGGGTCTGATCGCCCTTGACGATGCCTTGGGCGGCAATCAATCCCTGCGCAGCCGTGGCGAAGAAATAGGAGTGTTGAGTGCCGTCGGGCCGCTGCAAGGTCAGATCGACTTGATCGAAGCGGTCCCGTTCGGGATGCACGTTGCCGGGTTCGGCGTCGAAGTGGGTGTCGTCGACTTCGACGTACAAATACAGGTAGCGGTCGGAGGAACCCGCCTGCACCCGCGCGCCATACCCGGTCGCGGTCGGCAACGCAGTGGGATCCGCCGCGACGCCCCAATCGTCGCGATAACCGTCGAGCAGCGGTTGGCTTTTCAGCGGAAAAACGTACAGATCCCCGTGATCGGCGGCAAACGCCGCAGCGACGCCTGCCGGCGTATCGCCGGAATCGCGAAATACCCGTTGCGGCTGCGCCGATAAGGCATTGGCGATGGTGCCGGCGCTTGCCAGCAATGATTTCTCCTGCGAGTCGCGCAGCGCCGTCTCGAGTTCCCGCGCGTATTGACACCCCGCCCACGGCAGCACCAGCGTGGTGAGCGCGACGATCAGCAATTGCAGGCGAATGCTCACTCGACCCAGCGATAGCCCATTCCATACACGGTCTGGATCGCATCAAAAGCCGGATCGATTTGCTGGAATTTTCGGCGCATGCGTTTGATGTGCGAGGTGATTGTATTGTCGTCCAGAACGACGTTGGCGGCATCCATCAATTGCTGGCGGTTCTTCACGTGCCCTGGATTGCGCGCCAGCGCGTGCACGATCCAAAATTCCGTCAGCGAAAGCGTCACCGGGGCGCCGTTCCAAAGGGTCTGCATCCTTTCGGCATCGATCGACAAGGCGCCGCGCCGGATGATTTCGGCGGCATTGTCCGGCCGCTTGAGCGCATCGATGCGCCGAAACAGCGCCGCGACGCGGGCCGCCAAATGGGGCAGGCTCACATCCTTGGTGAGAAAATCATCGGCGCCGAGGCGCAAACCCGACACGGCGTCCAGTTCGCTGTCCCGGGCGGTGAGAAAGATGATGGGCAGCTCGGCCGACAGCGCGCGCAAGTCGCGGCACAGATCGAATCCGCCTTCCGCCTCGTCCTCGAGCGAAATATCGATGATGGCAAGATCGGGCAGGCGGACGTGAAACGCCTGCATGGCGTTCTTGCGATTGCCGTAGGTCTTGATCGCGTAGCCGTGCCGCGACAGCGCCGCCGCGTAATTCTCGCGCAAAGCCGGCTCATCCTCGACGATGGCGATGTGCTTTTTCATTGCTGAATCATAGCCGATGGCGGGCAAACGAGGCTGCCATGATTTGCCTTCTTTGGCCTTGGGTTCGCCGGAATTGAGCCCGGAGGAATCGCGATTCGCTCCCGACACTGGATGACGTGAAATCCAACGAGGAGCGGACCATGACCACTTCAACGATGCAGATTGCGCGCGGTTCTCCATATCGGACGGGCGACGCCGGGCGGAGCGGCGTCACGGAGACGTGGTGGGCGCAGCGCCGCGAGGCGTCGCTCAACTGGCTGGCACTCGGAGTGCTGCTCGCCGCGTGGAATGCCTCGAGCAACGATGCTGCGCAGGCGTGGCGCCGGCCGCCGGCACTGCGCGGGTACTCCACGGTTTCGGTACGCGCGGCGACTCTCCATTCGGTGCGGCGATGCGCGGCGCCGTCTATTTCCGGCGGCGCTTGCACGGCCCGAGTGATCGGGCCCGCGTGATCGGGCCGCGTGATCGGCCCGCTTGATCGGGCCGCGTGATCGGCCCGCTCGAGCGGCGTCTCTTGATCGGCACCAAGGACGCTTGAGGAGGTCTTCTTTTCAAAGGTCACAAAAGAGTCAACGAACTGTAAAGCTTCATCTCTCTAATGTCGTGGCGCATGCTTGCCACCGACACCAATAAACAAATACTGATCGTCGATCAGGATGTTGCCTCCATCGAACCACTTCGCCAGAAGCTCGGCGAAGCCGGTTTCGTGGTGCGGACCATCACCGACGGATCCGCGGCCATCACGGCCGTGGCGGAACGGCCGCCGCACCTGGTCATCATCGATTGGAATATGCCGGGCCTGACCGCGCTCGAGGTGATTCAGGGCGTGCGCCGGGCGCGCGCGCCGCAGGCGGTCAGGCTGATCATTTTGTCGGCGCTGTCTGGGGAACAAGATGTGGTGACGGGATTGAATCTCGGCGCCGACGACTACATCGCCAAGCCGTTCTCCTTGCGCGAGGTCGTGGCGCGGGTCTGTTCGGTACTGCGCTCCCACCACTTCGAAGATGAGCGCTCGGCCTTGAGCTGCGACGACCTGGTGCTCGATGGCTCGACCAATCGGGTCACCGCGCAAGGCCGACTGCTGAACCTTCGTGGGGTCGAATACCGACTGCTCGAGTTCCTGATGTCGCATCCCGGCAGAGCCTTCAATCGCAACCAACTCCTGACACAGGTGTGGGGTGGCGACAGTGACGTCGGCGAGCGCAGCACCGTCGACGTCACTGTGCAGCGCTTACGCAAAATCCTCAGAGAGCCCGGCTATGAGGCCTATATCCAAACCGTGCGCGGATTCGGCTACCGGTTCGCTTCTCCCGTCCCAGCCCGGCTGGAGTGAGGCTTAAGTCTCATTTCTGCTGTTCCACGCGATGTTCCACGCCTAAGTGCCTTTTTTGTAAACAAATCTTCTTTCCCGGGTAACGCGTTCGTAACACGAAATCGCCATCGTGTCAGGTGTGGCGAACCCTATGGAGAGAGACATGCTCGAACGTAACGCCCTGCCGCCGCTGCGATTGCGAACGGTCTTCATCTCAGACATCCATCTGGGGTTCAAAGGCTGCAGCGCCGAGTTGCTGCTCGATTTCCTGCATCACGTCGAAATGGATTGCCTGTTCTTGGTCGGCGACATCATCGATGTGTGGAGCATGCAAAAGAACATGTATTGGCCGCAGTCGCACAACAATGTGCTGCGCACGATTCTGGGCAAGGCCAAGCGCGGCACCAGGGTGATTTTCGTCCCCGGCAATCACGACGAGGTATTCCGCGAATTCGACGGCGCCGTGTTCGGCAATCTCGAGATTCATCGCGAGTACATTCATCAAGGAGCCGATGGCCGGCGCATGCTGGTGCTGCACGGCGACGAATTCGACAGCGTGGTGAAGTGCAGTCCCTGGCTCGCGAAATTGGGCAGCAACATCTATGACGTGCTGCTGGCGGCGAATCCCTATATCAACTGGGTGCGGCGCCAGTTCAATCTGCCGCACTGGTCGCTCTCCTCGTACTTGAAGAATAAGGCCAAGACGGCGGTTCAATACATCGGCAGTTTCGAGGACGCCGTCGCGCAGGCGGCGCGCAAGCGCGGCGTCGACACGGTGGTCTGCGGGCACATCCATCGCGCTGAGATGCGCGACATCAACGGGATCCTGTACTGCAACGACGGCGACTGGGTCGAGAGTTGCACCTCGCTGGTCGAAGACATGAACGGACATTTACGCCTGATCGATTGGCCCAAACTGCGCGAACAGGCGCCGGCGCCGGCCGTCGAACTGCCCGTCGGGCAAGCGGCGTGAAG
>Ga0210394_10006013_pt1 | contig 13335 bp, 9 predicted proteins | sample IncBWC12MmetaG_FD_160121 | JGI IMG/M metagenome (GOLD analysis project Ga0210394, IMG submission 160121) | Forest soil microbial communities from Barre Woods Harvard Forest LTER site, Petersham, Massachusetts, United States - Inc-BW-C-12-M | ecosystem: Environmental > Terrestrial > Soil >...
CGCAGGTCTTCTTCTTCGTTGCGCATCACGGCGTAATAAAACACCACGAAATAGATTGCGATGAGGCTTCCCGCCCACCAGGAATGGCCGGCGATGGCGAATCCGGCGGCGAGGAATGCGCTGCCGAGATAGAGAGGGTTGCGCGTGCGGGCGTAGGGGCCGGCGGTGGCGAGTTCGCGATCTTTGCTGAGATGACCTGCGGCGATGGCGCGGATGAGGATGCCGAATCCGGCAATCGCCGCGCCCATGGCGATCCAGTGGTGCGTGGGCTTGGCGAGAAGCCAGTAGAGCACCGCGACGGGATAACCGATGCGCACGCGCCAGCGCATCCAGAATTTTCTGGGCTGGGCTGCAACGAGTTCGTTCGATCTGGTGGTCACTTGCGAGGCCTCACGATTTCGCGTTGACGAGCCGTGCGACGGCGTCGGCAACCTGGTCAACGGTGATCGAAAGCATGGGCGAAGAATAGGACGCGCCACGGCGATAAGTCGTTTCGCTCTGGGCGGGATTGCGCACGACAGTATTTTGGCCGCCGTAGGGACCATTGCGCGCGGGATCGGTCGGGCCGTAGAGGCCGACGACCGGTGAGCCAAGCGCCGACGCAAGATGCAGCGGACCGGTGTCCGCCGAGACGACGAATTTTGCACGGCGCAACAGAGCCATCAAAGGACCGAGACCGAGCGGAATGGCAACGGGCGGCCGAGATCCCGCCGCGCTGACGAGTTCTTGCGCCAAAAGTTCTTCTCCAGGACCGAAGCTGATTATTCCTTGCCAGCCTTGTTGCGCGGCGAGCCGGTGATGCAGCTCGCCGTAGCGTTCGGGTGGCCAGCATTTCGAACGCCAGCCGCCGCCCGGATTTAGCACGTAGAAATCACCGATGTTGTGGCGGGCAAGTTCTTGCGTCACTTGTTTCTCATCTTCCGGGCGCAGGGTCAAAGGAAATCGCGGAGGCGAGGGGCGGGCGCCGGCGGCTTCGGCGAGGGTGAGATTGTGGTCCACTTTGTGGGCGCCGCGGGGATTGATGCGATCGGTGTAGAGCAAAGAAGCAAAACCTTCCCGCGCGTAAGTGCTGGGGAAACCGATGCGGCAGGGCGCGCCGGAGGCGAAGGCTGGGAGCGCGGATTTGTAGAGGCCTTGAAAATCAATCGAGCAGGTGTAGTGCGCGGTGCGCAGTTTACGCAGGGTGGTGAGCAGGCCTCTGGCGCTTTTCTTTTCGAGCGAGATTATTTCGGTGAGATCCGGATTGCCTTCCAGGAGGCGGCGCCATTTCGGTTCGATCAGCCAATCGATGCGGGCTTGGGGAAAGGCATCGCGCAGCGCCGAGGCTGCGGGCAGGGCGTGGATTACGTCGCCGAGCGAGCCGAGGCGGACGAGGAGGAAGCGCGCCTCAGGCATTGCCCGGCTGACGCAAGCGCGCGAGCAAATCGCGCGTGGAATGTTGCTTGGGATCGCCGACGATGGCGACGCGGATGCCGAGCAGAGCGGCTAGCTCGCGTTCCGGCACGGTTTCGGCGGTGTAGTCCGTGCCTTTGGCGTGGACGTCTGGTCGAAGTTCTTCAAGCAGTGAGTTCACGTCGAGTTCGTCGAAGATGACGACATAATTCACAGAGCGCAGCGCGGCGACCAGCGTGGCGCGAGCGCGCTCGGTGAGAATGGGCCGGCCGGGGCCTTTCAATTTTCTGGTACTGGAGTCGGAATTGACGCCGACGACGAGAAGATCGGCTTCGGCGCGGGCGGCTTGGAGGTAACGGACGTGGCCGACATGCAGGAGATCGAAGACTCCGTTCGCAAAGGCTATTTTGCGGCTGGCGCGGCGATGTTCTTCGAGGATGGTGCCGAGTCCGAGGCGTGAAACAATCTTTTCGCGGGTGTCCATGCGATTTTCAGCGCTGCTGCGCTGTGGCTGTCGCGTCCTGGCGCAGCGCGGCGGTTAGTTCGGCGCCCGTGACGGTGGCGGTGCGGCGTTTCATGACCACGATGCCGCCGGCGTAATTCGCCAGGTGCGCGGCTTCCAGATACGTCGCGCCGGAGGCTAGCGCGAGAGTGAAAACGGCGATGACTGTGTCGCCCGCGCCGGTGACGTCCACGGGAGCATCCGAGCCGTAGATGGGAATATTGCGCGGCACGCGGCTGCGTTCGAACAGGGCCATGCCGTCTTTGCCGCGGGTGACTACGAGGGCTTGCAAATTTAGATCGCGCAGGGCGCGTTGGCCGAGATCTTCGAGCTTGCGGATGTCGGTGCCGACGCTGACGTGGTAGGCGGCTTCCACTTCGGGCTCGTTCGGGGTGGCGGCGCTGATGCCCGCGTCGCGAAATTCGAGCAGGCGGTAACGTGAGTCGAGTGTGAGGAGCCTGGCGTCGAGTTTTTTAATTATCGCGGGAGAGGCGGCGCCGAAACCGTAATCGGAGACCAGGATTGCGCCGGCGCGTTGCGCGATTTGACGGGCTTTTCTCGCGACCGCGATTTCTGTGCTGGTGGAAAGTTTTGCGTGCGGCTCGCGGTCCACGCGCAGGACTTGTTGCTCGGTGGTATGGGTCCATCCGGCCAGGTAACGAGTCTTCGTGGCAGTAACCCAATCGCGGGCGCGGAGGATGCCGGAGACGTTGATGCCTTTGCGGCGGAAATGATCTAGGAGCTGGCGACCGGCATGGTCATCGCCGACTACGCCAACGGGCAGGACGCGCGCGCCAAGATCGGCCAGGTTGCATGCAGCGTTGGCCGCGCCGCCTGGATACGATTCGGTGCGGCGATGGCGGAGGATCAGGACCGGAGCTTCGCGGGAGACGCGCGAAATTTCGCCGGAGACGAATTCGTCTAGGACGAAATCACCTACCACGCCGACGGTTTGGCGGGGGAAGCTGGCGACGATGTCGAGCAGGTGGGTTAGGTCCACGCTGGCGTCGGATTTAAGGGTGGCGCCAGGCGAGGATTTGGCTGGCTTGGAATGTCTGCGGGTTTTGCGTGCGTTGGTCAACCAGGCTCCTCCGTGACATTGTGTTTGATGGCCGCGTCGAAACGTATCACAGGGGCATCCGGTGCGGCAATTGGACGCAGGTTTACGTTTTTATCACTACATCGGGAGCTTTCTCTGCGCGCCGTCGACACGCGAAGCGGCTATGGATTTCACCGAACGCCAAAAATCGTCGGCGTTGTCTATATGCATGGAGATGGAGCAGTAGAACGTTGGCAATTTTCCGAAATAAATTGCGTGGAGATTGTACAGGTCTTTCTCGGTGCAGATCAGGCCGGCCGCTCGCTGCTCGCTTGCTAGGCGCAGAATACCCTGGTCGTCATGGTCTGTGTAGCGGTGATGATCTGGAAAGAATTTGTGGCCGACGATATCGAGGCCCCAGGTGCGCAAGTCGTCCAGGAAGGCCGCAGGATTGCCGATGCCGCAGAACGCGAAGAGTTTCGGCAGCGCTTCGGGGGCGACTGCCCCACCGATTTGGCCATCGGTAAAGCTGGGAATGTCGGCGAGCGTCGGCCGGGCGTAGAAAATCGGGGCGTTGGAATCGCGGCGAATGGCGGATTCGATGGCGGGGGCGTGAGCGCTGCGTGTGATTACCACGATGTCTGCGCGGGCCAGTGCAGAGCGCGGCTCACGGAGATGTCCGGCGGGAAGCAGGCGTCCGCCGCTGAAGGGATTTGTCGCGTCTATAAGGACGATATCTACATCGCGCGCCAGTTGCAGGTGTTGGAAGCCGTCGTCGAGGACGAACCAATTCACGCCGAGTTGGGCCAGTTCCCTGCCCGCTGCGTAGCGATTTGCGCCGACGCCGAATTGCACGCGATTGCCGAGGCGGGATTGCAGCAGGCGCACTTCGTCGCTCGTTGTGCGAACGGTTTTCGCGCTGGCGGTAGGCTTATTTTCGGAAGGTGGCGCGATTTTTCCGCCGCGATATCCGCGCGTGAGGATGCCGACGTTTTTTCCTTCTTCTAGGAGGCGCTCGGCGATCCAGAGGACCAGGGGAGTTTTACCGGTGCCACCTGTGGTTAGGTTGCCGACGCTGATCACTACACCATCCAGATGGCGGGATTTCAGGATGCCTTTGCGGTAGGCGCGCGCGCGCAGATGGGCGGCAGCGCCGTAGGGCAGCGAGAGCGGCCAGAGGAGCGATCGCTTCAGCGTCATGCGCTGCGCTCCTTGGCGGAGCGGTTGTTCCAAACGGCGGCGATCCGGTCGAGCGAACGGCCGGTGGCGCCGCGATTGCGTTGCGAAATTTCGCGTGCGGCTGCGCCCATGCGCTCACGCATTTCGTTGTCCTGAATGAGCTGAATCCAAACTTTGCCGAGGCCCGGGCCGGTGGTGACTTGGACTCCGGCGTGCGCGTCGAGAAACTGGTCGGCCATTTCGCGGAAATTTTCCATGGAGGCGCCGAAGACCGGCGGGCGCGCGAACCAGGCGGGCTCTAGAATATTATGGCCGCCGGCGGGAACGAGCGAGCCGCCTACGAAGGTGGCGTCGGCAAGCGAATACAGGGCGGCGAGTTCACCAATGGAATCGAGGAGCAGGACGTCGGCGGCTTCATCGAGCGTGGCGGTGAGGTCGAGTTCGCTGCGGCGGACGACTTTCCATCCCCCGGCTGCGGGGATGGAAGCGGCGGCATCGAATTGCGCGGGCTTGCGCGGAGCCAGAATCAGAAGCGTGTGGCGCCACTGGCGTTGCACGAGATCGTATGCGGCGAGAACAGCTTCTTCTTCTCCGGCGACGACGCTGCCGGCGACCAGAACGGGCCAGCGTTCCTGCTGACGAATTTGCTGTTCGAGCCAGGAGCCGAAGCGGGAGACGGCGGGCGGCGCGGCGTCGTATTTCAGATTTCCGGTGACGGCGATGCGATCGGGCGCGGCGCCCATGGTTAGGAGGCGCGCGGAATCTTCGGGAGATTGCGCGAGAAAGAGTTCGGCGTCTTGCATGGTGCGCTGGAAAAAGGGCCCCACCAGGAATTCCCATCGCTTGAAGCGCGCGAAAGACTTTTCGGAGATACGCGCGTTGGCGAAAACTACCGGGATATTCGCGCGTCGGGCTTCGCGCAGAAAATTGGGCCAGATTTCGGTTTCCATGATGATGACGAGCGAGGGTCGGATTGCGCGAAGGGCGCGCCGAACCGGTACCACCCAGTCCAGGGGAAAATAGAAGACACCGTCGGCGGTTTGCAGGCGCTCGCGGGCCAGGCGCTGGCCGGTTTCCGTGGTGGTGGAAACGAAAATTGTCGAGCTGGGGTCGCGGCGCTTCCAGCCGTCCATCAATGGTTGGGCGGCTAGAACTTCGCCGACCGAGACGGCGTGGATCCAGATTGGGCCGTTGTTGGTCGAGTTGGCTGCGGCTGCCGCGCGAACGGCGATTTCGGGTGGCAAGCTTCCCAGACGTTCGCGCAGAGCGCGCGTGGGTTCGCCGGCACGCCATCCGCGCAGCGCGAAATACGGCGCAAGGAGGAACATGCCCGCTGCTGTGAGGATGCGATAGAGAAAATACATTCCGTGGGTGTCGCGCACAGAAGCCGGGAAAGAGGCTTTGCCGCGCGCGGACCCGGTATTATAGTGGCAGCCGCGAGAAAACGCGCACAACTTCCGGCGGAGGAGAGGCATCGCACAGCAGGATGACCAGAAGCTCACTCACTTTTTTTGCTATGGCGATCCTGCTGCTGTGCGCAAGCGCCGCCGCGCAGAATAATCCCGCAGCGACCAAGGGGCAGCAGGCTACGCCGGATCCGACGGTGGCGCTGGCGCACGATCATCATGATGGCTTGACGGTACTGGCCGATCCTTACACGGACAAGGCACGCAGCAAGGAAAAATTCGGCAAGGCGAATCCCCTCGACGCGGGAATCCTGCCCGTGGAAATCTTCCTCCGCAACGAAACGAACGAGCCGATCCACGTGGACATCAACACGATTCAGCTGGAAGTGCAGCTGCGCAAAGGTGGCCGGCAAGAGATTGATTGGCTGCCTGCCGTGGATGTGGCTTCTCTGGTGGCGCATCCTGGAGGAGTGACTCCTTCGAACCGGCCGCGGATTGCGGGGATTCCTTTGCCGAGCGGCGACAAGAAAGCCGACAAGCTGGCGGACATTCTGCGGCCGCTGACGCTGGACGCCGATGTGGTGCCGCCGATGGGAGCGTTGCACGGATTTCTGTACTTCGATGTGAATTATGAAACGTCCCTGGCGGATACGGCGGTGCTTTATGTGCCGGACGCGACGGTGATTGCTTCGAAGAAGGCGTTGATGTTTTACGAAGTGCGGTTTGCTAAGACTGCGCAGAATCCTGCGCAGTAATCTCTTAACTTTTCCCGCGAACATTCCGGCACGATCGAAAAGCGCGAATCTAACAATTCCAGCACCTGCGTGAGAACGGCGACGCGGCCGCGGCAACAGCGAAACGTCGCGGCGGGCGGCATTCGGATTGCGTTTTGCTCTAAACCGCCCGCCTACCCAGGGTTCGCTCGCGCGAACCCCGGGGTAAACAGGCGGCCGCTATAACGCCAACCCATGTGCCTTGGAACTTTTTTCCGCACGCGGATGTGACCGGAGAGGGGGCGGCGCAGGGAGTCGTACCTGCGGCGCTGGAGGTGTGTCTGCCGGGTAGGCCGCCACGGGAAGACAGCCTCTTTTCTTGACGTTAGAAGGGTTTCCTGATACAAAAGGCCATTCTGGTCTGTAACTTCTCGCTGTCAGCAGGCTCCCCATAGAAGGAGTCTTCATCCGGAGGAAGAATGTCGGTACAAGTACGGGGTTACATGTGCGCCAACGTGCGTATGGCGGGGGACAACTAATGCTGCAAGTGCTGCAAATACTAGGGAAGCTGGGATGTCGCGCCGGGCGAGTGGGCGCAGCGGGGTGTACCGCGATTTTATTGAGCGCAGCCGGGGCGCAGGCGCGGACGGCGCCAGAAACGGCGGGCGGCGAAGCGAATCTGAAGCTACCGGATTTGTCATCGGTAAATTTTTTGGGGATTGATGGGCACAAGCTTTTGCTGTTTGGCATTTTCTTCTGCGTGTTCGGACTGGCATTTGGCTTGGCAATTTACACGAAATTGAAAAACCTGCCGGTGCATCGCGCGATGCGCGAAATTTCCGAACTGATTTATGAGACCTGCAAAACCTACCTGATCACCCAAGGAAAATTCCTGCTGCTGCTGGAAGCGTTTATCGCCGTGGTGATCGTGCTGTACTTCGGCGTGCTGCTGCATTACGAGGCGGCGCGGGTGATTATTATTCTGGCCTTCAGCATGGTTGGGATCATGGGCAGTTTCGGGGTGGCCTGGTTCGGGATCCGCGTGAATACGTTCGCGAATTCGCGCACGGCGTTTGCGGGGCTGCGCGGGAAACCTTTTCCGATTTATCACATTCCGCTGGAAGCGGGCATGAGCATCGGGATGATGCTGATCAGCGTGGAACTGCTGATGATGCTGTTCATTCTGCTGTTTATTCCGGGAGATTACGCGGGGCCGTGCTTTATCGGATTTGCGATCGGCGAATCGCTGGGAGCAGCGGCGCTGCGCATCGCCGGCGGAATTTTCACTAAGATTGCGGATATCGGCTCAGACTTGATGAAGATCGTTTTCAAGATCAAGGAAGATGACGCGCGCAATCCGGGTGTGATCGCGGATTGCACGGGCGACAACGCGGGCGATTCGGTGGGGCCGAGCGCCGACGGGTTCGAGACTTATGGAGTGACCGGCGTCGCGCTGATCACGTTTATTTTGCTGGGCGTGAAGAATGCGGCCCCGGCGGTGCAGTCCACGATTCAAGTGCAGTTGCTGGTGTGGATTTTCGTGATGCGCATCGCGATGCTGGTGGCGAGCGCAGCCGCTTATTTCCTGAACGATTTTATTTCCAAGGCGCGCTTTGCTGCCGCGGACAAGATGAATTTTGAATCGCCACTGACTTCCCTGGTATGGATCACGTCGTTCGTTTCGATTGCGATGACTTACGCGATCTCGTCGGTAATTATTCCGGTGCTGAACGGCGACGCGAGCCAGTGGTGGAAGCTTTCGACGATTATTTCCTGCGGAACCTTGGCTGGCGCGATTATTCCGGAGCTCGTGAAGGTGTTCACTTCGACGGAATCGCGGCACGTGAAGGAAGTGGTGGCGTCGGCCGAAGAAGGCGGGGCGTCGCTGGGAATCTTGTCAGGGTTCGTGGCTGGGAATTTTTCGGCTTATTACATTGGGTTGGCGATGGTGCTGCTGATGTCCGTCAGCTATCTGGTGAGCTTGCAGGGGCTGGGGAAATTGATGATTGCCGCGCCGGTGTTTGCGTTTGGGCTGGTGGCGTTTGGATTTCTGGGGATGGGGCCGGTGACGATCGCGGTGGATTCCTATGGCCCGGTGACGGACAACGCGCAGTCGGTGTATGAGCTTTCGTTGATCGAGACGATTCCGAACATCAAGCAGGAATTGAAGCGCGATTTCAATATGGATGTGAATTTTGAGCGCGCGAAGGAACTGCTCGAGGAGAATGACGGCGCGGGGAACACGTTTAAGGCTACGGCCAAGCCCGTGCTGATCGGGACGGCGGTGGTGGGCGCTACGACCATGATTTTTTCGATCATAATGGCGTTGACCAATGGAATTACGCAAAACGTCGACAAGCTTTCGCTGCTGCATGCGCCCTTCTTTCTGGGATTGGTTACCGGCGGCGCGATGATTTATTGGTTCACGGGGGCCTCGACGCAGGCGGTTACGACCGGGGCTTACCGCGCGGTCGAATTCATCAAGGCGAATATCAAGCTGGAGGGCGTGGAGAAAGCTTCGGTGGAAGACAGCAAGAAGGTGGTGGCCATCTGTACGAAATACGCGCAGAAGGGCATGCTGAATATTTTCATCGCGGTTTTCTTTGGGACGCTTTCCTTCGCGTTCGTTGAACCCTTCTTTTTTATCGGGTATTTGATATCGATCGCGATTTTTGGTTTGTATCAGGCGATTTTTATGGCGAATGCGGGCGGGGCTTGGGACAACGCGAAGAAAATCGTGGAAGTGGAGATGAAGCAGAAGGGTACGCCGCTGCATGACGCAACGGTAGTGGGTGATACGGTGGGCGATCCGTTTAAGGATACTTCGTCGGTGGCGCTGAATCCGGTGATCAAGTTCACGACGTTATTTGGATTGCTGGCTGTGGAGTTGGCGGTGCAGTTGACGGCTGAAACTGGCGGGAATTTGACGCATATTTTGGCTGCGGCGTTCTTCTTGGTTTCGTTCTTCTTTGTTTACCGATCGTTTTATGGGATGCGGATCAAGGGATCGGAGTAGGGCGCCGTGCTTCGATCGTGCGGCGGCTGGCTGAAGATTCGCTTGGGCGAGGCCAGCCTCGCCTGGCTTGACCGAGCTTAGGCTTGGGTCTTCAGGAAAGGGGTGGCCCTTCTGCCCCGGTGCAATCGGGGCAGAAGGACAAGCAAGCCACCGCAGTCCCTATCGCTGGCGCCGCACTGACAACCTTGCTGATCCGCTCGCTTGCTACGCTACGTTTTTACCAGGCCTAGGAATTGGCGCGGGTCGTTGGCGAAGCCGGGGAAGACGGTCGATAGGTCGCGGTCGCCCAGGTGTTTGTTGATGATTTCGCCTAGGACGCTGCGATAGTCCGTCGTGACCGCCAGGTCGCGGCCTTGATTGAGCTGGGCTTCGCTTAGGCCGGGCCAGCGCGTGTAGACTCTGCCGCCTTTTATGTCGCCGCCCATGACGAACATGCAATTTGCGTGGCCGTGGTCGGTGCCGCGGTTGCCGTTTTCGTGCGCGGTGCGGCCGAATTCGGACATGCTGACGAAGACGACATCGCCCATGCGATCGCCCAGGTCTTGATTAAATGCGGCGACTCCCTGCCCCAGATCGCGCAACAGATTCGAAAGTTGGCCCTGCACGCCGCCTTCGTTGACGTGATGATCCCAGCCGCCGCTATCGAGGAAGGCGACTTCCAGACCGACATCGGCTTTGAATAATTCCGCAATCTCCTGCAGGCTTTGGCCGAAGCGATTTTTCGGATACTGCGCGCCATTTTCCGGTTGATAGCTATCGGGATTTATTTTTTTCAGCTGATCGATCGCCTCGAAGGTTTCGGTGCCTACGCCGCGCAGCGCGTGATCGATTGTTTGCGCGTACATCGCTTCGAAGCCGCCTTCGGTTGTTTGCTGCGGGCCGTTCATTTTAAATTGCTTGAGGTCGGGGATGGCGACGGCGGAGGCGCTGCCTTGCAGGGTGCGCGGAAGATACGGTCCAAAGGCGACGGCGCGAAACGGTGACGGCTTTTCTTCCGGCATGGTTTGCAGGGCGCGATTGAGCCAGCCGTCGTCGGTGGCTTTGCGGCCGGGGGTTCCGGACTCCATGAAATCCTGCGCGTCGAAGTGCGAGCGCGTGGGGTCGGGCGAGCCGACGGCTTGCACGATGGCGAGTTGGCCGTTGCGAAAAAGAGGAAGCATCGGCGCCAGGCTAGGATGCAAGCCGAAAAAGCCGTCGAGATCGAGCGCGGCATCGCTGCTGCCCTGGCGTGGCTGGGGAATCGCGATCGTGGGGCGCAGGTGGTAGTAGTCCGGTTCGCCGAAGGGCACGACGACGTTGAGGCCGTCCATGGCGCCGCGTTGGAACAGGACGACCATTTTCTTTTTGTTGGGCGCGGGGGTGCCGACGACGGCGCGTTGCAGGAAGGACGGGAGTGCGGCCATGCCGAGCATGGCTACGCCGCCGTTTTTCAGGAAATAGCGCCGGGAGATCGTCATGTGGTGCTCCTGTGGTGCTGTTGCGTGAAAGCCGTACTGCAACGGCTGAAGCCGCGCGTTTGTTTCGTGTCGATGTCGTGGCCAAAGCCACGACCTACAAAGCAACGTCAACTACGCCCACTGGAAAGGCAGGCGGCCGCTACAAACCCAAAAGCAGCAGCAACGGCAACAGAGCCGGCGGGACGCCGGCGCTGCCCTTCGCTCCGGCACCGCGGGAGCGAAGGGTGAATCGCCCTGTCGGGCGATTCACAAATTCAAAAGCAGAGCCGAAGATGACGGTCCCGCTTTACGGGACCGCCGCTACGCAATCAAAATCCTGGCCTAGCGGCGCTGAAATTCTGGGGTGCCTAGGACCAGGCCTACGATCAGTCCTTCGTTCACTTGCTTCACTGGATCATCGAGGCGCGCTTGCAGAATCTGCGGATCTTTCAGCCGCGCTTGCAGCGTTTCTTGTGTGGATGGCGAAATCTGACCGTCGAGAAAAATCTGTATCGAGCGGGCGAGGGCCGCGCTGGGATCTTGGGAGGCTTCCTCACCCAGCATGGTATTCAGATCTACCGTGGCGCCGCCCATTTTGTCTCCGGCGAACGCGAGAGCGAAATTCAGGCGATTTAACAGCGCGCCGGCGTTCACCCAGGTTTCGGCTTTATCGGAATACCCGGTGGGAGGCTGGCAGAGATAGAGCGGCTCGCCCATGCGACCGACCCACTGCGAGAGAGGCAGAGAGATGGTGGATTCGGCGTTCAGCGCGCGCGAAGTGCTGGCTACCAGTTCGAAGGGCGTCTTGACCTTCGCGCGGTAGGCCTCTGTGGACCAGAACTCGGGCGAATAGATCATGGTGCGCAGCACGACACGGATGTCGCCGTTGCTGGTCGTGAAGCTTTTCGCCATGCGGTCAACCAGAGACGCGGGCGGATTGTCCGAAACGAAGTGGTGCGCCAGTTCGCTGGAAATAAAATGTGCGGTGGCAGGCTGGCTGGCCAGCATTTTCAGGGCTTCTTCGCCGTCTTTTTCGCCGCCGTAACTGAAGGTGCGGCCCATCACGACTTTCCTGCCTGCAGCGTGAACTTTTTCGTCGAAAAAGAATTCGGGATCGCGGCGCGGTTCGTGAATGGTCCAGCCGGTGAGGCACTCGGCCATTTGAATCACGTCCTGCTGGTTGTATCCGGCGTCCACGCCGACGGTGTGGAGTTCCATCACTTCCCTGCCGTAATTTTCATTCAGGCCGCGATCGGGTTTCTTTGCGGCTGCGTTGCTGGCGGCGGGAGGGCCGCTGCTGGCGGGTCCCGGAAACGTGCCGGGAGTGGGCAACGAGCCGCCCGCGAACGCGCCTTGGTAGCGCGCACGACGAAAGTTTTTCTCGGCTTCCATGCGCGCGACGGCGACGGGATCGGCGCTCAAATAATTGTCGAGGTAATAGAGCATCGCGGGGCTTTTCGCGGTGGCAAGAAGCAGGTCTTGAAATTTGCCCATGGCGTGCGGGCGAATCGTGTCGCGCTCGTAGGCGGTGAGCAGCCACTTGTCATCGCCCTTGTTCGCGAAGACATTGAAATGATTGAACCAGAAATCTTCCATCACGGCCTGAAGTTGGCGATTGCTGTAAACGGCGCGGTCCACTTTGGCCATGGAAAGTTCGGCGATGATGCGGTTCGGGCCTTGCAGCTTGGCCAGTTGCTGCTGGGCTTTGTCGAGATTGTCGTTGCCGGTGACGATGATTTGCGATTCGGCTTCTTGCTGTTTGGCTTTCAGCTGCTGTTCGTATTGATCCTTCGCTTGCTCTTTGCTGAGGCCCTGTTGCTTGGCGTTCTGGTCGGGGTGCGGAAATTCCTCGAGAAGGCGTTTGGAGGACAGCTCCAGCGACGGATACCGCTGCAAACGCAGATTCAGGTCCGCGTCGTTGATCGTTTCCGGATGCAGTTGCTGCTCGATCCATTTTTCCAGGCCCATTTTGCGGACTTGCGCGACGTCACCGGGGCGCGGGCCGTAAGCCAGGCGATTCATGGCGTGGAGGATGGCTTGATCTTCGGTGAGATCGGTGATGGGAAGTTTGCCTTTGAACTTTTTGTCGAGGGCGATGTGCGGGGGAGCGGCAGTGGAATTCATGCCGGACTGGCTGTTGGACTCAGCGTCGCCGGAGGCGCTCGCATGCGGGACGGCCAGGGTGAGGCCGAGCGCAACGAGACCGCAAAGAAGCGCAGCGCCGATGGCGTCCAACCGGTTGTTGTTGCTGATCGGAAGGATTCGTTTTTTGTGCACGGCAGCAGCCTCAGAGAGCATGATGCGCCAAGAAACACGAATGGCCTTTGTTGCTTCAATCCAGTTTAACCCTGGGATCGTGCAAAAGTTGCAGGCGGGAGCCTAGTGGTCAACATGCTGAGGGAGCTCGCGCGCATGTAGCGGGAGCGGGTTTTAACCGAGCAGGGTGTGGCCTAGGCGGTCGAGGGACTTCGCGGACTCGTACGATTCGGCGTTGTAGGCGGCGCCTATCAGGACGATTACCGCGGTCAAATACATCCAGAGAAGCAAGCCGATAGCCGCCGCCAGGCCGCCGTACACGACATCGTAGGGCATCTTGCGCACGTAGACGCCGAAGAGCACGTCAACGACCCACCACAGGTCCGTCGTGACGAT
>Ga0210394_10006016_pt1 | contig 13327 bp, 11 predicted proteins | sample IncBWC12MmetaG_FD_160121 | JGI IMG/M metagenome (GOLD analysis project Ga0210394, IMG submission 160121) | Forest soil microbial communities from Barre Woods Harvard Forest LTER site, Petersham, Massachusetts, United States - Inc-BW-C-12-M | ecosystem: Environmental > Terrestrial > Soil >...
GCCGTCAGCCGGCGCACGCCATGACCGTACTTATCCGAGGCACGCTCGAAGCCGCGGTTGAACAGGTCAAAAAACCGCCCAAATAATTTGTTGATGCCCCGCTGGAACACATCCGGCTGCGCATTCCTGGGCTTGAGCAGCAGCGCGGCCAGCGCCGGCGACAAGGTCAGCGAATTGAACGTCGAGATCAAGGTGCTCGCCGCAATGGTGATGCCGAACTGACGGTAGAACTGGCCGGTGAGCCCGGAGACGAACGCCACCGGCACGAACACCGCGCAGAGCACCAACGCGATGGAGATAATCGGCCGGGTCACCTCGCCCATGGCGGCATGCGCCGCCGCCTTTGGGTTCAAGCCTTGCTCGATCTTGCGCTCGATGTTTTCGACCACCACGATGGCATCATCGACGACGATGCCGGTGGCCAGCACCAGGCCGAACAGGGTCAGCGAATTGATGGTAAATCCGGCGAGCAATAGCGCAGCCAACGTGCCGACGATGGCGACCGGCACGGCCACCAGCGGAATGACGCTGGCACGCCAGGTCTGCAGAAACACGACCACGACCAAAACCACCAGCAGCACCGCCTCGAACAAGGTGTGGACCACCGACTCGATGGAACTGCGGACGAAAATCGTGGGGTCGTAGTCGATTTCGTAGCTCACGCCCTGGAAAACTTTTCGCGAGTTCCTTCATCGTGGCGCGTACCGCGTCGGAAAGCGCCAGCGCGTTCGCACCCGGCAATTGGAACACGGGAATCGCAACGGCCGGGCCGCCGTCCAGCATGCTGCGCAGCGCGTAGTTATCCGGGCCGAGTTCGAGCCGCGCGATGTCGCGCAAATACGTGGTCTCGCCGTTCGCGCCGCTCTTCACGACGATGCTGCCGAACTCTTGCTCGGTTTCCAGCCGGCCTTGCGCATTGACGATGTACTGAAACTGAGTTCCCGGAAGCGCGGGCTCTCCGCCGATCTGGCCGGCCGCGACCTCGACGTTTTGTTCGCGCACTGCCGCCAGCACTTCGTCCACGTCCATGTTGCGTGCGGCAATCTTTCCGGGATCCAGCCACAGGCGCATGGCGTAGTCGCCGGAACCGAACACGCGCACATCGCCCATGCCGGGAAGACGCGCCAGAACGTCCTTGATCTGAATGACGGCGTAATTGCGCAGATACAGCGAGTCGTAGCGGCCGTCGCCGGATTTCAAGAACACCACCATGGTCAGGTCCGGCGAGCGCTTCTGCGTGACCAGGCCGATTTGCCGCACCACATCCGGCAGGCGCGTTTCGGCCTGTGCCACGCGGTTCTGCGTCTGCACCTGCGCGATATCGAGATCGGTGCCGAGCTTGAACGTCACGGTGATGGAAAAGGTGCCGTCGGGAGTCGCCGTGGAATTCGTGTAGATGGCGTTTTCCACGCCGTTGATCTGCTGTTCGAGCGGCGTGATCACCGTCTCGGCGATGGTCTTGGGCGAGGCGCCGGGATATTGCCCGCTCACGACCACGGTGGGCGGCACGATTTCCGGATATTCGCTGATCGGCAGCTGCGGCATCGCCAGCAGTCCGGCCACGGTGATCAGTATTGCGAGTACCGTGGCAAATATCGGCCGTTCGATGAAGAACGAAGAAATATTCATCGCTTAAGGATCCCTACGGAGCGGCATGCGCGCCATCCGCGCCCATGGCCACCCGCTGCGGCGTCACGGTGACTCCCGGATGCACGCGCTGTGCACCGTTCACGACGATCACATCACCGGGTTTCAGTCCTTCGCGCACCACCCGCAGGCCGTCGATCACCCGGCCCAATGTGACTTTGCGATATTCGATTTTGTTGTCGGCCCCCAGCAGCAGCACGTATTTCTGACTCTGGTCGGTGTTCACCGCGCGATCTTCGATCAGGATGGCCGCATACTCGCCGCTGGCGAGCAGCTGCACGCGCGCGAACAGGCCAGGCGTGAACTGCCCCTCCTTGTTCTGCAGGACAGCCCTTGCGCGAATCGTGCCCGTCTGCGGATTCAATTGATTGTCGATGAAATCCACGGTTCCGGAATGCGGAAATCCTTCCTCGTTGGCGAGGCCGACCTGAACTGGGTTGCCCGCGTCGCGCGAACTGGGGCGCTTACCGTCGTGCGCCAATTGCGAATAGCGCAAGTAGCTTTGTTCATCCGCGTCGAAATACAGGTAAATCGGATCCATCGAAACGACGGAAGAGAGCAGCGTGCCGCCGTTGCTGCCGCCGGTGACCAGGTTGCCGCGAGTCACCTCCGCGCGGCTGACCCGCCCATCGATGGGGCTGGTGACGCGGGTGAAATTCAAATTGAGCGAAGCTGCTTCGAGGGCGGCTTGGGCGCCGGCGACGTTGGCTTCGGCCTGCGCCACGGTGCTCTTGCGTTCGTCGAGCTCTTCTTCCGAGACCGCGCCGCTGTCGCGCAGGCGTTGTACGCGGGCCAATTCAATTCGACCTAATTCGAGCGCCGTCTTGAATCGTTTCACGTCCGCGGCAGAGTGATCGTAATCGGCCTGGTAGGGACGCGGATCGATGACGAACAGCAAAGCGCCGCGTTTGACCAAGCTGCCCTCGGTGAACGCCACTTTGTCGATGTAGCCCGTTACCCGGGGCCGGATCTCGACGGTTTCCACCGCCTGCAGCCTGCCGGTGAATTCATCCCAGTCCTTCACCCGCTTCTCGATGACCGGCGCCACGCTCACCTCGGGCGGCGGTGCGGAGGGGGGCCCGCCTGACTTGGCACAACCAGCGAGAATTAATGCCACGCATGCCGCGCATGCTGCAAGGCTTGCTGCATGCAAGCTGTTGATTCTTATCACCTGCGGACTCCTATCGCATTTTGGGCCGGCATCCAATCCCAGCCCTCACCCTGCGTCTATTTCATCACATCGATGGGCCGTTCGACATATTCAAAAAGATTGGCTGTCCAATCTCCTGAAAATGAATACGGTATTGACAATCATTCGCATTCGCGTTCACAATACCGTGCATGATAGTTTGCGTCTGCAAAGCAGTGTCGGACAGGCAGATTCGCAGCGCCGTCAAGGGTGGCGCGAACAGCCTGCGCGACCTGACGCGCGATCTTGGCGTCGGCACCTGCTGCGGCAAATGCCTGCCGGAAGCCAAGGCGGCACTGTCCGCTTGCTTGGATGACCGCGATTGCTTGAGAACCCTGGTTTTCTCCCCCGCCTCCGAATTCGCGGCCTGACCGACGGCTGATTCCTTGAAGATTGGGTTCGGGCTTACAATCCCGAATGCTTCGTTCACGCGCAATCCATGAGGGGCTACCGTGCAGGGCGACACGAAAGTTTTGGAATTCCTCAACCAAGCGCTGAAGAACGAACTGACCTCCATCAATCAGTATTTCTTGCACGCGCGCATGCTCGACAACTGGGGCATGAAGCGGCTCGGTAAATTGGAGTACGAAGAATCAGTGGACGAGATGAAGCATGCCGACCGCTTGGTGCAGCGCATACTTTTCCTGGAGGGGCTGCCGAATCTGCAGGACCTGGGCAAGCTGTTCATCGGCGAGGACGTTCGCGAGATTCTGCAGTGCGACCTGCGCCGGGAGATGGAGGCGCACCCCATGTACATCGCCGCGATAACCCACTGCGAAACCGTCAAGGACTTCGTCAGCCGCGAATTGCTGGTGCATATTCAGAAGAGCGAAGAAGAGCACATCGACTTCATCGAAGAGCAGCTCGGATTGATCGACAAGATGGGATTGCCAAATTACGTACAAACCGCGACCGGCGAATTGGAGCAGAGCAGTAGCAGCTAATTGAAAGGAGCGCGGCTCGCATATGATAAGAAAAATTCTCGCCAGCCTCGTCGTCTTGCTTGTCGCGGCGGCCGTCGTCGGCCTGTTACTGCCGCGCCACGCGCGAGTGGAGCGCTCCGTCAGCATCAACCGCCCTGCCAGCCTGATCTTCGCCGCGGTCAATTCGTTTCAACTGTTTCCCAAATGGTCGCCGTGGCAGGACCTGGATCCGAACATGCATCAGACCACGGAAGGGCCGCGTGAGGGCGTCGGCGCGAAATTGGTTTGGTCGGGCAACGACAAAGTCGGGTCCGGCACGCAGCTGATCACGGCCTCCACTCCCGAAAAATCGGTGGCCAGCGATCTCGACTTCGGCAGCATGGGGGTCGCGAAGTCGCTGCTGTCATTGACTCCCGAGGGACCCACGACGCGCGTCCTATGGACGCTCGACGTCGACATGGGCGCCAATCCCATCGGACACTACATCGGCCTGACCATGGATGGAATGATCGGACCCGACTTCTCGAGGGGGCTCACGAATCTCAAAAAGCTGCTCGAGAGCATGCCCAATGTGGATATTGCGGATTTCAACGCGCAAGAAGTGCAAATGATCCCTGCGCCCATTTTGCTGGTGGCCGAAACCTCAGCGCCTAATTCGATCGCCAACGCCTACATCGACGGCTACGGGAAGATTGCGAAATTCATGGCCAAGAACAAGCTTCATCAGAAAGGCGCACCGCTCGGCATCGATGGCGCAATGACGCCGTCCAGCTACGCATTCGAGGCCGCCATGCCGGTGGACCGCGGCGATGTCGCGGGCGCGGACGGCGTGCGCGTTGCCCAAAGCTACGCCGGCATGGCCTTGAAGACCATCCATGTAGGCCCCTACGATGGTCTGCCAAAAACCTACGAACGACTTCGCGCCTACATGGCGGTGCATGACTACACGCAGAATGGCGCGACCTTCTCGTCATTCATCGATGACCCAGGAATCGTCCCCATCGAGACGTTGCGAACTGAAGTTTACGCCCCGATCAAGTAGCGCTCGGTTGGACCGCTACGCGCAGGCCTGCGGCTGCCGCGGACAGGCGCCGCTTCGCGGGCAAATGACGCTTGCGCGGGAGCCGAGCGCATCCGCGACCCATGAGATATTGAGTACTTGCGAGGCGGCACGAATGGCGGCGCCCGCCTCGGAGGGAATCTCGCCGTCACCGCCGCCGCGGCGGCATGATTCCGCCACCGCCGCAACGATGTCATCACCGTCAAACCCCTGCGCATCCAGCGCCGGCAGCAAATCCACCCCGACGGACAGCACATGGGATTCGTCCAAGGCGTCGCGCGTCAAGAACGAGTGGCAGCAATACAGGCGCGCGCGTTTGCCATCCTGCATCACCGAGATCTGCGATTTCGGCGTCCGTACCGACGGCGCATCCGGCGCGTTGAGGAGACGGAATACCGCCCAGCGCGGACAGGGGTCGGAGACCAGGCTCATATTTCCCCATGGCAGCGGAATGCCATTACCGCGATAAACGGCGCGCAGATACCCGGGCGGATAGGCATCGAAAAAATGCCAGTGCCGATAGGGCGATACCGCCGTCATGCGGCGCATGACCAGCGCCGGCGTCACGCCGACTTTGTGACAGGCCGTTACGCTGTGCGCTTCGCGAATCAAGAAGCGCCGAAACGGAATGCGCGGGCACAGCAGTGCCCCGGCGAAAAAACTGCACTCGAAGTCGCGCCAGGCATACAGCACATCCTGCGCGCCCATGCCGCCGGCCGAGCCTGCCGATTCGCCATCTGCGGCATGCACGGCGCTGTGCGGGGATATCACGCCGTCGCCGTTGTGGAGAATTTTGTGTCCGATGAAAAATGCCAGTTCGTACTTCAGGCGCTCTTCCTGGCTGCGCAAGCGTTTATTGATCAACACGGTGCCCGGCGCCTGAAATTGCGAGCGCACCAACGCGCCGCTGGGTTTGCGGCCGTCGCCGTCGAACCATTTGATGTCCAAGGCATGACGCGTGCAGATCGCCATGACGGCATCCAAGGTCAGGGGCATCTGCCGGTTGCCGCATTCCTCGGCGGCACGCTCAATATCCGGGAAATTATTGTGTCGCGTCTCCTGCCAGACGCGAATCAACAGCTGCGCGAATTGCCGGCCGGTGGTGCCGGTTTGCGACAGCAGTTCCGGCAGCGCGTTCTGCAGCAGTTCATGAGAAAATAAGAACGCCGGCTCCAGCGGCATGGCCTCGAGGCCGCCGCGCTCGCGGGGCGCAGGAGCGACTTCGACCTCGGTGTTCTCGTCCAGAAACCAGCGCGGCTCCTTGCTGAAAATGCCGGCCAGCATGTCCAACATTTCCGCGGATGGCATGCGTTTGCCGGTTTCCACCATGCTCAAGTAGGACACCGAAGGCGCCCCGACCGCATCGACCTGCACGCAGCGCGCCGATAGCTCATCCAGGGTCAAGCCGTTGCGTTTGCGCAGTGAACGCAGTTTTGCCCCCAGAAAATGACCCTGCCGTATTAGTCCTGTCATCGCCCACCTGAGTGAAATTCACACTGTGAAATTTCTAATGTGTAAATCCGCCGTTTGGACACTTTAAACTTGCCCCCTCCCGAGACGCAAGCTCGGCCTGTACGAACCCTTAAGGAGAAGCGACTTGAGCCAACCGACGATGAGCCGATGGCATGGTGTGGACCGCCCCTACAGCGAGGCGGACGTGGCCCGCTTGCGCGGTTCCGTCCGAATCGAGTATTCGCTGGCGCGCCTCGGTGCGGAGAAATTTTGGCGTCTGCTGCACAGCGAACCCGTCGTGGCGGGCTTGGGTTGCATGACCGGTAATCAGGCCATCCAAACGGTCCAAGCAGGCCTCAAGGCCATTTATTGCTCCGGCTGGCAGGTTGCCGGCGACGCCAATACGGCCGGCGAGGTCTATCCGGATCAGAGCCTGTACCCCGTCGATTCGGTCCCAAAAATGGTGGAGCGCATCAATAATGCGCTGCTGCGCACCGATCAAATTCATCACCTGGAGGGCAACTCCGAAATCGATTGGCTCGCCCCCATCATCGCCGATGCGGAAGCCGGATTCGGCGGCAACCTCAATGCCTTCGAACTCACCAAGGCGCTGATCCGGGCCGGCGCCGCGGCGGTGCATTTTGAGGATCAGTTGTCGTCCGCCAAAAAGTGCGGCCACCTGGGCGGCAAGGTGCTGGTCTCGACCGCCGAGGCCATCAACAAGCTGGTGGCTGCACGCCTCGCGGCCGATTGTTTGGGTGTGCCCACGGTCATCATTGCGCGCACCGACGCGGATGCGGCTGACCTGCTGCTGACCGATAATGATCCGCGCGATACGCCGTTTCTGACCGGGCAGCGCTCCAGCGAGGGATTTTTCTACGTAAGAGCGGGCATCGAGCAAGCGATCGCCCGCGGCCTGGCCTACGCGCCGTACTGCGACCTCATTTGGTGCGAGACTTCCAAGCCCGATATGAACGAGGCGAAGCGTTTCGCTGCGGCGATTCACGCCAGGTTTCCCGGCAAATTGCTGGCTTACAATTGCTCACCCTCCTTCAATTGGGCAGCCAAACTCAATGCGGCAGCCATGAAGAAATGGCGCGAAGACTTGGCCACCCTGGGCTATCGCTTCCAATTCATCACGCTCGCCGGCTGGCACGCTTTGAATCTGTCGATGTTCGAGCTCGCCTCGGCCTACAGCGCGGAAGGGATGCTCGGCTACTCGCAGCTGCAGCAACGCGAATTCGGTCAGGAAGCCTTGGGCTACAGAGCGACCAAGCATCAGGCATTCGTCGGCACCGGCTATTTCGACGCGGTGCAAACCGCCATCAGCGCAAAGAGCTCCACGGTTGCGATGGCGGGCAGCACCGAAACCGAGCAATTCACGGCCGCCTCGGCGCCGCAACGCGTGGTGGCGTAGGGAGCCCCGATGAGCGCAGACCTGGCCCAGCCGGCTGTGGCAGCAGCCGCCGCGCCCGCTCCCGGCGTTGCGGCTGCAATGGTGGGCACGACGGCGAAGGATTATGCCGTAACGATCGCCGAACACTTTCGTCTCTACAACGAGGAGTTCGGTCGCATAACCCGCCGCGCAGCGCGGAATTTTCTTGCCCAGGACTGGCATGCGGCGCAACTCGATGCGGTGGAACGCATCGAATTGTATGAACAGAGAGTGGCGCGCTGCGTCGCGTTCGTCGGCGGCCAACTGCAGGCACAGCGTACCGATGTCGCTCTGTGGGCCGACATCAAACGCGCCTACGAAGCGCAGGTGGCGCGGCGTCCCGACCGCGACTTTTACCACACGTTCTTCAATTCCGTGACGCGCGACTTATTCGGCACCGTGGGGGTCAACCGGGAGGTCGAGTTTTGCGCCACCAACGTGGGCCGCGCCTCCGGTTCGGTGCCGATACGCGTCTATCGGGTGGGCGGATCGCTGCCGACCGCCATGCGCGAGCTGCTCGCGGACTTGCCTTTCGGCGACGCCATACTCGATACGGAATCCGCCGTGCATCGGATCAGCGCGGAAATCGGCCGCTACTTCGAGTTGGGCCGGCATAGCGGCACGCCCGAATCGGTCGAATTCATCGAGCCCGTGTTCTATCGCGGCATGCATGCCTTCGTGGTCGGCCGTTTGATCGGCGACGGCGCCATCACGCCTCTGGTGCTGGCGTTCACGAATTCTTCGCAGGGTGTGCAGGTCGACGCCGTTATGTTGTCGCGCGCCGACGTCGGATCGCTGTTTGGCTACGCGCGCTCTTATTTTCATGTGGACCTGCCGGTGGTGAGCGCGGCAATCACGCTGCTGCGTTCCTTCATGCCGCGCAAACCGGTCGACGAGCTGTACACCGTGCTGGGTCGCGCCAAACAAGGCAAGACCGAGCGGTATTTCGCCCTGCATCGCCATTTGGATAAATCGATCGACAGTTTCGTTCATGCACCCGGCGAGCGCGGCCTCGTGATGATCGTTTTTACCCTGCCCTCGCACGATCTGGTGTTCAAGGTGATTCGCGATCGCTTTGCCCCGCCGAAGACCGCCACGCGCGCGGAAGTCATCGAGCGATATCAATTCGTTTTCCGCCACGATCGGGCCGGCCGCCTGGTCGACGCCCAGGAATTCAAGCGGCTGCGGCTGCCGCGGTCGCGCTTCATGCCGGCGCTGGTCGAGGAACTCTTGAGCGAGGCCAGCGAGAGTTGCCGGCTTGAAGGCGAGGACCTGATCGTGGAGCACTGCTACATCGAGCGTCGCTTGAGGCCGCTCAATTTATTCCTGCGCGAAGCCGAACCCGCCGCCGCCGAGTCGGCGATCATCGATTACGGCAATGCGCTGCGCGACCTGGCCGCGAGCAATGTCTTTCCCGGCGATTTGCTGCTGAAGAATTTCGGGGTGACCAGCCACGGCCGCGTCATCTTCTACGACTACGATGAAATCTGCCTGGTGTCGGACTGCGTGTTCCGCGACCTGCCCCGCGCGCGCAACGACGAGGAAGAGATCAGCGCCGAGCCGTGGTTTCACTGCGGTCCGCGCGACGTGTTCCCGGAACAATGGCTGCAGTTTCTCTCCATACCGCCCGCACTCCGTGAAGTGTTCGTCCGCCAGCATGAATGCTTGCTGACCGCCGCCTGGTGGCGCGCACAGGCTGAGCATCAGTCGGCGAATGCGGCATAGACAAGATCGCGGAACAGCGTCCGGTAGTAGTCGCGCTGGCCGGGGGCTTGAATGAGCATGAGTGCGAACAGCTGCTCCGCCGGATCGACCCAGAATGTCGTGCCGGCGAGGCCGCCCCAAAAATACTGCCCGATCGATCCCGGAACCGGGGCGATTCCAGCCTGCAGCCGGACCGCGAATCCGAGCCCGAATCCGTAGCCGGGCAGCAGTAGATCGGGTGCACCGGTGATGGGCCCCAGGTGGTCGGCCGTCATGAGTTCGACCGTCTTGCGGCTCAACAGCCGCACTCCATCGAGCCTGCCCCCGTTCAGCAGCAGCTGCAGGAAGCGCGCGTAGTCGCTTGCCGTGGACACGAGGCCGCCGCCGCCCGATTCAAATCCCGGCGCGTCCTTGACATGGATCAACTGCACCCCCGCGCCGGTGTCCGGGTCTTTGGCGAACGCCTCGGCGAGGCGCGCATGCTCGGACATCGGAACGTGAAAGGCGGTATCGATCATGCCCAGCGGCGCCAGGATATTGCGCTGCAGATAGTCTCCCAAGCTTAGGTCCGACAGCACTTCGACCAGGCGGCCGAGCACATCCGTCGAACGGCTGTACTCCCATTTTGAGCCGGGCTGATGCAGCAGCGGCAGTTTGCTCAAAGTCGCGACCTGATCGGCGTTGCTCTGGTGGCGGTTGTAGATCTTGGCAGCCATGTACATTTTGTGCACCGGCCCGCTGCCCCTGAATTCATAAGTCAGGCCCGAGGTATGACGCAGCAGATCCTGAACGGTGATGGGCCGCGCTTGCGGCACCAGCTCGATTTCGGCCCCGCGTTGCACGGCAACTTTCAGATCGGCGAGTTCCGGCAGATATTTTGCAATGGGATCGTTGAGCAGAAATCGTCCTTCCTCCCACAGCATCATCGCGGCCACCGAGACAATCGGCTTGGTCATCGAATAAATACGAAAGATGGTGTCTTTCGTCATCGGTGCGCCGTTGGCGGGATCGCGCCGGCCGAAACTCTCGAAGTAGGCGACTCGGCCGCGCCTCGCGATGAGCGCCACGGCTCCGGGGACACGTCCGCTCGCCACCTCGCCGGAGAGCACCGTGCCCAGTCGGGTCAAAGCAGCGCTCGAAAGCCCGATGTCTTCGGGAGTCGCGATGGGCAGCGGCGGTAATGTCATGAACATGGATCCTTAAAGGTGAGTAAGGGCTTGTCGGCGCCTCGATTATAGTTGAGCATGGCAACCATAAATGACCTTCCAGCCATGAAGCTATACAACGAACACAATCCAGCGCCCAATCCGCGGCGCGTACGGATTTTTCTCGCGGAAAAAGGCCTCTCAATCCCCTATGTTCACGTGCCGATACGGGAGGGCGCGCACAAGGCACCCGGGTTTCGCGCCAAGAACTCGCTCGGACAATTGCCCGTGCTGGAGCTCGACGATGGTTCCACCCTGTCGGAAAGCGTTGCCATTTGCCGCTATCTGGAAGAATTGCACCCGACACCGGCGCTGTTTGGCGACGATGCATGGCGGCGCGCCTGCGTCGAGATGTGGGTGCGGCGAATCGAGTTCGTACTGATGAGTCGGATCGGAGCGGTGTGGGTGAATACGCATAAATATACCGCGCACCTGGGCACGCAATACAAGGACTTCGGAGAGGCAAGCCGGCTGCGGGCAATCAAGGCCATGCATTGGTTGAACGAGGAACTGGCAGGCCGCGAATTCATCGCCGTGGACAATTACTCGATGGCCGACATCGTTGCCCTGACCACCATCGACTTCGCCACATTCATCGGCATCGAGATGCCCGCAGAACTGCCGCACCTGCGCGCCTGGCACACTCGAGTATCGGCGCGCGCCAGCGCCGCCGCCTAACTCCCCGCCGCGGCGAACTGAGCTTTCAGCAAACCGGCAGCCACCAGCTCGTCGACCACCGCGCCGTCATGGCCCGGCACGATGTGAATGTGCGGTTCCGCCGTGTGCAGCTGCTTGAGCGCGGCGAGCTGCCCGAATACGGCGCTCCGATCCTCCTTGATCATGAAGGTCGTGATGAACCGGGCGCGTTCCCGTTGTACATCGATATTGCGGAACTGCCAGGCGACGTCGCCCAAAAAGAGATACTCCGAGCCGTTCGCGGCTTGCACGTAGATCATCTGGCTACCCGGGGAGTGACCGGGGGCCTTGATCAGCACGACACCGGGCGCCACGTTGAGATATTTTTGGTAGTCAAGCGGCACATAGCCGTCCAATGCATGATCCGGAAACTTCGCCGGCGCCGCGATTTCTGGATCCGCGATCTGTTCGCGGGTGAGCTTCGTCGACTTGAGCACGCTGGCAAGATTCGGATGACTCGTAAGACCGCCGATGTGATCCATGTGTTCGTGGGTGATGAGAATGAGCGCGGCATTCCCCAGCGCTCTTTGCATGCGGTCAAACGCAGCATCATCGAGCGAGTTCAGAGATGCACCGCCGATTTCCCGGTTGAGCGCGGTGTCGATGATGACCGAGGCCTGCGGGTACACAATGCGATAGGAAAACACCGGCAGGTCGCGCGATTGCCAACCGTCGCCCGCTACGATCGCAGTGGCGGGAGCTTTGAATAGCGCGACGCGCTCCACTTCGATCGCGGCCGGTTTGTCGCCCGGCATTGCGCCCGACAGCCGGCGGATCTCGCCGATGTCCAGCGCATACTGCGCATCCGCCGGAACATGACTTTCGACGATCAGCCAGTAGTAGGCGATGCCGGCGATCACCACCAGGAGACCGGCGGCGGCGAGCGTGTTGCGAATCCAGGGCTTCATGCGGATTCCACCTTATGTTCAGAGAAACCGAGGCCCCCCGATATCCAAACAGACAGCTAGGAATGCTGCCCGGGATTGAGCGTGACGAATGCGCAAAACCGCGCAACAATGCGCTAACTATAAGCCGGGATGCACAATAGTATGAAACTTCTAATGTTGGGCGCCGGAAGCGTCGGCGGTTTCTTCGGACTTCGCCTGCTGGAAGGCGGCGCGGATGTCACGTTTTTGGTGCGGCCCAAGCGCGCCGCGCAATTGCGCGGCCGCGGGCTGCGGCTGTATGGGCCGCGCGGTGAGCTGCATCTCAAGCAGTTGCAGGTGTTGGAATCCGGTGCCGCCCCGCAGGCAACATTCGACGCGGTGATCTTGAGCTGCAAGGCCTACGATTTGCCGGGTGCCATGGACTCGGTGCGCCCGCATCTGGGTATCAACACAATCATCTTGCCGCTGCTCAATGGACTTAAGCATCTGGAGGACTTGGATCAGGCATTTGGAGCGGCGCGGGTGCTGGGCGGCCTGGCCCAGGTATCCGCAACCTTGGATGCCGACGGCGACATCAAGCAGCTCACCGAGGTTCAGGCGCTGGTTTATGGCGCGCGCAGCCCGGCGCAGGCTGCCGCTGCTGCCGCTTTGGATAGCGCGCTGCAACTAGGAAAGTTCGAATCCCGGTTGAGCCGCAACATCCTGCTCGAGATGTGGGAAAAGTTCGTTCTACTGGCGTCGCTGGCGGGAATGACATGCTTGATGCGCGCAAACGTGGGTGAAATTGCCGCGACCCAGGACGGCGCCGCCCTGATGCTGCGCATGCTGGATGATTGCGCCGCAGTCGCGACTGCTGCGGGCAATGCGCCGCGCCCCATTTACATGGCGCCGATAAAAGCGCTGCTCACGCAAAGAAACTCGTTGCTGGAGGCTTCAATGCGCCGCGATATGGAACAAGGCCGCGCCACCGAAGCAGATCACGTGGTCGGCGATATGCTGCGCCGGGCGCGGGCCGCCGGTATTGAATCCGGCTTGCTGAAGGCCGCCTATTGTTCATTGCAAGCGTACGAGCATAGGCGAACCACATCCAACCTCTAGCGCGGCCTATGAGCTGCACTCCGCCGCGTAA
>Ga0210394_10006017_pt1 | contig 13325 bp, 11 predicted proteins | sample IncBWC12MmetaG_FD_160121 | JGI IMG/M metagenome (GOLD analysis project Ga0210394, IMG submission 160121) | Forest soil microbial communities from Barre Woods Harvard Forest LTER site, Petersham, Massachusetts, United States - Inc-BW-C-12-M | ecosystem: Environmental > Terrestrial > Soil >...
CGCAGTAAACCAGTACGCCGCCGTGATGTATGCGCCCACCGCGAACGGAACGGCGGAGGGGCGGGTGCGCGCGACGCCCCAGATCACCGCGATGAGGCCGAAGGTCGCCACGAATTCGCTGAAGGCTTGAGCTCCGCCGGATCGGGCGTGAGTGGAAATGGAATACAGAGGCTCGCCGAACATGAGATGCGCGACGGCGACGCCGGCGAAGGCTCCCATTAGTTGTGCGGCCACGTATCCGGGCACGTGCCGCCACGAAATGCCACCCTGCCAGGCGTCGACCAGCGTGACGGCGGGATTGAAGTGCGCGCCGGAGACGGGTCCGAAAGCGAGGATCAGCGCGACCAGCGCCGCTCCGGTGGCCAAGGAGTTGGCGAGAAGGGCGATGGCGACGTTGCCCGCGGACAGACGCTCTCCCATGATTCCCGACCCGACGACGGCCGCGAGAAGGAATGCCGTGCCGACGGTTTCAGCGGCAAGCCTTCGCCCGAAGTTCGGGCGATCAGGCACAGCAGGTTGGTCCGCAGCAGGATTTCGGTTTTGCCGCGCGGATGAACGCTCCCATGAATTTTCCGTCGACCTGCGGGGCGATGGCGTCGACATCGATGCCTTTAGCCGCGAGAAACTCCCGCGCGTCTTCCACGCGATAAATGCGGGTCGGCTCGACGTCGATGTTTTCGAACCCGGCAGCGGCGAGCTTCGCGCGGTATTCGTTTTCTTCCAGCGCACCGGCCACGCAGCCGACCCACAGCAAAACGCTTTTGCGGATCTCGGGCAGCATGTCGCCTTTGGTGACCACATCGGAAACGGCGAACCGGCCGCCGGGTTTCAAGACTCTAAATGCTTCGGCGATGACGCGGTCCTTGTTGGAGGAAAGATTGATGACGCAGTTGGAGATGATGACGTCGACTGAATTGTCCGGCAGCGGAATGTTTTCAATCTCGCCCTTCAGAAACTCGACGTTTTCGACGCCCGCGGTGCGCTTGTTTTCGTTCGCGAGGGCCAGCATCTCGTCGGTCATATCGAGCCCGTAGGCCTTGCCGGTGGGGCCGACGCGGCGGGCGGAGAGGAGCACGTCGATGCCTCCTCCGGAGCCGAGGTCGAGCACGGTTTCACCGGGATTGAGCGCGGCGAGCAGCGTCGGATTGCCGCAGCCGAGCGAGGCTTTTAACGCCGCTTCGGGGAGTTCGCCGGCCTGGGCAGAATCGTACAAATTGCTGGTGATAGGGTCACATCGGCCTTCGAGCGCACTCGATGCGCCGCAACAGGAACTGCCTCCTTCGGCGACGCGAAGCGCGGCTTGCCCGTATTTCTCTTTCACGACTTCTTTTATGTCTTGCATATTTGAACCACGTCCTTTGGTTTAATGGCCCGGTTGCGGGTGCAGCATTCGGCGTAGAGGAAGCCCAGCAGGTCCTGCAATGCGGCCGTGCTGGCGCGGTAGCGGAGAAACGTTCCTTCGCGGGCGACCTCGATCAGATCCTCGTTTTTCAACTTGTCCAGATGATGGGAAAGGGTCGACGCGGAAATCTCGAGCTCCGCTTGGATTTCGCCGACCACCAGGCCGTCGGGATGCGCGGAGAGCAGCAATTGCATGATGCGCAGGCGCGATTCGGTGCCCATGGCGGCGAACATGTCGGCGTAGCGGGCTACGCCGTCGACTGGTTTCATGTTTCCATTATAACAGAAATATCGAAGTTTGGTAACCCCCAAGCTGACGAGCGTGTGTGAAAAACTGCAACGGCTCGGCTAAGTTTCAAAAAGTGGGGCGGGCTATTCAGCCGGCAGCCTGCTTCCAGCAGGCTCGTTCGTCGCTGGGAAGAAAGCCGCTCCGAGAGCGGCTGCCGGCTGAATAGCCCGCCCCACATCTGACGTTCGGGTTCGCGGTTTTCACAACAGGTCTGACGCTTGGCTCGGCCAAATCAAGGGACGCGAAGTGTGATCCTTGCGCGCGAGTCGGCGGGTGGCGTGATCGTTCCTTTTAAGGCAACTTCTCCCTGCGGGACACGGCCTTCGATAGCGATTGTCTTGTCGATTACGGAAATGGTCAGGGAACTGTCTTTCACATTGCCGCGTACGGTCACCTTTGTATCTCCAGGCGTGAAGCCGATGCGCTTGACGGTGTCCCAGACCTGCTCGACAGTGACGCGATTAGTATCCGCCAGCTCGAGCGCCACGGTGCCCTTGTCCATGTTGACTTCGACGTGCTGGACGCCACGCATTTTCTCGAACGCCTTGCCGAGCGAATCGGCGCAGGACGCGCAATTCATGTCCTTCATGAACACTTCGATGTGCAGGAATTCGGCGCGCGCCGTGGACAGGGCCATCAGCATCAGCAGGAGCTTCATGGTGCTACCAGAGTAAAATAACGGAGCACACATGGGAAATTACAAGCTCTGGGCCGCGTTCGCGCTGGCGACGCTCGTCTTTTACTTTATCCCTCTGTTCGATTCCCAGACCTCGATTCAAGGCGACGCGGTCGACATCCATTATTCGGCGCAGAAATATTTCGCGGACTCGGTGCGACAGGGGCATTTGCCGCAGTGGACGCCGTATCTGTTCTCCGGGTTTCCGTTCCTGGCCGACCCGAAGACGGGCGCGTGGTATCCGCTGCACTGGCCGTTTTTTCTGGCCGGAATTACCCCCCGCGCGATTGAGTGGGAGCTGGCGCTGCACGCGTTTCTGGCTTTGTGCGGCGCGTATCTATTGGCGCGGAGGATGAGCGTCGATCATGCGGGGTCGCTGGTGGCCGCGGTGTTCTATGCGGGCGGAGGGTATTTTGCGGGGCACAGCGCGCACGTCGGCATGTTTGAAACGGCGGCACTGCTGCCTTGGCTGTTGTGGTCGGCTTTGCGGGCGGCGGAAGGGGGATCCATTCTGCTGGCGGGCGCGATCGGAGGGTTCATCGTGTTGATCGGGGATTACCGGGGCGCGCTGTTCTGCCTCGGTGCGCTGGCGGTGCTGATGCTGGCGCGGCGGGCGCCTGGAAAGCTCGCGATCACGGCGATTGTCGCGGTGTTGTTGGGCGCGATTCAGGTTCTGCCGGCGCTGGAGCTCGCGTCGCAGTCGGGCCACGCTGCCGCGGGCGCGGCGATGAAACCCGCGGCGTTTTTGTCGCTCGTGCTGCCAAATTTATATGGTTCCAATTACGATCTGCCGGACTCCTACCAGTTTTATTTATATGGGGGAATTCTCCTGGTTCCGCTGGCGATTGTGGGCTCCTTCAAGAAGCGGATCTGGCTGCTGCTGTTTGTCTTTTTCGGGATTCAGGCCTGGTTCGTCGTTGCGCTGGGCCTGGCGCTGGCTGCCGGAACGGGTGCGGCGTGGATCGCGGAACGATTCCGAAAGCCTTGGCTGGTATACGCGGTCCTGATGCTGAGCGCCGCGGACCTCTGGTATTGGAATATGGGCGATAACACGCTGGCCTACCTGAGTTCGAGCTTCGCGGAAAAATACGGCGATCCGTTCGCGAGTTTCGAGAGCCACCTGGCGCCGGTGAAGCAGAGGCCGCTCGCGCGCATCTGGTCGCCATTCGATTCGAGCGCGTTCGGTCCGCTGAATGGCTCGCTCGATGGCAGGACGGAGGTCACTTACGGCTACAACGCTCTCGAACTAGCGCGGTATCAAGAATATATGCATGCGGCGGAGCAGAATCCGAATCTGCTGAACGGGCTCGCCGTGACACACGGCATCGATACGCAGCGCGCAGCGATTGTCGAAAACACCCGCGCTCTGCCGCGAATCTACGCGCCGCCGCAGGTCAAATTTGTCGCCACTCACGCCGCGGCCCTGGCGCTGTTGCCGTCTCTCGACCCGGGGCAGTGGGCGGTGGTCGAGACCGCTTTGCGGCCGCTCGCGCCCGGGCCGACGGCGGTGGAGATAGTGGATTATCGTGGCGATTTCTACCGCGCGAAATACTCGGCTCCGTTCGATTGTCTGCTGCGCATCGCGGTTCCTTATTATCCCGGCTGGACGGCGGCGATTGACGGGAAGTCCACTGCTGTCTATGCGGTGGACGGTGCGCTGTCGGGCGTTTTCGCACCGGCGGGAGATCATGAACTGACCTTTCGTTACCGGTCCAACTGGTTCGTTGGGGGCGCGGCGATCAGCGCTCTTACCCTTATCGGGATAATCCTCTCTTCAACTTTGTTCGCCAGCCGACGATAAGCCTGACGTGGTACCGCTAAGCGAACCAAAGGTAGAGACCGGTATGGTCAAAGAGCGCGCCCTCCGCTCGTTGGGAGAGCTGCCGCCGTTCTCGCCCATCCTGAACCGGCTGCTGGCCTCACTGGCGAATGAGCAAGTTTCGTTCGTCAAACTGGGCGACCTGATTGAAAAGGACCCGGTGATGGCGGGCAATCTGCTGCACCTGGTCAATTCTGCGCTCTATGCGCGGCGAGGCAGCATCAATTCGGTGCGCCATGCGTTGAGCCTGCTGGGCATTAACAAGCTGCGCAACGCGGTGCTGGGCATGTCCATCTCGCGCATGTGGAACCAGGTGCGGACGCCTCCCTCGTGGTCCATGGCGCGGTTTAATATGCACTCGTCGGCTGTGGCCATTCTGAGCGATCTTCTCGCCCAGCGCCTCAACGTGAACTACGCCGAAGGAGCGTTTGTCGCCGGGCTGCTGCACGACGTCGGGCGACTGCTCATGGCGCTTGGGCTGAGCGAGGAATTTGGGCGAATTATGCAGATGCATGAGGCCGAGGGCAAGCCTCTGGTGGTCTGCGAAATGGAGGTCACCGGCGTGACCCACCCCGAGCTTTCCGCCAAGGCTCTGGAAATCTGGAATCTGCCGGGGCCGATTCAGAACGCCGTGCTTTATCATCACGCCCCGGCTTCGGACCCGTCGGCCCAGGGCCAGGAAGTCACGCTGAGCCGCGTGCTGGACGCTTCCAATCAATATGTAAATTCGATAGGCGTATCGATCCTGAAGAAATGCCTGGACTGCGCGGACGGGACGCTGGTCGAGTCCCTGGGGTTGCCGGCGGAGGAGTTGCAGTCGGTACTGGCGGACTTCAAGACCGAGTACGAGGCAATGTCGGCGTTCTTCCGATAGCCCCATGAGTAAGAGTCTGTGTGAGAACTCCAGTTTCAAACGTGGGGCGGGCTATCAGCCGGCAGCCGCCCTCTGGGCGGCTCTTGTTTTCAACACGGAAAAGCCTGCTGGAAGCAGGCTGCCGGCTAAATAGCCCGCCCCACAAGCAGCTGAGGGAGTTTTCACACAGATTCGTAAGCTTGGGGTTTCTTTCGCCCGCCGAAATGAGATAGAACCGCGACCACCGGGAGCGGTCAGCACCGGAGTTTTCACACACGCTTAGTGTGAAAACTCCGGCTTCAAACGTGGGGCGGGTTATCAGCCGGCAGCCGCCCTCTGGGCGGCTCTTGTTTTCAATACCAAAAGCCTGCTGGAAACACGCTGCCGGCTGAATAGCCCGCCCCACAAGCGACGCGTGCCCATCTAAGGCAGTTTTCACAAAGACTCTGACGCATCGGGCGGCCAGCCTTCACCACGCGATGTGTTACGCTCCTGGGCAGCGGCCCGATGATCCGGCTTTTTAAAGTGTCGATTCCCAGCAGCGCGGTGGTGCTGGTCATCTCCGATGCGGTGCTGCTGTTTTCCTGCTACCTGTTCGCCGCCTGGCTGACGATCGATATCCCCCTGGTCACGTTCCTGTTCGAGCAGAGCGGATACTGGCACATCGCCTTTGTCATGGGCGTCATCATGCTAGTGCTGTATTTTAACGATCTCTACGAACAGTACCAGGTTCGCTCGCGCATCGAATTGATCCAGCAGTTCTGCCTGGCGCTGGGCGTCGCGTTCCTGCTCCAGTCCCTGGTCAGCTATGCGCAGTGGGGCGTTCTGCTGCCGAAATTCGTGATGGTTTACGGCAGCGTGCTGGCGCTGATCCTCCTGCCGTTGTGGCGCATGTTTTTCACCGCGCTGGCATCCAGCTCTCTGGGCGCGCGGAAGCTGCTGTTCCTGGGAGTGTCCCCGGCAGTGCGCGAAATCGCTTCCTATTTGAAGGAGCATCCGGAGTTCGGGCTGACGTCGATTGGTTATCTGGATTCCGCGGGCGAAATTCCCGGCATGACCAGACTCGGCTCCATCGCTCAATTGGACGAGGTGCTGGCTGAGCTGCATCCTTCGCGCGTGGTGGTCGGCCTGGATCCGCTGGCGCCGGCGAGCCTGCCCGTGGAGCGCCTGCTGGAACTGCGGCTGGGCGGCCTCGAAATCGAAGAGGCGGCGGCGACCTATGAGATGGTGTTCCGGCGCGTCTCCACCAGGGACATGCCTCCGTCGCACCTCATCTTCGCGCAGGAAATGAGCCCGCGGGCCGCTAGCGTAGCGCTCCAGTCGGCCTATTCGCTGGTGCTGGGGCTGGTGGCGTTCCTGATCACGCTTCCGGTAATGGCGATCGTGGCGCTGATCGTCAAATTCACTTCCGGCGGACAGGTGATTCAACGCGAGCAATGCGCCGGATTGAACGGGGCGCAGTTTGCGGTGTTGAAATTCCGGTCCACCGCGAAATGGCTGCGCCGGCTGCGTCTTGACGAACTGCCGCAGTTGTTCAACGTGGTGCGCGGCGAAATGGCCATCGTCGGCCCGCGCCCGGAGAGGCCGGAATTCGCCGCCGCACTGGAGGAGAAGATTCCCTATTACCGGCAACGCCTGTGCGTGAAACCGGGCATCACCGGGTGGGCGCAGATCAATGAAAAAAGCAGCGATGCGATCGAGGATACCATCCAGAAGCTGGAGTTCGACCGTTATTACATCAAGAACCTTTCGCTCGCGCTCGACGCTTACATTATGTTTCACGCCTTGAAAACGACGCTGCTCGGGCGATAATGTGTCCATGCGCGATCGTCTATTGAAAGTCCTCAACAAGGTCACCAGCCAGCCGCTGAATATCGGCGATGAAGATTCGCTCTTTGAGAGCGGCCTGCTGGATTCTTTCGCACTGCCCGATCTGGTTTCGGGTCTGGAAGAAGAATTTTCCTTCAAGGTGCCGGACTCGGATCTAAACCCGCGCAAATTCGACTCCGTGGCGCGGATTGAGGCGTATCTTTCCGAACATGCGAAGGTGTGAAGAGCTCGTATTGATCGCTCCCTGTGGTCGCGGCTCGGAATCGGGACTAGCGGCTCTCGGCCATCTACCGAGCCGCGACCGCAGGAAGCGATCTGCCCATGTCTGACCGTTCCTATATCCACGCCTTCGGCGCCCACCTGCCGGAAAGGGTGGTCGCCAATGCGGAACTTGCCTCTCAACTCGGCTGCACTGAAGAATGGATAGAAGGCGTCTCCGGCATCCGCGAACGGCGCTGGGCGGGAGAGGAAACCGTGGCCGACCTCGCGACGGCCGCGGCGCGCGATTGCTTGCGGAAGGCCGGCGTGGAAGCGTCGCAACTGGGCCTGTTGATCGTATCGAGCGGCAGCGCCGAGCGGCGTTTCCCCGGACCTGCCTCGACCGTAGCCGCGGCACTGGGCCTGAATGCGACGCCGGCGCTCGATCTGCCCATCGCCAGTGCCGGATCGATCTTCGGGCTCTCGCTGGCCTCGCACCTCGCGGCTGCTTACGGCGACGTTCTCGTCGTCGCCGCGGAGAAAATGTCGGCCGTGATCCAGGGCGGCGCTCTCGATCAGAACACGGCCATCCTGTTCGGCGATGGAGCCGGAGCGGCGCTGGTCAGTTCCCGTCAGGGACGTTTTGAAGTGCTGGATTCCGTCCTCCACACCGACGGCGCGTATCGCGACGATCTGACGCTGGATTGGGGCTCGGCTCTGCACATGAACGGACTGACGGTGATCCTGCAAGCGTCGCGGAAACTGCCTGCGGTGATCGGCGAAGCGCTGGCGCGACAAAACATCGCTCCTGCGGACGTGAAACAGTTCGTAATGCACCAGGCGAATCAGAATCTCATTTTGAGGGTGGCGAAAGCACTGGGGGTCGATGCGTCGTTAATGTTTTCGAACGTTTCAAAGTACGGCAACACATCGTCAGCCTCGATGTTCATTGCCGCGGCGGAGTGGGAGCCGGCGCCAGGACCGGTTGTATTCGCTGGATTTGGGGCAGGTTTCAACTGGGGCGCGCTGGTTGCGCGGAGTGCCTGATTCTCGTGTGAGTTTAGAAATACGCTTAATAATTCCGGTCCCGGTTCCGAAATGTGGCGCGAGCTTTAGCTTGCAGCGTCGGCTTCAGCCGATGTCCGATCAATGAGAAAAAACTCCAAGACGCCGGCTGAAGCCGACGCTGCAGACTAAAGTCCGCGCCACCAGGACTATCTGAACTTATGCCGATTTTTTAGCTCTGCGACGCTGAGCGCTTCATCGCGCATGCGACGTTTGAAAAAATCCGGCTGATGCTGACCGAGACGCCGGGAATGATCGCGCCTGCGGCCACTGCGACGAAGCCCGACATCAGAGCATACTCGACCAGGTCCTGGCCCCTGACGTCGGTCCAGACGCGCACTTTTAAAACAAGCCGATTCACTTCCCTATCTTACAAATCAAAAGATAGGGAAGCACTAGGGAAATTGGCCTATTTTGATAGACCTAACATGCTAGAGCGAGGTAAGGCCGTCCAGCCCCATGCGTGAGCTTGGGGTTAGTGCGGAGCTGACGAGTCTGTGTTAAAACTCCAGTTGCAAACGTGGGGCGGGCTATTAGCCGGCAGCCGCCCTCTGGGCGGCTCTTGTTTTCAACATCGAAAAGCCTGCTGGAAGCAGGCTGCCGGCTGAATAGCCCGCCCCACGAGCAACTCGCTAAGGCAGTTTTCACACGGACTCTGACGCATGGGCTTGTTAGACGAATTTCAACCGCCCCATGGCGTAGACCACCATTTTCAGCAGCAGCCAGCCGTGGCTCCAGCGCTGGATATTCGTGTCTCCATATACGCGCTCCCCGTAGCGGACCGGCAGATCGACGATTTTCATGTTGAAATGCGCCGCGCCGAAGATCAGGTCGAAATCGCCGAAGGGGTCAAAATCGCCGAAATAAGCGCGATTATCGGCGATCATCTTATAGTGCTCGCGGCTCAGCACCTTGGTTCCGCAGAGCGTGTCCTTGATGCTTTGGCCCAGCAGCCAGGAGAAGGCCAGGCTGAAAAACTTGTTGCCCAGGAAATTGAAGAAGCGCATGGCGCCGCCCTCCATGGGATAGACCAGACGCACGCCGTTCACGAATTCGCCGCGGCCCGATCGCCAGGCGTCGTAAAAATGCGGCAGGTCTTCCGGAGGCACGGTCAAATCCGCGTCCAGGATCATGAGCACCTCGCCCGTTGCCTTCGCAAATCCGAGACGCACGGCGTCGCCTTTGCCTTTTCCTGTTTGCCGGTAAAGCTGCCCAAATCCGCGCGCCGCGATTTCGCGTTCGATGGCCGCGTAGGTATCGTCCTTCGATCCTCCTTCGACGAAAATCAGTTCGGTGCCTCCGCCCATCTGCGGGACGCGGTCGAATATGTTCTTAATGTTGCCCGCTTCATTGCGCGCGGCCACGATTACGCTGACGATCGGTTCGGCGGTCCGCTGCTGGTGCGGACGAGGGCGCGCGATCACAAAGTTGGTGAGGCCAAGATGGCGAATCGGCCACAATTTCACCGCGATTTTGTTCGCGAAGGACCCCAGCAACGGGAAGTTCAGCGGCAACAGCACTTCTTGCGACGTACGAATCACCTCAAAATCGGCAAGATAGAGCAGATTTTCGAGATCTTCGCGCGTCAGCCAGTTCTGCAAAGGCTGCTTCTTCGCGAACCCGGTCCATTCGGCGATCCGGCGCGGGCCTTCCCATAAACGGCTATAGGAATTGATAATGATGCGCGTCCCGGGATGGGCGAAACGCAGCGCGTTCGAGAAGACCTGCTGCACGTTCCAAAGGTCGTTCACCAAGTCCGAAACGATAATGAAATCGAACTTATCGTCTTTCAGGTCAACAAAATGCGCATCCGCTTCGACGAACCTGAGGCGGGGATGTTCGGCGTGCGCCCGATGAATCATGGAAGGGCAGAAATCGACGCCGACGCCCGCGGAAGGCTCGACCGCGGCGAGCAGGCCGCCTTCGCCAGAGCCCAATTCCAGCACGCGCATCCCGGGAGGAATGAGGAACCGGTAGAATTCGGCGAGCCTTTCCTTATATCCACGGCGCAACACGTCGAAGCGGCTGGTGGATTTCGAATATTCCTCCCAGTAGGCGATGCGGGCTTCGGTGTAGGCGGATTGCTTGGGATGGATGGTCAATACTCAAGTGTAATGGCATCGTACGTGCCTTCTCTACCTGCGCGTGACCCTACACCTCGAATTTCCCAACGGCATTCCGGCATTTGAGTCCGAGACTCGCTTCCGGTTGACCGACCGCGAGCCGCTGCTGTTTTTAGAGAGCGAGACGAATCCGGAATTGTCGTTTCTTCTATTGCCGGTGGCGCTGATCGACCCGGACTACCGGATGGCCGTTTCGACGGAAGACTGGGATGCGATTGGTGCCGCGGACAGCTCCCGCCTGATGTGCCTGGCGGTGGTCACGGCCGCCGAAGATTCGCCGCCCACCGCCAATTTGTTGGCGCCGGTGGTGGTCAATCTGGATAGCGGGAGAGCGGTGCAGGCAGTACGATCCGATTCGGCGTACTCCCATAAGAAGGCGATATGCTCGTGATCCGCCGCCGCTCGGGAGAAACGCTGCTGATTGGCGAAGAGATCGAAATCGAAATTCTGGAGACTGGAAGTTCGCAGGTGAAGCTGGGCATCCGCGCGCCGAAGCATGTAATTGTTTTGCGCAAGGAAATTCAGATCACCGGGCAGGAGAATGTTCTCGCGGCGAAGAAAAAATCGGGCGAAACCTTAAATTCTCTTCTCACGACGCTCAAGAAGCGCGGAGAGTCTCCGATAAGGGCCCTGTAAGAACCGGGAAAGGACTCCCGGGAAAACAGAAATTCAAGGAGAGAATCGCATCAATGTCTTTTTCAATTAATACCAACGTCGCCTCATTGCAGGCGCAGAACTATCTCGCACAGACCAGCGCCTTTCAGGGCAAGACGATCGGCGAAGTCACCTCTGGACTCCGCATCGTAAACTCGGGAGACGACGCGGCCGGACTGGCGATCGCCAATGGCGACCGTTCCACCGAAGCCGTGCTGACGCAAGGTCTTCAGAACGCCACTAACGGACAGAACCAGTTGCAGATTGCCGACGGCGGAATGAGCAGCATCGGGAGTCTTCTCGATACGGCCCGGTCCTTGGCCACGGAATCGGCCTCGGGAACCTTCACCGGCGACCGCGGCGTGCTGAACACGGAATTCCAGAGCGTATTAACGGAAATCAACCGCCAGGCGCAATCCATCGGATTGAACCAGGGCGGAACGCTCGCGACCAACCTGAGCGTATTCATCGGCGGCGGCCAGTCGTCCAACGGCGTCACCGCTTCCACCAACGGCAGCGTGGGAGTCGACCTCAGCCAGGCGACTGTGGACGCGAAGAGTCTGGGACTCTCGGGCGTGCAGGCCACGGGTAAAGCGGGAACGGATATCGGCACGGGCAGCACCACCAGCGTGGCGGCCATCCTCGGCAACGTCGCCAACCAGGCGTCCATCTCCAACAACACCACGAACTTCACCGTCACCGGACCGGGATTCTCCAACACCAGCGGCGGCAACACCATCACTTTAGCCGTGAACCTGAACGGCGTCACCGATGCGAACACTCTGGCGACGGCCGTGAATGCGGCGATCCAGGCTGCCGGAAATGGCAACAGCCAGCAGGCGACGGCGTTCCAGAATGCGAATATCACCGCTTCGATCAATACGGATGCCACCGGCAAGTCGCAGTTGAGCTTCAACAGCGCCTCCACGGCATTCCAGGTCCAGGGCGGAGACCAAATAGCGACAGCGCTGATGGGCAACTTCTCCGGCACGATGGTCGGCAACGTGGCGAACGTCAATGCGACGGGCGCCGTTATGGGGACAGCGGTAGCCGCGACAGTCGGCTTCAATATCACTGGCACCGGTCTTACCGGCGTGCAGGGGGCCTTCAGCGTGACCACGACCGCCGCCGAGACGATTGCGAACGTCGTGGCAGGAATCAACACCGCGATCGCCGGCAATGCGGCCCTCGCAGCGACGGGCATCAAGGCCACGATCAACGCCGGCGCCATCCAATTCACCGGGAAAGCCGGACAGAGCTTCCAGGCCACGACCTCCGGCGACGCCACTGGCGTGCTGGGCTTTGGCTCCTATGGCGCCAGCGCGACGAGCTTTACCGCAGCGGCTGCCGTGGTTGCCTCGAAGACCCAGGGCATTAACATTTCGCTCAACGGCGGCGCGACCATCAACTTCGGCACGCTAACCGGTGGCACGACGGAAGTCGCGCAACTGAGCTCGTTGAATACGGCGTTTTCGGGCAACGCTGCTGCGAGCGCGGCGGGTCTGACCGCCATCGATAACGGCGGAAAGGTCGAAATCGTAAGCACCAACGGCACCAGCTTCCGGATGAATACAGTCGGCGGCACGGGCGACGCGTTCGGTTTCGGCGCCAGCACAGGCGTCGCTTCCACCGGCAGCACGGCCAGTGCCTATTCCGCTCTGAACAGCGTCGATTCCGCGGGCGCACAGCAGGCCCAGAACGCCACCGGCAATGCCGTCTATCAATTCACCGGGCTCACCAACACCGGCGATGCCCAGACGGTCACGATCAGTGCGGTGGACGCCAGCGGCGCGCAGCATACACTGAACGTCAATCTGACCAACGCCAATGCGAGCACGCTCGATCAGGCAGCCGCCACCATCAACACGGCGATTGCCGCTTCGAACGACTCCACGCTGGCCCAGATCGGCGCCTTCAAACAGGAAGGAACCGCCGGCAACACCACTAACGTAGAGGGCATGAGCTTCATGAGCGCCGGCAGCAGCTTCAAGGTCAGCTTGGGTGCTTCGCCCGCCAGTTCGGTCTCCGGCGTCTCTACCGGCTTGGCCGATCCCGCGTCGGGCACCAGCGGTGGCGCGGTATTCAATTCGGCCGCCAACGGCACGGGTGGCACGGCGGACATTAGCAACATCGCCACGGCGACCGCCGCGGTCAGCGCGCTGGCAAACGCGGTAAGCAAACTCGGCGCGGCGCAAGCCGCGGTCGGTAACGGCGAGAACAGCCTGACCTACGCCATCAACCTGGCGTCTTCACAGCTGACCAACCTGGCCGCCTCCGAATCCAGCATTCGTGACGCCAACATGGCGACGGAATCGGCCAACCTGACCAAATCGCAGATCAAACTGCAGGCCGGCATCGCCGCCCTGTCGCAGGCCAACTCGGCTCCCCAGCAGATCCTCACGCTGCTCCAGGGACAC